>Ga0138256_10004677_pt1 | contig 14545 bp, 12 predicted proteins | sample KNB2016incub_MG_FD_105486 | JGI IMG/M metagenome (GOLD analysis project Ga0138256, IMG submission 105486) | Active sludge microbial communities from wastewater in Klosterneuburg, Austria - KNB2014incub_MG | ecosystem: Engineered > WWTP > Activated sludge > Unclassified | place: Austria... | reverse complement strand
TGGTCGTCGCAGGCAAGCGGCACCACGGCGAGCCTCAACGCGGTGTGGGGCAGCGGTGACCGCGACGTCTTCGCCGTGGGCTCGGACGGAACGGCCTTGCACTACGACGGAACGCGCTGGAAGCCGATCGGCAAGGGTCTGGAAGCGGCCAAGGCGAAGAACCAGATCCTGCACGACGTGTGGGGCAGCGGCCCCGCCGACCTGTGGGCAACGGCGTCGGGCGGAAAGGTGCATCACTACGACGGCCGCAGCTGGACCACCTCGACCAACCGCGGTGGCCTGGTGCTGACCGGGATCTGGGGCAGCTCGGCCGACGACCTGTATGCGGTCGGTTGGAACGGCACGATCTTGCATCGCTCGCGGCCGAAGTGAGCCGGCGACCCGCCGAAGCATCGTGTATCCTGCCGTCAGAATGCTCGACTGGGGCATCGATCCCCTGGCGCCCGAGAAGCTCCCCGAAGTCCTGGGCCGCTACCAAGTGCTCTTGCCCATCGCCAGCGGCGGGGTCGCAACGGTGTATCTCGGCAGCTCGGTGGGGGCCGCCGGGTTCGAGCGCGAAGTCGCCATCAAGCTGACTCACCGCCACCTGAGAGACAGCCCCGAGTTCTTCACCCAGCTGCTCGACGAGGCGCGCCTGGCAGGCAAGATCCGCCACCCGAACGTGGTCAGCGTTCATGACGTGGGGCTCTCCGACAAGAGTGCGTTCATCGTCATGGACTACGTCGAGGGCGAGTCGCTCTCGGCGATCCAGCAGATCCTCAAGCATCGCCACGCGCGCATGCCTCTGCCCATCGCGCTGAAGATCCTCGAAGACGTCCTCGCTGGCCTCCACGCGGCCCACGAGCTGACCGACGACGACGGCTCGCCGCTCTACGTGGTGCATCGAGACGTGACCCCCCACAACATCTTGGTCGGGGTCGATGGCGTCTCGCGCCTGACGGACTTCGGCGTGGCCAAGGCACGGGCGCGACTGACCATGACCAGCCCCGGTCTGGTGAAGGGCAAGATCGCCTACATGTCGCCCGAGCAGGCCCAGGGCAAGTCGATCGATCGAAGGGTCGACGTGTGGGCCGTCGGGGTGGTGGCGTGGGAGCTCTTCAGCGGCTCACGCCTCCACGAGGGGACCAACGACCCGGTCTTGATGCTCAAGATCGCACGCGACCCCCCGATGCGGTTGCGGCACGTCTTGCCCGACGCGCCGCGCGAGCTGGACGCCGTGCTCGCGACCGCGCTCTCGATGGATCCGCGCTCGCGCCCACCGACCGCAGAAGCCTTCTCCGAAGCGCTGCGTGCCGCCGCCGCGCACTCCGGCGTCGGCATCGCCGACGCGCGTGCGGTCCGGGATTTCTTGCTCGATCTGGCGGGCCCCGAGCTCGAGGCGCGTCGCGACAAGGTGGCCGAGATCCGAGCGCTCAGGCAGCGCTGGGTCGCCCCCGGCAGCTGGGGCCCTTCCGAGCAGATCGCCACCGAGGCCGCTCCGCAGGTGCCGCTGGTCCATCGGCTGGAGCCCACCGTGGTGGACCGCCGGGCACACCCGCCGGCACCGTCGCGGCGCTTCGCCCGCGTCAGCGCCTTCCTCTCGGCCGTGCTCACCACTCCACTCGCGTCGCGAGCGTGGGTGGCCGTATCCATCGTGCCCGCCGTGTCGCTGGTGCTGGCCTGGGCGGTGTCGAGCGACGGCGCCCCGCGGGTCACCCGTGCCATCTCGCCGCCCCCATCGGCACCAGTGGCAGCGCCCGGGCCTTCTGCAGCGCCACCCCCGTCCGCCCCGCCCCGCGCCAGCGCGCCGGCCCCCGAGCCCAGCGAGCGCGTGGTCACTCCCGCCGAGCTGGGCGAAGTGCCGGCAGCAGACGCCGCGGTGGATGTCGAGGGCGTGATCACTCCCGCCGAGCTGGGCGTGGAAGCACCGGCCGACGCTTCGGGCAAGCGCCGCCCGCCTCCGAGACCGCGCTGATGGGCGAGTCTCCGTTTCTCATCGCGCTGTCGTCGGGGCTCGAACGCCTCGAGCGCGTTCTCCTGCGTGTGTGGCAGCTGCTCTGCCTGCTCGGCATCGTGACCGGCTTGGTCTACGCCGCGGTGGTGTCGCGGCCGCTCGGCTACGCCTGCGCGCTCGGTTCGTCGCTGTTCTTGATCTGGTTCGTGATCGCGGGGAACTTGGCCGACCGCGGGGAGGCGCCGCGCTCGCTCTCGGGCATCAACGCTGCGGTCGAGGCGCTGGTCCCCTGGGCGTTCCTCCTGGGCATCGTCTGGAGCAACGGGCCGGAATATGCCCTCGGTTCGTGGGTGCCGCCGTTCTTGTTCTGCAGCTCCATCGTCACCCACGTGGCTCGCTTGCGACTCTGGGCGCCGGCGATCTTGGGCGCGTCCGGCGCGCTGGCCTACCCCGCAACCTACTGGTTCTTCGTGGTCGATCGACTGCCGCCCAGCGCCCTGGGCTTCTTGCTCAACCAGCCCTCCACGCAGCACGCACGCTCGGTCACGCTGGCGGCTTCCGGCCTGATCGGCACGCTGTTGGTCTTCGGCCTCCACTCGGTGATCGTCAGCGCCGAGAGCGCCGCCCGCGAGCGCGAGCTGGGTGGGCGATTTCGCGTCGTGCGTGACCACTCGGCCGGTGCCACCGGCGTGCTGTACGAAGGCGAGTACTGCCCAGAGGGCGGGTTCTCGCGCAAGGTCGCGATTCGCCGCTTCCACAGCCACGTGACCGAGCACGCGGAGCTGCTCGACGGCTTCCGGCAGGCCGCCTTCCATGCCGCGCAGCTGGTCCACCCCAACATCGTGCAGGTGCACGACTTCTTGCGCACCAAGGGCGCGCACTACCTGGTCCTGGAGTGGGTCGACGGCGTCTCGCTCGACGCGCTGACCCGGACCGCGCGAGCCACCCGGCAGGGTCTGGATCCCGAGCTGGTGGCCTACGTGGGGCTCGAGCTCTTCGCGGGCCTGGCCCACGCGCACTCGGGCGCGCTGGGCCCCGACGGCCACCCCCTGCGGGTGCTGCACCGCGACCTCAGCCCGGACGGGATCCTGGTCTCGACGGCCGGCGAGGTGAAGCTGGGGGGTTTCTGGGTGGCCGCGGCGCTCCGCGACTTCAACCGGCAGAGCGAGGGCCACCACGGGTACATGGCGCCCGAGTGTGCCGCCGGGACGGTGGACGAGCGGAGTGACCTCTACTCTGCCGGCGCGATCGTCTGGGAGCTCTTGCTCGGGCGCCGACGTACGCCCGGCGAAGCCACGCTCTCGACCGAGATCCGCCCCGACCTGACGCCCGAGTGGGATCGCTTCTTCGCGCGGGCGATCGCCCACGCCCCGGAAGCGCGCGCCGAGAGCGCCATGGAGCTGATGGCGCTCTTGGCTGCAGTTCCGCGCCGGGACGCCAGCGCGACCCGCCACGACCTGGCCACGCTGGTCAGTCACGTGCGCGCCAGTCACGCCGCGCGGACCGGCGGCTACGAGGCCCTCAACGTCGACGGTAAGGTCGCGGATCGAGGTTGAGTCGGCGGAGCGCCTCGTACAGAGCCGAGCGGCCCATGCCGAGCAACGCCGCGGCATTGGCCACGTCACCCGACGCACGCTCGAGCGCGTCGCTGATCCGCTGCTGCTCTTGATCGGCACGCGCCGCCGGGCCGCGCCGGACCGACGGCAAGACCAGCAGCGGGACGACGTCTTGGTCCGTGATCTCGCTCCGACCCTTGCGGCGGGCCACCTCGACCGCGGCGGCGATCACGTTCCTGAGCTCGCGCACGTTGCCCGGCCAGGGGTGCAGCATCAAGGCCTCGAGGGCGGCGCTCGACACCTCGGCCGCGACCGCGTGAGCAAACGCCAGCGACAAGAGCGGCACGTCTTCGCGGCGCTCGCGCAAGGGTGGCAGCCGAACCCGCAGCCCCGCCAGGCGGTGCAGCAGGTCTCCGCGGAATGCGCCGGATTCGATCAGCTCGTCCACGTCGCGGTTGGTGGCGGCGACCACCCGAGTGTCCACCAGCAGCGATTGGTCGTCGCCCACCGGGCGAACCTCACCGGTCTCGAGCGTGCGCAGCAGCTTGGCCTGGACGGCTGCCGGCATCTCGCCGATCTCGTCGAGGAACAGCGTTCCACCGTGGGCGGTGCGGAAGAGCCCCGTGCGCTCGCGCGTGGCGCCCGAGAACGCCCCGCGCGCGTGACCGAACAGCTCGGCGTCGACCAGCTCGGCGGGCACCGCCGCGCAGTTGAGCGCCACGAACGGCCCCGGGCGCTGACTGAGCTCGTGCACCAGCCGCGCGACCACCTCTTTTCCCGTCCCGGTCTCGCCCAGCGCCAGCACCGGGCTTCTGGTGGGCCCGATGGTCACCAGCGCATCCCGCGCGTCGTCCAGCGAAGCGCCGCCGATCATCCCCGGCAGCTCGGGCGGGCGCGGGCGAGCGTAAGGAGCCACGTCGGCGACCACGAACAGCGAGCGCCCGACGCGCACCACCGAGTGCAGCGCCGCGAGCACCCCCGCTTTGCCGACCTGTGCCCCGTCCACCCAGGTCCCGTTGCGACTGCCCAGGTCGGTCACCAGCACGGTGTCGCCCCGCCGCTCGAGCCGCGCATGCAGCCGCGACGCCCCCGGATCGTCCAGGCGCAGATCGGCGGACTCGTCCCGCCCCAGCGTGAGCGGTCGCGGCAGATCGATCAGCTCGAGGCCGGCCCCGGCCACCGCCGGGGCTTTCACCAGCCCCAGCACTGCCGGCTGGCCCACGCCGCCGACGGCCGCCCGGACGTGCTCGGTGACCGTGCGCTCGTTCACGGGCGCCATTGTAACCGAAGCCCGGTGCCCAAGCTCAGAGACCGAGCCCCTTGGCGATGATCTCGTTCATGATCTCGGTCGTGCCACCGCCGATGGGAAGCAGGCGAGCGTCCCGGCTCAGTCGTTCGACCCGCGTCTCGCGCATGAACCCCATGCCGCCGAAGATCTGCACCGCCTCGTAGCAGACGCGCTGAGCGACTTCGGCCGAGAAGTTCTTCGCCATGCTCACTTCTTTGACCAGGTAGTCGCCGTCGCGCACCCGCAGGGCACACGAATAGTTCAAGGTTCGGGCCGCTTCGACCTCGGTGGCCATGCGGGCCAGCTTGTGGCGGGTGACCTGAAAACCCACCAGGGGGCGGCCGAACGCCGAGCGCTCGCGCGCGTACGCCAGGGCGTCTTCCAGCGCGATCGCGGCGGTGGCGTGGCCGTAGAACGCCAAGGCCAGCCGCTCGTGCTGGAAGTTCTTCATCAGCGCGACGAACCCCGAGCCCTCGTCCCCGATGCGGTTCGCTTCCGGCACGCGCACGCCGTCGAAGCTGAGCTCGGCGGTGTCGCTGGCGCGCCACCCGGTCTTCTTGAGGGCCCGCGAGACGCTGAAACCCGGCATGCCCTTCTCGATCACGAAGAAGGTGAGCCCGCCGTGCTTGTCGGGCCCGGTGCGCGCCAGCACGCTCACCAGGTCGGCGCGAGCGCCGCTGGTGATGAACATCTTCGAGCCGTTCAGCACATAGTCCGTGCCGTCGCGCACCGCGCGTGTGGCAATGCCCGCCACGTCGCTGCCGGTGCCCGGCTCGGTGATGGCGAGCGCGGCCACCTTCTCGCCCCGCAGCACCGGCGCGATGAAGCGCTGCTTCTGCTCTTCCGAGCCAAGGGCCAAGATCGGTGGCAGCGCGATGCCCAGGCTGCCGAGCCCCGCCACCACGCCGCTCGAGCCGCCGGTGAGCAGCGCTTCGACGCCGATCAGCCCGTGCAACATGTCGCCGCCGCTCCCGCCGTACTCCTCGGGGTAGGCCGCGGCCAGCACTCCGGCCGCTGCCGCTTCGCGATACAGCTCGCGGGGGAACAGCTCGGCTTCTTCCCACTCTTCGACGAAGGGCGCGATCTTCTCCTTCGCGAAGCGCAGACACGAGGCGCGAAACAGCTCGTAGTGCTCGTCGAGCTTCATGGCGATCAGTGGCAGCTCTCGAAGGTCATGCTGGCCACCACGGTGTTGCCGCCACCGGTGCAGTTCGCAGCGACCGAGCCTTGGACGTTCTTCACGCCGTTCACCTCGCTGTTCTGCAGCTGCATGGTCATGGTGCCGCAGCCCTCGCCCAGCATGTCGGTGTAGCTGACCCCCGCCGGGAAGTAGAAGACCTGCACCTTGCCGCTGGGCAGCTGCAGGAACCGCACTCGACGCCCGCCCTTGTCGAGGAAGTCGACCCCGCTGAACTGGGGCATGTTGGCCTGCCCCGACCGGCAGGTGTCGACCTCGAACGGTGCACCGTTCACGGTGATGGTTCCGGTCGACTTGGACTTGCACGCGAGCAGTGCCGCGAGCACGAGCGCCCCGAACACGAAGGTGTGACGCATCTGCATGCGACTAGCATCCGCCAGCTGGGGCCGCAACGGAAGGGCTCAGTGCGGCGGCGAGCAGCGCGTTGACACGACCGGGCTCTTCCTGGTGCGCGAAATGCCCGGCCCCGTCCAGCACGTGAAGTGACAGCGCGGGGGCGACAGCCCGGTGCTGGTCCGCGAGCTCGCGCACGAAACAAGCGTCGTGCTCGGCCCAGATCAAGCTCACGGGCACTTCGATGCGCGGCAGCACGGGCCGCTGGAAGAGCGTGCCGACCCCCTGGCGAATCGCCGTGCGATAGTAGGCCAGCGGCGCCCCCAGCGAGGCCACGCGCCCCACGGCGCCCTGGGCCGACGCGACGATCGCGCGCGGGGCGCGGTCCGCCCCCGGCGTCTGCCGGAACATCCGCCCCAAGTTCCGTGCTCCGCGCAGCGACAGCCACACCTCGGGCACGAGCGGGACCTGGAAGAAGAACATGTACCAGCTCTTGGCGAGCTGCCGCACGTTCGAGGCGAGCGCGATCTGCATCAGCCCGGGATGCGCGCAGGCGATGACCACCGCACGTTCGACCCGCTCGGGGTGGCGCGTCGCGAGCAGCCAGGTGATGGCGCCGCCCCAATCGTGACCCACGACGCGCACGGGCCCGTCGCTCACGTGGCGGCAGAGCGCTTCGGCGTCGCCGACCAAGGTGTCGAGATCGTAGCCGCCGGCCGGGCGCGCGCTCTCCCCATAGCCACGCAGGTCGGGGGCAATGACCCGGAAGCCCCGCTCGACCAGGAACGGCAGCTGCAGGTCCCACGAGCGGTGCGTCTCGGGAAAGCCGTGCAACAGCACCACCGGCGGCCCTGCGCCGGCCTCTACCCAGTGCAGGCGGATCCCGTTCAGCCGCGCATAGTGGTGGGTCAGCTCCACGCGGTCACAGGCTATCGCGTCGTCGCCGCGGGTGGGGTACTCTCGAAGCCTCGGGAGTGCTTTGCATGGCCAACTTGCGCACGCTTTCATCCAGCCTGGTGATCTTCGGAGTGGTCGCGGCCCTCGCGGCTTCGTGCGGGTCGGACGACGACCGGCCCGGAAACCTTCCCCACGGGACCGGGGCGAGCGGCGGCAGCGACGCCTCGACGGGCGGCAGCTCGGCCAGCGGCGGCGGCCCCAGCGGCGGTAAGGGGGGCACCGGCGGCACCGGCGGGTCCACCGGTGGCACCGGCGGCTCGACAGACGCCGGCGGGGACGCGAAGACCGACGCGCCGCCCCCCGACGCGAAGAGCGATGCCCCGCCCGCCGACGCCGGCTCCGACGTCGACGCGGCCTATTGCCAGAACGGACAGAAAGACGGCGACGAGTCCGACCAGGACTGCGGCGGCGCCGTGTGCCCGGGCTGCGACACGGGCAAGGCGTGCGCGGCGAACAACGACTGTGCCAGCAAGAAGTGCAACACCAGCAAGCTGTGCGACCCGCCGCTGTGCACGGACAGCATCAAGAACGGCAACGAGTCGGACACCGATTGCGGCGGCGCCAACTGCCCGCTCTGCCCCGACAGCAAGACGTGCAACTCGGGCACCGATTGCGCCAGCGGCGTGTGCTCGGGCACCCCCAAGACCTGTCAGATCCCGACCTGCAACGACAACGTGAAGAACGGCAACGAGGGCGACAAGGACTGCGGCGGCCCGTGCCCGACCAAGTGCAGCCTGGGCCAGGGCTGCAAGGCCGCCAGCGACTGCGGCAGCCAGGTCTGCACCGGCAACCAGTGCAAGTGCCCACCCAGCATGGTGCTGGTCGCGGCGACCGGTGGCGGTTCGTACTGCATCGATCAATACGAGGTCACGTACGAGCAGTACGAGACCTTCTGGCAAGCGGGTCCGACCTACAACCTGGCGGTCTGCTCGTGGAACACCAACTACACCCCCAGCGACAACTGGCCGGCCCCGACGGGTGGCAAGAAGCGCCCGGTACGCAACGTGGATTGGTGCGACGCCTGGGCGTACTGCCAGTGGGCCGGCAAGCGCCTGTGTGGCAAGCAGGGCGGCGGCGCGGTGGCGTACGGCGACTTCGCCTCCGCGAACCAGAGCCAGTGGATGAATGGCTGCACGGCGGGGACCAACACCTATCCGTACGGCAACAGCTACTTGTCACAGCAATGCATCGGCAGCGACCACCTGTTGCCCAATGATGCCGGCTTCGTGACGAGCCCCCTCGATGTGAACCGAAGCACGAACGTGTGTCAGGGCGCCGCGCCGAGCCTGTACGACATGAGCGGCAACGTGGCCGAGTGGGAGGACTCGTGCAACGGCACCGCGGGTGCCAGCGACGACTGCCACGTGCGCGGCGGCTCGTTCCAGCAACAGCAAGCGGCCCTGGAGTGCAAGGCGAACCGGGCGCAGAAGCGCGACGCGAAGCTCGCCGACGTGGGCCTGCGCTGCTGCTTCCCGTGAGCGCTCACGGCATCGGGTGCGCCAAGAAGAACTGCATCACGGCCTCACCCCAGGTCACGGGTGAAGCCTGGTTGCACTTGAACGAGAACACCTGACCCGGTTGCCCCCCGGGGTCGGCGCTGCCGGGGTAGCAGTGCCCCTGGATCAGCGACGCCCCGGTGTAGTCGTGCTGCAACATCTCGAACACCGTGCCCTTGGCGTTGGTGTAGCGATCCCACACGTGCATCGCGTCTTGTGACACCGGGGCCCCCTTGGTCATCCCCAGCACCTTGATCACCGCGTCGCGGCTGGTCTGCGCCGTCGAAAACGCGATCAGCGCATCCTTGGTGCCGTGCATGTACAAGATGGGCATCTCGCGCTTCGGCGCGACGCCCTTCGAGAAGCAGGCCTCTTGGGCGGACTGCCCGAAGGCGGCAGGCGCCGCGCTGGCGATCAGATCCGCGTGATCGCAGATGAAGCGCCAGGTCATGTCCCCGCCCTGAGAGAAGCCCGTGAAATGGATGCGTTTGGGGTTCACGTGAAAGGCATTGATGGTGCGCTGCATGAAGTCGAACACCTTGGGGTCGTCCTTGGCGGCCGCCCAGTCCGAGAGCGGCGGAGCGGGATCGGCGTTGGGCTGAACCACGATGAAGCCGTTCTTCTCGCCCAGAGCCGCCAGCTGGGTGTTCGCGTTTTCCATCTTCCCGCTCATCGAGAAGCCGTGCACGTCGACGATCAGCCCGCAGGCTTGCGTCAGACAGGCAGGCGGCACCGAGGCGTTCCACTTCAGCCCACTGCACTCGTACACGTGGTTCGGCTTCGCGGTGACGTCCTTGATGCAATCGTCGGCAACGGGCGGTGGGAAGCCGCCGCCGCCCGTGCCCCCGGCGCCACCGGCGCCGCCCACGGCACCACCGGCTCCCGCGGCGCCCCCGGTTGCCCCGCCCCCCGCGCCGGCCGCGCCGCCGCTCGGTGCGCCGCCGCTCGACGCGCCGCCGCTCGACGCGCCGCCGCTCGACGTGCCCCCCGTGCCCTTCGGCTCCGCGCCGTCGTCCGAGCCGCAACCGCCCAACAGCACGCCCACCACCAGCAGAGTCGATGCAGCCCGCATTCGACCAACTTAGCGCGTTTTGCCGGCTCAGGGACCCGCGCTAGACTCGGCCCGTGGCCACGCGGGCGCTCGCACTCGGCTTCGGGCTCAGCCTCGGCGCGGCCGCCGCGGCCGCCTGTGGCTCGAGCGAGCGCGACGAGACCGGGTTCAACGCAGGCAACGACGCCTCGGTCGACGTCTTTCTGGGCAGCGACGCCTCGATCTGGCCCGACGCCGACCCTGCCCCGGATTCGGGCGCGGGCCCGAGCCCGGGCTTCGACGCCGGGGACGCAGGCCCTTCCGGCGTGACCTGCAGCAACAAGCCCGGGAAGAAGGGCAGCGCCCTCTCGATCGAGGTTCAGAGCGGCGGCCAGAAGCGCACGGCCCTGCTCCACGTGCCCGAGAAGTACGACCCCACCCAGGGCACCATGTTGGTCCTGAACTTCCACGGGTTCATGTCGGCGGGGTGGCAGCAAGCGCTGCTCACGCGCATGAGCCAAGAGAGCGACCAGCGCGGCTTCATCGTCGCCTATCCCGAGGGGGTCGCGGCCAGCTGGAATGCAGGGGCCTGCTGCGGCACCGCGTGGACCGACGGCGTGGACGACGTGAAGTTCGTGCGCGACCTGCTCGACGCCATCGAGGCCGAGTGGTGCATCGACAAGAAGCGGATCTTCGCCACCGGCATGTCCAACGGCGGCTTCTTCTCGCACCGCCTGGCGTGTGCCGTCAGCGACCGCATTGCCGCCGTGGCGCCAGTGGCGGGCGTCTTGGGCATCGAACCCAACGCCTGCACGCCCTATCGCCCCATGCCCATCTTGGACTTCCACGGCTCGGCCGACGGCATGGTGCCGTACGGCGGCGGCACGCCGCTGGTGCCCCAGCTGGGCGCCGGGCTGGTGTTCCGCTCGGTCCCCGAGAGCATGGAGTTCTGGCGCAAGAAGAACGGCTGCTCCACGTTCGAGCAGGTCATCTTCGAGCAAGGTGACGCGCGTTGCGTGCGCTGGCCCGACTGCGACGCCGGGGTCGGCACGGTTCACTGCCGGATCGACGGCGGGGGCCACACCTGGCCCGGTGGCCTCGCCATCCCGGCGGGCAAGACCTCGACCAGCATCGGCGCGACCGCGACCATGCTGGACTTCTTCGCGGCCCACCCCATGCCGTGACCCTATCGCCCTGAACAGAATCGTAGTACTGCGACGGTGTCACGTGTCCGTCACCGAGCAGGGGCAATTTCCGCCGCGGATGATGCAAGCTGCGGGGCACCTTTCCATCGTTCGCCCGCGACCCGCGCCAAGGCACCAGATGAAGCTTGCCGCGATCGACATCGGTAGCAACTCCGTCCACATGATCGTGGTCGGCACGCGCGAAAACCACTCGTTCGAGATCCTCGATCGCGAGAAGGAGATGGTCTTCCTGGGCAAGAGCGTGTTCGACCACGGCCGCCTGACCGACGAGGCCAGCGCGGCGGGCCTGAACGCCATTCTCAAGTTCCACAAGCTGGCGATGCGGCACGGCGTAAGCGACATCCGCGCCGTCGCCACCGCCGCGGTGCGCGAAGCGGACAACGGCGGCGAGTTCTTGTACGCCATCGCCGAACGGACCGGCATCGTGCCGCAGGTGATCACCGGTGCGGAAGAGGCACGCTACATCTACCTGTCCGTTCGCAACGCCATCGATCTTTCCAGCCGCAGCGCGCTGGTGTTCGACATCGGCGGCGGCAGCGTCGAGACCATCGTCGGCGATGCGCGCTCGATGTGGCTGGGCCGCAGCCTGAAGCTGGGCGTGCAGCGCCTTCGCGCGCAGTTCGGCGGCGGGGCGCCGCTGGGCCGTCGCGAGCGAAAGGGGCTGGAAGATCACGTGCGCGCCGTCGCCGACCAGGCCATGGCCGAGGCCCGCGCCGCCAACTTCGAGCTGTGCATCGGCACCAGCGGTACGATCTTGGCCCTGGGTCAAGCCGCCCATCGCCTGAAGGGCGGCGAGCCCTGGCAGAGCGCCACCGGGCAGGTCGTGCGCTTGGAAGATCTGCAGGGGCTGGCCGACCGGCTGGTGGCCGTGGGCCCGGCCGAGCGGGCGCTGATCGGCGGCATCGACGTGGCCCGAGCCGACTCGATTCACGTGGGTGCCGTGCTGCTCTGCACCTTGCTCGAGCTGTGCAAGCAAGACCGCATCACGCTGTGCGAGGCCGCGCTGCGCGAGGGGCTGGTGCTCGACTACCTCGAGAGCCGCGCCGACAGCATTCGGCAGTTCGAGGTGGTGAAAGACATCCGCCGCCACAGCGTGATGGAGCTGGCGCGGCGCTGTGGGCAAGCTGGGCCTCACCCCGAGCACGTTGCCAGCCTGTCACTGTCGATCTTCGACCAGACCCGGCACCTGCACGGGCTGGGGGACGACGAACGGCGCTTGCTCGAGTACGCCGGCGTGCTGCACGACGTCGGCCAGCACATCGGCTACGAGCGACACGAGCACCATGCGGCCTACATCATCAAGAACGGCGAGCTTCGTGGGTTCACCGCCGAAGAGCGCGAGCTGATCGCCATGCTGGCGCGCTACCACCGGAAGGCGCGCCCCAAGCGCCGTGACCTGGACTACGCGGCGCTCCCGTCGCGCACGCGGCGGACGGTGCGCGTGCTCTCGGGCATTCTGCGGTTGGCCGACGGCCTCGACCGCAGCCACCATCAGTTCGTCCAAAGCGTGCAGGTAGAAGAGCGAAACGGCACGCTCCACTTCGACGTGATCGCTCGCGGCGACGCCGAGCTCGAGGTGTGGGGTGCCCGGCGAAAGGGCAAGTTGCTCGAACGCGAGCTCGGTCGCCCCATCGAGCTTTCGATCGGGGCCGGCGCCAAGGTCCAGAGCGCGTGAACGTGGGCGTCGATTTCGGCGGGACCCGCATCAAGGCGGGGCGCGTCGACGGCGCGCAGATCGTGGCTGCCGAAAGCCAGTCGACCGGCGCCGGCGCGCCGCCCGGCGAAGTCCTCGATCAGATCGCGTCGCTCGTGCGCCGCGTGGGCGGGTCCCCTTCGAAGGTGGGCGTCGCCATCCCGGGCGAAGTCGACGCCGCCGGGCGCTGCTACCGCTTGCCCAACGTGCCGGGCTTCGAAGGGGTGAACATCCGCCAAGAGCTGGAGCGCCGCCTGGGCCTGCCGGTGGCCGTCGAGAACGACTCGACCACGGCCGCTCTGGGCGAGCTGCTCTTCGGGCACGGCCGCGCGCACCAGAGCTTCCTGGTGGCCACCTTGGGCACGGGCGTGGGCGGCGGGCTGGTGATCGACGGCGCCCTGCGCCGGGGCGCCCGCGGTTTCGCCGCCGAGATCGGGCACCTGCTCGTCGACAGCTCACCGTCGGCGCCGGTCTGCGTCTGCGGCCTGCGTGGGTGCATGGAAGTGTTCGCCGGCACCCGCGGGCTCATGGCGCGCTACGCCGAGCTCGGGGGCCGCGCCTCAGAGCCCGCGGCCATCGCCGAGCACGCGCAGCAGGGCGACGCCGCGGCAGCTCGGGTGTTCGCTGAAATGGGTCGCGCCCTCGGCGTCGCGCTCGGCCAGGTGCAGAAGCTGCTCGACCTCGATGCGCTGGTGTTCGGGGGCGGGATCAGCGCGTCGTTCGCCCTGATCGAGCCTTCCGTTCGGGCTGCGCTCCGGGCGTGCGTCTTTGGGCCACCCACGGCCGAAGTCCCGCTCTTGGTCAGCGCGCTGGGCGACGCCGCCGGCGTGCTCGGCGCAGCCCAGCTGTGACTCACAGCCCCAAGAGCTCGAGGGTGCACAGATCGGCGGGGGTGTCGGCATCGTCGGCGTCCAGCACCACGAACGCCAGCACGTCGCTCTCCAGGGCCAAGCCCTCTGCCTTTCCGGTGAAAGGTCGGCCGCCCGGGTGCTCGATGGCCACGGGCTCCCCTTCCCCGAGCACGCCGATCGCGCTGCCGACCACCACCCCATCGCGATAGGTGTCCGGTGACGCTTCGGCGCACGCCAAGTAGAACAGGCGCCCGCCGGCCGACGCCGCGTCGGTGAAGGTGAGCCGAACGCCACCCAGCGTCCCGAGCTGGTGCACGCGCACGTCGCGCAGCGTGGGCGGCGGGCTGTCGGGATCACCCAGGTGGGCTTCGAGCTCCGAGACCCGAACGCGCGCGCTGGCGTTCACCGCCGAGCGGCCGGCGCTGGGAGCGCCGTTCCCCCGCTGCAGCAGCACCAGATCCGCGCCGTCGAGCGCCGCGCCCTCCAGGTTGAGCTCGCTCCCCGAGAACGCCGTGTCGTCGCGCAGCGCTCGGTAGAAGCGCGGCACCAGGCAGGGCACGGCTCCCACGCCGGGCGTGACGCGGACGATCACCTCGCGCCGCAGCGTCGACCCCGAGCCGAACGCCCAGAGCTCGGACCCGAGGGCGACCAGCGCCTCCAGATCGAGCTTGTCGGCCTTGCGATCGGCCCCGATTTCGCCGAACGGGACCCACTCCACATGGCCCGATCGCGGCTCGACCAGGGCCAGGCTGCGGGTGTCGTCTTGCACCACCGCCAGCCGCTCACCCCACCAGGCGAGCCCCGAGCCGGCGCGCACGTGCCGCCCGCTCGAGTCGACCAGCGGACGCCGTTCGACGACGCGTGCCGCGCGCATCACAACCTCCCGCTCACCGTCAGGTGTCGGTCGCTCACCACGTCGAGCCGCAGGGTTCCGAGCCCGGCGTCCGCGAGCTGCGCTTCGATCTCGGTGGGCGTGAACGCAGCGAACAGCGACGCCTCGAAGTC
>Ga0138256_10004676_pt1 | contig 14545 bp, 9 predicted proteins | sample KNB2016incub_MG_FD_105486 | JGI IMG/M metagenome (GOLD analysis project Ga0138256, IMG submission 105486) | Active sludge microbial communities from wastewater in Klosterneuburg, Austria - KNB2014incub_MG | ecosystem: Engineered > WWTP > Activated sludge > Unclassified | place: Austria... | reverse complement strand
TTAATATATGGAAAAAATAAAAATTGGAATAACTGCTGGGGACATGAATGGTATTAGCTTGGAAGTTATACTAAAGGCCTTGCATCAGGATTATATTTTTCAACACGTGATTCCCATTATATATGGAAATGTAAAAATTGCTTCCTATCATAAGAATATTGTCAATCTAGATAATTTATCTTTATACGTATTAAATCAAGGGGAAAAACCTAAAGCAGGAAAAATAAATATCATCAATTGTTGGAATGATAATGTCACTATTTCTTTAGGTAAAGCAAGTGTTGAGGGAGGCAAGTATGCCAAATTATCCTTAGAATTTGCTTTACAAGATATAATGAAAGGTGAGCTAGATGCTATTGTAACAGGACCCATCAACAAACATGCTATGAAGCTGGGAGGTTTTGAATTTAATGGTCATACTGATTTTCTTAAGGCCAAATCAAATTCAAAAGATATACTGATGATGATGGTAAGTGATAAATTAAAAGTTGCATTGGTGACTGACCACATGCCATTATCCCAGGTTTCATCTCAATTGACAAAATCTTTAATTGCTTCAAAAATTCAATTATTAGATCAATCATTAAATAAAGATTTCGGCATTGAAAAACCTCACATTGCAGTTTTAGGATTAAATCCACATGCTGGGGAAGAAGGATTATTAGGATCTGAAGAAGAAGAATTGATTAGACCTGCAATAATAGAAGCCAAGAAAAATGGAATTTTTGTTGCAGGCCCATATTCCGCTGATGGATTTTTTGGTTCAGGGCAATTTTCAAAATTTGATGGTGTGCTTGCCATGTATCATGATCAAGGCTTAATTCCATTTAAGACTATTTCTTTTGAAACAGGTATCAATTACACTGCAGGTTTACCCTTTGTAAGAACATCACCGGATCATGGAACAGCATATGATATTGCGGGTAAAAATGAGGCTGACCCAACTTCTATGCAACATGCAATATATTTAGCAAAAGATATTGTTGCACAACGAAAAGGATATGTAGAAATGCGTCAAAATGTGTTAAAGAAAAGGCCAAAGCTGTCAGAAGAAATGAGCGAGTAGGTTAAAAACACTTATTACATTCGTCTAGGTTTGATTTGAGATTGGTTTACTTCGACTCCGACAACCTTGGCGCCGTAAAAGTACGAAATCTCTTTTTGCTTTTTACATTATATGATTTATTTTTTGAATATTTGGAGGAATTTAAACTTCCTTTAACAACTTGTTTATTGTCAGTATTCGTTTGTGTCTTTATGGAATTTTCAATCATAGGTTTAACAGGAACAGGCTTTACTACAAGGGGTGCATCTAATAAATTTAGATTGTATTTTTCAATAGTTTCAATTAGTCGTGTTCCATAATTAGGATCCGTAGCATACCCACATTTTTTTAAGCCCATTGCCCAAGCTTTGTAGTCATTCTTTGGAAGACTAAATAACGGTTTATATCGTGATCGATTTAAAATAAAATCAGTATGATCTATGTAAGACTGTTCACCAGAACCATACATTCTAAAACAAGAATGTATTAATTCGCCATTCTCATCTAAATCATCATCTTTATACTGATAAGTTTCACCAGACCAATTAGATTTACATTTTATTCCAAAGTGATTATTGGCATTCACGGCTAATTCACTTCTACCTGCTTGAGACTCAAGAATACCCTGAGCTAATTTTATACTAGCGGGAATTCCACTTCTGTTCATTTCACTGATAGCCATATATTTGTATTGCTCCATGTAGCGTTCTTGAACGGTAATCACCCTACTACTGGTAGACAAAATTCCAATCAAAACAAGAACTGGGAGTAGAATAGTACTTTTCATGTTGATACAAAAATTTTAATGCTTGTCTAATCTAACACAAAAATAATACCAATTTTGAATATAACAAAGGGGTAATAATATGTATATTAATTGATTATCAATATATTATAAATACTAAAATAATTTAATATATTTATAAAAGACACATTTCTTGATTTTTAAGGTTAATGTAATAGAATATTCAACTAGATAAACCTCGCTAGAAACCAAAGACCTTCCCCGATTAAATGTCATTGAATCTGGTTATTTATTTCATTATATAGCGATAATATGCTCAAAAAAAAATGGATGTTATATCAATCATTAAAATAACACCCACTTCAAAATCTAATTGGCCCTTTTATAATATTATCAGTTTCTTACGTATTGATTTTCCATTTTGTGCATTATACAAAATAATATATTGGCCAGATGGAAGTTGGGATGGAAGTATTACTTCCTGAGCATCTTTATTGATTGGAATTATAGCTACCCTATTTCCCACTGCATTGTACACTTGCAAATCACTAGATTTTTGATTGGGTTGATTCAAATGAACTACAAAATGACCATGATTTGGGTTGGGCAAAATACTAAAATCTACCTCATCAAAATCTACCACACCTACCGCATCAGCTGTAATAACTAAATCGTCCATTATGATAAGGTCACCATCAGGATTAATCTCACCTGTAGTAGAATCTACAGATCCCTTTAAACATAAATTGGTGATCTCAATGGCATAAGTTTCAGCCGGAATGGAATGGATTTTATGTCTCCATTCTGCTGGAACCACTGAAGCATTATTAATCACTTCTGTAAATATTGCACCTCCATTTATATTCCTATAAATAATTCGGGTCGATGCCGCGAAACTTGGATCCTTCATTCCAAAAGATTCATAATCTGTTCCACTCAACTGTTGCGACATGTTATATTCCAACTTAGGATTAACCAATCCTTTAATATCTGCACATAAATATATTGTACTTGAAAATTTTATATTGTTTCTTATAAAATTCGACAAATCATCATTTAAAGCTGGTATGAAAAAATTATTTGAATTAATAATATTTCCTCCGGTGCAATTCAATGTAAACCCAGTACGCATGGGTTTATTAATAATTTGAACGGTATTGAAGGAATCAATATTCAATGTAATTTTACTACTATCAAATCGGAAATTATTAAACATTTCAATTTCATCTTTCTTCGTATATTCTAAAAAAACAACTTGGAAATTTGCTATATTATTTTTTGTAACGGTATCATTGGCATAAACCAAAACGCCATTAGCCTTTTTTAGCCCCAAAAATGTTCTTGGAATATCAAAACCTGGAATTGGAACTTGCCCACCAGGATAAGTTGATTTAGTAGTTTTAAACGGAATAACAACAGTTGTATCTTTATAATTAAGTCTCAATTCCATCGCTGTGTTGATTGGGATTATACTACACCCATTATATACAGCTTGCCCACTACCTCTGTAAACATTATTATTATTTGGACATGGCGAACCGGAAACATTGATTCTACTTAATAATATATCATGTTCAATGGCTGAATTGGCACTACTCTTTGCAATAGCCACTGTAAAGTGATTATTAGAAGTATCTACATCATTTGAAAGTTCAACGGTTACATAAAATGTCGTAGATGGTTTTGTTAAAAGTACAGGCGTCGTAAAAGTATATTTTAAATCTTGTCCTGGTTTAAAATCTTCAGTTAATATATAAGTCTCCTTTACGATAGCACCTTTAGGAGCTACTTGATATGAAAGTTCGATGGGTGTATTTAATGCATAGGTATTACTGCAACTAAGATTTATGAGTCTTACTTCAAATTGGTACAAACCATCCTTACATGATGTCAGGCTTGTTTTATTGTTTAAAATTTGCACATCTGCACTTTCTGTTGTTCCACCTAAACCTACTGCCTTCCAGGCTTCGGCGACCTGCTTATAAGCGTCTGAACAACTTCCCCACCAATTTGCAGCTATTTGTAAAGATGCTGTTCTTGCGTCAACGTAAGTCGATGTTGGTGTTAAGTAATCCGTTAGCATATGGTAAGCTAACTGAATGGTTGTATCAAAACCTAATCGCTGAACATTGAAGTCTATTTTTGCTTCATTTTTTCCTGCTTTGCCCTCGCACAATAAATAAAACCAATAATTCAAAACGCCACTATTATAATGTACGCCTCCATTATCTGCAGTTCCCTTAAACCAAGAAGCACCTTTATAATATTTTGGATTTCCAAATCGATTTGGATCTTCCATACTTCTCAATGCTGAGTTAGCTGCTACAGTAACTTTACCACCAATTAACCAATCAAATTGAGGACGATCATAATAATATTCTACCGATTTTCCGAAAATATCGCTAAACGATTCATTCATTGCACCGGATTCATATAAATATTCTAGTCCGGCAGAAAATTGTGTTACTCCATGAGTTAGTTCATGTCCCACCACGTCAATTGCGGTAAATGGTTTATAAGTCACATTGTCCCCGATACCAAAATTTATGGTATATAGTTTATCATCCCAATAGGCATTATTATATGGACTAGTATCCAATAATATGGCACTTATCTTAATATCCTTTCCATCAATGCTATTCCTATTGAATTTACTTTTATAAAAATCATACGTTTTTTGACAGCCCCAGAACATATCTAGCGCACCATTCTTTTGATCATTTGTACCTTTTTCCCAATCATTATCCGAATCCGAATAAATTTTTCCAGTTATACTTCGGGTTTGAATCCCATTACCTCTAGATAAATCCTTAAGTAAGAATTCTCCATTTTCTAGTTCTGTATCTATTTCTTGATCTCCATGATACAAAGTATGTGCGGTACCTTTTTCTCCAAAACAACTCATTAATGTATTGAAACTTAAAATGATTCCGCCATCGACTGCATCGACAATATATTTCTTAAAGCTATGTGGATTTGTTGCCCTTAACTCAAAAATATAAGCTAATTTCATCTGTCCGCTCCACAACGGATAATCAGTATTGATAATTACTAATTCTGGAATTGGGATTGACTCAGAATTCTTCTTATTCTCCCATGTATAAACACTAGCTTGCATATCCTCTTTAGCAATTTGAAGGGCTTCAGCAGCACTTATTTGGGGTCTAATATCCAAATTAAGATTTGGAGAGATGATTCCATTAGCAGCTTCTACATACTGGTTCTCTTCATGAAGTATATACTTGGCTCCATATACTTTGACGTTTTTATAGTATTGTTGATAATGATAATGTTTTCCATTTTGTTGATCATTTGTGGTTCTAAGCCATTTCATTTCTGAATCTGGAGTGAGTCCAAGTCTTTGAGCATATTCATCAAAAAATTGAATTTGATTGACCTTAGCACCCTCAGGGATCTGCAACCATCTTGTGTCATGAAATGACCTATCTACGGATAGCTGTTGACCAGAAATAGTACCAAATAAAACAAAGCCTAATAAAGCCCCTAGAAAAAGTTGAATTTTCATGTTGGTTGAGATTTTTGTCAAAGTTAATCAAGAATAACATTTATGAATAAAAGAATTCTTTTATTCTTTGAACTAGCACAATAATTTAGTTAAATTACCAGATATTGGAATGCCCAAGTGGCGATTACTTGCAATGGCTTAGCCTTAAATTTTGCGATAACCAATATGTTCAAAATAAACTCTTGAGATGACACCTCCCAATTGTGGCATTTTGCTAACCCGAACCTTACAATCAAGGACTAATGGAAAATCCTGCAATACATTGATAACGATTCGTTTAGTTAGGGTTTCTATGAGTAAATCTGGTACACGAATAAGTTTTGAAATCAATTGATACAATTCAACATAATTAATGACATTCTTCAATTCATAAACATCCTCTTGATACTGATTCATTCCTAAATAAATATCTACCATAAACACTTGTGAAACTGATTTTTCTATCTCAAATATCCCATGGCATACATTAAATCGCATACCTTCAATTGCTAAAATATCTTTCCCCATTTCAGAGACCATGTTATATTAAATGACTACAAAATAACGCTTTAATATTTAACTTATATGAATTTATAGATCTCAATATAAAAATATTTGTAATAAAATACTAATTTTAAGAATGAATATTAGTCACTCGCTAATAAACAAATTAAATAATATTATAATATGTTTATATATTTGCAGATAAAATTAAGGTTTAATGGCATTGGTAAGTAACTACACAGAAGACAACATACGCTCTTTAGATTGGAAAGAACATATTAGATTAAGACCTGGTATGTATATTGGCAAGCTAGGTGATGGCACTACCATAGATGATGGTATCTATATTTTACTTAAAGAAGTGTTAGATAATTGTATTGATGAATATGTTATGGGATTTGGTCGTGAGATCGAGATTGAAATTATTGATGGCACTGTAAGCGTCAGGGATTATGGACGTGGAATACCATTGGGAAAAGTGATCGATTGCGTTTCCCAAATTAATACTGGTGGTAAATATGATTCAAAGGCTTTCAAAAAATCTGTTGGCTTAAATGGTGTAGGTACAAAAGCAGTTAATGCACTATCCTCTTTTTTTAAAGTCCAGTCTGTTCGTGAAGGCAAAACTAAAATAGCTGAATTTGCCGTAGGTAATTTGATTAAAGAACATAATCTTAAAAATACAGACGAAGCCAATGGTACCATTATTCTCTTTAAACCTGATGAAAAAATATTTCCAAAATTTAGGTTTATTCACGAATTTATAGAAAGTAGATTATGGCATTATGCCTATTTGAATGCTGGATTAAAATTACATTATAACGGCAAAACCTTCATATCCAAAAATGGATTGAAGGACATGCTGGATCGACGCACAGATGGTGAAAGCCTTAATTATCCAACGATACATCTAAAAGGAGAAGACATTGAAGCTGTTATCACACATGGTGAACAATATGGCGAACAATATTACAGCTTTGTAAATGGTCAATACACTTCTCAAGGCGGCACCCATCTCAATTATTTTAGAGAAGCCATTGTCAAAACAGTTCGTGATTTTTTTAAAAAAGATTTTGACGTTAAAGATGTTCATACAAGTATCATAGGAGCTATTTCTGTACGAATTGAAGAACCCGTTTTTGAATCACAAACCAAAACTAAACTTGGTTCTACAACAATTGCGCCTGAAGGTGCATCTCTCCGGTCTTTCATTGCAGATTTCATTACCAAGGAATTAGATAATTACCTGCATAAAAATCCAGATACTGCTAAGGAATTATTAGGGAAAATTTTACAATCAGAACGCGAACGTAAAGAAATTGCAGGAATTAAAAAACTAGCAAACCAACGTGCTAAAAAAGCAAATCTCCATAACAAAAAATTAAGAGATTGCAAAATACATTTGACAGATACTAAAGCCAAATCAGAATTAAAAGAACAATCAACACTTTTTATTACAGAAGGTGATTCTGCAAGTGGATCAATAACTAAATCCAGAAATGTCGAATTGCAAGCAGTATTTTCACTTCGTGGAAAACCATTAAACTGTTATGGCATGACCAAAAAAATAGTTTATGAAAATGAAGAACTAAATTTACTCCAACACGCTTTAGATATTGAAGATGGAATAGAGAATTTAAGATTCAATAAAGTGGTTGTCGCAACGGACGCTGATGTGGACGGAATGCATATTAGATTATTGCTATTAACCTTCTTTTTACAGTTCTTTCCTGATTTGGTAAGGGCGGGTCATTTATATATTTTAGATACTCCCTTATTTAGAGTTAGGGATAAGAAACAAACCTTCTACTGTTATTCTGAAAAAGAAAAACAACAGGCCATTGAAAATTTACGAGGAAAGGCAGAAATAACAAGATTCAAAGGACTTGGTGAAATATCACCTGATGAATTCGGAACATTCATTGGACCAAATATTCGTTTAGAACCAGTAATAATGAATGAAGACTCGCATATAGAAAAAATTCTAGAATACTATATGGGGAAAAACACACCTGAAAGACAAGAGTTTATTATTGAAAGACTTAGAGTAGATATTGATCAATTAAAACCTTCAGAAATAGAGGAAGTAATGGAAGATATTGATGAATTGGAGGCCATAGTATAGGTCAATTTATTTTTGACCTCACTATATTGTATTAAACATTGGCTAACTCCAGAAATAAATAATACATTTGAAAGTTGATCAATAGGACATTATATTTGAATCACATTTTCCTAGTTTCAATTAAATTAAACAGTACAAATGGACGATTATTTTAAAAAATTTAGAGACCAAATCATTGGAGCTGATGAATATTTCGAAAGTCCATTTCATGAAAAACTCAAAATTATTTATGCAGATTGGACCGCCAGTGGTAGAATGTATGGACCCATTGAGCAACACTTAATACATCATATTTATCCTTATGTAGCGAATACACATACAGAAACGAATACCACTGGAAAAGCAATGACTTCAGCCTATCACAAAGCTTTACAAATTATCAAAAAACATGTGAATGCCAATACTAATGATATTATCATTTCATCATATTCTGGTATGACTGGAGTAGTCAATAAACTACAAAGGATTCTGGGTTTAAAAATTCATGAACAATTTGCAGACAAAATAGCCATTGCATCAGAAAATAGACCAGTTGTTTTTATTACTCATATGGAACACCATTCCAATCAGACTTCATGGTTAGAGACTATAGCTGAAGTCGTCATTATTCAACCTGATGAGTCTGGTTTAGTCGATTTAAATCATTTTGCCCAGTTATTAAAATTATATGCTAACAGACCTTTAAAAATTGCCGCAATAACCTCTTGTTCCAATGTCACGGGAATTTTTACGCCTTACTTTAGAATGGCGGAAATGATTCATGAAGTAGGAGGATTCTGTTTTGTTGATTTTGCATGTAGCGCACCATATATTGAAATAAACATGCATCCAGATAACAAAAATCAACAATTAGATGCCATCTATTTTTCACCACATAAATTTTTGGGAGGCCCGGGTTCTGCAGGAGTATTAATTTTTAATAGAAAATTATATACCAATAAAATTCCGGATATTTCTGGAGGTGGTACCGTCGAATGGACCAATCCTTGGGGTGAACATAAATATTTTGATAATATAGAAACTCGTGAAGATGGCGGAACACCATCATTTATACAAACCATTAGAACGGCTTTATGTATTAAACTTAAAGAAGAAATTGGAGTTCAGAAAATGATGGATCGAGAAAAAGAGATGATGAACCATATTTGGGAACCATTAAATGCGATCCCTAACTTTCATGTTTTGGAAGCTCATAACAAAAACAGATTGTGTATTTTTTCATTTTATATTGATGACTTACATTATAATCTTGGCGTTAAAATGCTGAATGATAGATTTGGAATTCAAGTAAGAGGTGGTTGTTCATGTGCTGGAACCTACGGTCATTATATATTAAACGTTCAACGGGAATATTCAAATCATATTACTGATTTAATAAATCATGGAGACTATTCCGAAAAACCGGGTTGGATCCGACTATCCATTCATCCCACAATGAGTGATCAAGATATTGACTTTATTTTAGAAGCTTTAAAACAACTTGCACAAAATCATAGAATATGGGCAAAAGACTATCATTTAGATTTTAGAAATAATGATATCCAATGTAATAAAGAATTTGAAGATAATTGGGTCGAAAACCAAGTCAATAGTTGGTTTGATTACCCAATGGCAATAAATACTTGACTTTAAAGTCTAGATATTCATTTAATTTAAAACGTCTTTAATTTGATTAGCTAATTCGATAAATTCAGAAGTCTTTAATGAAACTCTAGGTCCACTAAAATTAAGATCACGTATATTATTAATTGGAACCAAATGTATATGCGCATGCGGTACTTCTAAACCAATAACACTCATTCCAATTTTAGTACACGGTACAATTTTTTGGATTGCCTTTGCTACTTTTTTTGCAAATACAAATAGGTCCAAATATAATTCATCATCAATATCAAAAATATAATCCATTTCTTTTTTAGGAACAACAAGGACATGTCCTTTTGCTAAAGGGTTAACATCTAAAAATGCAATACAAGATTCGCTTTCAGCTACTTTATAACATGGAATTTCGCCATTTACAATTCTGGAAAAAATACTTGCCATAGTCTAATGTGTTATTTCCATTACTTCTAGTATCATTTCGCCTGCAGGGGTTTTTATCGAAACTTTATCTCCAACAACTTTACCCAACAAACCACTTCCTATTGGAGAATTTAATGATATTTTATTCAATTTTATATCAGCTTCAGCCTCTGAAACTATTTTGTAAATCAGCTCCTTGTTTATTTTGTGGTTCTTTATTCTGACATTGGTTAAAATAGAAACAATAGATGTATCTATTAGATTTTCATCTATAATTCTAACATTCATCATTTTTTTATCCAACTCATTAATTTTCATTTCCAACATACCCTGTGCATCTTTTGCTGCATGATATTCAGCATTTTCAGATAAATCACCTTTTTCTCTTGCTTCAGCAATGGCTCTAGATGCTTCCTGGCGACCAACCGTTTTTAAGTGTTCAATCTCGGCTGCAATTCTGTCATATCCTTCCTGGGACATGTAGTTTATAGTACTCATTTTAATAAAAAATTTAATATGGTTCTGATATAAAACGAAAGAACGTCTCCTAATTGTAGAAAACGTTCTCCGAGCTTAATTAAGCTAAATATACTAAACGAATATTATCTATTGTAAGTTCAAAAAAAATTTAAAACATTAAAAAAGTAAGCTTAAACCAACATTATGCGTTCCTTCAAATGGTTTTGTAGTTCTATAAGCATAGTCTAATCCCAACATGGTATTTCCTTTTTTATCCAATGGAATGTTTACACTAGCTCCTAGACCTAATCCGGTATAAGCACTCTTTCCAACAGTAGTTGACTTACCTATATCGTATTTATATGATGCTCTTAGACCAAAAGCCTTAGTTATTTTTAACTCTAAACCTGCACCTATCTCATCTCGCCCAAAAGAATTGGAAGTAAAATTGACAACAGGTGTCAAACTAAGATCATCTCCAACCTCAAAATCATAAGATACTCCCATATGTAATAACGATGGTAGCTCAAATTTGGTTAATCTAACATTATAAGTCAGTTGGCTTCCAGAGGAACTTGCCAATTGGGTAGACAAACCTTGTCCTGTGAATTCCATTGGACCACCAATATTTCGAAGTGAAATTCCAAGTTTAAAATTGTCTTTTGTTCCCCCCACATATTGAACACCAGCATCAAACGCAACTCCAAAAGCACTCAAGCTTTGTATCGATTCAGACACACCTCTTACTAAAAAACCAACCGATACTTTTTTTCCAAATCGATGTGAATATCCAAGTCCGATATTAAAATAGTTAGGACTATAGGTTGCACCTGTTCCTTCAGGAGCTTCTGTAGTCGTTACTTTGATGTCGCCAAACTTAACTGCCATCAAAGCAATTCCCAAAGTACCGTTTTTACCAACATGTTTTGCTATTCCTAAAGCATTCATACTTACACCACTTGGCACCAACCATCTAGTATGACCCAATACAACTTCTGTTTTAGAAGCTCGACTTAAACCTGCAATGTTTACAGCCATGGCTTCAACCCCAACGGCGTAGGATCCATTTAAACTGTTCATTCCAGCTCCTTTCGCCCAAGGATTAATAAGCAATTCATAAGCTCCAGCTTCACCTTGGCGATCTGGATTTCCAGCTTGAACATTGGCAATGGTCAGTATTAATATACTTACCATAAAACTTAAATTATATTTATTCATTAGCCATTTTTTTTATCATGATTAAATTTTAGATCCCAACATTAAACTCTTTTAATGTTGGGGTCTTTATTATTTTTATAAACCAGATGGGTCAAATTTACGAGCTACCCCAAACCATTTTATGATTTTTTCTACACCTGTATCCGGTTGCTTAATATATATTAAATATGCACCACTAGCAATTGGAACTCCAGCGTAATTCGTCAAATCCCATTCTATATCAGGACCGATTTGTCGCTCTAACAATCCACGCTCATCACTAATAATCTTTTTAGGTAATTCATCTCTGTTATATTCTTTAATAAATTTACCGTCAATCGAAAAGATAGTTACTTTACATTTTGGAGGAAGGTTAGTTATTTTGACAATATTACTATAAACTGTTTGCTCATAACTTGAAAATCCATAATAAGGATTAGGGACCACATTGATATCATCTAAAATTCCTTTATAGTCATCTTTAGTTGTTACAATTTCAGTTTGTTTTCCAGTAATTTTAAACGAATACATATTATGGGCCATGTTTTCTCCGGTACCATAAAGCGCACTATATGGATTATCAACTCTTAATCTAACAGTCATGTCATTAGGAATTAATCCAGTTGGTCCATTGGTCAATGGAGTAAAACTAGTTAACGGAAATAACTGCATCATAGAACACCAAGTAACTTCACGAATGGCTCTTAATTTAAAATTATTTCCAGTATTTAATAAATTGGTTCTAATCAAATTACATGAATCATATGGTTGTTTTGTAACATATATATAGTGATGCCCTCCCAACACTATATTCAATGGATCGAAGAAATTAAATCCACTACAATCCGTGTTTAAAAATGTCTGATCAGTTGGATTAAACATTAAGTCATTCCCAACAGCCATGGTATCTTTCATGCAATCTTTAATTAATGGGAAGTCAGAATAAAATGAATTTTCTCCAAAAAATATATTAAGTCTTTTTCCAGTCTCTACATCAATTGCATAACCAGGAAACCACCCAACACCTGTTAATGGTTTACCTGTAGCATCCAGAGCTCCATCAGGATCAGCATATCCATCTCCATCTGCATCATTTTTTCCGACTGAAGGATTTTTCTTAACATCAAAATTTCTATTTCCAGTGACCGGCTCTTTTGGATTACCAGGTGTAGGTGAATTATTCTCATTCCATGTTTCAATTACGACACATCGAGACCATTTTGATTTATCCGAAGTAAATACGATATCCACATTATTTAATGAATCCATTTTCATCTGGTTAACTACAGTATTATTAAATGAATTCAACCAAGCTGGAGTTAATGGTAAGGTATCTCCCGTCACTAATTTGTATGGAAACCAGGTACCTTCATTTACTCCTGTTCCTAGATTGCTATATAATTCTTGAGGATCAAATACATAATTACGACTAGATAATTCTGTTTTTATAAAATCTATTTGTGCTGAGTTTCGATCCCTTTGAGCCAAAAACCACTTAATTCCATTGACATCTTTATATTCAAATTCTAAGCCTTCTCCAATAATTCCATTAGTTCCTCTAGGGTCCGATCCTGCTTCACCAGTTTGTCCAATACTTACAGAAAATCCAAACTTGGCAATCATTTGTTCATTGAATTTTGCTATAGAGGATTTCGATTTAATGACATCCGAAGGATTATTTTTATTGATTAATGTCCAGTTTACATCCGGTGTATCCAATTTTCCATTAGTCATGTCTTTGTCAACGAATCTAAATTCGTATTCTCCATCTTTGACAATTAATGGGTTTACAATTTTCACTTCAATGGGTCCTGATCCTTCTTGATATTCAACTTTGCCATCAAACTGTCCATTGAAAAATTTATCATACATGTTATTATTCATGCGAACAAAATTATGCCCAACACCAATACCTTCATGTCGAGTAATTGCTATTCCATCACCATATTTAGATTTTATTTTCTCATACACTTGTGGTCTTGGAGTGGCCGTATAAGGTCTACCATCACCTTCAGGACCTAAATTTAATCGTCCAGGACAATATTGCATTCTTTGACCAATGTATGTATCCGCATCAAAATCTGCATAATTATTATAACTGTATGCTAACACAAGGAAGTAATATTTTTTATGATTGATTAAATTTTTACTCAATCCAGAAGCGAATTGATCTTCCTTAATACTAAATGTATGTCGAATACCTTGATCAAGTCCTTCTACTTTTTTAACCGGATAGTAAATGATGGGACGGTTTACACTTGCATTTGGATTTTTTATACCTACCCAGTTTGTAACAGTAGTTATTTTATTTTTTAAATCAACTGTTGCTACTTCTCTTATTAAACTTGGATCTTCAATGGTTCTGTCGGATAATGAAACATCCGCATTTGCCAATTGAAAAACTCTATATCCTTCAAAACGATACACTGAATCTATTACCGGAGGAAAACCAAGTCCTTTTTCTTGATATTGTTCATTTGCATTATTCGAAGCAGGGTCATTACTAAGAATCAACACAATTTCTTGATCCAATTCCACGATATCAACATCTGGTGCTGTAGGACCATCTTTGATCTTAAAACAATTATCAAACAAATCCTGACATAGCTGATCTGCTTTAAGTAATTCATCTAGGCTTGGACAAGGATAAACCTGATCCGGTACCCAAGGCACACCAATGATCAATTCATTCACATCTCCAGGGCCAAGTACAAGTGGTCCTGATGCCTGAATGGTCCTCCTATCTCCTTCTCCTGTTGCAGCTGCACACATACTCCATCCTGTTTGAACATTAGGTGCTGCTGGAAAGGCATATTTAGTCACATTAGTGCTTCCAGGATTATAACCTGTACCCCCTACTGTTAAAGAAGTCCCATCTTTCCATTTTCCTGTTATATAATTGTAAAACTCACCTGCATTAGTTGGATCTGTAGTATTTGAATT
>Ga0138256_10004675_pt1 | contig 14552 bp, 16 predicted proteins | sample KNB2016incub_MG_FD_105486 | JGI IMG/M metagenome (GOLD analysis project Ga0138256, IMG submission 105486) | Active sludge microbial communities from wastewater in Klosterneuburg, Austria - KNB2014incub_MG | ecosystem: Engineered > WWTP > Activated sludge > Unclassified | place: Austria... | reverse complement strand
GCGGTGCGTGCGCCGGGCTCGAAAGTGACCTCGATACCCGACACGCGCGCAGGTGCTGAGGCCTCGAACAGGGAGTCCATTTGAACCTTGCCGGTGAACCATTCGGCCGGACCGGTCTTCGAGGGTGCTGAACCGCTACGCTGGATGCTCATGTTGTGGTTTCCTTTTGCTGGCAATGATCGGGCAAGTGGCGTTACCGCTCATCCGGATATGGGGTGAGACGGGACAGGGCGCAGTTCAGTTCCCTGACGGCGACCACTTGTTGACGAAAATCATAAGCATTGCTTATTATTACGGTTGCTTATGAGCAAGCCCCCCCTCATCGATGCCACGCACGAGCGCTCTCTGGCTTTTGCACTGTCGGAACTCGTGCGGGCCATGCGTCGCGATTTTCTCGACCGCAACCCGGTGCACCAGCTTACGCCGGAGCTGTGGCGGCTGTTGTATTGCCTGGATCGTGACCAGGGCGCCCGTCAGATTGATCTTGCCGCAGTGATGGATGTAACGCCGGTAACCCTTGGTCGCATGATCGATCAGCTCGAAAAGCGCGGTCTGGTGCAGCGGACGGCCGACCCGAGCGACCGGCGGGCTATCCGCGTACGGCTCACTGGGAAAGCAGTTGCACCCATCGCACGCATGCATGGCCTGGTTGACGAAACCAGACAGCGGGCCATGCGGGGCCTCACCCAGGCCGAGGTGGATCAGCTCTGGCGACTGCTGGGGCGCATCCGGGAGAACCTGTTGATTCCACACGCGACCGACAAACAACTGACGGCCAGGCGACGAGCTGTTCCGGGGCAATCACGTGGCCGTTGAATTTCCAGTTCCCGATGACGTCGCCGGGCATGTCGCAGACGCCGGGCGGAACACGAAAGACCGCTCGCGCTGGCGCACTGTGCTGTTGTGGGTAGTGCCGGCAATCATCATCGCGATTGCTGTCTGGCTCTACGGCAGCGCAGGCCGCTACGTGTCGACTGATAACGCCTACGTCAAGCAGGACCGGGTCGATGTCGCACCGCAGATATCTGCTGACGTGCGCGAAGTCTTCGTCGGCGAGAATGCACACGTGCAGGCAGGCGATAAAATTCTGGCTCTGGATGACCAGATTACGCGCGTGACGATTCAGGGCGCCGAGGCGCGACTCGCGGCTGCACGCGCCGAGGTTGAGTCGCTGAAGGCAGCCTGGCGTGAGAAGCAAGCCGAGCTGGCGGTTGCCGAGCAAACCGCGGACTACGCGCTCCGTGACTACGAACGTCAGCGTACCCTGCTGGGTCGCAACCTGGTCTCACAGTCGGCAGTCGACGCGGCCCACCGCAGCGCAGATTTTGCGGTTGGCGGTATTGCCGTGCTCAAGCTGCAGCTGGCGCAAGCGGTGGCGCGCCTCGGTGGCAATGCCGAGGCGCCGACTGATACGAATCCAACCGTACTGTCGGCCAGCGCAGATCTCGAACGGCTACGCGTAGATCTCGGTCACACCGTCGTCCTCGCAGCACAGTCCGGCGTCGTCAGTCACTTGCCGAAAGTCGGTGATCGGGCGGTGGCCGGGGTGAGTGCCTTTGCCATCGTTGTCGATAGCAGCCTGTGGGTTGAGGCAAATTTCAAGGAGACTGATCTCGAGTTCGTGCGCCCCGGTCAGTCCGTGTCGGTGCAGATCGACACCTACGACAGCCGGACCTGGCAGGGCCGCGTTGAAAGCATTTCCCAGGCCACAGGTTCTGAATTTTCATTGCTTCCGCCCCAGAATGCCTCTGGCAACTGGGTGAAGGTTGTGCAGCGTATCCCGGTACGAATCCTGCTGACGACAAAGCCTGATGATCCGCCACTTCGCTATGGCATGAGCGCGGACGTAAGGATTGATACGGGACCAAATTCCCGTTTTTCGCGCTGGTTTGGCTCAGCTGGCTGACCGGTCATGGATACCCCGCAGCCGGCGGACGCAGCAGGAACGAATCGCGTTCTGCTCAGCATCGCTGCGGTGCTGGCGACACTGCTCTATACGATAGATACAACCATCGCAAATGTAGCGCTGCCGCACATGCAGGGCAGCCTGCAGGCCACCCAGGACCAGATCGCCTGGGTGCTCACCTCGTACATCGTTGTCAGTGCAATCTCGACACCCCTTTCCGGCTGGCTCGGTACCCGCTACGGACTGCGCCGGGTGCTGACGGTGAGTGTGGCCGGATTCACCGTGGCATCAATGCTGTGCGGCCAGGCCGACAGCCTGGGCGAGATCGTGGTGTTCCGGGGCCTGCAGGGGGCATTCGGCGCCGCACTGGTGCCCCTGTCCCAGGTGGTGCTGCTCGAGGCATTCCCGAAGGAAGCCCACGGGCGGGCTACCGGTCTTTGGGGCATGGGCGTGATGGTAGGGCCCATCATTGGCCCCACACTCGGTGGCTATCTGACCGACACACTGAGCTGGCGCTGGGCGTTTTACATCAATGTGCCGGTTGGCATTGTGGCGTACCTTGGCATCCTCCTGGCGCTGCCGAAAGTCCGCAACCGCGCCGGACGCCGCTTTGATCTGACCGGCTTCGTGCTTCTGTCACTTGCGATCGGCCTCTTTCAGCTCTGGCTCGATCGAGGCCAGACCCTGGACTGGTTCGACTCGACAGAAATCGCCACGGAGGCGTTGCTCAGCGGACTGTTCTTCTACATGTTTGTCGTCCACACATGGACACGCCGGCACACCTTCGTGGATCCGTCCCTGCTTCGCGACCGCAACTTTGTCGTGGCCATCGGCGTGATGTTTGCGGTAGGGCTGGCAGTGATCAGTCCCAGCGTGCTGTTGCCGAATTTCCTGCAGCAACTTCAGGGCTATACACCGACCCAGGCTGGCGAACTGATGGCCGTTCGTGGCGTCACCGCTGTTTTTGGCATGCTGATGGCGGGCCGTCTGGTTGGCAAGGTCAGTCCACGCCTCCTGATTGGCCTCGGTATCGGGCTGACCGGGGTGTCACTGTGGATCATGGCCCATTTCAGCCTGGATACACCGTGGCAATGGGTCGTCTGGTCCGGAGCGATCCAGGGTCTTGGTGTGCCGCTGGCCTTTGTTCCGCTGTCGGTGGTGGCTTATGCAACCTTGAGGAACGAGCAACGCGCGGAGGCCAGTGCATTGCTGACATTGATGCGCAACATCGGATCATCAGCGGGTATCTCCATGGTTGTCGCCGTGCTGGCCCGTTCGACGCAGATGAACCAGAGCTATCTCACCGGGCATTTCACGCCCTTTGATACGAGCCGCTGGCAGATGTTGGGCGGTCTTCCCGGCACCAACGAATCCACGGCGGCGTTCATGGCCGAGATCGTTCGCCAGGCAATGGCGATTGGTTACAGCAACAGCTTCTTCCTGCTGACTGCCGTGACGGTGATTGCCTTGCCAATGGTGCTGGTTCTGAAAAAGACGCCAGCGGCCAAGCCAACACCCTGAGTGGATCCCGCACGCAGCTGTGTGCCGCTTGCAGCCTGAATTGGCGGAAAGCCTCCGGGCGGCGCGCTGATCCCTGTTCCGCCCAAGGAGGAGCGAAGGCGAGATCAGGACTTCTCCAGCCACTTCATCATGCCGGCCATGCGCTGCACGAATGCCGCCGGGTCCTTGTCCTTGATCCGCAGGGCCTGCAGCGCCATCTCGATGCCGATCACGGTTTCGAAGTCCCGACGCAACATGCCGTCCACGACCTGCTCTGCGCAGTCCTCGGCGCTCATGCTGGTCCCGTCGCTGCCAATGTTCGCGCCATATTCCGAGCCGTCAGCAGTCAGTGCATGTTCGTAGACATCGCTCTTGATGCCGGCGATCACCAGCAGGGTGACGTCGATGTGGTCTGCCAGGTGCTCGATGCGCAGGGTATCGAAGTAGCCGTGCAGTGCATGCTTCGCCGCACAGTAGGCGCTGTGATGGGGAACCGCATGCTTGCCGGCAACGGAGGAGGTCACGACCAGGTGTCCACCCCGCTGCTCGATCATGCGCGGCAGTACCAGCCTCGTCAGTGCCACCGGCGCGAAGAAGTCGACCTCCATGATGCGCCGCTCAACTTCGGGTAGCGTATCTTTGGCTGCTGAGCGCTGACCAATGCCAGCGTTGTTTACCAGCACGTCGAGTCGTGGGTAACTGCGTAGCACCTCTCTTGCCGCGACTTCGCGTTGTTGCCCATCGATGATGTCGAAGGGCACAAGACGCACGCTGCCGGGACCCTGTGTGCAGGCAGCCTTGACCCGTTCAAGTTCGGCGATGCGACGCGCCGAGAGGATGAGCTCAGCACCTTCGCGGTGGAATACCTTCGCCATGCCTTCGCCGACGCCAGAGGAAGCGCCGGTGATCCAGATAGTCTTGTTCCTGAGTTTCATTGTGATGGTTCCGATCCAGACAGGCCCGGATACCAGTTTAGTTCAGGTCGCATGCACCTCACTTGAGGTTCTGAATGATGCTGCTAGCTGTGTCGCTCATCTTCTTGCTCACATTACTGAGCATCTGGAGGGCCTTCGACTGCCTGTCCAGGCTATTCTGCAACTGCAGGCTCTGCATATCAGCTGAGTCATTCACCGGTGGGCGACCGGCTTCGATGTGTGGCGTGCGCCCCTGCGGCGCCTGTGCTGCCTGGGCCTTGCGGGATGCTTCAGTCACCACGCGGGATACGATGCGATCCACCTCGGCCTGATTTCGCAGCTGGCTGGCATTTGCCGCGACGAATCGCCTCCAGGTCGTCATGGCTGACTGTTCCTCACCCCGACTCAACTGGTCAATGAGAAGATTGAGGTCCTGGGTACGTGCCAGTGGTGCCTTCACGGCTTGCTGGACCTGGATGGGTGATTGCGGCACAGGCGTGGCGCGTTGTGCCCAGGCCGGCAAGCAGACCGTCATGGCCAGAATTGCCGCAGCATGTACCGCGACCTGTTGTACCAGCTTGTGATTCAGTGATCTCACTGGAGCGACTCCGTTCGACCAAAACCCGACAGGCGCACCACAAATGCACCAGTTGCCGGGTCCACGCACCAGCCGCGTGTCACGCCCTGTTCTTCGTCGCTGTCGTTATCTGACCAGAGCACCCAGCACTCGCGTGGCGTTGGCAAAGCCTGGTCCTGCTGGAATCTCAGACCGAACTGTACCGAGTCGCCCGACTCGAATCCGGCCGCACGCGCTGCTTCATATGCCGCCGGACTGTCGACGAAGCCAGTCGAAACCGGCCTCATCAGGATGCACTTTTCGCCAGTACCGACATTTTCAATACGGCCGTTGGCGAGCGCGCGGATGCGTGTGCAGGTGCCTTGCGACGGCGACTCGACGTCATAGAACCAGAAGGCGTGACTCGGCCCTTCCGCGAGACTGGTCGAGACGCCGGCGAGTTCTGCATCGGCCTGCCATTTCCTTGCCTCGGCCATGGCCTGATCGAGCAAGGTCCGGGCGGTTATCCCGTCACTCGCCGCAGCATTGGGTGCTGGCATCGGTTCAGCCGAGGACGCGGAACCGGCGGCGGGTTCCGGTGGCTTGTTGTCACCACCACAACTGCTTGCGAGCAAAGCGATCGTGACAAGCGAAAGAAGCATCCTGATTATCTTCATGCTGGCTCTCCCTTTAGCCCTGCAGCGCCCAACGATGCGCGTGTGTCGAATGGGCCACTCTCCCGGGCGGCGCTAGTCTATTGGCCCGGCTGGATACAGACGCAGCTTGTCGATGCCGACGTAATAGCCGGTGGACTGGGCATATTTTCCCGTAATCATGAGGCTCACCCGCCGCTTGCCCGCCTGTAGCGGAAATGTGCCGAGGGGAATCGGGCCGCTTAACATCACCTCGGGCGCCATGCCGTCAAAAGGCATGTCACTCTGCTGGTGCTCGATTTCGAACTGCAACTTCCCGTAGTCTGGTGCGCGGGTCATGTAGATCTCGACAACGTACTTCGAAGATGCAGGCACGTCGATCACAAGATCGAGTACCGCACCGGTGGCACCTTCGCTCCAGAAGAGCTGTTCACCCCCACTCCAGCCGCTGCCGAAACCGGTCATCGGTTGCACACGAGCCTGACCGCCCGCGACCTGAATGGCGCCTGATCTGACAAGCGCCTCGGCCTCAATTTCCATTTGTATGGGCCGAATGGCGGGCATCACCATATCTCCGGTGCGCTGCATACCACCCGGACGTGATGCTGCACGTTCACTGCTGTGCGCTGGGGCAGTTCCCTCCATCTGCTTGATTATCGCCGTGCGACCCGCGACATCCTGGGGGGGTGAACTTGCAGAAACCGTCCCGCCGCCCTGTACTGGCGTCACCACCTCGCCAGAAACGACCGCCGGCGTTGACCGTTTCGATACTGGATCAGTCTTCGGTTTTGCTGCAGCCGGCGGGGGCGGTGCCGTGCCCGGATCTCCGAGTGCGGCTACCGCCTGCACCTCTGTCAGGGTGAACCGCTTCGACGTCCAGAGCTGTTTCCCGCTCAGCTCCCCGTGGATTTCACCTGCGGCCATCTTGACCTGCACGGTGACCGGCCCGCATTTCGGCGCGCCGCCGGGCGCATCTTTCAGGAATGGATCGCCGGAACAACTGGCCGTGGCATATCGTGTGCCCTTGGAGCCATTGCCACCGCTGAAGTTGAGCTTTTCTTCAGCCTTGCCGCTGGCCCTTTCCCAGGTCGCGCTGCCATCAACGGCGAACGATACGGAGTAGTTCGTGGTGGTGGATGATCCTCCAACGCCTGCATAGTCCGTGCTTTCTTTCTTTTGAAAACTTCTATTGCACTCACCAGTGAACTTGTAGGCGTGTGCCTGGCCAATAACGACCGAGGCGGATTTGAGCTTTGCATTGTTGCAATCCATCGCCCAGACAGGCGCGCAGAGGCAAACGGCAGGGAGCAAGATGAAGAACCGGATACAGCGACGCATGAATGATCCCCTTAATCCTTCGCACGAGACGGCGACAGGAAAACAAGTTCGAGACTGAGTCCACGTCGTTCGCAGCCTGGCTTCGAGCATACACTCGTGACGGAGCGTGGAACAATCCGGGACCTGGTGTCACAGTCCATTTTTGCCTTGACGCTCGCCATCAGCTTTTTCCAGAACTCGCGCCGTTCTGGTGACCAGTCGTGGGTGCAATAAGGCCTGGCTGGCTGCAGCGCCGGGTCTGATGAGGATCCCGACAGTTGCCTCTTGCGACTAAATGCGGTTCCATCTGTTTATGGACAAATCGATTCTGCCCGTCGTCATTACTGCAGCGCTGCTCGTTGCGGCTTGCATCCCTGCACAGCAGGCGCCTGTACCGCCAACTGCAGAAGTCGTGTCGCCTGAACCGGTTCAGGCAACAGATTCGCCGCCAGCGGCAGAGGCTGCTGCGGCAGTACCTGCTGTTGAAGATGAGACGACACCGATTGAGCCTGTGCCGGCGAGGTCTGAAGCAGCCAACGAGGCGCCGGCACCTCGCCCGGTCACTCCGCCGAAAACCGCAGCCGCTGCGCCCGCGCCCGTGAGGTCACCGCCGCCGCCAGTCACCCCCAAAACGGCGACGGCTGCCGCACCGGTACCGGCGGCAAGTGTCGCGCAAACTCCGCGACCAACAGCGCCCGTCGCTGCGGCGCCGCCAGCCGCGCCGCCACTGGATCTGGCCGGTCTCGAATCGCGACTGCGTGCAACCAAGGCCATCGGCGTGATGACCAAGCTGTCTCTGAAAAATCAGGTCGATGATCTGCTCGACAGCTTTCGTAGCCACTACCGCGGGCGGAGCAAAATGCCCTTGCCGGAACTGCGCGCAGCGTATGACCGGCTGCTGATGAAGGTACTGTCACTCCTTCAGGACGCTGATCAGGCTCTGGCAAAGGATATCGTGAGTTCGCGTGAAGCGATCTGGGGCATTCTTTCGGACCCGAAGAAATTTTCCGAGAACAATTTGATGGCAGGAGCATGAGCATGGACAGAGAGCTGAAACATATGGTTTGGGCCTTGATCGCAGCCTGCTGTGCCGGGTCCTCGTTTGCAGCGGATAGCGGTGCCGATACAGCAGCAGCCAAGGACATGACGGCCGTGATTGCGCTGCAGGGTCTGCCTTGCGGACAGGTCGTGCGTGCCGAGAAGATGGGTGACAACGACTACCTCGCGTCATGTGCGGATGGCAATCGTTATCGGGTGACGGTTAGCGCCGAGGGGCGTGTCGTTGTAGCGAAGCAGTAGAGGGGCGGGCAAGCATGTTGTTTGCCAACGTATGGTCGCCGACTCGAGCGAGAACGTCAGCGACACGCCGGTGAAGGTGAAGATGCTTGGGCGGGAACTCGTGCTGCTCCAGGGCCTCGAGGGCAAAGTGGTATGCCTGAGCAATACCTGCTGTCATCGTGGTGCAAGTCTTGCCCAGGGCAAGCGGCAGGACGATGGCACGCTCTCCTGCGTATTCCACGGCTGGCGATTCAATGCCGGCGGCCAGTGCACGAATATTTCCTCGCAGCTTGATCCAGCCGCCGGCATCCCGGCCTCCGCCAAGATTGACAGCTACCTGACGCAGGAGAAACACGGCCTGATCTGGGTGTTTCTCGGCGACCAGCCCGAAACAGCGCCCCCGCTCTTTGACATGCCGGAGAACACCGACCCGACCTGGCGGCGCGTGACTTTTTCCGATACCTGGAAGGCCAACGTGCGCTGGGCGAAGATGATGGATCTCGACCAGGTGCATGTGCATATCGTGCACGGCATTTCGCTCAATGAGGACAATCCCAGCCGGCCATCGGCGCACAGCGTGGAATGGCTGAACAACGGTTTTCGTACGCATCTGGTGTCGAGACCGCCGCCGCCCTCGGGTGAGTGGGCGGAGATGCGCAAGGGGCGTACTGCGGTAAATTCATATCTGACTTTCTATCTGCCGGGTTTCACGCTCTACGGCCGGGTCCAGATTGGCATACCGGGATCGTCGTTCACCAACGTGTTCTATTCGATGTCTACGCCCATCGACGAAGAGAATACGAAGATAGACCTGATCGCCTTCCGCAATTTCATGCCGGAAGAAGACCGGGACAAGGATCATCTGCAGCGCAACTTGCGCAATGTCTACCAGGACAAGGCGGTGGCTGAAGGCCATCTGCCGAAGCGTGCGCCGGATATTCCCGAATGGCCGGTGATCAATGTAGACCGCGCGAGGATCTGTTGATGCAGACCTACTGGCAGTTCATGCGTGAGCTGCGCGGCCAGGGCTGGCAGATCGACCGGTTCGCGCTGGATGCATCTGGGCGGAATGGTGAGGTCCGCGTGATTCCATCACCGGCGCGTCAGGCCAATCCGGCGAACCGGGTGTACTGACCGGTGCCGTTTGTGGCACCGGAGGATGGTCCGGCGACGACGCGCTGAACCGGGCGATCAGCGCTGCCCGATTCAGCGAGCCTCGTCGACCATCTGGATGGTCTTGTCTTCGACTTCCCGGGCGACCTGCAACAGTGCCGCATCCGCGGAGAGTGTGGACAGCATTTCCTGTGGTCTGATCAGCCCGATCTTTGTTGCACCATTTTCGGTGTACACCGAAATGCGACAGGGCAGCGCCATATTGAGACGCATGTCGGCGGCCAGAACCCTGGCCGCCTGCGCGGGGTTACAGACCTCGAAAACCCGGCACTGCTGGTCGAAGGCGACGCCTTTGCTGCGCAGGGTATTGCCGAGATCATGGATATGCAGCACGCCGAAGCCGTGGCGTTTGACTGCCGCATCGAGATCGGCCGAGGCCTGCTCGAAGCTCTTGCTGCTTTCAACGATGTAGTACATGAATTTCTTCGCCTTAGTCGCGTGCCGGCGACGGAGGTGTTTCGGTAGCGGGAGCCTTCTTTTTCGCTTTTTCCGCTTTCTTTTTCTTTTTCTCCATCTCCCGCTGGCGTTTCTCGAACTGGTAGTTTTGCTTCATTACTGGATCCCTTCTTGCACAGTAGTGCAGACAATAGCCGATGCGGCCGGTTTAGCGGAAGTTTTGTCTCTCTGGTGTCATCCCGGGGGTATGCTGCAATTGATTCCGCCTCGATGAGACACCGCAGATGTCCGCTGATTACGATCTGGAGCGCCGATTCCAGGAGCTGGTTGCGATGCTGAATACCAGGCTTCCGCTCAGGCCGGAAGCGATTGACCCGGAACTGGCCGAGCCGCATTCTTTCCTGAAGATCCTCAAGGCGCGGCATATGAACTGGCAGGCGCCGCGTTGCCGGAAGGTCTTCGGGATGCGCTTTTCCGTGAAGATCCCGTCGCTTGACCAGATGAACGTCATTATCTATCCGGAACCCGGATATGACGCGCCGGTCTTCCTGTTCTTCTGCCTGTTGACTGGCCGCAAGCTGATTGCGCATGTGAACCTGAGCTGCCCGTTCAGGGATGAGGCCTACATGCAGAAGTGGATCGAACCGCTGCTGGAGGCCAGGCAGCGCTACGGGTCATTCGATAGCGATGACCGCTATCCGGAGTGGATGCTGAAGTGGCGGACGCCGGCTGGCATCTACGGCATGTTGCCCAAAGATCGCTTTGATGATTTCATGAATTGCGGTCTTGATTATCTGCGTATCTATCTGGATCTCCTGGCCGGCAGCCAGGCGGTTCAGGATCCGGCACGCCTGGCGCTGATCAGGGAGGCACACGCGCAGTTTGTCAGCGATATACGTACCCAGGACAAGGCGCAGGGCATGATGGCAAAAATGATCGGCGCCGGGAAAGCGCGCCGTATCTTCTATGAGGTAACGACCTGAGGATGAAGGCAGATCATGGCGCGTAAATATACGCCGCGCGGTGCGGGCAGCGTCGTCGTGCTGGAGCACGTTTCGCGTGTACTCAAGGACAACCGGCTCAACGATCCGCATGTGCGCAAGCTCGCCGTGTGGCTGCCGCCTGGTTACGATGGCGGACGGCAACGCAGATTCCCGGTGCTCTATGATTTCGCCGGCTTTACGGGTTCGGGTCTCGCGCATCTGAACTGGAAGCCATTCAGCGAGAATCTGGCCGAGCGCGCGGCGCGGCTGATACACGAGAAGAAAATGCCGCCGGTGATCCTGGTGATGCCCGACTGCTTTACGGCGCTTGGCGGCAACCAGTACATCAACTCCTCTGCGATCGGGCGCTATGCCGATTATCTGACCCGCGAGATCGTGCCCTTCGTCGATGCAGAATTCCGTACGCTTGCTGCGCGCGAGCACCGTGGCTGCTTCGGCAAGTCTTCGGGTGGTTACGGTGCGCTGGTCCACGGCATGAAATACCCGGCGACCTGGGGTGCCGTTGCAGATCACTCCGGTGATGCGCATTTCGACTTTGTCTATCGCAGCGACTGGCCGAACACGCTTGACGAACTTGCGAAGTATCGACAGCCATACCGGCAAGCGGGCGTTTACCGCAGTGCAGGTCGTGCGGCAGAGGCGGCATTGGCCCGTGGCCATGACGATGGCCGCGTGCAGCGCTTTCTGGACACAGTCTGGAAAAAGACCAAGGTCACGCGCGCCGAGGGCCTTGCACTCATGAATGTGTGTATGGCGGCCACTTACGATCCGCAGCCGCGGGCGCCGCTCGGTTTCCGTCTGCCCTTCAATGCCGAGACGGGTGAGCTGATTGCCGCCAACTGGAAGCGCTGGCTCGCCAATGACCCGATCCATATGGTGTCGCGGTATGCGGCGGCGCTGCGTTCGCTGCGCGGGCTGTATGTCGATTGCGGCTGGCGAGACCAGTACCACATCCACTATGGCTGCCGGATTCTGGCTCGTCGGCTGTCAGCCGCCGGCATCGCGCATCGCTACGAGGAATTCGATGATGATCACTCGGATATCGACTATCGCATGGACCTGAGCCTGCCATTCCTGGCCAGGGCACTGCGGGGTTGAGCGATGCCGCGTGCGGACCAAGGGTGCGAAACGCGGCAGCCATGCTTCTATACTGTGGTCGTAACGGGGTCGGAAGGGGAAACCAATGAAAGCAATCGGGACGATTCTGACGAGCAAAGGCGGCCAGGTCTGGTCGGTGCAGCCGGGCGATACCATGCTGCAGGCGATCACCGCCATGGCCGAGCGTGGGGTCGGTGCGCTGCTGGTCATGGAAGGAACGAAGCTGCTCGGCATCGTTTCGGAGCGGGACTATGCACGCCGGATCATTCTGCAGGGACGGCGTTCGGCCGACACCCGCGTCGAGGAGATCATGACGCGCGATGTCATCGCGGTTTCTGTAGACATGACGGTCGAGCAGGGGCTGGCGCTGATGACCGAGCGACATTTCCGCCATCTGCCGGTGATCGAGGAGGGGCGCGTGATCGGTGTGGTGTCGATCGGCGACCTCGTCAAGGAGATCATCAAGGATCAGCAGTTCGTGATCGAGGAACTCCGCCGCTACGTGTCTGGATAAACGGATAAAGGGGCGCACCCTTTAAAGGCTAGCGTTCCCCCAAAAAAGAAGGCGCAGGTAGCGGGGCTACCTGCGCCTTTTTTCGTTTTACCAGGGATCAGAAGTTGGCAGAGAGCATGAGCCAGAACTTGTCGACGTCAACGTAGCTGGACTCGTTATCGGCGGAAAAGGCGGCGTACTTTACGGCGACGGAGTAGTTGGTGCCGATCGGATAGGTGGCCCAGATACCCAGTTCGTTGCCGTAGTCCACAGAGCCCGTTTCGGCCTGGTAGTCGTCATAGCGGACCTTGATGTTGGCACCGAGCAGGGGGAAGTCCACCTGCACAAACATATCCTCAATGCCGCCAGTCGGGGTCGAAGCGAACTGGTCAGCCCAGCCCTGGAAAGCATGCGCTGTCGCCAGCGGTGTCTGGAACTGGTGGTTGGCAACGGTGTCGCCTTCCAGCACTTCATACGACAGCTTGACGGTTACCTTCTGCCACCTGAGGCCAGCCTCTGCCAGGTAGTAGTCAGCGCTGTAGCTGTTGGGGTTGTCCTGATAGTCGTCCTGCGTGGCCCACTCGGCCGCATAGGGCACTGCCCACTGGTCGTTGATCTTGATGTCGCCGGCCAGGCGCAGGCCGAGGGTTTGACTGGACAGGGCTGCTGCTTCATCGAAGTCGAGGAAGTAGCCGTAGGCGGTCAGTTTTGCGGCCGGGCTAAATGTGTAGCTCAGGTCAGCCAGGTGGGTATTGCCGTTGAAATCGGCGGGTGGCGTGCCCTTGTCAGGACCAACCACGCGATTCACCTGGCCCACATAGGCATAGTAGGCCTGCAGCTTGTCGTTGAACTTGTAGTTGACTGAGGCTGCATCGAAGGTCTGTTCGTTCTGGCGCCAGCCGACCGGACCCACAAAACGCTCGTTGCCGCGCGAGATCTTCTGCCGGCCAACCACGATTTCAGTATTCGCGATACCCATGTACTTGAGTGCGGCAACGTTCAGGTCAGTTGCGACAGGATCGAGCACCGTCGGCAGGTTGGTGTTGCCGTTGCGGGTGCTGTTGTAGCGCTGCTTGCCTACAGAACGGATATCGTCCAGTTCCAGCATCAGGCTCAGGTCCTGCCAGGCAGCAGTCTGAAAGGAAATGCGCGAACGCAGCGTGGATGCATTGGCATCATCGCTAAAATTTTCCTGATCGACGTTTTCGTAGCGATAGCGGAACGAGACGTTGGCCTTGCCGTCCTTAAAGGCCTGCGCGATATCGGTACCCACGTCGCCGGCGTAGGAGGTGGCAGGGATGATCAGCATGCTGCTGGCAAGCGTGGACAGGATGCCCAGCCCCAGACGTTGTGCTGACTTGCTGGTACGTATAAGTGACACTGTGTTAACTCCTCTACTGGAAATATCTCGCTGTCTGGTATTAGGCGCGCGTGCGCTTGCGCTGTGCATCGCGAGTTGTACCTAGAAATCACCGGCAAACTGCCGCTGACAGGCACAGGGCACCGATTTTCGGTCTCGTTTTCTAGGTAATTTCCGCAGTGAGCAAAAGTTACTGACCAGCGCGGTCTGAAAAGGCAGTGATACTTCAGCCCGCTTTTCCGTCCAGACGCGGCGTAGCGAGTATCGGGCCATACACCACAACAAAGATCAGGAAGGCGAGTGCCCAGCTCGTGCCGGCAGCGAGCAATACGCCCGGGTAATTGTCTGGCCACATGGCCGGTCCAGCGACGCGCAGGATCGCTGCCAGCGCGAGTAGCAGGTAGGCGATAACGACAGGCCGGCTGACAACCAGCGGTCTGCCGGTGTGGCCGAGCGTCGTGCGTGTACTCACGGCGAGGATCATCGTCGCGATTGCGCCGACGCCGAAGCCGTGCTGCCAGTACTGTGCCCACGGCGTATTGCCGAGCAGTGCGATGCCTTTCAGCACAAAGCCGAGCGGCAACCACGCATAGGCGAGATGCAGTACCCACAGCATTGGATCACCGCCGGTACGCAGGCTGCGCCAGCCAGACAGGCGCATGGCGTGTAGTGCCGCGACGAAGAACGAAAGCCAGCCCCGTGGTAGCGGGCCGGGTTGCCAGATGTCGACGATGACCACCGCGATCATCGCGGGCGGCAGCAAGCTTTCCAGCCACACGTATTTGTGCAGATTAAAGCTGATATTTGCACGACGCAGGGCGTTGCTGGTGAAGGCCGGCAGGATCCGCCCGCCGACGATCGTCAACAGCAGCAACACGACGTTCATTGCCGTCAGCAGCGCACG
>Ga0138256_10004668_pt1 | contig 14560 bp, 13 predicted proteins | sample KNB2016incub_MG_FD_105486 | JGI IMG/M metagenome (GOLD analysis project Ga0138256, IMG submission 105486) | Active sludge microbial communities from wastewater in Klosterneuburg, Austria - KNB2014incub_MG | ecosystem: Engineered > WWTP > Activated sludge > Unclassified | place: Austria... | reverse complement strand
TCGGTAGAGTCGTCGTTCGCTCCGCGAACGAAACGCGAGTATTGGCGCGAGGTCCGTTTCGTTCGCGGAGCGAACGACGACTATGGACCACGTTGGAGAATTTGATGAAGTTGGCATGTGATCTGGACCAGACGAAAGTCTCCAGTAGAACGTGATCCGTCGCACGCATGACTAAATTCGTAAATGACCTCGTTTCCATTGTCAGGTGGTTTCGCTCCGCCGCGCGCAACTGTGCTTAGTATGCACAGTCGGATCATTCAGCACGCCTGGCTCAATGCGTGTCCGTCGTCTCAGCAGGCAGGACAGGACCGCCTCTGGATGATCGTGGAGCGTAGTTGCTGAAAAGGGGTGATCGTCAGCACGGACACTCCCGATACATCGTCTGTTCGCAGTCTGCTCACTGACTGCCGGAGCGGGGGCTCCGTATGTGATCCTCAGTCATGGATGTGACCTTCCATTCTGTCTGTAAATTTCAGCATGACGTCGAGTCGTCCGGGATCAGCCGGAAACGTCCAAATGATGAAATTCCCTCGAACTCACTGGGTTGCTCATGTCCATTGAAGAACTGCTTGAACAGATGGAGCAGTATCGATTACGCAGGGAACAGCGAGATTACCGACCGGAATGGCTGAAAGGCTTTGTCGGGCAGGCCGCCGGTTTGTTCGAGCCGTTGACGCATGTCGGACGCGTGGGTTACGACTGCCAGGTGGATGAACGCGGCTGGACGGTCTGCATGTATCTTGGCACCACCGAGATTGTCGGTGGTGCAAGAGACGGTCAAATTGATCACGCTGGCTTCCGAATTGATCTGTCTCAGCTGACGAAACTCTTTTCTTCTGTCAGTCGCTTTGAATGGTATTCCGTGGCGGAACCAGCGGAGAAAGGTGACGCTCGCAGCATCCGCTCACTGATTTCCATCCACGGACTAACTCTCGACGGGCAGGAAATTCGACTTGAGTTGTATGCTGTGCCACCGCAGCATATTCGACCAGGGTTGCACTGCCGACCGGACGGAATGATTTACGAAACACATTGACTATCACGGTAACGAATCCGTGATTCATAGAATATCGGGCCGGGCGCCCATGGCACTCCTGCGGAGCACTCAACTCTGCCGGAGTGCCTTTTTTTGAGTCCATCCTGTTTGATGTGGGCAGAGACGGAGTTCGCAGCTTCAGCCGAAGATGTCATTGCGATTCTCTTCGGTCAGTAACGGCGACTGGAGTCGACGCGGAGAATTGACATCTTTGAACAGCAGGTCGCCGTGTCCGAGGAGTTTTTCGGCACCGGCCTCCCCGAGCAGCATGTTTGATTCCAGGTGCCGCCCCATTCTGAGGCCGATGCGAGCGGGCATGTTGGAATCCAGCGGACCTTTAATGGTGTCGCGGCTCGGTTCCTGTGTCGCCAGAATCAAGTGAATCCCGGCGGCGCGGGACTTCGCTCCGAGCCGACAAATCTGCTCTTCGATCTGTTTCCGTTCTTTGGAGCTGCGGCTGATAAGATCTCGGTATTCGTCGCAAACGCAAATGATTCTCGGCAACGGCATGTCAGACCTGGCAGCGGCATCGATAATAGTATCCGCACCCTTCATGAGGCGATACCGATCTTCCATTTCCGCACACAGCTTCTGCAGTACCTCGACGGCTGATTGTTCATCCGGGAATACCAACGGTTGCCACAGGTACGGAGAATTCCGCAAAGCATGAAATGCATTTCGCTTGGGGTCGATAATCACCAACCGCAAGGTCTCCGGCGTGTTCGCGACCATTAGCCCGGCGATCGCCATTCGCAGCCATTCGCTTTTTCCGCTGCCAGTGGTGCCGGCCACGAGAAGATGGCAATGTTCGGGTTTCGACAAATCCGCACACACGAGTTCGCGATCGAGATTGACGCCGACCGGAACCGTCGAGCTCCCAAACACGGGATGCTTCGGGGGAAGCTGGGCACGAACGTCGTCAAAGTAAACGGTCTGGCGATCGGGTCGCTGCACGTCGATGACGAGACATCCTCTGTCACGGTTGATAAAGGGTTCGGCGGCAAGTTTCAGCCGAATCTGAAGTTCGGCGGCACGATTTTCAACGGCCGCGACCTTCGTGCCGGGTCCGAGAGTGATGGGAAACCGGATGAACGCCGGGCCAATGACGATATCTTTGTCCAACGTGATGTTTACGCCATATTCATGGAAAGTCTCGACGATCCTTCGCCCGGTCTCGAGGTACTGCTGATCGTCCGCTGATTCGCCGCCACCCGCCTCCTGCCCTCGAACCGACCGTTTTTCTACCGGGCTTTCCGGCGAGATATTCGGCACATCCGAGCCGCTGACTCCCGCAAGGCGACCAATCAATTCGCGAAGTCGCTGCCGGGCGACCGTCAGTGTTTCAGCGGCAAAGAGAGTCTCGTGCCGCTCCGGAGTGAAGCTGATCAGTGCCAACGTTCCAGGATCAGCTTGCTGACCATTTTTTGACTGTTCAATTTCCGAGAGGACCATGTGATAAAGGCACGCCTGCCCCAGATCGGCCTCAGGAGACGTCCGTCCCGTCTTGAACTCGACAACGCACCAGACGCCCGTTGAAGCCAGGCGAATTATGGCATCCGCGATTCCGACCAGCCGTACACTATCGCTCCATTCTGGGTCTTTGAGTTCGCACTCAATCGCGGCTTCTGTCTGAATGCACTCGGTGAGTCCCCGCCACGGAGCTGCTACCTTCGACCGACGTGATCCTGAACCCGTCTGCAAGGTCCATGATAATTCGGCAAACCAATGACAAGCGGCCCGCATTGCCTGCCAGAATGCCGCGACCTCGGATACCGACTCCTGCAGCGCTGCGCAGTGACGAGTCAGTCGCGGACCGACGAATTGCTCGTAAGCGCGTTGTACGAGTTCTTCTTTCCATACCTCGAGATCGGACTCCGTTTTGGACAAAGAATCGAGAGGACTTTCCGGCGAGTCGTTCGAGACCAGGAAACGCATGCCGTCGTGAAACCACCTCCCGAGCATCGCGGTCGTCGGCTTGCCTTCCGCAGAAGCTGCGGCTCGGTCGCCCATATATAAGGCGTCTCGTACCTGGCTGACCGTCAGTGTCACCGGCATGGAAATCGTCCTCACAAAGATTCAGAATTTTCGCGATCAGCGGTTTGCACAATGCGGAACAGGAGCGATCCGGAATTACCCAGCAGTCCGAACAGATGAGGATATCGGCGAATGACGACTTCGAGTTGCTCGCACGAAGCGCCCAATTGCGCAGCCGCTTCTTCCAGGTTCACCACAGGTTCTTTGGCGAGCAAAGTATTGATGGCCTCGATCAGGACGCTGTCATCGCTGCTTTCCTGTGCATTACGATCGACTTCGATGATTTCCAGCACGAACTCTTTCAGATTGTTTGATAAGTGTTTCGCGAACCATTCTTCCAGCGTCTTCGGAGCAACTGTGTCACCCTGAAATGCGAGATCTCCCGATCGGGCATCGGAAAGGAGTGAACGCAACGCATCCAGAGTGGCAAGAACTTCCGGTGCCGGATGGACAAGCGCGACGCCACGCTTTCGGAGGTCCGCCAGATATTCCTCCGCCTTTTTAGCCGTCGGAGATATTGGCGCGCGGCTGTCGCGAACGATGACCAGACGATCAAGGCGGTTCAGTCCCGTTTGGCTTTTCAGCCGCTTCAAACGAGCAGCCAAACTGTTCATATTCGTTTCCGTGCAGACGCTGACGCCGATCCGCCCAGAACCTCCTTCCAGAATCAGCGAGACATCTGGCAATTGGTCATCGGTCGCAAACGTCAGGCCCGGTTCGACCAGCTGCGCCACCATCGGCAACGCATGTCGCAGAATCTCCTCGGTCTGCTGCGGCTGATTGGACTTTAGTTTCTCTTCAACGATCGTCGCCCACGTTTCATCCAGAAAATCCGACGCAGTTTTCGTCGGCGGCGTTTCAGTCACTTCACCAGAGACTGACGGCTGCCGGAGAGCGTCGAACCGCTCGGCGCAGCGAGTCAACAGTTTTCGCGGAGTCACGGAACCAGTGGAAAACAGTTGAGCCAGATCGGATTCTGAGAGGGGCCAGAATTCCTCCGTCTGCGCCACGGGCGGAAGCGGCTCATCACTGGCCAGAACGCGCTGCCGAATCAGTTCCCTGGCCTCGAGCCGTTCCAGCGGTGGGAGATTTATGTTCCCGAAAGAGGTCATGCGATCCCGGTCGGCGGCTCTCGCCTCACTGGTCAATCGGTCAGCGAACGAAGACTGGACGGCTGAGATGATCAGAACATTGCTGGTCGAGTCGTGCAGCGTGCTGACGAGCTGGCCGAATGCAAACAGTGCCGCGCGATCCTCCGGACCCGTTTCCAGAGCTTCGACCTGATCGAAGCCGATGGCGATCGGCAGTTTATTCCCCGCCAGGCGGCACAACATCAGGACAGCGCGCCGTGCCTGGTCTTCGCGTTCCACATCGCCTTCGTCGGGCTGTTCCAGGTCAAGCCTTGCCAGCGCGGCCTCGGGCAACGAATCTCCACACAGCCATGCCTGAAGGTCTCGCCGATGCCGGCAGAAAGCCAGATGCTCAAGGGCCACATGGGTGTTACGATCCAGATCGAGATCCGACGCGATGCGATCAATCAGCGTTTTCAGTCCGTCCGGATGTTCTTCCAGCATGTACTCGTACCACGGTTCCAGGTCTCCTTCCGCCACGCGCAGCTGAGCCAATCTGTGAAACAGGATTCGGTCAAACTGGCACCGCGATTCCGTCAAAGGCCGAAACCAGTCATTGACCAGGGTCCGCCGCACCATTCGCCAGATCATGCGAGGACTAGTTTGCAGCCGGACCCAGACCAGCAGCGACTCCATGCGGTCCGTGGCTGTGGGCATCGTCGGAGCCAACTGAGAACGCAACCTGCTAAAGAGGTGCGTCTTGCCGCTTCCCGCTGCACCGTGAATCAACAGCGCCATCGACCGTTGCGTGGATCGGACATGTTCCAGACCTCGCAAACACTGCTCGAAGACATGCTGGTGGATCGTCGGCACGTCGCTGCGCGGAGCATCCCAGGGATTCGCCACAATCGCTTCACGAAATGGATTCATGAATCCCCCTGCCCCAGTCGCAACGCCATTCCCACATAGTAGTTTCCGTGACCATCCGTCACGAGTTCGTCCCGTTCTTCAGAACTGAGGCTGCCGACAAAATCATGTTCATGCAGCGCGATCTTGCCTTGTCGTGAGAGTTGGAGAACAAGTGTGTCGAACTCCGCCTTGGGGATCTTTGCCGCAGTTCGCAGGACTCGAGCGGACACCAGAGCACCGCGATCCACGCTGGGGTCAACGATATGCATTAACTTCAAAAGATCAACAGCATCCTCGCGGCCAACTGCCGCGGCGTCCGTGGTCACAGACGAGGAAGCTCCAAAAGTTATTCCGACAGATTCCAGCATCTGCACTGCCGCCCGTCGCAGATCCGCTTGCGGAACGGACGCAGACTGCAACTCCTTAACGACTGTCGCCAGTTGGTCTCGAATACCTCTCAAGTACAGCTCCGGGGCCGGAGGAGAACGACTCCACAACAAATGCTTCGATTTCCCCAGCGGAGGATGGCAGTAGATTTCTTTCCTGCTTGTCAGTCGCTGAACCAATTCTTCAAACTGCGTCTGATCAAGCCATTTCACTGTGGTTTTAAGTTTCGATTTTGTGAGTGGTGGCTTGTCATTAATCTGCGTCAGCAGCAAGTCGCGTCCAAATTCCACGACATCGCTATGCCAGTAACGCATCCCGCTTTTGGCTGTCTTCGCAGGAATTTCGTGGATGGTTCCGCTCTTCGCCAGTTCAGCCAGGATGGAGGCGATTTCGGAATCACTCAATTTGAACGGCAGCTTCCAGAGTTTCTTCACTTCTCTAGTCGAAACTGGTTGGGAGGAGTGTTGCACCAGCTCCGCCAGGGCAGCTGATCCGACCGAAATCAAATCGCGGTCCCAATAACGCGATTTTCCTTTCGCTGTCTTCGCTGGCCAAGCGTTCAATGCCCCTTCCGAGACAAATTGCTCCAAAACTGCGGTAGCTTCATCCGCAGAGGGACGACGCGAGGTCATCGCCAATTTTGCAACTTTGGCCGCTTCAAGAGGTTCAGTTGCATCCCGCAGCACTCGCAGGAAGTCATTACGATCTGCCACCGACAACGGTGGCGGCGGAACTTTTGTTTTCGGCATTTCTGCTCTGGCGTTCAAAAAAAAGGTGCTCAGGAATCACGTTGACTCAGTGGAATTTTATCGCCGTGCGGATCGTTTGTCATGTCTGACAAAATTGAGCTGACAAAACTCGTTTCTTCTGTCAGTCGCTGACATCTTTTGTGCTCCTTTTGTGCTTCGATTCGATGTCTACCGTGACCAGCCACACGACGAGCGGTATGAGTCAGCTACCGGGTATGTGCATGCGTAGAGATGTGACCCAGACGATGTGGCCAGAGGACCCTTAATTCGCATCCGCCAATCTGGCCAATGCCGACCGAAGGGGCCGGAAATCTCAGGTTCCGCAGATCTGCCTTTCCGCGACCGGTAGATCTTCGTATTCTGCTCATGAGTGCGTGAACGCCTTATCTGCGATTGTCCCGGAGTTTGCCCAATGTCTGATTCACAACTTGAACAGCGAATTCAAACGCTTGAACAACAAATGCGGGATGTTCTGCAAAATATTCAGTCATCATCGTCGCGAGATTCTGTCACAAAGGACTGGCGCAAGAGCCTCGGAATGTTCGATGATCACCCGTTGATGAAACAAATCGATGAAGCTGGACAGCTTATTCGTCAGCAGGATCGTGAGCAGGGTGCCGCATGATCATTCTGGATACCGATCACCTGACGGTGCTGAAGTATGCTCGGGACATCAGATTCATGAAGCTGGCACAACGGATGGCCGATTCTGTTGATCAGGATTTCGCCACGACTGCGATCACGCTCGAAGAATAGTTGAGAGGATGTGAGGCCGTGGTGCCGATGGAGAAGGAATGACCAATGTCCAAATCCGAATGACGAATGGACGCACTTTAAAGCGGAGAGCGGAGAGTGGACAGCGGAAAGCCGCATTCCAGTGGACATTGAGGCGTGGTCTTTGGTGCCTCCAACCATAAGGTCGAGAATCTCGGGGTTCTCGTGGAAACACGGGTGCGGAAACACGGGCGGAAACACGGGTGCCATGCACTTGACGAACACAAAGGAATGCAAGTATCGCCGCCGGGAAATACATTTTCATTGTCGCCCCAATTCGAATTTGGAAATGAGCCGTGAAGGTCCGTCGCGGCTGACGCCGCGAAATCCAGTCCGGCAGACGGCATCTACTAAACGCACGATTTTCGGCTGAGCACCATTCAGGAACCGGTGCAGTCGATTGCCCGTGGATTCGTCGATCATCGAGACGACTTCGTGGAAGACACGCCGCCTCAAACTACGCAATCTGTCAATTCACGGTGCATGGCACCATGCCAGCACCATGCCAGCACCATGCCCATCACGGCCATTTCTGTTTGCGGAGGATTGAAGGCTTGTCGAGCCAGAACCACTGAAAGAAATCGCTCATAACTGGTACAGCATCGTTTGTGCTTAAGGCACGCGCATTGTCGGTGACCCCTGACAGCAGAGTCCGTAACGGCTCGATGAGTGTTGAGAGATGGTATACGGCATATGGCGCAGCAGCATCGTGCAACTGCTGTGTAGCCAACATTTGAGCATGATCCATTGGCGTTTTAGACAATGAGTGGGCGAATACGAAACTTTGGCGTGCTAGAACGGAGCCCATCGCGTGTGCCTGTTCGAGGATTCGCCATATCTTTTTCTCGGAAACGTCCGAGCTGAGGACGCGGTCGAACACTTTGTTCCAGCGTTCGAGCGGGTCGATTTGTGGTTGAGTTGCTGAAAGGCTGTCGAGATTGAAATACCGACTTGCCCGTGCGAAGTCACTTAGCAGATCGAGGATTTCGTACGCGATGCTAGATCTGGAGATTCCAGAGAGAGGGTTTGGCGCATCTACGACCTGCATTGCCAGCAATGTGTCAAACATTTGAGTGAGATTGTGGCTGTGTCGTTTGAGTTCGGCCGTCGTAGGCGTTGCGAGAGCGTTCTTCGCCATGTGATCGATGATGAGGATCACCTTCATGAGCCGCTCGAAGCCAATCGAAGCCAATCGAGAGGTGAAAAGACGCTGTGTAGAATTTGCCCTTTTCACTGACGCTCGCGCTGCGGAGATCGGTGAGCCCGTGAGTAAGGCAAGACTGAATTAGGAAGCCTTCTTGTTGGAGAAACAGGAAGGAGGGTGGCATCATCTTCGGATTCCTCTTTGCTGGCGAACGACTAGCGTAACCAGGACGCACACGAAAGATTTGCCATCTGGACGGATGGTGAGCCGCTCCGGTTCACGGTACGCCCAACATGGGCGTGAATTTATGGGGTGGAAGTCCGCTATTCGAAAACGGGAATTGAGAAGGAGGCAGTATGCCAAACGATTGCACTTAATTGAAGTACAAGGCGAGGGTAACTGCGAAAGAGCGATCGACCGTGGGAGGGAATTCTGCGAATGTGCCGTCAAGCTGGCAACAACATCGTCGCCAGTCACGTTCTTGCCAAAGCTGCGAGGCTACGAACAGAAACGTCATAGAGGCCCAGAGAGATCCTGAGGTAAGTTGCCCGTAGACAGAGAAACCGTTCCCGACAGACTCCAGGATAGACGACGAGCTTGCGGTCGTCTGGCCGATAAGTTGCCTCGAGTTTTGTCAGCACGTCACGCCTCCGTCGGTCACATAAAGAACTGCTTGCTGGAACGCACTTTTCACCAAATGGGTCATTCCTGGCTCATCTGAAAACCACTGACGAGCGACAGACTGACCGATTTTTTGCTGTAGGGAAATTTTTGAAACGACAAATACAGATACCGGCAGTCTGACGCGACATTTTGCCACAGGTTCGGCGTCCGAATACCCCTGAGATGGATGATTGACAATTGAACATTTGCGGGTGAGACTGGTGCTCGTTTACGTTCGCACGTGTACGTCTTGTCGATGTCTGGAAGTCCAATTCACGATGGCAATTGAAATCAAGAAAACACTGTTTGGGAAATATCTCGTCGTATTTGACTGTCCTCGCTGTGGTGAACGGTTGCGATCTGTTTCAAATGAAATTGGGAGAGAGGATGATTGCCCATCATGCCATACTCGATTTGTTGTTCCTGGTCAACTGGAACTAGATCGGTTTGTGGACAAGGAAAATTCCCTCGCTGAGCGGAAGGCCCGCGCTGCGTTTGATAAGGCTGCTCTGAAACAGGAGAGGGAGGAGAAGTATGCCGTTCGAAAGGGCGTAGAAGCTGAGGAAGCAGCGAAAGAACGTCAGAAACAAATCGATGAGGCAGCGCGGCGCAGTCAACTGCCGCTACACCAGCCCAGAATCGTGGCTCCGTCCACGCAGGCGACTACACAGACAACCAGTACGCGGCGCTGTCCATATTGCGCGGAAATAATACAGATTGCAGCGTTAAAATGCCGACACTGTGGCGAATTCTTGGATGGTCGCCCGAAAGCGCAGGCAGTGCCAGTCATCGTCCAGGCACCACAACAGGGAATGGGAGTATGCTCGCTGATATTCGTAATCGCATTTGGAATCATCGCGGCCATTTTCATCATGGCATTGTTTTAGATGGCACGGTGCTCATTCTGGGGGCGATGTTCTACGCTGTGAATTCATATGGCCTAAAAACGATCAGTTCGAATGTGTGGATTCACGACTATGCGAATGACCTCTGGGCAATGCCGTGTATGCTGGCCTACAGCAATCTGTTGATCCGAATCTGTGGTAAACCGGTCTTGCTATTTGTCACGATTCCTCGAATTTCATCGCTAACATTCGTTTGCGCGGCGGTGTGGGAAGGTTTAGCGCCAGCGATCATTACTTGGTCGGTGCGCGATCCTTTTGACATGCTCGCTTACGCCTCAGGGGCAAGCATTTATTGGATGATAGGCAGTTCGAAACAATGAACGACGTCACCAGGAACAGCGGACATTTCAGCCAAGGAACTGGAACCAGCACCGTAGGTCAGGCTCTGCCTGCGGTGCGCGACAAATAGCCGTTTAGCGGAAGTCTGGATTTTTTTGGTGAGGTATTTTTTGTTCCATGAATTCGCTGACGCGCACCCCCAGATCGGACTTCCGTCCCTTGCCGGCTCGTCCGGCAGGAACGCAAGATTTGAAATTAATGACGCGATCATCAACACGACCGCTCCCCTGCCCAGTTCGCCTGACAGGAAGGCAAGTTTCGCAGCGTTGCTTAAGTTTCATCGTGCAGAACTTTCCGTTCCGGTTGGACAAGCCAACCGGGGCGGCCTCATGTTTGTTTCCGCTGGCTAACTACAAATCTTCCGCTCGTGCCAGGCGAGCTGGCACGGGGCGAGAGTAATTGTCACCTAAAGATCTTTTCGCCAGATTGCTATTTGTCGCGCACTCCAGGCTCTGCCTGACAGATCTTGCCGCATCCAATGTTCGTCAGGCAGAGCCTGACCTACGTGGCTGCGGGACAACGATTGAAGGATTTGCCCCCAAGGTTCACAGCTGACAGAAAAACAATGGTGTCAAAAACCGAATAATGCATTTTGAGAGGAAACGGTTCCTGCAACCTTTATGTGATTCCTTTATGTGATTCTGCCACCATTATGTGATTCGTCGTTTCCAGAATCTGGCGAAATTATGGGTGGGGGGCATCAACGCGGCGAATCACATGGGGATTTGTACGCAGGGAATTCATTTCCACCGAAATGCCTCATTAGACAATTTTGCAGTCTCAGACGCATCAAAATCAAGTCTTCAAGCACTCTTGAAACTCGTCGAACCTGAATGCAATTGCCGTACTTGAAGGAGTAACCCCCCCGGCGGCATTACCAATTGGCGGCCTTCAAATTCCGCGTACGTTTCGCGAATCTTCGGATGAATTCGAACAATCCATGTTTGGGGTTCGACACCAAGGAGATTCAAGTCGAACAAAGTGTGGATGTCCGCTCGCAGTAGAAGGCCATTCTTGATGTCGTTGTCGCTGACGCCGCGATAAGGTTTGATGTGCGCGGCTTCAAGAACGGCGACGATCTTGCACTTCGTGACCACGCATTTGCCCTCAAATCGCTCGCAAAGAAGTTTTCGAAACTCTTTCCCACCTCGGCGCTTGCGGATCTGTTGCATTATGAGCTCTCGAGAATCACCATCACGCAACTCGTAGTTGTCCGCGTCCATTTCCGATTCTTGCGCATCATCGTCCGTCAACACTTCAAAACCACGTTTATTTTGATTCGCAGTATCATCTTGCGTCGCGAACTCTGCGATCGTGTGTTGAACGAGAGCCATGATACCACTCACGTCATGAAGACCTATTTCGCCAACCGGCGCATATGGTGCGGACTTCTTATTTTTTATGTCATACGGCTTTCCACGTAACGACTGCTCAAAGTAAACCTTTGCATTGTTCGGGGGAGAAAGAGGATTTTTGCAATTTGGTCGAAGATTGAATTTGACGTTAACTCCTGTGAGTTGCATTTTGACTTGCACCACGACAGAGGAAGAAAATCCGCTAAGCCAAAGCGTGGGATCTTGTGCAATCCTTGTGTCGGGTTCTGATATAGCTGCACTTTAGGGGAAAAACACATCGGCGTTGGCAATTGATATTTTCAGAAACACCGTGGCTCACGACAATGATTTAGGAGTTACCAATCTTCTAAAACACCGAAGGAGCCACGGATGGCGAAGCGTAAGAAACAGTCGAAGCGTCCGCAAGCGCAGCACAAGCCGAAGAGTCCTTCATCCCAGCATGACAAGCGAAAGCGACTCGACACACCGAATCCTCAGCGGAGGAAGACCGCGAAGGCGAAGGCGCCGCTCACCGGTGCAATGGCCGTTCTGGTCACGTCGATGGCTGGCATGCTGGATGCTCGCATGGCGTTCCGGCTTTCGATCATCATGGCCGGGATGATGCTGGCCGATGACCGTCGCGTGGCCGCCTCATGGTTCATGGCCGCCGGAGTGCAGGATGACTGGGATCGGTTTTATGACTGCCTCATCAGCGTGGGACGCAACACCCGGTTGCTCGCCCAGCCGCTGCTGATTGCCGTCGTGAGAAAGTTTGCTCCGGGTCCGGATGGCCACATAATCGTAGCGGTTGATGATTCGCCAACGCGGCGATACGGACGGCATGTCGAAGGCGCGGGCGTGCATCACAATCCAACGGCGGGTCCGGCCGATGGCGAATGGATGTACGGACACAACTGGGTCTCGCTGTGTTTCCTGGGGACGCATCCGCTGTGGGGAGTGATCGCATTGCCATTGCGATCGATGCTGTATGTGCGTGCGAAGGACGTGCCTGCGCTGGCCGCGAAATATGGCTGGGAATTCCGCACGAAACTGGAACTGGCGGTCAGTCTCGTGACATGGTTCGTCAAGTCTGTCCGTGCGCTGGACATCGAATGCAAAATCTGGCTTGTGACCGATGGCGCTTATGCGGGACGACCCGTATTGAAGCCGCTGACAGATCTGGGAGTCGTCGTGTTCAGTCGCCTGCGGAAGGATGCGTGTCTGTTGGATCTGCCTCCCGAGCCAAAGCCCGGTCAGCGCGGTCCACGCCGCATCTACGGGTTCAATCACATCAGTCTCGCGAAGCGTGCGGCTCATGCGGACGGCTGGGACTCGATGACGTATCAATGTCGCGGTTCCATGGTGACGCGAGAATACAAAACCTTCCTTGCGACTTCGCAGCTTGTGAGCGGCGTCATCCGCGTTGTGATCGTGCGCTTTGCTGACGGCGGCTGGGCGGCTTACTTCTGCACCGATGCACAGGTCGATGTCCGCGACATTCTGGAAACTATTGCCGCGCGATGGGCGATTGAAGAACATTTTCATGATGTTAAAGAAATCTGGGGAGCGGGTCAGCAGCAGGTTCGCAACATCTGGTCGAACATCGGCTGCTGGCATCTGAATCAATGGATGTACACGCTGGTGGAGCTATGCTCGTGGGATGTCGCCAAACCAAAGCTGACCGACCGCAGCAACCGTCCGTGGGACAACCCCGACCGCCGTCCGTCTCACGCAGATCGCCGCTCCACAATCGCCCGAGAAATGCTGGGAAAACAATTTCTGGCGTGTCTGCCCAAGACCCTGAACCTGCGGAAATTCCGGACGCTGATCCGGGATGTCATCAGCCTGTGTACATGACCAAATCGATTCGCTCAACTGCCCCTTGTCTTTTCCGCTACGTTGCCTCAACGCAACTTCACGCACTGCGTCTGCGCCAGTCACTGCCATCCCTCGCACGCCGTAAAGTATTTACCTAAAGTGCAGTGATATAGGGTAGCCGAGATAATTGAGTGACCGCTTGAGTGCAGTCAGCTTCTCAACAATTTTGTTCTCTTTCAGCTTCTGCCGTTGACTTGCCGTGTCGCGACCATCGGATGCCATGAATTGCTCCAGACCAAGGAGGTCCCAGAAGTGGTTTTTGGAAAGTAGTATCGAGACCAAACGCCAAGAATTGCTGTTTTACAACAACTCATTGATCCACAACAACCACGCGAACCACTTTGCCAAGGGCGGCGGCGTACTTTTGCAGTGTCTCAAAGTCGGGTGTGTTCTTGTGGTTTTCGAGTCGTGAAATATTGCCTCGGGGAATCCCGACAGATTCTTCCAGGGTTCGAAGGGAAATCCCCTGAGACTCGCGAATAGCTTTGAGGAGGTCGACGGCAGAATCGATATTTGCCTGGCCCCGCAACTGGTCCACGATTGGATTCCAGAAAGCGCGTTCGTGTTCAATGTCCGTCGCTGCCACGGCGGATTGCCAGCGCTTCCGTTCTTCGGCCGTCGGTGTACGTTTGGCAGTGGTCGGCTTCATGAGGTGTATTCCCTTCGAAAGGCAGTGACGGGATAGACGGTGTCCTGATCAATCCATTCAAAAACAACGTAGGTTTCTTCTCCTGCCAAGTTGTAACCCAGCCACATCGGCAGATTGGACGAACGGCTAAACAGTCTGGCAACTGGAGCGGCCAGCACCGCTTCCACATCCTCAAACGAAAGGAAGTGTTCCGCAATATGGTTTGCATTTCCGCCGTCCGTCTCATCCCAAATGATTGTCAGCATGGCGGTTTCCTTTGGTTGCTCAAATGATAACACCAAACTGTCGCGGGGTACAGTTCGCGGTTTTGCATTTGTGGACGGCTGAACTTATTCAGCCCCCGGATTTCTGTCGGTCCTTCCCCAAAAGATTCAGACGCGCGGGTATCAGATGGCGCAAAATGGGCGCGGGCGGAGTCTGGGAAATTTCTATTCCTTCCTTTCGCATGGAGGGTAAGGGGAGAAATTGTTTGACGAACGAAATGCGGATACCCCCTTGCCGACTTTTCGAAAATCTGGCGAAACTATGATGGGGGGGGCAAAGCAGCGGAACACATGGGGACTTGAACCGAAGGGACTTCATTTCGACCGAAATATCCGCAGCGCGTTCACGGGACGAATGCCGGCGGCTTCACGTTCAGTGGCGCTACTGCATTCGGTCTGTCGTCAAGTCGGTCGGGGAAATGGCTA
>Ga0138256_10004667_pt1 | contig 14560 bp, 17 predicted proteins | sample KNB2016incub_MG_FD_105486 | JGI IMG/M metagenome (GOLD analysis project Ga0138256, IMG submission 105486) | Active sludge microbial communities from wastewater in Klosterneuburg, Austria - KNB2014incub_MG | ecosystem: Engineered > WWTP > Activated sludge > Unclassified | place: Austria... | reverse complement strand
CGCCGTTTCCGCCGTCAAAAAACGGCGGCCCCATTGAAGCTTGCTTGTGCCGCTGCGAGCTGTCGGCTCGCTGGGGGGTTTCCGCCGTCAAAAAACGGCGGCCCCATTGAAGCGACTTATGTTCCCGCCCGTCAGACAGACGGGTACCATGTTTCCGCCGTCAAAAAACGGCGGCCCCATTGAAGCCAAACTGCCACAGATACAGGCTTCTTTATTACAGGCAGTTTCCGCCGTCAAAAAACGGCGGCCCCATTGAAGCTGAACGCCACAAGTGCGGTGGTCGGGTCTGGTGCCTGGTTTCCGCCGTCAAAAAACGGCGGCCCCATTGAAGCCCAGAATCGCCCATCATATAGCTTGCTTGTGCGTGGTTTCCGCCGTCAAAAAACGGCGGCCCCATTGAAGCTTGGCAAGCACAGCACAGTTTGACACTTCGCACCTTGTTTCCGCCGTCAAAAAACGGCGGCCCCATTGAAGCAACCCGCCCTGTACCGTGTAACCGTGTGATTGATTTGTTTCCGCCGTCAAAAAACGGCGGCCCCATTGAAGCTCTTGCCCCTTGACCGCCAAGGGCTATCAAGATGCCTGTTTCCGCCGTCAAAAAACGGCGGCCCCATTGAAGCATTTCTCGTCGCGGCCCTTCTTTTTTGTCGCCTCGAGTTTCCGCCGTCAAAAAACGGCGGCCCCATTGAAGCCCGTCCTCTGGCAAGGGCGTAGCAGTGCTGGCCGATGGTTTCCGCCGTCAAAAAACGGCGGCCCCATTGAAGCGGCTTGGAGCACTTCGACTGTCAGTCGATCCAAATCGAGTTTCCGCCGTCAAAAAACGGCGGCCCCATTGAAGCGATCGTCAGAGAGTTGGACGGCACGTTGACGTTGATTGTTTCCGCCGTCAAAAAACGGCGGCCCCATTGAAGCATGTTGCAGTGGGAAAAAGTTCAAGAAATGTTGCTTGTTTCCGCCGTCAAAAAACGGCGGCCCCATTGAAGCAGATGCTTCGCGCAAAAGTTTCCTTTCTGCTGAGTGGTTTCCGCCGTCAAAAAACGGCGGCCCCATTGAAGCTCGCCCGCTGGCTGTCCTCAGCGGGCCACACTGCGGGTTTCCGCCGTCAAAAAACGGCGGCCCCATTGAAGCGCTGCCTCCGGTGTAAGGATCCACCAGGATATCGAGTGTTTCCGCCGTCAAAAAACGGCGGCCCCATTGAAGCATTGGCGGTGTCGAACGCCTGCGTGGAACGGCAACGTGTTTCCGCCGTCAAAAAACGGCGGCCCCATTGAAGCTATGGTAAGGTTTCAGGGGTCTGCGTGTTCGGCGAAGTTTCCGCCGTCAAAAAACGGCGGCCCCATTGAAGCTAGTAACTGAGACGAATGGGATAATCACTAAGACAGCTCGTTTCCGCCGTCAAAAAACGGCGGCCCCATTGAAGCCAGGCCAGTAAAATATGTAATTCATGAGCCCAGTTTTACGTTTCCGCCGTCAAAAAACGGCGGCCCCATTGAAGCAGAAACTCCACAGAACGTGCATGTCACATGATAATCGTTTCCGCCGTCAAAAAACGGCGGCCCCATTGAAGCGTGAATCAAGCGACATTGGAGGACACCGACGCCGAAGTTTCCGCCGTCAAAAAACGGCGGCCCCATTGAAGCCTGTGAGCAATGTGTCTCCCATCGACACGCATTACAGTTTCCGCCGTCAAAAAACGGCGGCCCCATTGAAGCAATCCTTGCACACCTTGTTGCGATGACGAATGCTTGTGTTTCCGCCGTCAAAAAACGGCGGCCCCATTGAAGCGCTTTCGCGGTGGCCATTAAATCGTTTCTCGGTGGTGAGGTTTCCGCCGTCAAAAAACGGCGGCCCCATTGAAGCCGGTCCAGTCGGCCCGATGATCGTTCTCAACCTTGCGTTTCCGCCGTCAAAAAACGGCGGCCCCATTGAAGCAATAAGGTCTTGGGCGAAGTCTTCGACAAAATGGAGCAAGTTTCCGCCGTCAAAAAACGGCGGCCCCATTGAAGCAGCACCGCAGCCCGACACTCATCGTCCGCCGGTTCCGCGTTTCCGCCGTCAAAAAACGGCGGCCCCATTGAAGCGATCAGTTCGCGAATGAAAGCGATTTGCTTAATCTTGTTTCCGCCGTCAAAAAACGGCGGCCCCATTGAAGCTTGGCGCGGTTAGGAGACTCGGATCTTGTCAGCGCTGTTTCCGCCGTCAAAAAACGGCGGCCCCATTGAAGCATCGCGACCGTGCGACCCTCTTGCAGGCACTCTGCGCGTTTCCGCCGTCAAAAAACGGCGGCCCCATTGAAGCGGATGCGGTTGCCATTGGAGGCCTTTCGATTTGAGATGTTTCCGCCGTCAAAAAACGGCGGCCCCATTGAAGCCGACGGCCTGCGAACTCGCTTCGGCAACTTACTTGAGTTTCCGCCGTCAAAAAACGGCGGCCCCATTGAAGCATAGAAACTCAGTATGGCTGTTGTCCTGGCGGGGTCGTTTCCGCCGTCAAAAAACGGCGGCCCCATTGAAGCTCGTATCCTTCGTCGCTGCCAACTGCTTCAGCACGATGTTTCCGCCGTCAAAAAACGGCGGCCCCATTGAAGCGAGCTGGTGGCATCCGTTACATTAAAGTCCGGCACGAGTTTCCGCCGTCAAAAAACGGCGGCCCCATTGAAGCTACGCAGCTCAAGCCTGTGCTATCAGCTATAGTGAGGTTTCCGCCGTCAAAAAACGGCGGCCCCATTGAAGCGTTGGCGATGCGCTGCTGGCGGTGTTTCTGCATGACGTTTCCGCCGTCAAAAAACGGCGGCCCCATTGAAGCGCGTGTTCGCTCAATTTCTTGACTGGTTTCTGCCGCTGTTTCCGCCGTCAAAAAACGGCGGCCCCATTGAAGCCGACACCAGCGAAACCGCACGAGCCGAGGCCACGATTGTTTCCGCCGTCAAAAAACGGCGGCCCCATTGAAGCGCCGCTAATGGGGTATCGGTCCCCTTGGCTTTTCCTCGTTTCCGCCGTCAAAAAACGGCGGCCCCATTGAAGCAGCAGCCCCGCCGGATTCTTGTCGTGAAAATCTCGAAGTTTCCGCCGTCAAAAAACGGCGGCCCCATTGAAGCACTGCGATGACATTTGCATCGTTGGCGGCAAGGAAGTGTTTCCGCCGTCAAAAAACGGCGGCCCCATTGAAGCAATCCGATGAACAGGATTGTCAGCAGTCCACAAAAACGTTTCCGCCGTCAAAAAACGGCGGCCCCATTGAAGCCGCAAGCGTTTGGACCATGCTGCGGACGTTAGTTGAGTTTCCGCCGTCAAAAAACGGCGGCCCCATTGAAGCTTGCAGTCCAGCCGAACATCAGGACACAACTTTCGGTTTCCGCCGTCAAAAAACGGCGGCCCCATTGAAGCCAGCGACTCCATTGCCTTCGATATCTCCCTGTCTGGTTTCCGCCGTCAAAAAACGGCGGCCCCATTGAAGCTCAATGCCGTCGCAACATTCGCCAAATCGACCGCGTTGTTTCCGCCGTCAAAAAACGGCGGCCCCATTGAAGCAGACGCACGGAAGGCACACCAGACATCGAGCCCCAACGTTTCCGCCGTCAAAAAACGGCGGCCCCATTGAAGCCGTTGGGTTTCAGATCGCTCCGATCATTGAGGCGAAGTTTCCGCCGTCAAAAAACGGCGGCCCCATTGAAGCCGATCCACTACAGACCATGAGCAGACAGTCGCCAGGTTTCCGCCGTCAAAAAACGGCGGCCCCATTGAAGCGGCACGCTGCTGCGCGATATGAATCAGGGCAAGGCGGTGTTTCCGCCGTCAAAAAACGGCGGCCCCATTGAAGCACTGGCACTGCTTGATTGTCACTGGAACACAGATACGTTTCCGCCGTCAAAAAACGGCGGCCCCATTGAAGCGATTATGGCTACAGCAAAGAGGGGATGCCATCGGCAGGTTTCCGCCGTCAAAAAACGGCGGCCCCATTGAAGCGCGGATGTTGTGCGCATCCATCTGCTTATTGATGTCGCGTTTCCGCCGTCAAAAAACGGCGGCCCCATTGAAGCGACGGCGATGCGAATATCCCGCCGCTTCAATCCGTCGTTTCCGCCGTCAAAAAACGGCGGCCCCATTGAAGCAGCCTACATCGCCCGGTCAGATATCGAGATACGGTACCGTTTCCGCCGTCAAAAAACGGCGGCCCCATTGAAGCACGTCTCGCTGTAACGCGATGAAGATCCTTCGCAGACGTTTCCGCCGTCAAAAAACGGCGGCCCCATTGAAGCAAATCTAAGATCTCAAGAGAGAAAGTCATGATGCTGGTTTCCGCCGTCAAAAAACGGCGGCCCCATTGAAGCCTGAAATCCAGCACGAGTGAGGATTTTCGCTATCGAAGTTTCCGCCGTCAAAAAACGGCGGCCCCATTGAAGCAAATCCAAGGGCTGGCCAGAGTCGAATATCATCACAAGTTTCCGCCGTCAAAAAACGGCGGCCCCATTGAAGCGTTGAGCACGTCAACAGCATAGGGTAGCCGTACGTGTGTTTCCGCCGTCAAAAAACGGCGGCCCCATTGAAGCTGCGTCGCGAGCGGCTTTCTTTTCAGCCATTGCAACTTGTTTCCGCCGTCAAAAAACGGCGGCCCCATTGAAGCACTTCGATCACCATGCACGGTGCTGCCAAGAGCTTTGGTTTCCGCCGTCAAAAAACGGCGGCCCCATTGAAGCGCGTGGCCCCCCTGCTATCCATTTTCGGCTGGATCGTTTCCGCCGTCAAAAAACGGCGGCCCCATTGAAGCGATTACTGCCGCACAAACGACCAGGTAAAAGCGGTCGGTTTCCGCCGTCAAAAAACGGCGGCCCCATTGAAGCACATTTGCTTCCGTCTCTTCCTGGAATGAATGAAACATGTTTCCGCCGTCAAAAAACGGCGGCCCCATTGAAGCCGATACTCGGCTGGACATACTCTGGCTCCCTTTGAGGTTTCCGCCGTCAAAAAACGGCGGCCCCATTGAAGCGAGTTGCTCGCCCGTTGGCTCGCCGGAGTCAGGGCAGGTTTCCGCCGTCAAAAAACGGCGGCCCCATTGAAGCATTTCAGACGCGCTTCATCCTGATTTGGAAGACTGGGTTTCCGCCGTCAAAAAACGGCGGCCCCATTGAAGCCAGCGGGCGTCACTGTGTCAATCTTCCGTCGCAAGTTTCCGCCGTCAAAAAACGGCGGCCCCATTGAAGCAATTTGTGTGACCACTTGATCTCCTCAATCAGCGACTGTTTCCGCCGTCAAAAAACGGCGGCCCCATTGAAGCAACTCACTAACCACCGGCGAACTAACTATCTCACCACAAGTTTCCGCCGTCAAAAAACGGCGGCCCCATTGAAGCTGCTTGGCGCTAGACATGGACGAGAGGCTGCGACCCGGGTTTCCGCCGTCAAAAAACGGCGGCCCCATTGAAGCCGGATACACATCCATTCCAGCAGGTCGGCGCAACTCAGGTTTCCGCCGTCAAAAAACGGCGGCCCCATTGAAGCGGCCAGGTCGTCAGACCATGCCTTGACAGCTTCGGCGTTTCCGCCGTCAAAAAACGGCGGCCCCATTGAAGCGGCGACGTTGTGGCTATACTCGCCACCAAATGCCCAGCCGTTTCCGCCGTCAAAAAACGGCGGCCCCATTGAAGCACGGAAGGCGGTGGAATCATGGACATAGCAGCGGTGGTTTCCGCCGTCAAAAAACGGCGGCCCCATTGAAGCCAGCATGAGGAGCCATTTTCGATTTGCGATTTGCGAGTTTCCGCCGTCAAAAAACGGCGGCCCCATTGAAGCGTCGGTTCGCTCGATCGAGCGGGCGCGACGATGTCAGTTTCCGCCGTCAAAAAACGGCGGCCCCATTGAAGCAGAAAACGCCCGGCCTGTGGCTTGCTCGAATTCGTCGTTTCCGCCGTCAAAAAACGGCGGCCCCATTGAAGCGAGCGGCAGGGTGGCCGGGTGGCCGGGGTTGGAGCGGGTTTCCGCCGTCAAAAAACGGCGGCCCCATTGAAGCCATATCTTCCACTGTCCACAATAGCTTTTGTTTCTCGTTTCCGCCGTCAAAAAACGGCGGCCCCATTGAAGCGCGCCAGATGTTCAAGTCTGCAGGGGCGTTGATGCCAGTTTCCGCCGTAAAAAAACGGCGGCCCCATTGAAGCCTGGCCGACGAATCGCCGCCACACATCCCCGGCGGGGTTTCCGCCGTCAAAAAACGGCGGCCCCATTGAAGCGCTGTTTGCGCGACATCGGCCAGCCAAGTATCGTTGTTTCCGCCGTCAAAAAACGGCGGCCCCATTGAAGCTGCAGCCACCGACGCTGGATCCGCTTGCCCGTGACAGAGTTTCCGCCGTCAAAAAACGGCGGCCCCATTGAAGCGGCGTGCTCCTGACGCCGTCCCCCGTTGTTGCTCCGGTTTCCGCCGTCAAAAAACGGCGGCCCCATTGAAGCGGATCAAGCTGGAGTGCCTGGGCGGCTCCAACGTGGTTTCCGCCGTCAAAAAACGGCGGCCCCATTGAAGCCCGCCGCGCTGGCTGACACCGAAAAGCAAATCCTCAGTTTCCGCCGTCAAAAAACGGCGGCCCCATTGAAGCCCAGTACACGTACCCGAATCGCAAGCAAACAAGGCGAGGTTTCCGCCGCCAAAAAACGGCGGCCCCATTGAAGCCATTCAATTCCACGGGGTTACAAGCGATGTTGGACACGTTTCCGCCGTCAAAAAACGGCGGCCCCATTGAAGCACAGCACAGCCGTGAGGTGGTCCGACGATTTCCCCGGGGATTGGGAGATTTGGGTAGGCTTGGAATTACAAGACTGTTGCGCCCATCGTTAGAGTTGGCTGTTCAAATCCTCAACGCGAAGGAACGCAACAGTGGACACATCATACGACGCATTCGCTCGTGCTTTCAAATCTCCTCCGGTCGTCATGATCGCAGCACTGCGACGCGAAGACATGGTGGTGCTCGAAATAAGAGTGGCCAGCAAATGAAAAACCGAAGACATGGATCGCGAGTATCGATCGATCCACGAACGTTTGGGACCAATCCGGCAGATCCTCATCGATGGTGCGTCGGAGCTGCAAAATGGTGCAAAATCCTATGCCGAATGGGCCGATCACGATGTCGTCATTCAGCGTGACGGGGCTCATTACGCGGCGACTCAGGTGAAGTCGATTCTTGGCAAGGACGAAAAATTCCAACAGGTCATCAGACAGATGGGCACGACTCGTGTACAGAGCCAGCAAACCAAGCTCGGATTTTTGTCGCCGCCCACGCCAAAGAACAAAGCTCGCTTCATGAATTTAAGCAGCATCATTCTGCGTTGCAACCGGGCGAGCGACTTCCGCTGAGCACTCAGTTGTTCGAGTCAGTGTTCGGTCAGTACAAACAACTGGAAGGTCAGCACAGCAAGAGCGGCTTCACGGGCCTGGTGAGCTGCATCCCGCTGCTGCATTCGGCTCCGACGCCCGCGTCGGTTCGCGAGTCGTTTGCTCAGGTGACGAAGAAGCAAGTTTCCGACTGGATCGACAAGTAAGTGGGCCGTACACTGATCTCCCAGCGTCGAGCCGCCTACGCCGAACACCGAAAGGCCCTCAAAGGCGCAACAAGCTAACTGCTATTGACTTAGAGAAAATCGTCAGACCAGCCTAGCCCTCTCCCCCCGTGGAAAACGTGTCAAGTTGGAAAATCAATTGCGGGGGGAGAGGGGACAATCGCAAGAAAATCCACAGCTTCATTTCTCACTGCGTGAAGTATTGCAGACCGGTGAGATGCGATGTTTGTACTTAAGGAAACAACGGTGAACAGCGCAGAGTTATTGAGCACGGAGCTATTCAGTGCGGAACCTGATGAGTGTATCGGATACGGTAAGACGGACGCAGCGCCGCCCTGGATCATGATCGGTCTGGCGGCAGTGTTTATGTTATTCGGAGTCGGCCTGGCGGCGGGCTGCAGCCCGATGCTGTTCTCTCAACTTCCAGCGGAGGCGCAGGGAGGAGCTGTTGGTGTCGGCGTTGGAGTCATCATGGCGTTGTTTGCCGCGCTGCTTGTCCATAGTGCCAAATCCAAAGCCATTGTCCATGGCGTCAGGTTTTACAGGAATGGCATCCGCCTTCATGGGTCTCGCAATGAAACTCTGCAACCTTATGGCGATCTGAAACAATTTCACGTCGTCGCAATTCGACCGGGTCGGCGACTGAGCGTAAGAGGTGTCTTCTATTTTCTGATCCATTTGGTGGGTGGACATTTCGTCTGGACCGATCAGGGCGTGCAGGTCACTTCCTTCAACTATCTCAGCGGAGGTGGCGGAGTGACTCTGGCGACATCGGCAGCGAAACCTCTTCATCTGGGAGGACTGAATGTCGCGCAGCTCGAAGCGATCGCGCTGGCCGCCGAGAAGGCTCTCGGTCGGAATGTGTCACTGACGTTGCAGGCTTAGCGCTCGTTAGTCGAACATGAAACACAAAATGTCCTATCTGTCGATTGCCGCACTGCTCGCCGTCAGTTGCGCGGTACTTATCTGCCAACCGGGCGGCGAACGCAGCGACTATGCTCCTCGCGCGGTTACGACTGTGCGTTCGACTCAACTGGCCGAAACGAAAATCGTGCCGACGCTGAACACGCCACTCGGCAAGTCAGGTAACGCGGTATGGTGCGCCACGTTTCAGGTTGCCTGGAATCGCGCCAAGGACAAAGTGATCGGCTGCGTGTTTGTGATCAATCAGCCACCAACGCCGACATTGTCCTGCGCGCGGCCTGGCGGAGCCAGGGGTGTGGAGAATCCTGCATTGCTGTGAGAGTCTGAAGGATTGCCGGATCAAGGTGGGTCTTGTCCGTCTTGCGACAGCACAGGACTCGCACGGCACGTTCGCGAATTCGACTATCGAAGTCCCCAAGATCGCGGAGCAAGCGTTCATCTGTCCATTCGGGAACATTCTGGCCTATCGAGCCAAGCAGTGCTGGGATTCGGTAGCCAAGTTGTATCCGTTCCGACAGGCATTTGATGAGAGCGCCATCCGGCGTCAGTGATTCCGCTGCCACTTCGGCTTCCCACAGAACATCTGGGTCAGACTGATTGAACAGATCGATGACCAGCTGGTGTAGTTCCAAATCGTTCGGAAACAGGGGAGCAAGGCACGCCGCCGCGCGGGCTCGAACCAGTGCTTTGCGATGACCAAGCCGGAGTCTCAATGCAGCCACGACAGAGTCCTGCTTCGGTGCCAGGGCTGTCAACGTTGCACGAACCTGGTCAAAATTCGCAGACACACTCTCCAGCAATTCCAGGACAGTACTTAGCACGGGATCATCAATTGACTCGGCTCTACCCAGCGCACGCAGTGCTTCTTCTCGATTGGTACGATAAGGATCTTTCAGGGCAATGATAATCTCAGGCTGTGCAAGATGAGTGTAGCGGCCTGCCAGCAGCAGACATGCGGCGGCCCGATGCCTCAACGGGATCAGACGCGGCTCCTCCACCTTGAGAAGCCTGCGAAGTGCGTTGGCGGTTTCGCTGTTTTCTTTGGCACGCCGAATTAGCAACTCGGCGGCAGGCGTGTCAAAGATCTCTGTCGATTCCAGTTCCGCGATCAGGGTTGCCAGGACCTCGGGCGACCATTCGTTGTGCCGCGCCAATATTGCTGCCGCATGAGTCCTTACGTCCTTTTCATCGACCAGGCGTTCTGCAATTTGCGAGAGAATATCGTCGGGTAAATCGATCTCTGAATCCAATGCTTCAATCGCCAGGCGTCGAATGGTTTCGTCTTCGTCGTTCAAATACGACGCCAGGATCTCGACGAGAGTCGCATCGTATTCATCCGGCAGCATCAGAATCAGCGCGAGATGAACGCTTTGAGGACGCGGATCCTGAACCAGCCAGTTTTTCAATTCTTCCTTCAACTCAGGATGTTGCTCGACAAGCCAGCTTAAACTCAGTCTAGCCGAAATCTGAACATCGGCACTTTCGTCTCCAAGCAGTTCGTGGAGTAGATTCAACGCGTGCCTGTTCGGTGGAGACAACATAGAGAGGACATCCGCGACGGCTTCCCGTACTTCGCTGTCCGGATCTTTCACAAGTGGTCGCAGAGTTTCGGCAGCCTGTTCCGGCGAAAGCGACATCCTGGGGATCAGGCCGATAGTCAGCCGTCGAATATGCGGACCTGGGTCGTCAAGCAACGGGATCAACTTTGGAAGAACGGCCGAACGGTCCGCATCGGAGTAACGGATCGCAAGGACCGCTTTCTCACGAACGACGATGTCATCACTCCGCAGCAACTCTTCGAAGCCTTCGAATTGTCCGATCTCGCCAAGAATTCGCATCGCCGATGCCGCCAGGTCTGAGTTTGAATCACGCATCAACGACAGCAATGTTTGAATTGCTTTGGGATGATTCGCGTTGTCACTGACCAGTCGTTTCGCGGCCTCCAGTTGCTTCTGTAAACTTGTATCGTCGAGATCGGCTTCTGCCTCCGCAACCTCCTTCGCTTCTTCAAGTTTTTCTTCCGGCGTCAATGACTCATCTTGCAGATCGGCACCTAACGGCGGGCATGGCACGGTGGCCCATTCCGCGTGTGCGATTTTCCGAGCAGACATATCGAGCAGCGGCAGCAAACCAATCCAATCGGGCGACATTCCGGTATTGAGCGGAATGCCCTCGATGAGTTGGTTCCTGAGATGAAGAGTGTTCACGGTGTTCACAAAGATGCCGGTTCCCAGACAATACCGTTCGTTCCTGGGTCGCGGGTCCCATTTGCGAACGATCACCAGTTCGACATCTTCAAGGATGTGATTTCTGTCGCCGCACACGACCTGAAACGTCATGAACTCCCGTCCGAGAAGCGCTGACAACATCAGGCACGGTACGGCAAAACACAGAGAAGCCTTTGAGATCATTCGTTGCCCCCTGCTGGCTTGATGAGAGCACTGTAGTTCGCGTCGAATTCGTCCTGGGCGGCGGCTGATGCCAGTTCGTAGGCGCGACGCTCGATAAACCATACGGCCTGGATTGCCGCGCGTCGCACCCAGGCCCGCGAATCTGATCGCAGTGCTTCGATCTGATCCCGCGACGCAGCGGACAGTGTTTCGCCGTCATGGAAACGGTAGGCAAGAACTAGACCAGCTCGCGTCCGAACACTGCTGTCGGAATCCTCAAGGTCGTGCAACAGATTTTCGTCAGTCCAATCATTACGCTTCTGGCCCAACTCGCCGAGTACCTTTCGAGCTTTATTGCGTACGATGGGCTCGCCGTCATTCAGCATTTGTTCGAGTGACGTCGTTGCGGGTTCATCCGCCTGACCTCGGAGCAGATAGAGATCAACGGCCCCGGCTCGAATTTCGGCCCGCGAACTGACAGACCGCTCGGCCAGGACGTCGTTGATTCGCACTGGCTCGACCGCAAACTTCAATGCGGCCTTGATGGCCGACGCATCGATCCTTTCCGCTGGTGCCTGCAGCGTCTGAGCAAGTAACTCGCGTACTCGTGGATTCATTGTTGTCGCCAGAAGACTATCGCCCCACAAGTCATTGAGTTCCGCGCCTTCTGCTAATCCGTCACGGTTGGTGTCCAGCGAAGCAAGCGCTCGGGGATCTTCCGGAGCCAAATGCAACAGCGCTCCAGCCGCCGCGCACTTGATATCAGGGTAGACATTGTCGAGGAGTGCGGCGAGTCCTTCGATCACATCCGGATCTCGGCATTCCAGTTGCCTCATCAAATGAGCACCAAAAACCGGAATGCGTTCCCCGCCCGATGAAAAGATTCCCTCGCCTCCTAATCTAACATCCATCGTCTTCGGCCCCTGAACCAGCCACGGTAGAAAGACTTTGACAACATCGCGGTCACCGTTCGACTCCTGCACAATCTTTTCGGCAACAGCTTTCACGTCGCGGAATTCCGCATATTCCAGGAATAGCGGGACATCTGAGAGGATGTTCATACACTCGGGATCTCTGAATCCTCTTCGAATCAGCATCAACGCCGAACGAATTCGAATCTCAGGTGACTCGTCGTGCAGCAGGTTGCGGAAGATTTCGGCAAATTGCCCATCGGAATCAGGCAAGTACCCGAGACTGTGAAGTGCCATGCGTCGATGAACCACCTCTTGTTCGTTTAGCAAGGCAAGCAGTGTCGTCCGGACTTCAGGCTCCGGGTTTGCGACCCGAGCAAGAACCCCTGCCGCAAGAGATGAAACTTCGGGATTGTCATCAATGACAAGTGCGAGAAGTTGCTCGCGAAGAATTGGATCGGTTTCCGCAAGTCTTGGAAGGACAATACAGGGCGTTCCTCGCAGCAGTCGTTCTTCGCCGTATTTCAAGATGTCCAAAAAGAATGGCCCGACCCGCGGATCGTTGCTGCCCAGCATAGCGAGCGCAAAAAAACCGTCTGCTAACACGTATCCATTTCGGGGGCGTGGCGATCGCGTGATCCATTTCATCAGCGCATCGATGATAAACGGATCACTTCGGTCGAGCTGCATCAGTGACGTGGCGGCTTTATCGCGAATCATGGAATGCCGGACTTCGAGCAAGTCAACCAGCGATTGCGGATGTCCAAGTCGCCCGAGCGAAGTACAAGCAGCCAGGACAACGAAGGCATCGGTTCGTTCACTTTCATGGCTGTCAATGTACATACCAAGACCTCGCAGGATTGTTTCGTCCTTAATTCCGCGAAGGAGAGCAACGCCGGGCTTCGCGATCGCTTCAAGTCCCGCGAGCACTTTCGGATCTGCATTTCCGAGCCACCCCAATGCTTCCGCTGCAATTTTTCGCGTCTCACTGCGTTCATCCGTGAGCCCTGCGATAATGACATCCAGTTGTTCCGGAAACATCCGTCCCCAGGCCACGACATCCGCGACCGAATCAAATTCGACCGGCATCGAACCGGAGTCGCCAGCCGCGTGATCGAGAATGCGTGACTGAAATGGTTTGCCAATCATTGAGGCGAGGATTTTGTCATCCGGTGCAAGTCCGAATCCGACGAGCATCTTTCGATTGAATGTATTGTCTGTCTTGACGTCCGGAAGTTCATCTCGGAACAATCCGATCTTGATTCGAAACTTGTGCTCAGGAGTCCGTGGATCCCAGCGTCGAACGATCACGAGTTCCGTTCGCTGATGCTCATGCGAAACCGGAGCATACTGCACTTGAAATGTATTGAAGTCTGCGGCAAACCAGCCTCCGACGACAACGCAACCAACCAGCGTGGCGAAACTCGTCTGTATAATACTTTGTGGCAAGGCATTCATCTTCGGTTTTCAATTCTTCTGGCGTGCAAACCAGAGGCGTCAATCGTACTCTTGCATGATTCAACAGGGCTTCGCTGCAGGAAGACGGGTTTGCGTGACGTTACATCGCTCCCGCTCGGAAGGCAATCCTTCATCGTCGCTGACTTGTACATTAAGGCGAGCGGCAGTAAACGATTTACCAATTCCCAAGGCTGCGGCCAGACAACCATTTGCCATCGATCATGCTGAAGGATGCAGATCTGAGACAGATCTGCCTACGTTGTAGTCCGACTTGTCCCAAGTCGGATTCCTTCGGTTTGGCGACATCTTTGTGGTGGACATGATTCTGCCGCTCGCCTAAGAATCGAGCGATTCTGTCTTATCAGCTGCCACGTGCCAGCGTCCGGTTCCGTGAAAACCGTGAGCTAGCGCTCAATGGCGCTCGATTTGGGGGAATCACGAAGGTACGACAGGCTTCCAGCCTGTCGAATCCCGTTCAATGACAGGCTGGAAGCCTGTCGTACTTTCAAATCGAATGCCATTGAGCTAGCGCTCGACGGCTGATTTTGAAGAGACACTTATTGACCGCTCGATGTTAGACTCTTCGGAGGCCGTCGTGAGGAGTAATTGCAGTTTGGAAGAGAAATGGCCACAATCCTTGTTCCCGCCGATTCCTTCCTGGAGCCACGCATGAAACTCTTTCGACGCATCTTCGTATTTTCCTCTTTGATGCTGATGTCTGCAGCAGTGAATCCATCAGTCCATGCCGACGTTGGAGTCGGGGCGAAGCCAATCGAGGGAGCAGAAATGCTCATCGATGGCTCCCGCGAGATGCTGGATGAGAAATGGATTTACTGGGAAGGGCCGGGCTTCAAGTCGGCGATGCCGATCAAGTGGAAGATCGTCGATGACCCGGTTGACGGCGGCCACGCGGTGATGACCGATGATCCGGCGGCTGCCGGTGGACGCTTTGGAGCGGCGGATATTGTGACGAAGAAGGAGTATCGTGACTTTCGTCTGCACGTCGAATTCCTGATCGCCAAAAAGGGCGGCAACAGTGGCGTCTATCTGCAGAATCGACATGAGATTCAGGTGCTCGACGGCGACAAGACCACGCACGGCCTGGCGGCGATCATCAATGAAAGCGAATCGCCGTACCATGCTTACAATGGACTCGGCAGCTGGAACTCGTATGACGTCACTTTTCGAGCGGCACGCTTCAAAGACGGCAAGCGGACTGAGAAAGCTCGCGTGACGATGTATTTCAACGGGCAAAAGGTTCACACCGACTTTGAGATCAATCAGGTCTGGGGCGGAGCAAACTCCGGGATCGATGGCGCTAATGAGGGCGGCAAAGG
>Ga0138256_10004666_pt1 | contig 14560 bp, 14 predicted proteins | sample KNB2016incub_MG_FD_105486 | JGI IMG/M metagenome (GOLD analysis project Ga0138256, IMG submission 105486) | Active sludge microbial communities from wastewater in Klosterneuburg, Austria - KNB2014incub_MG | ecosystem: Engineered > WWTP > Activated sludge > Unclassified | place: Austria... | reverse complement strand
CCCCTGGTTGCTGTCCAACTGGCCGATCATGCTGAGGACCCGCTGCTGGCCACCCCGGAGGGCGTCCAACGGGCTCATCGGTGCCGAGTCTTCGAATCCCTGCTGTGACATCGTCCCCCCAAGTGGTGTGGTGCGCTGACCGCAGCCGAGCCGATCTGGCTCGCAATGGTCGTGGCGTCAAGTAATCTGTTCCAGGGCCGTCAATTCACCGTGAATGCCCTGCGATTACTAAAGGTGAATGCTACCAGGGGGGTGTGACAGTCCCTCCAGGAGCGCCGGAACTGGCCTAGGTCTGCCGAATGTGATGGTTGACTGGGGGGCCGAAGCGGATGTCGAGGAGGGTGTCGTGCAAGTGGTAGACCGCGAGGGGTCCAAGCACAGGGAGAGCATCGCGCCAGGGGCCTGACTCGTCAACCCTCTTGGGGCCGGCTAGGCGCTCCAGGACCGCAAGGGGGGAGAGGCGAGGTTGGAATCATATCGGATCTCGAAATCCTCACCGTTCCATCTCGCCGGCGCAGCCGCGAGCCTCGGTTGATGGTTTGAGTCGTGATAGGCAACTACGTCTTGGATCAAATCCTCCAACCACACTTCTTCTCCTACAGTGAGGTCGCTGGGCAGAAGGTAGGCAGCAAATGGGTTCGGAAAGTGGTAGGGATAATACGGAAGGCGGTAAATGACTGGTTCGTCGCCTGGCCTGAGATAGCGCGTACTTCCATTCGGGCCCACAAGCCCGATTGCTCCTGTCTCCGAATTCTGGTAGACAGACAGCTCCGAGAAGATCTGATCACTCGGCCGAACAACCCTGACCAACGGACGCAATCCCGCCCGCGCCGCCGCGTTGATGCTTTCTTCGGTGCGTCCGGTGCGGATTACACGCCGATCGCCTGGACCACCTAGGGGGTGCGGCTCGCCAGTGCCCGGATTCATGGGTAGATCCGACTCGTCGTGCCGGTGGTCGAACTCGTTCATCTGTCATCTCCTCGTTCGACGAACATCCTGCATTTGGGCAAACCCCCGAACCAATGGATCCCGGGCCACAACGCTCAAGCCGCGGGATCAATGGCCGAGCAACTTGAGCGCCGCCGCCGCGAGCAGTTCCTTGTCCCGCTCACTCGACGCGGTGGCCAGAGGGGTACCGGAGTAAGCCTTCCCCTTGTACACCACCTTGCCGGAGATCGTGGCCAGGGGTGTCCCGGAGTACGCGTGTCCCAGATAGACCGCGTCACCCGAGATCGTGGCAACAGGGTTTCCCGACACTTGGGAGCCGCGATAGACCTTGTCCCCGTGGATCGAAAAGGCAGGGCTACCTGAGCGCTGACTGCAGTGGAAGATCTGGTGGTCTGACTTGCTCAGGACCGGACTCGAACTCACCCCATTGCCTTGATAGACCTGCTCCATGCGCGAGACATCCCATGGATTGGAGTCGTCGCTGGCCTGACGCCGACCGTAATACTCTTCGGGGTAGTTCGTAGCCATCCACTTCTGAGACTTTTCGTATGCAATATTGGCGTCACGCAGGGCGGCGGCATTGCGATAGCCCGTGATGAATTGAGCGACCAAGAAAGCCACTGCTAGTACTGAGAGGATGATCTTAGTCAATAACAGGTCTTCCATGCGACACTCCTGTTCAGTGTTCAAGTTTCTGCATGTCATTCTACTGACATCTCCGCGACACGCCTGCGTAGCTAACACCTTGGCGGTCATCTCCGAAGCGGACAATGACTCAGAAGCCGTAGTGGCGGATGAACTCCACAAACGCCGGCGTCTCTTCACTGGCAACCGGCCCAAAAAGCCGATCGCCATCAGAGTCGTCACGATCGTCGCGGAATTCACTCCGCATCCTCCGCGCGTGCGCTGAATCTCCCGACAGGAGCGGGTCAAAGGTTCCGCACCAGAGGATCTGCGACTCATCGCCCGTGATCCGATTCAGCTCCTCGACCACCGGCTCGATGCCGTCCCCCGCCACGAGCGCCCGCTCGAGAATGTCTTGTACTGCGGTACGTGACGTCGTGTCGTCCTCATCCAGGATATGGACCAGCAGATCGCTCACGACGTAGCCGTGCAAGGCGCTGGTGGCGTCGGAGAACCAGAGGTGGATGCTGATCTCCTCGTCCGTCACAAACAGACCATACGGGTATTCCCTCGGGTCGCGTTCGGCGGCCTCGGATCCGGCGTCATCGGAAGGGAGATGGGCCGTCATGGCTAGCTGCGCCCCTTAAGCGCCTGCAACGCCAGCAGATGCTTGTCGCCCCCGGGGCTGGTGCCGAGCGGGACCCCTGAGGAGCCGTTGCCGGAGTAGATCCTGTCGCCGACGATGGTCCCGATCGGCACGTTATCCGCTCCTTGGCCTCGGTAGACCTTGTCGCCGATGATCGTGGCGACCGGGGCCCCGGAAAAGCTCCCCCCATAGATCCGGTCGCCCTCAATGTTGTACGCGGGGCTCGAGGAGCTGTTGCCGGGATACACCAGGTTGCCGGAGCGATTGTAGGATGGGACGCTCGTGGTGCCCTGACCGTCGTAGGACAGGCCATCCTCATCGTGCGTGGGAGAGGATGTCGTGTCGTCCGACAGATTGGGGAACAGGGCCGCAAGGGCGATGAGCGCCCCAACGAAGAGTACGCAGAAGAGAAGGGCGCCAGTTGTTTCGTCCATTTCGGTACTCCCAAGGGGCTGAGGCGGAGGAACGGTACCTTGATTCCCTGAAGGTAGAGGCAGGGTGTGACAGTCGCGGGACACCCAACCGGCGGATTCGACAGACTACAGCCGGAGCCTCACCGTGCTCCCAAAGGGGAATGCCGCATCATCGGCACCACCTGGTGGTACCAGCCAGAGCATCGGCCACCGCGGAGGCTGCTTGGGGAAGGACCCGAAGCCATCGGTCAGGTAGATCGCCACGCCAGACCTGCCCCGGGTTTGCCGGTCAAGCGCCTCGCAGAATGGCACGAACGATGTCCCCCCGCCACCCACCGGCGCCGGCACTGCCCCGAATTGCCTGACGGTCCAAGGTCCGTGCAATGCGCTGTCGGCGTAGTAGAGGCGGCAAGTGATATGCGGATAGGCCCCGAGGATCCCCCGCAATTCCGAGACGAAGAGGCTCAGCAACTCGCCCCGAATCGACCCGCTGCTATCGATGGCGACCTCAACCGTGAGCTTCTCCCCCGCCACGGCATCGAGATAGAGCCCCTGCCCAATGAAGCGACGGTCAAATCCGGCGAAGTCGCTCGGCGTCTGCACCACGAATTGCCAGAGCCGAGTGCGCCAGTCGACGCGAGAGGGCGAGAGCTCACCGAACTCGCGATGGAAGCCAGCGGGCATCGTGCCCCGCCCCGCCCCGGCAGCGATGATCCCAGCCTGGTCAATGGCCGCCTGCCATCTGGTCCTCAGGCGATCCCGCGCAGAAAGTTGGTCTGGTCCTTCGGCCCACATGACCGACTCCGCCAACAGATCGCGTTGCTCCGGCGGCAGTTCCCGCTCAGCCGGCAGCAATTCATAGACTTCCTCAACCGGAAGGTGTTCGAGCGCCTGATCAAAGACCGCCCCTTCCGGAAGTCGGAAGGCACCGTGGGCCTTGAGCATGCCATTCACCACGATGTCGGCCGCCACATTCCACCGCGTCGGATCGCGGGGGCCGCGCCGCGAGACATGCAGCAGCGCGCAGTGCAGCACCTCGTGCACCAGCACCCCCTCGACCTCACCACGCGCCAGACCCGAGAGGAAATCCGGGTTGTAGTAAATGGCATCACCGTCGGTGGCGGCCGTGGCGATCCCGGCCCGCGGTTCAATGCGTGCGAAGAGCAACAACGAGGCGAAGAAGGGCGACGCGTTCCGCACCCGCAGCACCGCGGCATGAATGGCGGATTCCGCCGCGCTGCTCATCCGAGCAGGAGATCCCGAAACTCGGCCACGCGATCCCGCAACGCCGGCGTCTCACGGATCGACGTGGCCAGCGCAGACCCATGCCCCAGCTCGCGCGCCCGACGCACCAGGTCCATCAGGAAAGCCGACTGCCATTCCGCCGGCGCCTGCTCAGCGATCCAGATCAGTGCGTGACGCATCGTGTCAGGGGTCGTGGCTCGAATGGCGAGTCCGATCACCACGGCGAAGCGCGCCGATGGCTCTGTCGGAAAGGCGGGGTTCACGCGGCCTTGGCAAATGGCATCGAGATCGGGGAGGTGACCGTAGACCTCGAGGTATGCCGCAAATTCTGCGGCCGCGGGTAGGCCAACGGCCGAGGCAACCGACATCCCTGCGCCGTGGAGTTGGCTCGCCATCACCCACGATCGTGGCGACGGCCAGGCCGGGCGGCTTTCGTCGAGATGATGCAGCAACGTTGGCCGGAAGGCGAGAAAGGCGATGATCGCCTCGTGGACATCACTCCTGAGGGCATGCTGCTTCCAGGATGCGAAATCGGCCTGCACGTCAAAATGGATGAATCGGTTGGCCAGCGGCGCCGGCATCTCGAACACGGACGCCCGGTCTTCCGCTCGATTGCCGGCGGCCCAGATGAACCACTCGCGCGGGACGACATAGTTGCCGACCCGCCGGTCGAGGATCAGCTGCTGCGCGATGCCCTGCATGGTCGGTGGTGCCATGTTGATCTCGTCGAGCAACAGCACACCCTTGCCACTCTGCGGCAGGAACTCCGGCGGATACCAGCGCGCCACGCCGTCGGCGGCCACCGGCAAGCCCCGCAGGTCGGTCGGGGCGAGTTGACTCAATCGCAGGTCAATGAGCTCCAACCCCTGTGCGGCCGCCACCTGGGCCACGACGCTCGATTTGCCGATGCCCGGCGGCCCCCAGATCATCACGCTGGTTCGGATCTCCGCCACGATCAGGCGCTCCAGGTTGGCGGCGAGGTGGGCCGGGCTCGACCCGGCGGCGCCCAAATCGGACACTGCGGTGAACGCGGTGGCTGGCTTTCTCGGGGCCATCAGTTCGCTTCCGTGAAGAGGGAAAGATTCGCGTCCGGAGCTGGCAAGGGCGCAGAGAGGACGCGTTTCGCCTGCTGCTCCAAGGCAGCGGCCCGTACCGCCGGGTGTGGATCGCGGCAGAGCTTCGCTATCACCTTGTCGGGTGTGGCGACATGAATTGCCACCACGCAGCGTTCCACCCAAAACGCCGAGGTGGAGCAATTACTCAGCGCTTCGGGGGGACAGTCGGGGAGCCGAAGGATGCGAGCCCGGAGAAAGGACGGCGCTGGTCCGGCGCATGCTTCCTTGAGCAGCCGCATGCGCAACCCAACTGCCACGTCGATGTCTCTCCAGGCAGCGGCGACAATTCGTTCACTTTCTGCCGGCAGTTCGGGCATCAACGCCAAGTACTCGAGCTTCTCATCAGACAAGGACTGGGCCCGGTCTGGTTGGGCTGGAGGCTTTCGCAGTGGAATGAATACCTGTTCCCTGCTGGGCATGCTTACGCTCCGCTCCTGCTCCGGCCGTGGACATGTCTCTTGTGCCAAGCCTGGATTGGTTGCCAGCGCCTCGCGAACCCGCTTGCTGCCATCCCGACTCATGCCATCCAGTACCACCCGGGGGGTCAGTGGATTGCCAGCGACGGCCCGCCGCACCTCCCACGCCTGATCGCGAGAGAGCGCAGTCAACACGGCGAGAGGAGTTTCCGGGCGCTTTGCCACCTGGGTGCGCACCTCCTTCGACTCGTCGCAGGCTAACGACTCGAGCAGCGCCGCGCGTGATGACACGGGCAGCGCGGAATTCATTGCAACCTCGATTTTCAACCACCCGGGGCCGCGTGCTGCCAGCTCCTCGAGAACCGCCGCGGGGGTTGCTGTATTACCCGCGATCCGAGTCCACTCAGTCGGTACGAAGCACGACAAGGCCTTGCTGAAGAGTGCTATACGTATAGCCATAGGGGTGCCTGCATTGGCGGCTACAGTTAATGCTACGCTTCGGTCGGTATCCTCTGCGAGGCGCTCCAATATCGCGGGAGAAGTGAACGCATTACGTGCTACCTGCCAACGAACCGAGGCGGCAGAATCCCCTGCCAATATCGACAAGACGGATAGGGGGAGCGGCTCCCGTGATGCCAGGTGGTAGCGCGCCGACAGATCCTTGGACGTCGCCAGCCGATGGAGGCACGCCAACCGTAGTGCGGCCGGTGTCGCAGGGTTGTAGGTGATTGACTCCAGTTGGTTGGTGGAGCGATTGGCCGCTTGGACCACCGCCCACTCCCTGCGCGAGCACTTGATGCCGCGTGTCTCATAGCCCCAGAACAGGTGAGCCAATGTCTGCTGCGCCTTCCCGACCTGCTCCGATGGCGTAGCGTTCATCACGGGATCCGCCTCCTGCAGTGCTGCGGCCAACACTGCACGCCAATCGACGGACGACGGTTCTGGTGCTGCTTCCGGCTCAGCGGGCAACCACGGTCGTGTGGCCCGCCAAGCTGCCGCTGCGCGTACCACCATGTGTGCATCTTTGGTGAGCCGCTCTAGCACCGACCGCGGCACGTGTGTGGCTTGTGCGATGGCGCACCGCTCCAGCCACCACGGCGACCGCTGCGCCCTGGCAAGCGCGGCCGGAGGGGCATCTGCCATGAGGAAGACGAGGGTGCGACTGACCGAGGGGTACGGGTACCACGCCAACTGCTCCACAAATTCTCGGCGCAGACCCGTTGCATCATGGGAGGCGATGGCGTTGTGGATCCGCTCCACCTGTGCCGTAGAAAGCCGCTTTGCAATTGTGGTGCGTACGGATCCGGCGCTCACCGTGTCGTAAGCGGTCTCTCTGGGATAGACCGCCACACTCCACGCGACTCGCAACACCTGACCCTCCCCCCAGGGCAGCGTCGCAAGCTCGTCCACACCCTGCGATAGCAAATAGGCCAAGGCGTGGTGAGCCTTGGCGACCTCCCCCTCGCACTCAACCATCTCGTACAACGCCTGTGTGAATTCATCACGCCACGCATCACTTGATACTGGCTCACCGATGCCTGCAAGCGCGACATGGCGTGCCGCGGTCTCACTAACCCATTCATCCTCGCTTTGTTCAAGTAACTCTACCACCTCTCGGGGCGCATTGGCGTTGGCGAGCACCGCAAGATGGGTCGCTTGGTCGTCCTGCCGAGCGGCGTAGGCAAAGAATGACGGCGGGCATCTGTCGCGTTTGAGCAGCGCGCGCAGTGCCGCCGCCCCAATACCGTCGAACAAGTTTGGGTTTTCGAAGAGATAGAGATCGAGCGACGGGTTGTCGAACAGTTCCTCGGGAAATTCGCCACCGATCGCCATCAGCATCGCAGCGGGGGTGGTCGGATTGGCGGCCACACGCCGGCGTACCTGCTTGTCGGCATGGAAGGCGAGCGTCTCCAGCAGCGGCACGGGGGCCGATGGATTGCCGGCGACCTTGCGTGCCAAGGCCACCGACGTATTGGCCAGCTCCAGGAGCCGTGCCGCGCCCGTGGTGACTGACGATGCCTCGGCGGCCTCAGAGCGTGTGGGCTTCACTGTGCTGGGCTGCGCGTATTCATCGGGAATGCCCCACCCTGTTCGGTGTGCCAAGCCGGCGGAAATGTCCTTGGGCTACGCGACTTCGATGTCCAGCAGCTCACCGGTGTCTTCGTCGCGTGCGCGGGCCTTCCCCGAGTCTCGGGCCTGTGCGGAGCCCAACGCCCGCTGCAAGGCGAGCTTCACGTTCGACCCAAGCACCGTGACCGTGGTGAAATAGCGCCACTGGCCGAACTGGTCTTGGACCTCGATACGGGCCTTCTGGGCCATGGCAGTCTCCAGACGCTGGTTGAGATGCATTCCGTGCAAGGCGTCAGCGCGGTTGGCACGGCCAATTCTATCGTCCTGACCGTCAATCCTCCGTCATCGGACGGCCCAGGCACGCCCTGATAGCTAGTTGGGGGGTGTGACAGCGGGGCGGTATGGCGGGGTTTGCGCATCCCGGGTCACATTGCTCCGGATGTGAGTCGCCCAAGGCTTCTGGCGGACGTCAGACGGTCAATCCTGGTCCGACATTTCGGTCGCCCGCGCCTCGCACGCACGAAACGCCAAAGGGACGTATACGGCCACACTGAACCTCAGCCGCGCATCCCTGGTCTGACTCTTCTTGACCCAGAACGACCCCTCCAAGAACCCGCAGGAATGCGGAGAAGCCTCGGTTTCGGTCTCTCCAGATTCGATGAGTGAGTCCTCGTCGTCCACAAGGTCCACCTTGAGCACCACCTTGGGAAGATGTCGCCCGGTCGCATTGATCACAGCCGAACGCCATTCCAGGCGGATGGTGCCATCATCATCCGGGATGGATCGTATTACCGCGACATGGATCCGCGGCTCAATGGTCTCTGATTGCACGTCAACGTGAAGCGTGGTGACTGCGTTGTGCCCGCTCGGAACAGGGATTTCACCAATCTTGAAATACTCGCGACGGTATGTATGGAGGAACACACGCACGGTGACATCACGGTGGTTTCCCGTGATCCACTCCGATCGTAGATCAGGTGAGTTTGCGGTGAGCAACATCACTTCACCCGCTTGAAGGTTGACAAAGTCTTCGCCCGTGCGGGTTGTCGAGATCACGCTGCCATCGCCGCTGTAGCACACCGGCATACTACGAATCATGCGTACTACACCGTCGGCTTGGTTTTCAACCTCGAGGGTCAGACTGGAATTGATGTATCCGTCCTGATCTGGCGCATGGACGGTGAATGACGCGATCTTCATGGTGTCCCCTCTTCGAGTTTCATCAAACGGTGTGATCCGCTGGCCCAGCGGATGTCAGCGGATTCCATCAGGCGCTGCGGTACTGTCACGAGTCGACCCTACGCTACTCAGTCGCGTCATCAATATCTGTGTTGCGATATCCAGTGCCTCGCCATATCGTCGGGCCTGAAGCGCGGGGGCAATAGCGTCACGGAGCTCTTGACGAAACGTAGGGCCAAGCATCTCGCGCGCCGGTGCACCAGCCTCGATCCACACCGGACCGTTCTCGTCAATCGAGGACGGCACGAGCAACACGACCACACCCAGATCACGGCGAGCCGCGCCAACCGGCACCTTGGTGCCAACCGCCCAAGCAGATGCGATGGCGGCTGCCACCGACTCGAGCGACTGGTCGCCGACGGTCCCCAGCGTGACCACGACGACCTCGGCCCCAGCGACACGCTGGAGGGTATCGAGCCGGGATGTGATCACCGCAGCGATTTCTGCGTCGAGGAGGTTGGCGGCATCGGTCACATAGCCGTTGGGCTGGGCCGGGAACAGCGTCGCCATATCGACTGTGACCGGAATGGGCGGCGCAGCGGACGCCAGTTCAGGTACGGCCGGGGTCGCGGTGGTGGCCACATCTCCTGTAATGGCCCACGGACGGAAGTAGAGAAGTCCTGCCGCCAGCAGCAGCAGCATCGGTCCAATGATGACCAACCGCGGCGCACGCGAAGTCGATGGCTGCGGTTGCGTGGGGACGGCTGCCGGTACCGCCGCGCGTGGGGGTGAGACGGACTCCGTGCTCTTGTTGCGCATTCCGACCAAGACCACCCTTGGCTTGGAGCCATTCGCGGGTCCCAAGATTCCGGCTTCATGCAGCTGCTCGATCAATCGTGCCGCGCGACCGTACCCGACGCCCAAGCTGTCGTGCAGTAGCGATGTTGAACCAGCTTGGTGCTCAAGGCACACCTGGACCGCCTCGCCAAAGAGTGGGTCTCGGGCGCCGTCGGTGGAGTCAGTCCCCGACGAGGAGGCATCCGCCTCATCGTCAGCAGCGCGTTCCTCGCCGTCCACCGTGCAAGCGTAGATGAACTGCCTTCTCACACCCTCATCAAGGTGGTCAAAGGTCGGGGTGCCGTCCTGCGCGACGTCGAAAGGAAAGTCCGTGTTATAGGACACCTCCAAGAGGAGACCGCCAGCAAACTGGTCTGCCTCGTTGGCATCGAACCGAAGAATGTCACTCTCTCCGTGCCCCTCGACCGTTCCCCCGGCCTCTTCCAGGTGCATTTGGAAGAGGTTCTCATCAGGCCCATCCTCATCCTCAAACGACTCGACGACGAGCGTTCGAATTGCCTGGGGCAGGAGATCCTCGGCGATACACGCTTCGAGCACGTCGAAGATGTCATTAGCAAGCCCTGCCGGAAACTCGTCTCCCGCGTACCGCTTAAGGACGGACGGCAGCATGTCGTCATCGCCAAGGATTGAATCGACATCGAGCATGCTGGCGTTCAATACCCACTGTTCCCCCCACCGGAAGACCTCGAGGGTGATCAGGGGATCAGAACATGGGTTCCCTGCGCGGTCGACGAACTTGTCGTGGTTGGAGCCCCAAAACGACAACTCGTTGCCTTGTGTGTCGGTCGAGTAGTCCGGTCGGATGCGGGCGATCATGATGCGGAAGAGCGTTCCTTCAATCTTCCCGTCTTGGCGCCGTTTACCATCCGGCTCGTCGTCGTCCCAGGCAAGCTCGAACCCGGATTCATCATCAGTCTGCTCCGGAGTGCCTTCCGGTACGGCGGTGGCTGAACAATTCGCAGCGAACATTGCCACATACGCCGCGAATGAAAGCCTGAGCCGTGAGCCGCGCAGCCTGCCTGCCGTCAGTCCATGGAGTACGGCAACCAACTCGGCTGGCTGACCAGAACCGACACCCGCTTCAATTCGGGTGCCATCGATCATTACCCCATCTTCGTCGATGAGATCGACCTTCAGCTCCACTTTGGGCAGGCTAGCATCCAATGTGATTGGGCAACCGAAACGCACATGCAGTTCGGATTTGCCCTGGGGATCTGCCGAAGACCGGAGGATGGTACAGGCCACCGGCTGATTGGTCGTCCCGATAGCCACCGTGCCATGCAGGGTGATGGGAAGCGTGGGATCTCCCGGCACCTCGGACTCACCTGTCCAGACCACATCCCTCGCGAAGGCAACCAGGCTAATACGGGCTGTCACGCTGCTGCCCGGTGAACCGAGCAGTGATTGATCCCATCCAGGGCCTTCGTCGGCGACCACCGTGGTGGTGGTGCCGAAATCGAGCCGCACGGTCTCATGCAGGTCCGGTAGGTGGTCGATCAGCGCCCCATCGGCATTCACATATTGCACGTCGAATCTAAGGAGATGCGCGGGCGTCGCCGAGGTGTTGGTCACATCGACCTTCACGCTTCGACCGATTCGGCCTTCCCGATCAGGGCCAAAGACGGCGAAGCTGTTGGTCGACATCTTGCCGCTGCCGGTCATGGTTGGCTCTCCTGGCTGCTTGGACGGCTCATGTACTCCTCACGTCGATGGGGAGTCCTAAGTTCATGATGTGCTGCGGAGTCCGCTGCGCCGATACCTGAAGACAGTGTGTGACTTCATAATACATGGCCAGTGTGACACCCATTCAGATGAATGGCCACAGCAGCGGACTTGTTTCCGCGGTAATCCTTGGCTGCTGTCACGTAGAAAGAAGACAACTACGATCACCATCGTAGTCTAGGATCCAGCGATCACCATCTCTGCCTCAACCATGTCTGCATCGACTTCAAGGTCGATCCCTTCCTCGGGCTCCTCACCGGCATAGACTGGCTTGCCCGTCGCCCCCTCAATCAAGCCGAGCAAAAGGCGCTGCCGGTCGGCCATAAACGCATCAAAATCGTCGCGGCGGAGGATCTCGGGGTTGATGAGATGGGTCCGCAGATATGCATCAAGACGCTCGGGCTCTATGGCCGGTGTTTGCGCACCACCACCTTCCAGCTTAGCGAGGTACTCGGATGGTGCCACACCGCCAATCGTCCGATTGGTGCGGAACGATAGGGGTGTCTTGTTGATGATTGAATCATAAATGGCGGGCTTGATGCCCTTCTTCTTACACCAGTCCTGGGGAAAGATGTGGTGGATATCCACATTCTCCCCGAAGAAGACGGTGTGGTCAAACTTCTGTCCGGAGCGGAAGTCCTGGGCACCCTGCTTCATCAAGAGGGCGTTCATACCCTTGTAGGCGGCGGACAACCTCATGCGCATGGTCTTCAGGCGGTCCGCCCGGAAGATCACCTCGCTCACCGTTGAGGGTTCACCTCCGCCCTGTAACCAGGCCGGAACTTCGATGAAGTCCTTCGCGCTTCGGCTTTCTACTGCCGACCCGTACAATTCGCCAAACACCCCATTCCAATACCAACGGACAAGCTTGGCCCGGTTGGCCTCATGCTCCCATCCATCTCCAATGTCCGCAAGGATCGCAGCGAGCGGTACAAGCTGAGATTGGTACGGCAAGTCGAAAGCGCGGTAGACGTGAAGCATGTGTAAAAATTTTGCTGCCCGCACGAAGCCCTCTTCGACCTGCCGTTCGTAACGCTTGTAGGCCATGAGGGGGAGGTTGAGCAACGCCTGCCGGTTTCCGGTGACCGCGGGCAATTCCTTCCCCTGCTTGCCAGCCTGCTCTGCCTCGCGCCGCCGCTCCCGGGTGTAGAAGAGCGACACCACCTGGAGAAAATCTGTGTTGCCTACACCAGCAATGATTCCCGCCTCGGAATCGGCTGGGCGAAGCGTGTCCACAAATCGCCGATGGCGCCCCTTGGTGCCACTATCACCGTACCAATCCTTGCGCAGTTCATGGCCTTCGGCCGCATACATCGCCGTTACCAGTTCGAATGCATCCAGCGGTTTACCCCCAGTATTCACCTTCTCGAACACGACGCACACCGCCTCTTTCGAGGTGGAGCGATCGAGTGAGATCACCGGAACGCGGTAATATTTGAACTTTTCGAGCACGTCGCGCTTGAATTGGCGGAAGGTCTTGCGGACTTCTTCATTCTTGTCTCCAGACCAAAACATATCGAACCCGTCCTGCCACCGATCCCAGTCAAACACCTGCGACACAGGGTACATCAGCGCCGCATATTCTCGCTCGGGCGTGGCGAGATCGATCACCACCTCCCTGCCGAAGTCAGTGCGGATTGTCCGATCCTCCGGCACACCAAGGATCGCCTCCTCGCGATCGATGCTCGGATCCATGGCCTTCCGGATGTCGATGTAGAACCACCGCTTCACCCGCTTTTTCTTGGGGGTGACCGTCTCCACCACCTTGTCTCGCAACGTCACCTGGTAGAGCGATGTCATTCGTTGTTGCCCGTCCAGCAACAACGATTGCGGCATCGCAGCATCTGCTTCGCGTGGAGCTCCTTCGACTGGCCTCGGCTTAAAATTGACTGTCCCGCCCGTGTCGAGTGTCATGAGGGCACCGACGGGAAATGCCCGCGACACCGAGGCGATGAGGCTCTTGATGCGATCCTCATCCCAAACCCAGCTGCGCTGAAAGTCGGGCAGCTTGAGGATGCCGTCGTGGCAGTCCTGCAGCAGCTTGTATAGATCGTGGGGATTGGTCTGGAACGCGGATCCTGTCATGAGGATTTTCTCTGTGTGGTTGGACTGGCCCCGATAAGGTGGACACCTCGTCAGGGAGCTTGGGCGCATTGCGCTTTGTACGCGATCGGATGCACAGCGTCTAGGTTCGAGCGCTGCCGATCCGGATTGAACCACCCCTTTGTGTAGGCGACCGTTGCCCGTGTGAAGCACCCCTACCCCACCTCCAACAACCGCTCAAACTCGGCCGCCAGTTCCGGGGGATAGTGGAGAATCAGAATCCCGCCCCAAATCTGCTCCCAATTCCCGCCTGCGGCCATGATTCGTTGCCGTAGCAGCTCCCAGTTCGGACAGGAGAGATAGGCAGTCGCCGGGATGAATTGGTTGCGGTGAAGCCCGGAGGATCGAACCAGCTCTACGCACACCAGATGGCCATCTTGTCCTGGGACGCAGCGAACCACGTCGTTCCATCCGGCGAACTCCGAGCCCAGCGGCGATTCATCGAGCCGATAGAGCCCACCGCCCAGATCGACGACAATGAGGGACTCGGCGCCGGTCGCGTCGGGAAACTCCATGGAAACCGGCGGCGGCAAGTCGGGTTCGCGGGTATAAACCAGTTCCACCATGTGATTGCTCTCGTGTATTGGTAATACCCGGAGTCGGCACTTGGCCGTTGAGACACCCCTGACTCACCGCGATGTGTCAATCCACCAGCACCCCATGGCGCTCCAAATAGCGCTTCATCTCCTGGGCGGCGAAGTGTGCCTCGGTAAGCGCGCTGCGAAGCAGGTGAGTCACGTGCTCACCTCCCTCCATCAGGCCGTACTCGGCTGCGTACTCCTTGTGGACAAGCTCCAAATCGGCAACGGCACCCAGTGTCCTTCTGTAGAGGGTGTGAGCGACTGAGGTCATGGACCAGTCCTCCTTGGATCGATGGAAAACCAATTCCGCGACAACTAGATCAACTCCCCCTGATCATCAGGCCTATCCGGCCGCGGTGGCCTGGGCGGCGTAGTGAGTTGGCCGTCGGCAAGGGCGCGCAGTTCGCGCTCGAGCTGTCGGGCCCCATCCGTCTTCCGAAACGAAAGCTCCGCCCGAATCTCCCCGAGAACCTGTGGGTTATGGAGATTCGCACGCACCATCTCACGCAAGTCTGCCAATGCTGTCTGCACGTAGGGACGAGCCATGAATCCTCCGGTTACTTTGCATCGCCGCGCCCATGGCGATGCTCACGACGAGTCGAGTAGATCAGACGGCAAGTGCACCATGTACGCCGATGGG
>Ga0138256_10004665_pt1 | contig 14562 bp, 13 predicted proteins | sample KNB2016incub_MG_FD_105486 | JGI IMG/M metagenome (GOLD analysis project Ga0138256, IMG submission 105486) | Active sludge microbial communities from wastewater in Klosterneuburg, Austria - KNB2014incub_MG | ecosystem: Engineered > WWTP > Activated sludge > Unclassified | place: Austria... | reverse complement strand
CGTGGCAAACCCGGCTTCCGCCGGCTGGAGACCAATGTCGACGGCCGCACGGTGCGCGCGCTGGACACCGTGCCGGCCACCCCGGGCACCGACCTGCGGCTGTCGATCGACATCGACGTGCAGCGCGCGATGGTGGATGCCTTCGCCGAGCTGGAGGGCACTGCGGTGGCGGTCGACCCGCGCACTGGCGAGATCCTGGCGATGGTCAGCCTGCCGTCCTACGACCCCAACCTGTTCGTCAACGGCATCAGCCATGCCGACTACCAGGCGTTGAACGACAACCCGTCGCGCCCGCAGTTCAACCGCGCGGTGCTGGGTGGCGTGGCGCCGGGCTCCACCATCAAGCCGCTGCTCGCACTGGCCGGCCTGGACAGCGGCGTGCGCAAGGCCGAGGACAAGACCCTCTCGACCGGCATGTTCTACCTGGGCGGCCAACGCCGCGGCTACGGCGATTCGCATCGCGGCGGCCACGGCTGGACCGACCTGCGCAAGTCGATCTACGAATCCGTGAACACCTACTACTACCGGCTGGCGCTGGACATGGGCATCGCCCGCGTCGACGAGTACCTGGACCGCTACGGTTTCGGCAAGGTGACCGGTGTGGATCTCTCCGGCGAGATCGCCGGCATCCTGCCGTCGCCGGAATGGAAGGCGGCGAACGCGGCCAAGCAGGGCAAGTGGTATCCCGGCGACACCGTGATCACCGGTATCGGCCAGGGCTTCTGGAAGGTCACCACCCTGCAGCTGGCACAGGGCACCGCGATGCTGGCCAACAACGGCTGGGTGCGCCGGCCGCATCTGGTCAAGGACATGCGCGCGGATTTCGCCGCTCCGTGGGCGCCGGTCGCGTTGGTACCGCCGAGTCGCGGCAGCGCCAGCGCTGCGCATTTGCAGGCGGTGCGCGAGGGCATGATCGCCACCGTGCATGGTCCCGGCACCGCCACCAACATCCGCCCGGGACTGACCTACCTGATTGCCGGCAAGACCGGCACCGCGCAGGTGGTGAGCCGGCGCGGCAGCGCGGCGATGAACCCGCGCAGCCTGCCGATGCACCTGCGCCACCGCGGCCTGTTCATCGCCTACGCACCGGCGGATGCCCCGACCATCGCGATCGCGGTGGCGATCGAGGGCGGCGGCTACGGTGCGTCCAGCGCGGCACCGATCGCGCGCAAGGTGTTCGATGCCTGGTTGCTGGGCAAGCCGGTGGTGCCGAAGCCCGTCGAGGCGGTCGAGCCCGTGGCCGTGCCGGCGGGCACGCCGCCGCCAGCGGATTTTTCCAATGTCCAGGGGACGCCCGGCGCGCCCGCAGCTGCAAGCCCGCCCATGGCCGGTGCGACCCGATGAGCACCTTGCTGCGCCTGCTCGCGGATCTGCTGCTGCGCTTCCTGCGCACCCTCGACCTGCCGTTGCTGGCCGCGCTGCTCGCAATCATGGGGATTGGCCTGGCCACGCTGTACAGCGCCAGCAATGAATCCACCCGCCTGGTCACCACCCAGGGTGCGTATTTCTGCGTCGGCCTGGGCGTGTTGTGGGTGGCGTCGCGGGTGCCCGCGCACCTGCTCAAGCAGGCCACCCCACCGATCTACGTGCTGTCGCTGGTGCCGCTGGTGCTGGTGCTGTTCATCGGCAGCGGCAAGTACGGCAACCACTGGATCAACCTCGGCTTCTTCAACTTCCAGCCGTCCGAACTGACCAAGCTGACCTTGCCGATGATGCTGGCGTGGACGCTGGATCGCCGCCGCCTGCCGCCACGGCTGCCGACGCTGGCGGTGGCGCTGCTGGTGATCGCCCTGCCGGTCGGGCTGATCCTGCTCCAGCGCGACCTCGGCACCGCCGTGCTGGTGCTTGCCAGCGGGGTGTTCGTGCTGTTCCTGGGCGGGGTGTCGTGGTGGTGGTTCGGCACCGCCGGCGTGGTCGGCATCGGCGGGTTCGCACTGGCGATGTTCGCGCCGATCCAGTGGTTCTCGTTCCTGCGGCCGTACCAGCAGGATCGCATCCTGACCTTCCGCGATCCGGAGAACGACCCGATGGGCGCGGGCTGGAACATCCTGCAGTCGAAGATCGCGATCGGCGGCGGCGGGCTGACCGGCAAGGGCTGGGGGCAGGGCACCCAGTCGCACCTGGACTATCTGCCGGAGCACACCACCGACTTCGCGTTCTCGGTGCTGTCGGAGGACTTCGGCTGGATCGGCGTGGTGGTGGTGCTGGCGCTGTACCTGTTCGTGGTCGGGCGTTGCCTGTGGATCGCCGCGGACCTGCGCGACGGCTATTCGCGGCTGCTCGCCGGCACCCTCGGGCTGTCGCTGTTCGTGTACGTACTGGTCAACGCCGCGATGATCTCCGGCCTGCTGCCGGTAGTCGGCGTGCCGATGCCCCTGCTCAGCTACGGCGGCACCTCGGCGGTGACCCTGCTGCTCGGGTTCGGGGTGGTGATGGCGTTGAAGGGGCGGCGGATGTTGAACCGCTGAAGGCGATCCTCAGAGCGGCCGCAGTTGGTCCGCCAGCGAACGCGTCTTCTCGTTCACCACATCGCCGGTGTGCAGCGTGCTCTTGCGCTCGATCAGCATGACCAGGCATTCGTCCTGCGCGCTGGGGTTGTGGCGCACGCCCTTCGGCACGACGAAGAGTTCGCCCTCCTGCAGGGTGACCGTGCCCGTTTCCATTTCGATGCAGAGACAGCCGCGCAGGACCAGGAACAGCTCGTCTTCGTGTTCATGACAGTGCCAGCCGAACGTGCCCTGCACCTTGGCGACTGTGGCGACACGACATCAGGCATGGGGCGCTCCTGCGGGGTTGATGGGCATTCCGGTGTCGGCTGCGCCGGCCCGCATCAGTCGGTGTTTGCGCTTGGCCCAATAGAGCATGGCCAGCGCGCTGGCCGCGACCATGACGGTCGTGACCAGTGAGTCCTCCGGGCCGAACACGCCTCCGGTCAGCCAGGTGGGGCCGCATGCGGGATCACGGCATTCGCTGGCCAGTGGCGCCAGCTGGCGCCAGCCTTCGATGCCCGACAGCGGCACGCCGGCGAGGATGATCGTGAAATTCCATGCCGCGTGGTTGGCAGCGACCACCCAGAGATTGCGGGTGTGCACGAACACCAGCGTCCAGAACGCGCCAATCAGCGTTCCCGCCACCACCGTCGTGACCAGCTCCTGCGTGCTGGCGCGGTCTTCGATGTTGGCGATGTGCATGAGCGCGAACACCAATGATTGCAACCACAGCGCCCACACGGTGCCCATGGCGGTTTCGAGGATCCGGAAGAGGATGCAGCGATAGATGAGTTCTTCCAGCACCGCCGCGACCACGATCAGCCCGGCGACCCCGAGCAGGCCCTCCTGCAGGCCGCGATAGGCATTCACCTCGTAAGCGCCGAGCGCGAACATCAGCAGCATCGCGACGGCGATCAGCAGGCTGCCGGCGATGGCGCCCAGCGCAATCGGCAGCGGACCGATCCGGAGTTCGCGGGCGCCACGCTTCTCCACGAGGCGGACGTAGGCCCAGTAGGCCAGCACCGCGAACAGGAAGATGCCGATCCGCCGCAGCAAGCTGGTGGCCGCGTCGTCGGGATCGAAGACCGACTGGATCGCCGGCAGCAACAGCAAGCGGACCAGTTGCACGGCGCCAATGATGGCGGCGAACGCCACGATCAGTCGCAGCAGGGCCTGTTTTGCGAGGCGGAGGTTGGGCAAGGGAAGGCTCCGGAGGCGTGCCGATGACCCGCGTGGGCCGGTCGCGCCGGTCGTGATAATGGTGCCGAGACTAGGCCAAACGAATCCGCATGTTCGCCGTGTCCGATGAAGCGGCGGTATTCGCGGATCAGGGCGAACCAACGGCCGACCAGTCGGATTCCGCGGCTTCGGCCTTTGCCGGCATGGCGCACGATGCCCGGCGCGCGCCGTGCAAGCTGAATCAGCCGTTCCGGAGCCCTTCCGGGCGCGTGCTACCCTCGCGCCGATGACTTGTCGCGCCCTGCTCCCATGCCTCGCCGCGCTCGCGCTTGCCGCCTGCGCCGTCCCGCCGCCGAAGCCGATGCCCTCGCCGCCGGCAGCGCCACCGCCGGTCGTCGAGGCCACCCCACCCGCACCGCACCTGCGCGACATCGGCCCGGCCCGCGCCGAGTTCGTGCGCAGCACCGCGCAGCGATTCAACATCCCCGCCGCCGAGATCGAGGCGGTGCTGGCCAACGCGCAGATCCGCGAGTCGATCATCAAGGCGATGTCGCGGCCGGCCGAAGCCAAGCCATGGCGCGACTACCGCCCGATCTTCATCCAGCCCAAGCGCATCGACGACGGCCGCGCCTTCCTGACCACCCATCGCGCCGCGCTGCAGCGCGCCGAGAACCAGTCCGGCGTGTCCAAGGACATCATCGTCGCGATCCTCGGCATCGAGACCAGCTACGGCGGCAACAAGGGCAGCTTCCCGGTGGTCGATGCGCTGTACACGCTGGCCTTCGCCTACCCGCGCACCGGCGATCCCGCCAAGCATGATCGGGAAAACAAGCGCGAGGCGTTCTTCCGCGATGAACTGGCGCAGCTGTTCGCGCTGGCGCGGGAACAGAAGCTCGACATCACCAGCCTCAAGGGCAGTTATGCCGGGGCGATGGGCTGGGGCCAGTTCATGCCGTCCAGCTACCGTGACTACGGCGTCGATGGCGATGGCGACGGTCGCATCGACCTGTTCAACGACCTCGACGACGTGTTCGCCTCGGTCGCCAATTACTTCCAGAAGAAGGGCAAGTGGCAGCGCCATGCACCTGTCATGACGCGAGCCACCCGCGATCCCGGCGCGGCTGATTTCGTCAATCCGGGCAACTCGGTCACCCTCGACCAGACGCTCGCGTCGCTGCAGGCCAAGGGCTATCGCCCGCTGGCCCTCGATTTCGTCAGCATGGACGCCGGTCCGCAGGCCACGCTGATCACGCTGGAAGGCGTCGATGGCCCGGAATACTGGATCGTCTACAACAACTTCAAGGCGATCACCACGTACAACATCTCGCGCTTGTACGCGACCGCGGTGTACCAGTTGTCGCAGTCGATCGCCGGGCGCGAGACGGCCACGCCGTGAATCAGCGCGCGCTCCTGCTGGTGGCGTTGCCATTGGCGCTGGCGGCCTGCGCGACCACCGGCACCGCATCGAAAAAGTCCGCCAATGAGGGGCCGCGGCTGGTCGTGCAGCCCGCGCAGACGGTGAACACCACCCCACCGCTGCACCGGCCGAAGGTTTCCCCATACGCGGCGGCGCAGGAAGACCTGAGCAAGCGTGGCGACTACGTGGCCGGCGGACTGTTCCGCCCCGGCGAGTCCGACACCGTCCCGGACTATGTCCCCGACGTCGACGCGATCCCCGAACCGGAGGTGCGCGTGGAGCCGCGCTCGCGCGCCGGCAACAAGAGCTACAGCGTGCTCGGCAAGCGCTACCACGTGCTCGACAGCGCGCACGGCTACGCCGAGGAAGGGCTGGCGTCGTACTACGGCAAGAAGTTCCACGGCCGTCGCACCTCCAGCCAGGAGGTCTACGACATGTACGCCTTCACCGCCGCCCACAAGACCCTGCCGCTGCCCAGCTTCGCCCGCGTCACCAACCTCGACAATGGTCGTTCGATCGTGGTCCGGGTCAACGACCGCGGGCCGTTCCATGCCGGCCGGGTGATCGACCTCAGTTATGCCGCTGCAGTGAAGTTGGGTTATCGCGACCAGGGCACCGCACGGGTACGCGTGGAAGCGCTGACCGAAGACGATGGCGGCGGCGTGCTCGCCTCCACCGCGAAACGCGCAGACGACACCGCGATGGACCGGCTGGTCGAACAGTTGCCGCAGGCGCTGGCCAGCGCCGGCCCGGTCGCACCCTCCGCGCAGGTCAAGCCGGTGGTCGATGCCGGCTACCGCTTCGACATGCAGCAAGACGGCAAGGTGATGTCGGCGGATGAATTCGATGCCTGGATGCAGTCGCGCCGGGTGCGCGTGGCCACCGGCAAGCCAGGCAAGCCCGATCCGCTGCCGGCATCCACCGATGCCAATGCGGCCACGCCGGTGGTTGCCGCGGTCGCGCCACCACCGCCATCACCGGTGAATGCCGCCGCACTGGTCGCCGCCAGCACCGCCACGCCAACTGCGTCCGCATCTACCAACAACGTCACCCTGCAAGTGGCCAGTTTCGCCGACCAGCAGAATGCCCGGCATGCCCTTGCCTTGCTGGAGAAAGCCGCGATCGCCCGCGCCCGCCTGCTCGATGCCGACGTCAACGGCAAGCGGATCTGGCGCCTGCGGATCGGCCCGGTTGCTGCGGTGCATGCACCGGAACTCGCGGCGCGGATCGTCGGTCTCGGTTTCGGACAGCCCCAGCGGGTCAGGGATTGAGTTCTGAGCCGTCATGCCCGCTTTCGCGGGAATGACGAATAAAATTGTGTATTCAGCCGCGCCTGCGCGGCCACCAGGAGTTTCGTTGATGCGTTCGCGTTCGTTGTTGTTCGTCGCACTGGCCACCGCCGGCATCGCCTTCGGTTGCGGCCTCGCCATCGCCCAGGTGCCTGCGCCTGCGCCGGTTCCGAAGCCTGCCGCCCTCAGCGACAACCTGCCGATCCCGGATGCGCCCGCGCCCGCGGTGAGCAAGGCCTGGCTGGTCATGGACCACGCGACCGGCCTGGTGCTGGCAGGCGAGAACATCGATACCCCGGTGGAGCCTGCCAGCATCACCAAGGTGATGACCAGTTACGTCATCGCCGCCGAGATGGCCGCCGGCAAGGTCAAGGCGACCGACCAGGTGATGATGAGCGAATACGCCTGGCGCAGCGGCGGTGCCGGCACCGACGGCAGCTACAGCGGCTTCGAGGTCAACAAGACCGCGCCATTGCTCGACATGGAAAAAGGCATGGTGGTGCAGTCCGGCAATGATGCCGCGATCGCCCTGGCCGAGCACGTCGCCGGCAGCGAGCAGGCCTTCGCGCAGCTGATGAATGCGTATGCCAAGAAGATCGGCATGACCCAGTCGCACTTCGTGAACCCGCACGGCCTCACCGCCGAGGGCCACGTCACCACCGCGCGCGACCTCGCCATCCTCGGCCGTGCACTGATCCGCGACTTCCCCGAGGCCTATGCCTACAACAAGATCAAGGAACTGACGGTCGGCCCGATCACCCAGCCGAACCGCAACCTGTTGCTGTGGCGCGATCCATCGGTGGACGGCATCAAGACCGGGCATACCTCGGCGGCCGGTTATTGCCTGATGGCCTCGGCGCAGCGTGGCGACCAGCGACTGATCAGCGTGGTGATGGGCGATACCAGCGAGAGCCAGCGCGCGACCGATTCGCTGGCACTGCTGAACTGGGGCTTCCGCTTCTACGAATCGCACCGCCTGTACGCCGCCAACAAATCGCTGGCCACGCCCAAGGTCTGGAAGGGCGGCGCCAACCTGGTCCAGGTCGGCGTGGCCCAGCCGCTGCTGGTGTCGACCCCGCGCGGCAAGTACGACAAGTTGAAAGCCACCATGGACCTGCCGAAGTCGCTGGTCGCGCCGATCGCCAAAGGCCAGAAGATCGGCATGGTGAAGGTGACCCTGGACGGCAAGGTGATCGCGCAGTCGCCGCTGGTCGCGCTCAACGCGGTCGATGAGGGCGGCTTCTTCAAGCGCCTGTGGCACGAGCTGCTGATGTGGTGGCAGGACTGACAGCGGATCTGCTGCGCACCGGGCTTGGGCGCGACGGTTGGGGAACGGGCATCCGATCCCCATAATCCGGGCATGGACATCCTCTCCGGCAACCCCGCCACCACTGAAGAAGCTCGCGGCTTCCAATTCCCCGGCACCTTCGAGCTGTCCGCGATGGGCACCGCCGACAAGGGACTGGAACATGAACTCCCCAAGGCACTGATGGATGCCGGTATCGACGTGCTCAGCGAGCAGGTGCAGTGGAAGCATTCGTCGAGCGGCAAGTTTGTCTCGGTGCGGATCGCGTTCCGCGCGGAATCCCGCGAGGACTACGACCGCGCGCATGAGGCCCTGCGCAGCCATCCCGAAGTGAAGTGGACGCTGTAGCCAGCGACCGGCGCGACGCGGTGCTGCGCGACCTCGGTCGCCAGCCTTACGAACCGGTGTGGCGGGCGATGCAGGCCTTCACCGACGCGCGCAACGCAGACACGCCGGACGAACTCTGGCTGGTCGAACACGACCCGGTGTTCACCCTCGGCCAGGCCGGCAAGCCCGAACATGTGTTGATGCCGGGCGACATCCCGGTCATCCACGTCGATCGCGGTGGCCAGGTGACCTACCACGGCCCCGGCCAGATCGTGGCCTACCCGCTGCTCGACCTGAAGCGGCTGAAGATCGGCGTGCGCGACTACGTCTGCAAAATCGAGCAGGCGATCATCGACACCTTGGGCGAATGGAATATCGAGGGCGTCCGTCGTGATGGCGCGCCCGGCGTCTACGTCAACGGCGCCAAGATCGCCGCGCTCGGCATCCGCGTGCGTCGTGGCTGCACCTTCCATGGGCTGGCTTTCAACATCGCGCCGGAAAGCACCGCGGCGTTCCTGCGAATCAACCCCTGCGGCTACCAGGGCCTGCAGGTCGTCGCCCTGCAGGATCTCGGTGGGCCGTCCTCGCTGGAGGCAGTGAAGCCGATCCTGCTGGATGCGCTGGCCAAGCAGTTCGGGCTGGCATTGCGGCATGTCGATGCGTTGCCGGCGACGCTGGCCGCCTGACCCGGCTTCTGGGCGATAATCCGCGCATGAGCAGCACGCCCCGCATCATCCCGCTGGCCGTCGTCGCCGATGCCTCCGCTTCGCTGGAGCCCGGCGCGCGCCAGGTCGCCGACCAGAAGATCGCCCGCTCGCCGGTGCAGTTCGCCGAGGCCCCGGTGCTGCGCAAGCCGAGTTGGATCCGCGTGCGCATCCCGTCCGGCAATGCGGTGCAGGCGCTCAAGTCGAAGCTGCGCGAGAACCGCCTGGTCACCGTCTGCGAAGACGCCAGCTGCCCGAACATCCACGAGTGCTTCAGCCACGGCACCGCGACCTTCATGATCCTCGGCGACGTCTGCACGCGCCGCTGCAGCTTCTGCGATGTCGCCCACGGCCGGCCCAAGCCCGCCGACGCCGGCGAGCCGCTGCGGCTGGCCAACACCGTCGCCGACATGGGCCTGAAGTACGTCGTGATCACCAGCGTCGACCGCGACGACCTGCGTGATGGTGGTGCACAACACTTCGTCGACTGCATCCTCGAGACCCGCGCCGCCGCGCCCGGCATCCGCATCGAGATCCTCACCCCGGATTTCCGCGGCAAGGGCCGCATGGAACGCGCGCTGGAGATCCTCGCGGCCGGCCCACCGGACGTGTTCAACCACAACATCGAAACCGTGCCGGACCTGTACCGCAACGTGCGCCCGGGTGCGGACTACCAGTGGTCGCTGACCCTGCTGCAGAAGTTCAAGGCGCAGCATCCGGACGTGCCGACCAAGAGCGGGATCATGCTCGGCCTGGGCGAGACCATGGAGCAGGTGCAGGCCACCCTGCGCGACCTGCGCGCGCACGATGTCGAGATGGTCACCATCGGCCAGTACCTGCAACCCAGCGCGCACCACCACCCGGTGCTGCGTTACTGGACGCCCGACGAATTCAAGGCGCTGGAAGACTACGGCTACGCGCTCGGGTTCAGCCACGTCGCATCCGGGCCGATGGTGCGTTCCAGCTACCACGCCGATCGTCAGGCGGCCGGAGCATCGATTGGTCGCGCTGCCGCCCTGTAGCGCGCAGCCGTGGGAGCGGACTTGGCCGCGACGCTCTTGAGGGGAAAGCGTCGCGGCCAAGTCCGCTCCCACAAAAACCTTCAAGCGCTTCGTTCACACACCCTCGCGCAGGCCCGCTACAGTGGGGACGAGCCGCGGCGGGCCGAACTTCCGGCACTGTCCCGCGGTCGCATCCCAGCGCATCCTGCAACGACGGCACCCCACGCCGTGGAACCAACGAATGACCTCCAATCGCACCCTGCTTGTCCTGTCCCTTGGCCTCGCGCTGGCCGCGCCGCTTGCGCTGCTCGCCCGCAGCGGCGATGGCGCGGTGTTGCCCTCCGCACCCACCGCGGACCAGGCCACCACCTCGCGCCTGGTCTACGGGCTGCTCTCGGACAGTCGCTATGCCTACCGGCCGCGTGCGCTGGACGATGCGTTGTCGCAGGACGTGCTCAAGCGCTACCTGGAGACGCTGGATCCGGGCAAGGTGTTCCTGACCGCGCAGGACGTGGCCGGCTTCAACCGCTACGCGACCACGCTCGACGACGCCATCAAGAGCGGCCAGGTCGAGCCGGGCTGGGCGATCTTCGCGCTGTATCGCCAGCGCGTGGATCAGCGCATCGGCCATGCGCGCAAGGTGCTCAAGGGCGAGTTCGATTTCAGCGCGAATGAACGCTACGACTTCGACCGCGAGGACGCGCCGTGGGCGGCCAGCGACGCCGAGTTGAATGCGTTGTGGACGAAGTCGGTCCGCAACGATTGGCTGCGCCTGAAGCTGGCCGGCAAGCAGCCCGACGAGATCCGCAAGACCCTCGACAAGCGCTACGCGAACCTGCTCTCCAGCGTCAACGAACTGAAGGGCGAGGAAGTCTTCCAGAGTTTCATCAACGCCTATGCCAGCGCGATCGATCCGCACACCGACTACCTGACCCCGCGCAACGCGGCCAACTTCACCATGACCATCTCCAATTCTTTGGAGGGAATCGGCGCGGTGCTGTTCAAGCAGGACGACGTGATCGTGATCCGCGAGCTCGTGCCCGGCGGCCCGGCGATGATCAGCGGCAAGCTGAAGCCGGGTGATCGCATCGTCGGTGTCGGCCAGGGCGGCTCCGGCGAGATGAAGGACGTGGTCGGCTGGCGCACCGATGACGCGGTCGAGTTGATCCGCGGCACCGCCAATACCCAGGTGCGGCTGGATGTCGTGTCGGCCGAGGCGCCGATGGACAGCAAGCCGGCCCGGGTGGTGCTGACCCGCGCCAAGGTGCGCCTGGAGGACGCGCGCGCCAAGGCCGAGACGATCACCCTGCCGGCTGCGGATGGCCAGCCGGCGCGCCGCATCGGCGTGATCAAGCTGCCCGGCTTCTACCAGGATTTCGAGGCACGCCGTCGCAACGACGACAGCTACGCCTCGGCCAGCAAGGACGTGGCGCGCATGCTCGGCGAGTTCCGCGCGCAGAAGATGGATGGCGTGGTGCTGGACCTGCGCGGCAACGGCGGCGGTTCGCTGAGCGAGGCGGTGGAACTCACCGGCCTGTTCATCGACAAGGGGCCGGTGGTGCAGGTGCGCGAATCCGGCGGCCGCGTGAGCGTGGACGGCGACCGCACGGCGGGGACGTCCTGGGACGGTCCTCTGGCGGTGCTGATCAACCGCGGCTCCGCATCGGCCTCGGAAATCGTCGCCGGCGCGATCCAGGATTACGGGCGCGGCCTGATCATCGGCGAGACCAGCTTCGGCAAGGGCACCGTGCAGAACATGGTCGACCTCGATCGCTGGCCGGCCAACGAGGAGGCGCGCTTCGGCCAGGTCAAGCTGACCATCGCCCAGTTCTTCCGCCCGGGCGGCAGCAGCACGCAGAACAAGGGCGTGGTGCCGGACGTGAGCTTCCCGACCAGCGTCGACGCCAGCGAATACGGCGAGAGCACCTACGACAACGCGCTGCCGTGGACGCGGATCGCGGAAGCGCCGCACGTGCAGTACGGCAATTTCGCGCCGATGCTGGGCCAGCTGGATGCGCGCCACGATGCGCGCTCGGCGAAAGACGTCGAGTTCCAGTGGTGGGTCGATGACGTGCGCAGCTTCCGCGAGGAAGCGGCGAAGAAGTCGATCTCGCTCAACGAGGCCGAGCGCCGCGCCGAGCGCGACACGTTCGACGCCAAGCGCAAGCAGCGCGTCGAAGCACGCAAGAAGCTCGGCATCGCGCTGGATCCGTTGCTGGAAGGCCGCTCGGATGACGGTCTGCAGGCCGACGAACGCAACGTCGCCGAATCGGTGGCGCGCGAGGAAGCGGCGAAGAAGGTCACTGATCCGTTGCTGCGCGAATCCGCGGCGATCCTCGGCGATGCGATCGGCCTGCTCGGCAAGGATGCGAAACTGGCGGCGCAGGTGCTGCCGGAAGCGCGCACCGTCGGCCACTGGGTCGACTGAACCGGCGGCTTGCCTAGCGCTTGCGCTGGCCCTTCGCGGCCGGCGCATGCGTCGGTAGTTGCAGGCCGCGCTTGACGGTGTCGAACACCAGCCGGGTTTCATAGCGCTTGATGTTGCCGTCGCTCTTGAACAGCCGCTCCGCAGTCTCGCGGTAGCTGGCCATGCTGGTGGTCGCCATGATCACCAGGTAGTCCCATTCGCCGGCGAGCTGGTAGCACTGCTGCACTTCCGGCGCGGCCCGGATGCGCGCGTAGAACGCATTGAGCTGGCGCACCGACTCGCGCTCCATCGTCACCCAGACGGTGGCCAGCACGACCGAGGGAAACGCCTCGGCATCCAGCACCGCGACCTGCCGCAGCAGGCCATTCGCGCGATAGCGCTGGATCCGCCGTTGCACCGCGCTCGGTGACAGGCCGACCGCCTCGCCGAGGGCAGTCAACGTGCGGCCAGCATCGTCCTGCAGGAGATCCAGCAGGCGATGGTCGAAGGCATCGAGGACGGCAGAGGCGGTCACGCAAAAATATTGCGCCACCGCGCATGAATTTTCAAACCGCGTCCGCGCCGCGGCGTTAGCCTGAGGACATGCACACCACTACTTCGACCGCCACCCCCACCGGCGGACGGATCGCGATTGCGCTTGCTGCGGTCTTCGTCATCTGGGGGTCCACCTACCTCGCCATTCGCTTCGCGCTGGAAGGCGGCTTCCCGCCGTTCCTGCTCGGCGGCGTCCGCTTCCTGATCGCCGGCAGCGTGATGTACGCCTTCCTGCGCTGGCGCGGGATGTCGGCACCGACGCGACCGCAATGGGGCAATGCCGCGGTGATGGGCGTGTTCCTGCTGGTGCTCGGCAACGGCATGGTCAACCTGGCCGAAAAGACCGTGTCCTCGGGGATGACCGCGGTGTCGGTGGCCTCGGCGCCGCTGTGGATGGGCGTGTTCGCGGCGATGCGCGGGCAGCAGCCGAGCAGGATGGAGTGGGTGGGCCTGGGCATCGGTTTCCTCGGTGTGCTCTGGCTCAATGCCGGCAGCAGCCTGGCCGCCAGCCCGGTCGGCCTGGTCGCGTTGCTGGTCGCCGCTATCGCGTGGTCGTTCGGCTCGATCTGGAGCCGCGGCCGCGACCTGCCGTCGCCGTTCATGGCCTCGGCGGCGCAGATGCTGTGCGGCGGCGTGGCGATGTGCATCGTCGGCGCGCTGGCCGGCGAGCGCTTCCATGGCATGCCGACGACGCATGGCCTGGCCGCGTTCGCGTACCTGATCGTGTTCGGTTCGATCATCGGCTTCTCCGCCTACATCTGGCTGCTGCACCACGTGCGCCCGGCGCTGGCCGGCAGCTATGCCTACGTCAATCCGGCGATCGCGGTCGCGCTGGGTGCATGGCTGGCGGGCGAACGCTTCGGCAACCACGAATTGGTGGCGATGGGGGTGATCCTGCTGGGCGTGGTGGCGATCACCTTCGCCAAGGCGGCCAGGCCGAAGCCTGCATGAGCGCGGCAGCTGTGGACGCAGCAGCGCTGGATCGTCGCGGCGTCTGGATCGCCATCGCGGCCTACGTCGCCTGGGGATTGATGCCGTTGTACTGGCACCTGCTGAAGGTGGTGCCGGCGATGCAGATCATGGCCCATCGGGTGGTCTGGAGTGCGCTGCTGGTCTGCGGCTGGCTGGGCATCAAGTACGGGCGCGGCTGGCTGCGCGAAACCCTGTCGCGGCCGCGCGCTGCACCGCTGCTGGCACTGAGTGGCGTGCTGATCGCGGTCAACTGGGGCCTGTACATCTGGGCGGTGAACGCCGGCCACGTGGTTGAATCCGCGCTTGGCTACTTCATCAATCCGTTGCTCAACGTGGTGCTGGGCGTGGCGGTGCTGAAGGAGCGGCTCAACCGTGTGCAGTGGCTGTCGGTCGGTATCGCCACCATTGGCGTGCTCTGGCTGACCTTCAGCTACGGCCGGTTTCCGTGGATCGCGCTGGCGCTGGCGTGTTCGTTCGGCGCGTACGGACTGGTGCGCAAGCTGCTGGGCGTGCCGCCGGTGCGCGGCCTGGGCGTGGAGAGCCTGTGGTTGCTGCTGCCGGCGCTGGCCTTCCTGCTGTGGAGCGAGGCCAGCGGATCAGGCCACCTGCTGCCGCACGCCGATGCGCCAAGTTGGGGCTGGGACGTGCTCGGTTTGCTGGTGTTCGGCGGCGTACTCACTTCGTTGCCGTTGATCGGCTTTGCCGCCGCGGTGCAGCGCATTCCCTATTCGCTGGTGGGGCTGCTGCAGTACATCTCGCCGACCCTGCAATTGCTGGTCGGCGTGCTGGTGCTGCACGAGCCCTTCGGTGGCGAGCGTGCCGTCGGCTTCGCCGTCATCTGGATCGCGCTGGCGCTGTATGCCGCGGATGGCCTGCTGCGGGCGCGGCGCAGTTTGTAGCCCTCCCCTTGAAGGGG
>Ga0138256_10004664_pt1 | contig 14562 bp, 14 predicted proteins | sample KNB2016incub_MG_FD_105486 | JGI IMG/M metagenome (GOLD analysis project Ga0138256, IMG submission 105486) | Active sludge microbial communities from wastewater in Klosterneuburg, Austria - KNB2014incub_MG | ecosystem: Engineered > WWTP > Activated sludge > Unclassified | place: Austria... | reverse complement strand
CTCATCGCTTCGGTCATCACCCCAAAGACCATCGGTCGGCTTGGCCTGGATGATGGACTCGATGATCCCGAGCTCCTTGGCCACTTCATACACCTCGGTCTTCGTCAGGTCGGCAATGGGAGAGAGGTCCACACCGCCGTCGCCGTACTTCGTGAAGAAGCCCACACCGAAGTCCTCCACCTTGTTGCCGGTGCCGGCTACCAATGCGCGATGGATCCCGGCGAAGTAGTACAGCGTGGTCATGCGCAAGCGGGCGCGTGCATTCGCCAATGAGAGGTCGGTTAGTTCCGCGTTGTCCACTTCGGGTAGAACTGCCACGAGCGAATCGAAGGTCGGCGTCAGCTTCACCACTTCCATGCGCACGTTCGAGTGCTTGGCCTTCAACCACGTGATGTGGGCCTGTGCCCGCTGTACTTGCGATGCGGCCTGGTGGATCGGCATCTCCACACAAAGCGTGGACAGCCCGGTGCGTGCGCACAGCGCGCTCGTCACTGCGCTATCGATCCCACCGCTCACGCCCACCACGAACCCATCCTGCTTCGCGCGCAGGCAGTAGTCCTTCAGCCAGGACGTGAGATGATCGATGACACGTGTGGTCTGCATGATGTTGCAAAGGAAAGCCCCTCCGCCGTACGGCGGAGGGGCTTTCAAGAACTGGAGGTTCCTTCCTAGAAGAACACGCCTACGGTCAATTCGAAGTAATGGGCCTTGGCCTTCGCCTTGCTCCCGGCCACATCGAAGTTGAGGATGTTCGTGAAGCCATTGTTGTAGGTCACGCCCACGAGCAAGCTGGTGCTACCGCTGAAATTGTACTCCATGCCGGCGCCGACGATCAGCGAAGCCTTGTACAGCGCGATATCCGATTGGATGTCCTCGCCCTTGTTCTCGGTGAATTCGGTCACGATCGGCGTCCCATCAGTGAGTGACCCAGCGACTTTCGGAGCGACCATATCAGCCTTCGCCCGGATGTTGAACGCATTGCCGAATCCGACCTGGCCATAGTATCGCATGTATCCGATCTCGTTGGTCATGAGTTTGATGGTGAGCGGCAACTCGACGTATTGCAATTTCACATCGGTTTCCAATGCTTTGGTCTTCATCGGCCCGGCGACCTCGTCAACATAGGTGTAGTCCTCCTTCCACTTTCCGGTGATGTTGTTCAGGTTGAGACCCGTGGCGAAGCGGTAGTTGCCATTGGCTCCGATGGGGAATTCCGCCAACAGCCCGAAGGTGTATCCGAGCCCGGAGCCATTGGCTTTGAGTGCTTTCGTTTCCGATTTGACGAAGCCCATGTTCGGACTCAGCTTGATGCCGAATCGCACGGACGCATCGTCCTGTGCGGATAGGGAGGTGGTGCCGATAAGGGCGATGGCGAGTACGGCGAAGACCTTGTTCATAGTTTTGGGGCTCATTTTCAGTCGGTCAAAAGTAACGTGCTGCTCCTTCGCTCCTCCAAGACCGTGCTGATCATTACCACCATGTTCATGGTGGCATGTTCCGGCGAACCCGACCGCGCAGTGGAGCCCACAGCGGATCTTGATATCCGGATCGGTCGGTTGGACCATGATCTCTTCCACGCGTCGCCCGATAGCATCCGCGCGGCCAGCTTGAAGGCATACGCCACCTATGGCGATTTCTACCGCGTGTACATCGAGCAGATCCTGCAAGGTGCGCCGGTGGATGACCCGCGATTGCCACTGGTGTTGCGTCGCTTCGTGTTGGATCCGGACTGGAGCGTGGCGCAGCGTGCCGTGGACAGCATCCTCGGTGACATGGAACCGCAACGCGAGCAATTCGAACTCGCATTCGAACGATTGCATGCCCTGTTCCCCGATAGCCTGATCCCTCGCGTGGTCGCCTTCAACAGTGGGTACAACTACGGCATCTTCCCCACGGACAGCGTACTGGGCATTGGGGTGGAATGGTTCATCGGGAAGGACCATCCGGTGATCGGATATCTGGCCCCTGAGCAATTCCCGCTCTATGTAAAGGAGCGCATGACGCCGGAGATGATCGTTCCCAGTGCGGTGAAGGGTTGGCTGCTCGTTCACTACACACGTGATATCCGCGGCGCCGATGTGCTCACGAATCTGGTGGAGACCGGCAAGGTGATGGCGCTGCTGAATGCGCTGATGCCGGAGGTGGAACCGAACTTGAACTTCGCCTTCAGCAAGGAGCAACTCGCGTGGTGCGAGGCGAACGAATTCCAGATCTGGAAGGACATCATCGGCAAGGACCAACTTTTCAGCAAGAAGTCCGACGACATCGGGCGCTTGATGAATGACGGTCCCTTCACCCCTGGCTTCCCGCGGGAAAGTCCCGGCCACATCGGCGAGTGGGTGGGCTATCGCATGGTTAGCGCCTACCTCAAGGAAAGCGCCAAGGTCACCTTCGCACAACTCTTTGCGATGGAGGATCCGCGCGCGATCCTGAAGGACTACAAACCCCGTTGATCATCTCACATATTCCAACCGATCGAACACACATGAAGAATTCGGAGATCCGCATCAATGTCCAGTTGGACGAGAACCAGGTACCAGAGAAGATCGATTGGACCGCTGAGGACAACAATGGCAGTGGTTCAACGAAAGCCGTGTTGCTGAGCCTTTGGGATGAGAACGAGCGCAATACGCTCCGCATCGATCTCTGGACAAAGGAGATGACCGTGGAAGAGATGAAAGCTTTCTTCCACCAGAACATTCTCACGCTGGCCGACACCTTCGAACGTGCAACAGGGGAAGGGAAGATGGCGGCGCAGATGCGCGACTTCGGAGCCTACTTCGCGGAGCACATGCTGCCGGAGATCAAGGGGAACTGAGGCGCGCTGATCGCTCACTGCCCTAGCGCATCCTTCCACTGTTCGTTCACCTTCTCGATGAAGGCGAGCAATTCCTCCCGCCCGATCCGCTTGGCCGAACTGGTCTCATAGAACGGCGGAAGGTTCTCCCAGGTCTTCTTCAACTCCTTGCGGAACTTGGCCACATTCGATTGCACTTTCGGTGATGAGAGCTTGTCGATCTTGGTGAACACGACCGCGAAGGGAACGCTGTTCTCGCCCAACCACTGCACCATGTCCAGGTCGTTCTGCTGGGGTTCAACCCGCGAGTCGATCAACAGGAAAACGTTCTGCAGGTTCTCGCGTTCGCCCAGGTAGCGGTGGATCATCCCCTGCCACACCTCGCGCTCACCGCGACTCACCTTGGCATAGCCATAGCCGGGTAGGTCCGCCAGCATCCATGGAAGTTCGCTGGTCAATGTGCCCTCCACCCGGAAGTGCTCCACATTGCGTGTGCGCCCGGGTGTGTTGCTCACCCGCGCCAACTTCTTGATCTGGCAGAGCATGTTGATCAAGGAACTCTTCCCCACGTTGCTCCGACCGATGAAGGCATACTCGGGTAGTGTGGGCTTCGGCCAACTCTTGGCCTCACGTCCACTTCCGAGGTGTTCTGCGATCAGCGACTTCATGCTTCAAAAGGCGGCGAAAGGATGATGGTCATAGACTTGCCTCTCGCCGCTTTACGACTCGCCGCTTTCAAACTCCTCAAGCCAGCGTCTTCGCCAACCACCCGTCCACGATCGTATTGAACGCATCGGGGTGTTCCATCATGGCGGCGTGCCCGCATTGATCGATCCAGAAGAGTTCGCTGTTCGGGATCAAGGAGTTGAACTCCTCCGCCACATGCGGCGGGGTGATCGTATCCTGCTTGCCCCAGATCAAGCACACGGGCATCTTCAGGTTCGGCAGGTCCTTGGCCATGTTGTGCCGGATGGCGCTCTTGGCCAGCGAAAGGATGCGGATGAGCTTGGCTCTGTCGTTCACCGTGACGTAACACTCCTCCACGAGTTCATCGGTCACATATTTCGGATCGTGGAAGGTGAGGGCGATGCGCTGGCGAAGGAAGTCCTTGTCCTCCCGACGTGGGAAGCCCCCGCCGAAGGCGTTCTCATACAAACCGCTGCTGCCCGTAAGGATCAGTGTACGGATCCGATCCGCATGCTTGGTGCAATAGACCAAGGCCACATGGCCACCAAGTGAATTGCCCAGCAGGTTCACCTCCTTCAATCCGAGGTGGCGCATGAACCGATCCAGGAAGTCCGCCAGCGCTGGCACATTCGTGTTCAGCATGGGCAAGGTGTACAGCGGCAGCATGGGCATCAGCACGCGGTACTTCTTCCGGAAGAATGCAGTGGGACCTTCGAAATTGCTGAGTGCGCCGAAAAGCCCATGAAGGAAGAGCAGCGGCGGTCCGTCCCCTACATCGATGTAGGTGAACTCACCCTCCTCCTTCAGCTGTGGCTCCATTTCCATGCGCACCATGCGGTCCGTCCAAAGGTAGAGGCCAACCCTTACCGCGATCGGCGCGACCCGATCAGTATTCACAAGAGGCTGTGGAAGCATTGCGGTCGTGGGGCATCGCGATCGCTCGGTCATTGCGCAAGCTTTCGAGGGCATTGATCGGGCCTCGTTCCGCGTCCAACCGTATCGGTCCCCGGTTGTTGATAAGGCCCCACATTTTCCCACCACAAGCATGGCCTGTTATCAGGCTGTCGTAGGGATATCACAACTTTCGTCTAGCTTCGCCGTTGAAGATTTATCAACAAATCACGGGAAGAAGGGGTGATCGTGGGAATAAGTGGGTGAACCCGCCTACTTTCGCCACCATTCTTGCCGATGCGTTATGCTGGATCTACTCGGGGAATACCCAAGCACCTTGGACGCCAAGAGCCGCGTGCTCTTGCCCGCCGCGCTGAAAAAGCAGCTCGGTGGGGAAGTGGCCAAGGGCTTTGTGGTGAACCGGGAAGTGTTCAGCCAGTGCCTCGTCCTGTATCCGAAGGAGGAGTGGAACAAGACCAGCGCCGATGTGCGCCGCTTGAACCGCTTCGACCCGGAAAGCGTGGAGTTCATCCGGCGTTTCCTCAATGGGGCAACGCCGCTGGACCTCGACGCCAACGGGCGTTTGCTGATCCCCAAGCCACTGATGGACTATGCTCAATTGAGCAAGGACATCGTGTTCTCCGGGGTGGGCGATCGCATCGAGATCTGGAGCGAGGAGCTGCACAAGGGGGCGCTCGGCGGGAACGTGGACTTCAAGTCATTGGCAGCGAAAGTCATGGGCGGTAGCCCGAAAGCCAATGGCGCATGAGTATCACGACCCCGTTCTTTCACAAGCCTGTCTTGAAGGATTGAAGATCCGCCCCGACGGCGTCTACGTGGACGTTACGTTCGGAGGTGGAGGTCATAGCAAGGCCATTCTTGCGCGGCTCGGGCCGAAGGGGAGATTGATCGCCTTCGACCGTGACCGCGATGCCTGGCTCAACGCAGCCTCCCTCGCTCCCTCCGAAGGAGGGAAGGGGGACGAGCGCTTCACCCTGGTGAAGACCGATTTCCGCTGGCTGAAGAACCACCTGCGTTACCTCGGCGCGCTTCCGGTGGATGGACTCCTGGCCGATCTCGGAGTGAGCAGTCACCAGTTCGATACCGGTGGACGCGGTTTCAGCATCCGCTACGATGGTCCACTGGATATGCGGATGGACCATCGCACCAAGCGGAACGCCGCGCGATTGCTCCGCGAGGTGGATGAGGTGGCGCTGACCGATCTGCTGCGGAAGTACGGCGAGGTGGATGGTGCACCGCGCGTGGCCCGGCAACTGGTGAAGGCGAACGCGGAGAGTTCCATCGGCACCACGTTCCAATTGGTGGAAGCGCTGAAGCCGGTGACGCCGCGCGGAAAGGAGAGCAGCTTCCTGGCGCAGGTGTTCCAAGCACTGCGCATCGCGGTGAATGATGAGCTCGGTGCATTGGAAACACTGCTGAAGCAGAGCGCTGATGTGATCGCACCCGGAGGAAGGCTGGTGATCATCAGCTACCACAGTTTGGAGGATCGCCTCGTGAAGAACTGGATGCGCAGCGGCGATCTCGGCGGCGTGGAGAACAAGGACCTCTATGGCAATCGCACCCGACCATTCGATCCTACAAGCAGCAAGGCCATACAGCCTTCACCTGAAGAAATATCAAGGAACCCACGGGCACGCAGTGCCCGGGCACGGATCGCAACACGCACATGAACCGCATACGCGAACAGAAGACCGAGGACGCGCCGCAGCCGAAGAAGGCCGCGCCCGCTGCCCGGCTTCCGCGTGGGTTGGTGAGCGTGCTGAACGGAACCTTCCTGACCAAGGAGCGGGTGTTGGGCAACATGCCTTTCATCCTGTTCTGTACGGCACTCATGGTCCTCTACATCGCGTACGGGTACCACACCGAACGTGTGGTGCGCGACCTTGAGCGGACAGGATCGGAGTTGAAGGAGCAACGCGCGGAGTACATCACCGTGCGCGCCGAGTTGGAGAAGTTGGAGCGCCAGAGCAACGTCGCCGATCGGATCGGTGCATTGGGCTTGCATGAGAGCCGGGTGCCACCCGTGAAGCTCACTGTGGACGAGGACCAATTGACGGACACCCGCACACCATGAGCGACAACCGGCAACTGCGCGTGCGTGCGAACCTCGTCTACTTGGGCGTCGTGGCTTTCGCTGTGGCCATCGCGGTGCAGCTCTTCCGCATCCAATTGGTGGAGGGAAGCCAATGGCGCCAGAAGGCCGAGACCGTGAGCACGGACTGGCGTACGGTGCAACCCGAGCGCGGACACATTTTTGCCGAGGACGAACACCTGCTCGCCACCAGTGTGCCGGAGTACGATGTCCGCATGGACCTCGCCACGGATGGATTGACGGATGAACTCTTCCGCGCGAACATCGATTCGCTCGCTTGGCATCTCGCCAACCTTTTCGGGGATCGAACACAAGGGGATTACCGACGCGACATCATCGATGCGCGCAGCCGCCGGGAGCGTTACCACTTAGTGAAGCGCAATGCGTCGCACACCGATGTGCAGGTGCTGCGCACGTTCCCCTTGTACCGTGAAGGCCGATTCAAGAGCGGGCTGGTCACGGAGAAGCGATTGATCCGTGCGCGGCCATATGGTCGGCTCGCCGCAAGAAGCGTGGGCTATGTGTTGCGCGATTCCGCAGCGATGGCCATCGGTCTTGAGGGCGGTTACGACAAGTGGTTGAAGGGCGTGACGGGGCGTCGCTTGGAGCAACGTCTCGCTGGAGGTGTATGGATGCCGATCGGTGATGGCGTGGACCCTGTTCCGGGATCGGACATCCATACCACGATCGACATCAACCTGCAGGACGTTGCTGATGCTGCGCTCGAAGCACAGCTTCGGCACAACGGCGCGCAGTGGGGTTGTGTGGTGGTGATGGAAGTGGCCACCGGTCGCATCAAAGCGATCAGCAACCTCACGCGCACCGGCGACAGCACGTATGTGGAGGCGATGAACTACGCGGTGGGCGAGGCCAACGAACCCGGCTCCACCTTCAAGCTGCCCGCACTGATGGTGGGTCTGGAAGATGGCCTGATCAACATCACCGATACCGTGGATACCAAGAGTGGTCGCGTGCGCTACTACGACCGGACCATGACCGATGCGCACGAGGACAAGTACAAGAAGGTGACGGTGCGCCGCGCGTTCGAGCTCTCGCTCAACACCGGTATCAGCCTCGCGCTGACCAAGGCCTACGGCAAGGACCCGAAGAGGTTCATCGAGGGCTTGAAGCGCATGCACCTGAACGAGTCCACCGGCGTGATGATCCCCGGCGAGCCGGTGCCCACGATGCGCGGACCCGGAGAGAAGGGATGGAGCGGGGTGAGCCTGCCATGGATGAGCATCGGCTATGAAGTGCTGCTGACGCCGATGCAGATCCTCACCTTCTACAACGCGGTGGCGAATGATGGCCGCATGATGCAACCGCAATTCGTAACGCGCATCACGCGCAATGGCAAACTCACCGAGGAGTTCGAGCCCAACGTATTGAACGAGCGGATCTGTTCAGCCAAGACACTCGCCACCGTGCGTGAGCTTCTTATTGGTGTGGTGGACAGCGGAACCGCCACCAACTTGAAGGGCGCGCACTTCTCGATCGCCGGGAAAACGGGTACGGCCAAGATCGCGCGCAACGGCAGTTACAAGCAGCACGGCGAGAGCTACCAGGCCAGCTTCTGCGGCTACTTCCCGGCGGATGCGCCGAAGTACAGCTGCATCGTGGTGGTGAACGGACCGACCATGAGCGGCTACTACGGCAACATGGTGGCCGGTCCCATTTTCACGGAGATCGCCAACAAGATCTACAGCAATCGGTTGGAGTTGCAGCAGGAACGGACACTCGCAGCGGTGGATGGTCCTCGCACGCCGGTGAGTTTGAGCGGTCACGCCGGTGATCTGCGCATCGCCTTGGCAGGACTGGGTGTGGCAACGGAAGTGAGTGGTGAGGGTGAATGGATGAGCACCGAAGCAGGTGACAGCACAGTGGTCCTTCGTTCGCGCACCATACTCGGCGATGGCACCGGACTCGTACCCAACGTGCTCGGCATGGGCCTGAAGGATGCGCTCTACATCCTGGAGAATCGTGGTCTGTCCGTTCGCGTGCAAGGCAGCGGCATGGTGAAGCGCCAATCGATCCAACCCGGTTCGCGCGCTGGTCGTGGATCCACCATTCTCATCGAACTCACATGAAGCTGCTGAAGGACATCCTTTACGCGGTTCGCCTGGAGCAGGTGGAGGGTTCCACCAACACCGCCATCGAGCGGATCACGTTCGATAGTCGGCAGGTGGTCCCGTTCACGGCCTTCGTAGCGGTGAAGGGAACGAAGGTCGATGGACACGCGTTCATCGATCAAGCCGTTGAGCAAGGCGCGAGCGCCATCATCTGCGAAGTGCTGCCTGCGAAGTTGAAGGAGGGCGTCACCTACGTGCGTGTTCCGGACGCGACGGACGCACTCGCCGTTCTCGCGACGAACTACTTCGACCATCCATCCAAGCAACTGAAGCTCGTCGGCATCACCGGCACCAATGGCAAGACGAGCGTGGCCACGCTGCTCTTCCGCTTGTTCCGATCCATGGGCCATAAGTGCGGACTCATCAGCACGGTGGAAACACGCATCGGTCAGCGGGTGATCTCCAGCACGCATACCACGCCGGACAGTGTGCGGTTGAATGAACTGCTCGCGGATATGGTCGAGGCTGGTGTGACGCATTGCTTCATGGAGGTGAGCAGCCACAGCGTGGTGCAACGCCGCGTGGCCGGTCTGCATTTCACCGGTGGTGTGTTCACCAACATCACGCACGACCACCTCGACTATCACGGAACATTCGCGGAATACATCAAGGCGAAGAAGGGATTCTTCGACGCACTGCCCGCCTCGGCCTTTGCACTGGTGAACGCGGATGACGCCAACAGTGGTGTGATGTTACAGAACACACGCGCTACCAAACGATCCTTTGCCGTGCGCAATGTGGCGGATCACCGTGCGCGTGTGATCGAGGACCAGCTGACCGGCTTGCACCTGAACATCGATGGACACGATGTCTTCGCACGACTGATCGGTGAGTTCAACGCGAGCAACCTCATTGCCGTGTACGCGACAGCGCTCCTGCTCGGCGGATCGCCGTTGGATGTGCTTACCGCGCTCAGTGATCTGGAAGCACCGCGCGGTCGGTTCCAATTGGTACGCGGTGCGGTAGTAGAAGGAAGTCCGGGCATCCTCGGCATCGTGGACTATGCGCACACGCCCGACGCATTGCGCAATGTGCTCACCACGATCAACGGGATCTGCCACGGCGAAGAACGCGTGATCACCGTGGTGGGTTGCGGTGGCGATCGCGATCGCACCAAGCGTCCAGTGATGGCCAGTATCGCTACGGAGTTGAGTTCCCATATCGTGCTCACGAGCGATAACCCACGCACCGAGGATCCGATGACGATCCTGAACGAGATGCGCACAGGCATCGCCGCTGCCGATCACGCACGCGTGTTCGTGAACGCGGACCGCAAGGAAGCGATCCGCCAAGCGGTTGCACTTGCTCGGCCTGGAGACGTAGTACTGCTCGCCGGGAAAGGACACGAGACCTACCAGGAGATCAACGGGGAGAAGTTCCCCTTTGACGACGCTGCTGTCCTGAAGGAAACCCTTGAACTCCTCCACAACTGATGTTGTACCACCTCTTCCAGTGGTTTGGTGACGGTGTTCCCGGATCGGGGGTGTTCAACTACATCTCCTTCCGCGCAGCGATGGCGGTCTTCGTGTCGTTGCTGATCTCGTTGTGGTGGGGCAAGGGCATCATCAACCTGCTGCGCCGCATGCAAGTGGGTGAGACGGTGCGTGATCTCGGGCTCGAAGGGCAGATGAAGAAGCAGGGCACGCCCACCATGGGCGGCCTCATCATCCTCTCCGCAACGCTCATCCCCACGTTGCTCTTCGCGAAGCTGGACAACATCTACATCATCCTCTTGCTGATCACCACGGTATGGCTCGGTTTCATCGGCTTCGTGGACGATTACATCAAGGTCTTCAAGAAGGACAAACGCGGGCTCGCCGGGAAGTTCAAGGTCGTGGGGCAGGTGGGGCTTGGCATCATCATCGGCGCCACGGTCTACTTCCATCCGGACATCCGCACGCGTGTGGAAGTGCCGGAAGTGCTTGCGCAACAACTCGATCCGAAGGACCTGAACACGATCACGGAGGAGGACGGCACGGTGCATTGGATGTTGAACCGGAAGTCGCCGAACACCACCATCCCGTTCGTGAAGGACAACGAGTTCAACTACTCCTCATTGCTGAAGCCCTTCGGCAACGAAGCGCGTAAGTACACCTGGGTGGTGTACATCCTCGCGGTCATCTTCATCATCACCGCGGTGAGCAACGGTGCCAACATCACCGACGGGATCGATGGCCTCGCCACGGGAACGTCCGCGATCATCGTCATGGCACTCGGCATCCTCGCGTATGTGAGCGGCAACATCATCTTCTCGCAATACCTGGACATCATGTACATCCCCGGCAGCGGTGAGTTGGCGGTGTTCATCGGCGCGTTGCTGGGTGCGTGCATCGGCTTCCTCTGGTACAATGCACATCCCGCCGAGGTGTTCATGGGCGATACGGGAAGCCTTGCGCTCGGCGGCATCATCGCCACGCTGGCGATCCTCGTGCGCAAGGAGCTGTTGATCCCCATCCTCTGCGGTGTCTTCCTCGTGGAGAACCTCAGCGTGGTGATGCAGGTCTCCTATTTCAAGTGGACGAAGAAGAAGTACGGAGAAGGCCGAAGGATCTTCCTGATGTCCCCGCTCCATCACCACTTCCAGAAGAAGGGTATCCACGAAAGCAAGATCGTCTCGCGCTTCTGGATCGTCGGTGTCATGCTCGCGGTATTGTCCATTGTAACCCTCAAGCTCCGATGAAGACCCTCGTGGTGCTTGGTGGACAGGAGAGTGGCGTGGGCGCGGCACGGCTCGCGCAGCAACGGGGCTATGATGTGTTCGTGAGCGATGCCGGTGCGATCAAACCGAAGTACCGCGATGAGTTGCGGGCGAACAACATCGACCTCGAAGAGAACGGCCATTCCGCCGATCGTGTGTTGAAAGCGGACGAGATCGTGAAGAGCCCCGGCATCCCGGAGTCCGCGTCGTTGGTCGTCGCGGCGCGTGAGAGAGGTATCCCGGTGATCAGCGAGATCGAACTGGCGTACCGCTACTGCAAGGGGTCCATCATCGGCATCACCGGAACGAACGGCAAGACCACCACCACACTACTGACACACCACATCCTGCAACGCGCTGGGGTCAACGTGGCGCTCGGCGGGAACGTGGGCAATTCGTTCGCAGCGCTCGTGGCCGATAGCGACCATGCTTGGTACGTGCTCGAGCTGAGCAGTTTCCAATTGGACGGCATCAAGGCCTTCAAGCCGAAGGTGGCCATGCTCCTGAATTTCTCGCCGGACCACTTGGACCGCTACCACTACCGCATGGAGAATTACGTGGCGAGCAAGTTCCGCATCGCCATGAACCAAAGTGCGGACGACCACTTCATCCACAACGCCGATGATGAGCTCATCGCGGCGTGGCTCGAACGCTCGCCGGTGCGCGCGCGCCGCTGGCCCTTCAGCATTCATCGCACGCTTCCGCAGGGGGCCTGCCTCATCAACGATCGGATCCGTATCACCACGCCGGACATCCCCGGTGCCACCAACCAAACCATGTTCGACATGTCCATACATGAACTAGCGCTGCAAGGCAAGCACAACGTGTACAACTCCATGGCCGCGGGGATCGCCGCTCGCGTGCTCGATATCCGCAAGGAGACCGTACGCGAATGCTTGAGTGATTTCCAGAACGTGGAGCATCGCCTCGAACACGTGGGCAATGTGAACGGTGTGGAATTCATCAACGACTCCAAAGCGACCAACGTGAACAGCGCATGGTATGCGCTGGAGAGCATGACCCGGCCGGTGATCTGGGTGGTGGGAGGACAGGACAAGGGCAACGATTACGCGCAGCTCCACGATCTCGTGAAGGAGAAGGTGAAGGCCATTGTGTGCCTCGGTATCGACAACAAGTTGATCCGCGAAGCATTCGGATCACTCGTGAAGGACTTCGTGGAAACGAACAGTGCGGAGCAGTGCGTGCAAGCCGCCTACGCCCTCGCCGAGAGCGGTGATGTGGTACTGCTCAGCCCTGCCAACGCCAGCTTCGACCTGTTCGAGAACTATGAGGATCGCGGTCGCAGGTTCAAGGCCGCGGTGAAAGGACTATGACGATCAACCCTTAATACGAACGCCATGGACAAGTCGGAACCTTCTGCTTCGCTACGCATCGTCGGTGGCCAGTTGCTGGACGCCCGTCGTGTGGCCATGTCCGTTTGGGGCCCTCACCGCATGGAGGCCGTGAAGAGCATTGATGATGTGCTCTATGTGAACGACAGCCGCGCCACTTTCCTCGACGCTACGCTGGAATCGTTGGGTGTGCTCGATCGACGCACTGTGTGGATCGTCGGCGCATGGAACGCGGACATGGCCCAGGAGCACGTGCAGGAGTTGTTGCGCGAGCGCGTTTCCAACGTGGTGCTCTTCGGTCCTCTTGTTCAAGGCAGTGAGGAGAGCTTACCGGAGCACGTCCACCGCACGGATGATCTGCGCATGGCCGTGTTCCTCGCACGCGAACTCGCCACGGCTGGTGAGGTGGTGCTCTTCAGCCCCGCCTGCCCGAGCAGCAATGGTTTCGCGAACTATGAAGAGCGCGGAGCGGAATTCAAACGCGCCGTGAAGGATCTCTGATCCGCTCTGCCGAGCAACGAACAACGATCAACGAACAACCAACCACACCAGTGACCACGCTGCTACATCGCCTGAAAGGCGACCGGGTGATCTGGATGACGGCCATTTTCCTTGGCCTCATCGGCTTGCTCGCGGTGTACAGTTCCATCAGTTCGTTGGCGGCGAAACGCGATGGTAGCACGTTCCACTTTCTGATGAAGCATGGCTTGATGCTGCTCTCGGGCGGTGTGATCATCCATTACACCTCGAAGCTGCGTCATGGTGTGTATTCACGCCTCGCGCAATTGGCGATCTGGGTGACGGCCGGTCTGTTGTTGCTCACGTTGATCCTTGGGTCGAACATCAACGATGCGAGTCGTTGGATCACCATTCCGATCATCGGACAGAGTTTCCAGACGAGCGACCTCGCCAAGGTGGTGCTCATCACTTACCTAGCTCGTGTTCTTGCGAAACACTACCAAGAGCCCTGGACCTTGCGCGATGTTGCCGTGCGCCTCATGCTTCCTGTCGGGTTGATCTGCGGGCTGATCCTTCCGGCGAATTTCAGTACCGCAGCATTGCTGTTCATGGTGTGCTTGGTGCTCATGTTCGTGGCACAGGTACCGGTGAAGCATTTGGTGGTCGTGGTCGGTTCGGCGATCCTGCTCTTCGGTCTCCTGCTCCTCATCGCGGACACCTTCCCTGATCTCCTTCCTCGCGTGGCCACATGGGCTGCACGGATCAAGGCATTCTCTGCAGGCGCAGCGGATCCCGATGCGAACTACCAAGTGGAGCACGCCAAGATCGCCATCGCCAACGGCGGCCTTTTCCCGAATGGTCCGGGAAGTGGTGCATCACGCAACTGGTTGCCGCATCCCTATTCGGACATGATCTATGCCTTCATCGTGGAGGAGTACGGCAGCCTGTTCGGCGGTCTCGGATTGCTTTTGCTGTACACGATCCTGTTGCACCGCGCGGTGCGCATCGCGGGCAAGTGCGAGAAGCCCTTCGGTGCTCTGGTCGCCGTCGGCTTGGGATTCCTGCTCACCATCCAAGCCATGGCGAACATGGCTGTGGCCGTGAACCTCGTGCCCGTGACCGGGCAACCGCTTCCGTTGGTGAGCATGGGTGGCACCAGCATCTGGTTCACCTGTTTGGCCATCGGCATCCTCATCAGTGTGAGCCGCAGTTTGGAAGAGAACACAACATCGTCAACCAAGGAACCGCATGTCGAACGACCGCGAACAACGCTCGCTTAGGGTGATGATCGCCGGTGGTGGCACCGGTGGTCATGTCTTCCCCGCCATCGCCATCGCGCAAGCGGTGCGCGAGCGCGAGGTGGATACGCGCTTCCTCTTCGTGGGTGCCGAAGGAAAGTTGGAAATGCAGAAGGTTCCTGCCGCTGGCTTCCCCAT
>Ga0138256_10004663_pt1 | contig 14563 bp, 9 predicted proteins | sample KNB2016incub_MG_FD_105486 | JGI IMG/M metagenome (GOLD analysis project Ga0138256, IMG submission 105486) | Active sludge microbial communities from wastewater in Klosterneuburg, Austria - KNB2014incub_MG | ecosystem: Engineered > WWTP > Activated sludge > Unclassified | place: Austria... | reverse complement strand
GAGCTCACGCCACTGAAATTGTAGTCAGCAGCTTCTGCTGCCGCTTCTACTTCCTGCGCGATAAAGCCGGAGAAAAGTTGGGATTCGATGTCATACTTTTCCGGATAGTCAGATGCATCGCGTTCTCCGTAATTTCTTTCTTTCCAGTCCAGCATGGCATCCAGGTCAATGTTGTAGGTAACCGGACGAAGTCTTTTGATAAAATCCAACCCACGCACATCTTCATGGACATTGGTCTTTAGTCGTGCATCACTATAGGTAGCCCAATTGACCTGGCCGCCGATCCATGTCACACTGCCATTGCCGATGTGTACCCGGTTGGTAGCAGAGGGATCTGCATCATATCCAATGCCTGTACTATTGGTATAATTTCCTGCATTGGAATGTGCACTGTAACCGACAGCCGTATTATTTGCACCAGTAGTGCCATTTTCAAGCGCGAAAATACCAACAGCGGTATTGTTGCCACCTGTTGTATTGTTCTTTAGTGCAGAGTGGCCCATTGCTGTATTGCGCAGGCCGGTGGTATTGTTTCTTAAAGCATCATATCCTAAAGCAGCGTGGTAGCTTCCGGTGGTATTGGTTCTGAGTGCTTCATTTCCAACTGCAGCATTTTGTTCTCCTGTAGTATTTGAATATAGAGAGAACGCGCCGGCTGCAACATTGTGATTCCCGCTGATATTGGAAAACAAACTTGAAAATCCAAGGCCGGTATTTGAAGATCCAACCTCATTATATCCCATCGCACTTCTCCCCATAGCAGTATTCTGGTTTCCCGTTTCATTGTACGACATGGTTTCTGCTCCAATGGCAACATTGGATGTTCCGGTAGTATTGAAATAGAGAGATGAAAATCCTATGGCCGTATTAAAAGAGACCAGATTGGAACGTAAAGCACTTGCACCGATTGCTACATTCGATAATCCTGTCAGGTTGTTCATGAGCGCCCACGATCCGACAGCGATATTGGTAGCTCCATATGTATTGCTTTTTAGCGCCTCCCTTCCAATAGCTGTATTATTTTCACCGTCAAGATTAGATTTCAGCGACTGATACCCAACAGCACTATTTGATTCAGCGCGATTAGCATACAGGGCTTCAGCACCAAGAGCTGTATTGTAATGACCAATAGTATTATTCGTTAAGGCATCATTTCCAACAGCTATATTATCATGCCCTGAAATATTTTCATGAAGAGCATCTCTTCCAATGGCGATATTATGGTATCCAATCGTATTGTCAGCCATTGCATTTAGTCCTAAAACTGAATTATTATATCCTGTTGTGTTTGCCTTTAAAGTGCCAACGCCTACTGCTGAGTTGCTATATCCTGATGTATTGAAATGCAATGATTCAAGCCCTATAGCTGTATTTGAGGTTCCTGCTACGTTGGTATATAATGCCTGATAACCCATAGCTGTATTACCTGATCCTATCGTATTGTTTCTAAGTGATTCTGTCCCAACTGCAGTATTGCCTGGTCCGGTGGTATTGTTTCTTAAAGCTTGATATCCGAAGGCACTATTAGAGGAGGCTGCATTGAAACGCAAAGCTTCTGTACCAATAGCTGTGTTATAAAATCCAGTGGTATTTGAAAATAAGGCCTGGTAACCCATCCCGACATTATATTCACCCAACGTGTTGTTCTGGAGCGCGGAGTAACCAACCGCAACATTTCGAAATCCTGTGGTATTAGCGTATAATGCGTGCATGCCCAAGGCCACATTGCCGGTACCACCGTTGTTGGAATACAATGCGCGATAACCAAGAGCGGCATTATAGGCGCCCGAACCTAAAGACATAGCTTCATACCCACAAACCGTATTTTGTTCTGAATTCACAATCGAGTACAATGACCGGTAACCAATGCCGGTATTGCCTTCACCACCTGTTGCAGACAAACCAGACTGGTATCCAACAAATACATTTTTATTTGAACTCAGATTGTCACTGGCTCCTGCTCCTTCCCCCAGGAAAACAGATTGACCTGTGTTCAGCGTCTGCAACCTTCCTGCATTCATCCGGAAATATTCTGTACCACCCATGTCGAAGCGGATCATATCTTCATTGGGATTGGCTTCCACACGCACTTTTGTATTATTATCGCCATCCACGATCTCATCTTCTGCACCTCCACCAGCCACTGTTTGCCAACTGACATTTCCACCACCATTGGTTTGAAGCACCTGTCCTGCCGTACCATCAATGGTTGGAAAAGTATAAGTATTACCTATCTGTAGCGAGCCATTGATCCGCAGCAGATTCGCATTGAAATCACCGTAAATGAGTGCATTGTTTGCATCTGCCAGCGAATTTTCAATGTACAACTTGTTACTTCCGGTTTCATAATATCCTGCCTGGCGGCCCAGGAATACATTTCCGCTGCCGACCGAATTATAACCTGCCGATGAACCAATAGCGGTATTAAATTCACCTGTCACATTGTTCCTCAAGGCAGCGAATCCAACGGATGAATTATATTGTCCGATCGTATTGTTTAAAAGGGAAGAGGCACCAATACCGGTATTATAATAACCAGTAGTATTGCTGTTGAGGGCACTATAACCGAAAGCAACGTTCTCTCCGCCTGACGCATTAAATTGTAACGCTGTACTCCCTACAGCGGTATTGTAATTTCCGGATATATTGGACCACAACGCAGCGAATCCAATACCGGTATTCTCATCCCCTGTGGTATTGTTTTTGACGGCTTCACTCCCCATCCCTGTGTTGTAGAGGCCCTCCGTATTTTCATACATCGACCGGTATCCTATTCCTATGTTTGCATATCCTGTGGTCACATCCTGTCCTGCACCCTCACCTACAAATACATTGTTCCCGGCATTAACCACTTCTAGCCTTCCTTCGATCATTCTGAATTGTTCTGTTCCACCCAAATCAAAACGAATGATATCCTCATCCGGATTTTTCTCCACCATAATTTTGGTATCCTCATCAGCATCGGAAAGCAATTCCGGCGTACCCAGATTCATCCAGTTAGTTCCATTGAAATGCCACACACAGTTGATGTCCGTATCATACACCATGAGGCCATTGGCGGGTGTCCCTATGGCAATACGCTGAGCCGAGGTCATACGCGGGATCAAAAGCCCCTGGTTGGTACTCTCAATATGCAACTTAGCACTGTTGTTTGGAGTAAGGGTGCCTATGCCTATATTATCTTGTCCCTGGATAGCGGAGTATATGAGGAGGATACATAGCGCAATGATTATTCTATTCATTTTGAAAGTGGATTTTGATTCAGAAGAAGAATGTACATCCACAAAGGAACCTTTTAAGGATATGAGGATAAAGTGCAACTTAGAATTTGGCACTGGGGCTTAGAATTTGGAATGCTAACCCGGGAAATGAACCTAAGAAAAAAAGGTAAAGTTGAAACCTAAGGCATCAGCAGCGCCAGCAACGGTTCTTTATTTGCCCTGCTGACCGGAATCTGTGTGCCGTCATTCAATACAAGATAGCCTCCCTGTCCGCGTACATATTTCTTAACATGATTGAGATTGACACAATACGATTGATGCACCCTGAAAAACCGTGAAAAGGACATCATCGAAGCAACCTCTTTGAGTGTACGGGACACCAGGTACTTTTGTTGGGTGACTAAATGTACCCAGGTGTAATTATTGTCAGACTGCAGATAACGGATGTCATTGATGTGCACAAAATCAAAACCTTCTGACGTAGGCAGTGCAATATTTTCAATCTCCTGCCGTGACTGCAGGTTCATATTATTGATCAATGCCTGCAATTGCTGGGGCATCAGGTGATGACTGTTTTTATCCGCTACTTTCTGGACAGCTTGTATGAGTTTGGATTGCATGACGGGTTTCAAAAGATAATCCACAGCATTAAATTCGAAGGCCTTTACAGCATATTCATCATAGGCTGTCACAAAGATGATATCAAAGTTGATGGGTTGCAATTGTTCCAGCAACTCAAACGCGTTGAGATGCGGCATTTCAATATCCAGAAATACCAGGTCCGGTAATAATTCACGGATCATAGATAGTCCTTTGCGTGGATCACTGCATGTGCCGACGACATTTACCTCCGGACAAAAGGCTAGCAATTCAGCACTTAGTGATTCGAGGCTGTCCGCTTCATCATCGATCAGTATAGCTCGCATTCGGTATATATATTTTTACAAGTGTACCTGCCGCTTCACCCTCAGCATTTATTTTATCAATTATATCTACAGCGATACCAAGGGCATTCATCGAGTTCATCAAGGTGATCCGGTCCTGCGTGATACCCATTCCCATCGATTTATACCGGGTAGCAGATTTGCTTTTGATCATGGCTGCTTGCGTTCGTCCTATTCCATTATCTTCCACTTCACACAACACGCCCATTTCAGTATAAGATATCCTGAGGGCCAGCAGCCGGTCCGATTCCTTATGTAACAGTCCATGCCATATTGCATTTTCGACATAGGGCTGGAGGATCATCGGTGGTATCTGTAGTTGTATGGTATCCATGCGCTCATCCACCTTGCAGGTAAATTCAAACCCGTCACGAAACCTGAGTTTTTCCAGATCAATATACAACAACAAAGTCTCCAGTTCGTCTTTAAGTGAAATAGTCTTTTCACGGGAGTGCTGGAGGATCAGCCGGATCAGGTGTGCAAAACTCGATAAGTATTGTGCTGCTTTAGCAGTTTCATTTTTTAAGATGTAGTTTTTGATGGAGTTCAGGCTGTTGAACATAAAATGTGGATTCATTTGTGCGCGCAAAGCCTGCAGTTCAAGCTCCGCTATCTGGCGATGGACCTTCATTTTTTCTTCCTCCTGTCGCCTGACCTGCGCAATGCGCCACCTGTACGCCACGATAATCATACTCATGAGAAGTGTCATACACAATAGAACAAACCAGGCAGTCTGATAGAGCGGTGCAGCTATTGTAAATCCAAATTCTTTTACCGGTGCCGCAGATTCAGATTCACCGGCTTTGACACGAAAGATGTACGAGCCTGGTGGTAATTCAGATAGTGTAACCGAATTATTTTTTCCAAGTGAGATCCAATCTTCATGCAAACCACGGACCTGGTAACTATATGTGACATGCCGGTCATGCGGAAAGGCTAATCCCTGGAATTGAATATCGATGGTGCGTTGATCTGATGCTAATTCAATTTGATCTAATGTGTTGATCTCTTTCTGAAAAACGATTTTGTTGCCATTGATGCGAACATGTTTAATTACCACGTTTACATCAGAAGGTGTTGTAGCATTCCATAAGGAGTCGGGATGGAACACAATGATGCCATGACTGTTGACAGTAGACATCCTGCCATCCGGAAGATCAATCACCTGCACAGGGTCAATAGCGCTCAAGGGCAATCCTTCCGGCACACCTATGTTACGCGTTTGATAGGTCACGGGATCGATCACACTCATACCGTTGTTGGAGAAAATCCAGATCCTGCCACTGCCATCTACGTGCAGATGAGAAGCAGTGATATTGGATAGTCCGTCTTTAGCCGTAAAGTACCTCACTAGTTTAAGACGATCACCAGACAATTGATATTGGCCGATGTGGTTGATTGTACCAAGCCAATACATTCCGGCATGATCTTTCACGAGATGGCCCCGATCAGGTGCTTGAATCTGAATTTCAACACCTGTAGCCAGATCGACTTCATACATTGGTGCGCTACCTGACAGAAGCACCTTTTGATCTCCTGTCTTGAAGATCCTTGAATGAGCTGACTGCTCGGGCGCAAAAGGTTGATGTCGCTTGTGGTGAAATGAATTCACTTCATCTTTAAACCAAAAGAAATCTGTTGGTCCCACACCCGTGATCCATCCGTCATCATCCACATCCATTGACCATAGCCATGACATGTTCTCACCATTGGGAAGCGTCTTCCTGATAGACGCAAACTCTCTTGTGACAGGAGTGTAGGTATACAATGCTGATTCTCCGGCTACCAGGATTCTTCCATTATGATCAATGGCTACAGCAGAGGGCGCGAAAGGAGTGGGGACAAAGTCTGCCTGGCGTCCATGATCCAATGGAATCCGGTAGAGACGATGTTCATTTCGATTGATAAGGTATATCGAGCTATCCACCGGATGGTAAGCTAAACGTCCCGGATATATTCTTCCAGTGTTACCAAAAGTGGAAAGCGAAAAAAAGTCAATGTGTTGGGATCCGGGATGCAGCACCCTGAGGCCATTTGTAGTGCCGATCCATGTATTGCCGGAATGGTCTGTGCAAAAAGAATTGATGCCACCGATGTCTGCATCTTTGAACACAAAGGTGTCATCAAGTTGATCGGTGATGGACAGCATAGCATTTCTGGAGCCAATCCAATAACCACTGGTGACAGGATGAATTGCGAATACGCCATCCCCTGGCTTCGTCGATGGATTTATCTGGATTTCAAACCGGAGATTTTCACACTCTTTTGATATTGGATTATAACGCCACACGCCGGAGGACCATGAACCACTCCATATGCGTCCTTTATCATCCTGATACATTGCATTTCCGGCACATGGCTGTACCGTAAAGGTTCCGGAGCGACGATCAAACTGTGCAAGTGTATATGCTGATCTGCCCGGATACGCTGGAAGATCATACTCAAAGGCGGAAATCCATAATATATCACGGTTATGGATATCCTGTACTATTCCAGTCACAGCACAACCTTCAAGCCTTGATGGAAAATCTTTTTCGGGGCTATAGGATGTAAAGGTGAGTGACTTACGGTCAAACTTCAGTAGTTTAAAATCATCTGCGCCTAGCCAGATATTTCCGTTTTCATCCTCGATGATCGGATCTGTAGCGTTGGATGTAACAGGTGCTGCGTACCGATTGAACGTTTCGGTTTCGGGGTCAAAGATATTCAGCCCATCCCTTCGCATGGACAAGGCTATCTTGCCATCGGTAGTTAGCACCATCCTGGAGATCTGGCCAGGTCCTATGCTGTTGGTGTCGGCAGGGTCGTGTGTAAAATCTTCGAAGTTGCGGCCGTCATATCGGATGAGTTGCTGATATCCTCCAAAATATAAATAGCCGATGCGATCCTGAACAATAGCCCTGATGTCATCACTGTGCAACCCATCCTGCGCACCAAATGTATCAAACTGAGGCCCGCGCCACTGCCCATAGGTGGTGTGGGGTAGGATCAGTAGGATAAAACAAATGCGCAGCATCATGGACAATAGTGGCTTTTCCGTAACAGTATAAGCTAAGATAGTCCCTGCAACTTTAAATGGAGTAGCCCTAAATAGGATTTGGTTGCTTTGGTGAGTATTTGGTGATTGGCTATTACAATCCTGACAGCTGATGGCTCTTGTTTTTAGACTGCAGACGCCAGACACGCAGATGTCAGACTCGTGACAATTGGCAATTGACGATTTACGATTGTGGATTTACGATTGGCGATTTAAGCCAGGCACGCAGACGTTAGACTCATAACGCAGCCCAACGACATTTAAAGCATTATAGCTTCAATTCAATATACAATACCTGTATCCCATGAAAGGGCGCTGAAGGGCGGTCTGTGACCGACATGGAGAATCAATACGCACAACTGACAATTCACAACTCACAATTCGTCACCGTTTATTTCGACTATACAAATGACCCTACGCAACAGGGGCTTATCATTATTTAATGAATTCAATCACGTTAGCGCTAACAGTAACAGTTCTTGTATAGTAAAACGGTGGTACACCATGGATGCTTTCTTCAGATACCATATTAATGACGGCACGTGGATGGTCTTTTAAATTCGCTTTATCCATCATAGCTGAATAGGCATTTTCATAGAGCTGTCTCTTATTTACGCCACCAAATATTAACACATAGGAAACTTCAGCGCTTCCATTGATTTTGTCAAGCACTTTGAAATTATTATTGGATAGTTGTACCTGGGTCTCATTTGCATTATGATTGGAAATGCTGGCCATGTTAATCCCACAGGAGCTTAAAAATGCCATTGCACAAATAGCAGCGGATATTGAAATAATATTTTTCATAATAGTAATTTTTATATTTCACTGGGGAAAGTAGGGCCATATAAGAAAAGCATCAATGATTCCTGTTAATGGGCTGTATGATTTTGATCATAGGTTGATGGTGGTAGAATCAGCCACATGTTACGCGATCTTCCTTTGATACACAGAATAGTTATAGTCCCTCAATGATTCCACGATACTCCCTGCCAATAGGAATGGAGACACCATTCACTTCAACCACTTCAGCAGTGTAGGATTCAATCCTGGGAATGGAAACGATAAAAGAACGATGAATCCGTTTAAACTGACCAGCAGGCAAAAGACGTTCCATTTCGTGCGTACTCATTTTTGATATGTACTCCTTCTTTGTCGTTACAATTTTAATGTATTCACGCTGACTTTCCACATACGCAATGTCCGCAAAAAATATTTTCACTTTCTTTTTCTGAACATTCAAAAATATGTAGGGCGGATCCTCTTCCTTTTCATCAGCTTTTTGAATTTCAATCTGCCCTGTTTTCGCCTTATTCACAGCCACCAGAAATCGCTCAAACGCAAATGGCTTCAAGAGATAATCTGTAACGTTCAAATCAAACCCCTCTACGGCGTATTGATGATAAGCAGTGGTAATAATGACGGATGGAGGATGCACAAGCGTTTTTAAAAAAGCCATCCCTTTTAATTTTGGAAGATGGATATCCAGGAATATAAGGTCGACAGCATGGTCATGCAAGTATTCAGTGGCCAGCAGCGCATTTTTAAAGGTCCCCTGTAAATCAAGAAACGGTACCTGTAAGATATAATCCGTCAGGACTTTTACCGCTAACGGTTCATCCTCTATGACAATACACTTCAGCCTAGACATCACTGGCAAGATTGATCTGTAAAATGGCAGTAAACACTTCGTCACCCTGCAGAACGGATAAATTGAAATCTGTATACAGTAATTCAAGTTGTCGCCTCAGATTAGAAAGGCCGATATTTTCTGTTATGCTCTTTTCTCCAGGATAACGTTCGGAAGAATTACGTACCACCATTTTCAACTGCTGCTGGTGAATGGACAGATGAATATCTACAAATGGATGATCGCTGGTCTCAGCAACGCCATGCTTGAAGGCATTTTCCACTAATGGAATCAGGAGCAAAGGAGGCAATAGTTGTTTGACATCACCGAGATCATGCTGAAAACGGATATCCAGCGAATCATCATACCGCAATTTTTCAAGGGCAATATAGTCCTTGATAATTTGAACTTCCTGTTCCGCACTGATATACTTTACACTGGTTTCGTAGAGCATGAAGCGCAGGATCTTGGAAAGACGTAAGATGGAATCCGCTGCCAGGTCGGATTTGTCTTTCGCGAGTGAATAGATATTGTTCAAGGTATTAAACAGGAAATGCGGGTTTGTTTGTGCCTTGAGGTAGTTCAGTTCGGCTTCCTGCTTTTCAATTCGAAGTTGCTGCGTAGCTTGCCGTAATTTGTAATTCGCATAGAAAAGTTTGGCGAGCCCGAAAAAGAAAAGTGAACTGACACCACCCTGGGCCTGATAGGAGACCTCCTCTATCATCCGGTAATAGGCACTGTCCGGGATTAATGTAACGTGCCTTAACGTCGTATATATGTGCAACTGGATGCCAAGATATCTCCAGGCATACAATCCAAAAGAAACTAAGACAAGATGAAATGTAACCAGGAGAATGCCCCAAAGGATATTATAAAGGATGCCTGACCTTTTCTTTCGCATGAAGGGGAGGCTGTACTCGAAAAAGATGAAAGTGACAGGAACAATATAAATGGCCCTCCAGATTTCATTCAGCGATTGTTGAATAAAGGTATCTGAATGACTTGTCGCACTATTAAATATCCAAAGCAATAACCAGGCAAGCCCCACCCAAATGTAAAATGTAAAATGCTTCATATAGACTGGTCTGTTCTTCCTTTTATCAACAGGGTAAAGGTCGGCAAAAGTTTTAGTTCATTTCATTTTGGGCGTAGTCAGAAGTATGTCGTTCGTTGACGTTAATCTGTTGTTCATTGACAGAGGCATTCCTTGTTCCATTTTATTGGCCATGTTTGCACCATAACATGAAAGTATGGGCGCATTTGATTCTCCGTCGGTGACACAGGAACACCAACCTGAAAATTCCCTGAAGCAAACATCAGCCTGGAAAATCAAAGATATTTTTCAAAGGGATTACACTTCCTATGAAGGCATCCCCAGGATAAATATTTATGTAATGAGGCTTTTCTTCGCCTTGATGGCTGTTTTTGTGGGCACAGAGGCATGGAGTGTTATTTTAACACATGAAGGTGAATGGGAACCAATAAAAGGTGTAGCCTGGTGTGTGTGGGCTGCTTACTCAACACTTGCTGTGTTGGGAGTATTTCATACCCTGCGTATGCTGCCCATTATGCTTTTTATGGTTTTTTACAAAGGGCTTTGGCTTTTAGTTGTTGCATATCCTTTATGGATAACAGGCACACTGAAAGGCTCGCCGGCCGAAGAAATGGCTCATATCTTTTCCGGTATTATCATCCCCATCATTTTTCTTCCCTGGAGATACGTATTTAGAAAATTCATTTTGCCGGGAACATGAAATAATGTATAGTAAAACCAGCATTACTATAAGTCAACTTTAACCGTAGTATAAATTATGAATTCAACTAAACAATTACTTGTCCTCGCTTTTGGACTATTGTTCAACCTAATGAATGCGCAATCAGTTATGGACGAACAACTTGTCACTTATTTCGACAAAATACTTTCTGAACAATTCAGGACAGATGAGCCGGGGGCAACAGTTTTGGTTTCCCGAAAAGGTCAGGTTATTTATAAAAAAGCATTTGGTATGGCTAATCTGGAGTTAGAGGTGCCCATGCAAGTGGATAATGTTTTTTGGATTGCCTCTATTGGTAAAGAATTTACGGCCGTGGCGATATTGCAATTGATGGAACATGGAAAATTGAGCCTTCAGGATGAAATCACAAAGTATATTCCTGATTATCCAACTCAGGGGAATAAAATCACGATAGAGCATTTGCTGACGCATACATCAGGTATTCAAAATTTTTCAGGTATGGAAGACCCAGAGAAAAAGTTAGTAGGGGATTGCACGCCCAACGAAGTAATTGATTTTTTCAAAGACCTGCCGATGCGTTTTGTCCCCGGTACAAAATGGGAGTACAGTAACTCAGGCTATATTTTATTGGGGTATATCATAGAAGTCATTACGGGTAAATCTTATGCGGAATATCTTGACGAAAACTTTTTCAAGCCACTTGGTATGACCAATTCACTTTTTGCCAGTAACAAGAAAATAATCAGAAACAGGGTTGGTGCATATAGTATAGGGGAAAATGGTTATGAAAATTCCAGGCCTTTGAACATGACCTATATTTACTCGGCAGGTGCAATACAATCCACGGTAGCGGATTTTTATAAATGGCACCGTGCCGTTCATTCCTATACATTGGTCAAAAAGGAGAACCTGGATAAAGCATTCACAAGGTATAAACTAACGGATGGAACAGAAGCTGATTACGGCTATGGAAGACGTTTAGGGTATGTGTATGAAAGCCCTTCTATTTGGCATGGCGGTGGCATCGAGGGTTATGGAGCCACAGAAATGTATTTGCCCAATGAAGATGTCTTTGTGGTCGTTTTTTCGAATTGTGATTGCAATTACCCCAAAGAAATTGCTTCAAGGCTGGCAGCCCTTGCCAGTGGAAAGCCCTATGAATACAAAGAGATACCCGTGTCAGGTGAAAGTTTACAGCAATACGTAGGTATTTATGAAAATGAAAATGGTCTGCAACGTATCATCACGGTGTCAGAAGATACATTGTTTGCTCAACTTGGCAGAGGTCCGAAGTATCCTCTAAGAGCGTATCAGGAAAATATGTTTTTTGCTGACAATGCACTGCTGACGATGGAATTTACAAAAAATAGAAATGGTGAAATTGACAAATTAATAAGTAAAAAACTGGTTGGAAATGAGGTTTGGCATAAAACCAATAAACCCATGCCGCCTGAAAACGGAATAGAAGTGGATGAAAAGATATTGACAACCTATGTTGGCGAATATCAGATTCCATCTATCATGAATTTTTCAATTTCCATAGAGCAAGGCAGACTATTCTTAGAGGGTGAGGGACAGGACAAAGTTGAAATGTTTGCGGATACTGAAAATACGTTCTTTTTGAAAGTGAATGATGCACAACTTGAATTTGTCAAAGACGATTCGGGAAGTGTTGCGAAAGCCATTTTGAATCAAGGCGGGAGACAAGCAGAAGCGAATAAGATAAAATAGAAACACCTATGTTCATGTAACCATTCGCATTATGGAGAACAAAGTTATCGATCTCAGGAGGATTGCAAGACTTGCGGGTCTGATTGACCTTATCTGGATAGGAACAGGACTCTTTGCCATGTTTTATATTCCATCAAGGATTAACACGAGGAGTGATATTGTTACAGCATCCGAAAGTATCCTATCCCATGAATTATTATTTCGGATAGGCATACTGAATGGTCTTGTCAGCACGGTCCTTTGGGTGTTGTTGGTTTTGCTTTTCTATCGATTGTTCAAATCAGTAAGCAGGTTTCTGGTCCAACTTCTGGTTGTGCTGGTGATCGTACAAATGCCAACGGGTTTCATCATGGAAGCTTTCAATATTACTTCATTAATGATGGTGAAGGGTGAGATACTGAATACATTTGATCTTCATCAGCGGCAGGATCTGGCCATGCTGTTTCTTCGGATAAGTGATTACATGGTTTGGGTATTGGAATTCTTTTGGGGGTTATGGCTTTTCCCGTTAGGGCTATTAGTATATAGATCTCGTTTCATGCCACGCTTCCTTGGTGTTTGGCTTATCATTAACGGCATCGCGTATGTGGTCTTATGCATTGTCACGCTGCTGTTGCCGCAATACAAGGATATCGTTTTTACATACGCTTTCCCTGCTATGCTCGGAGAGTTAGCTTTTATGTTGTGGCTTGTCATCATGGGTTCAAAAACAATTGACAATTGACAATTGACGATTGACGATTTACGATTGTGGATTTACGATTGACGATTTAAGTCAGGCACGCAGACGTTAGACTCATAACGCAGCCCAACGACATTTAAAGCATTATAGCTTCAATTCAATATACAATAACTGTATCCCTTGAAAGGGCGCTGAATGGCGGTCTGTGACCGCCAGGGATGATATCAACTCACGCCTCACGCCTCACGATTCACCTCTCACGATAGGGCGTGGATATGGCGACAATACAAGCGTTATTATCAATTTTAGCGCCCCCCTACAAGCAGACTCTCCCAACTAAAATTTTACACTTCCTGAAAAAAAGTTGAGAAAAAGTTTGCGAAACCGAAAGGTTGCGCATATATTTGCAATCAATTGGTTTCATTAATTTAAAGTACAAATATGTAGAGATATTTTTCAAGCAATTGCTGACCCAACAAGACGAGCTATCAACAAATAAAAGGAACCAAAAATGTTAAACGAAGAGAAATCCCGCATTTCGGGAAACAATTTACTATTTGACTTTACGGTAGATGAATCAACCAACTCGGTTTTAATAACCAGAGAATTTAATGCAGAACTTTCATTCGTTTGGGATGCGTTTACTAAACAAGAAATTCTTGACCAATGGTGGGCACCAAAACCGTTGGTTTCAAAAACCAAAGTTATGGACTTTGAAGTAGGTGGACGAAGATTCTATGCGATGGTATGGCCTGAAGGACAAGAATATTGGGGAGTCAAAAAATACACTTTAATAAATCCTAAAACCAATATAAAATGGTTGGCTTCTTTTACCGATAAAGACGAAAACATTAATACCGAATTACCAACTTCAGCATGGGAATTGAATTTTAGTGAACATAACGGAATCACAACAGTACGTATTGTCGTAAAGAATAAATCACTTGCTGACATTAAAGTGATTATACAAATGGGCTTCAAAGAAGGCTTCACCATGACATTAAACGAATTAGAAAATGTATTATCAACATTCAATACTTAACACAATGAAAAAGTATAAATATAAATGTATGTCCGCTTTCGTGATAGCGAGTCTAATGAGTTGTGGAAATGCTCAACAGAATGCTCACAAAAACAATACCATTGATACAATTTCCAATCAAGCTTTAACAAAAAATACTGATATGATTACGCAAAAAATAACACCTTGTCTTTGGGTTGATAGAGATGCAAAAGCAGTAGTAGATTATTACCTTTCTATTTTCAAAGATGGTAAAATGAAAGACTATCGCCAATACAAGAATCCACCTCAAGGAACAGAACAAGGTGGTGAGGATACCTTCGAAACAGCGGTTATGGAAATTGGTGATATCGAATTTAGTATTTTAGCGGCAGGTCCATACTTCAAGTTTAATGAATCTGTTTCGTTTGTTATTAATTGCAAAGACCAGGCAGAAGTAGATTATTATTGGGATGCTTTGACTGCAAACGGCGGTGAAGAAGGATCTTGTGGGTGGTGTAAAGACAAATATGGTTTATCGTGGCAGGTTGTTCCCGTTGAATATTTTGACCTTATTAACAG
>Ga0138256_10004661_pt1 | contig 14565 bp, 10 predicted proteins | sample KNB2016incub_MG_FD_105486 | JGI IMG/M metagenome (GOLD analysis project Ga0138256, IMG submission 105486) | Active sludge microbial communities from wastewater in Klosterneuburg, Austria - KNB2014incub_MG | ecosystem: Engineered > WWTP > Activated sludge > Unclassified | place: Austria... | reverse complement strand
GAAGGCCGCACTGGAAACCGTGCAAAACCAGGATCTGATGTTCTGGCAAAAGTCCATGCATCCGATCGAGATCAGCCATGCGGCGATGTTCGACCAGAAAAGTGGAGTACATCCACAACAATCCCGTCAATGAAGGGTTGGTCACTTTACCTGAGCACTATATTTGGAGCAGCGCACATCCGGAGAGTCCATTGAAGATGTTCGAGGATGAGAGGCACACCGGATGGCTGGAGGACAGAGAGCATGCGGCACTCGGAAAACACCCGAGCGCCGGGATCTGAGAGGCCTCACCATATACCCTAATGCCAGGCCGCTGTACAGCGCACTAGCCAACGGCGAAAGCGCGCACCGCTATACCTTGTCTTGGAATAGGTTGACACAACCAAAACCCTCAAACATGAATTGTCGCAACTCCTCGACACCATCCCTGTGGCGAACGTGGGCTTGGCTAAAGACCGGCTTACTCGGTGCAGCGCTCGTGCTGCTCGGAACGGCAGGCATGGCACAAGTTCAATACAACGTCGTGCCCGCAGGTGGTGCGGCCGGGAACACCAACAGTGTCTCTGCGGACCCTATCAACCGATACTACAACTCTCTACGGTATCAGGTCGTGTATACGGCCGCGGAGTTGACGGCTGCTGGAATGCCCAGTGGGTGTGTGATCAGTAGGCTCGCTTGGAACGTGACCGAGTCGTCGTCTTCCCTTGCGAACTACACGATCAAGATGGGGCACACCGCGGCCACCAACTCGGCAGCGCACAACGCAGATGCGACCTCTACCGTGAAGAACGCCTTCACTTATGCGGTCGCGACCGGTTTCAATGACATCACGTTCGACGCTGCTTTCACATGGGACGGCACCTCGAACCTCGTCGTGGAGATCTGTACGGGACCGGCAAACCCGTACACCACTCCTTATGGTGGTGTGCAGGCCAAGACGGGACTTGCTGCCGGTGCTTCGCGACACTACCAGCTTGATCATGGTGTTATTTCCGCCTGCATTTTCGATACCGATGTTACGAATACTACCAAACCTTACGTTCGCTTCACCGGAACCGGTGTACCATGCTCAGGTCTTCCTGCGCCCGGCAATCCGACAGGACCTGCTACGGCCTGTCCCGGAGTGAACTTCGATCTTGCCCTCCAGAACCTGACGCCAGGTACGGGAGTCACCTACCAGTGGCAAAGCGCATCGGACGCGGCGTTCACGGTGAACCTCACGAACCTCGGCACCGCTTCCACCCAGACGACAAGTCAGACGACACCACTGTATTATCGCGCTCAGGTAACATGCCCGGGCGGTGGAACGGGTACATCCACTCCACTGCTCGTGGGGATGAGCCCTTTCTATGACTGTGGCTGCGTAGGAACCACCACAGGGAGTAGTTGTGCTATAGATCACATCACGAACGTGACCTTCACCTCCGCTGCCACACCGATCAACAACACCAGCACTTGCAACAGCGGGGGCACGTACTCGGATTACACGGGCTCGTTACCCGCAGCCGGTGTTTCGCAATTGGACAACGTGGCTGTTACCGTTTCCGTGATCCCCAATGGAGACCAATACGCGGCCGGTTGGATCGACTACGACCACTCCGGCACTTACGAAGCGAGCGAATTCATCGCACTCACGGATGCGGATGGGATGCAACCATGGTTCTACAACGGGACCGCTACCATACCGATCACCGCTTTGACCGGCATCACCGGCATGCGTTTCCGTTCGAGCTACTATTCACCCATCGCTCCGAACAGTTCCTGCGCCAATTACCAGTATGGCGAAACGGAAGATTACGTAGTGACGATCGCCCCCGTCGCGCGCGCGGCCGTGAAGGTCTTCCTGCAAGGACCATATGATGAGCCCAGCGGGTTGATGAGCGACGCCTTGCGTACGCTCCCGTCCTTCCCGCTAACCGAACCTTTCACGTCAATGGGCTATTCGGGAGCAACCTATGTACCCGGTGCGACGATCCCTACCAGCGTGCTTTCCATCACCGGCAACAATGCGATCACCGACTGGGTGCTGGTGGAGATGCGGCCTGCTGCCACACCGAGCACGATCGCAGCATCGCGCGCCGTGCTCTTGCAACGCGATGGCGATGTGGTGGATCTGGATGGCGTGAGCACCGTGGGTTTCGCGGGTCTTGCGCCAGGGAGTTATAGCGTGGCGGTGAGACCGCGCAACCACTTGCCCGTGATGCTCTCCTCTTCCACGCCTATCGTCTATGGCGATGCGATCGCTTCAGTTGATCTCACCTTGCCCGGCACCCAGGTCCATGACAACGATGCACACAAGAACGTGAGCGGTGTGATGGTCTTGATCGCTGGCGACATCACCTTCGATGGGACGGTGAAATACGCGGGAGGCAACAACGATCGCGACCCGATCCTCACCCGCATCGGAGGCACGGTGCCCACCGCAACGGTAAGCGGCTATTGGCGCGAGGACGTGAATATGAACGGGCAGGTGAAATACGCCGGCAGCAGCAACGATCGCGACCCGATCCTGAACAATATCGGCGGTAGTGTGCCCACCGCTACGCGGGTGGCGACGTTGCCGTAGGTCCGAGCGATCCACGGTTCCGACCTTCTCTACCTTGGCCCCATCGCCTTCGCTTATCGCTAGGGCGAACCAAGCATGTCCACCGACGGACCGGGACCTTCGCGCCGCGCCTTCCGCACGGTCACAACGCTGTTGGTGATCCTTGTTCTGTTCAATATCGGCGGGGCGCTATGGTATGTGAACCGCCCACGCCCGGTAAAACCAACAGCGTTGGACCGGCAGAACTCCCGCACCGAACTCTTCATGCGCATGCGACCGGACAGCAACGCGATCATCTTCCTCGGCGATAGCCACACCGAGTACTTCCCTCTTCACGAGATATTCCCCGGGCTTCCCGTCGTGAACCGGGGCGTGAGCTCGAGCACTTCCGCACAAGTTCTGGCAAGGGCGATCGGTTCATGCGGACCAGCCCCATCAATGATCTTCGTTCAGGCGGGGATCAATGATCTGTTCCAACGGATCCCGGTGGACAGCTTCGAGGCGAGCATGACCGACCTTCTGGACACCCTGCACACCACGTTCCCTGAAGCGCGCATCGTGCTGCAATCGCTCTTGCCTACAATGGATGCGGGCATGGATCCGGATGTAAGGCGATGCAACGAAGTGCTGGTACGCCTCGCAGCCGAACGCGACCTGGCCTATGTGGATCTCTACCCCACCTTCGCCTCCGGCGATATCATTGATGAAGCGCTGACCTACGACGGCGTTCATCTGACGGCAGCAGGTTACTTCAAGTGGGCGGAGATGATCCGCCCGCTTCTTCCACAAGAATGAACACCTCCCCCATCATGCGGAACCTCATCGCCCTTCTCCTTTTCGCGTTCAGCTCGGCATCCAGCGCCCAGGACTACGAACAGCTGATGCGCGCGCACATGCAGCCGCAGGGCATCACCATGGAACCGAACAACGATCCGTACGAGCCGTTGGACTTCACTGGCAGCTTCCGGATGGAGATCGAGATCTTCAAGAACGGAGCAACGAAAGGCGAGCAGTTGAGCGCGCGCTATGCTTTGAAGGACGACAAGATGTCCGTGGAGATGAAGATGGGCGAGCAGCCCGAGCCCATGCGCATGCTCTACGACCTGCGCGGTAAGTGGAACTACGTGATGGTGAGCGATGGCGAGAAGCGCACCGCGATGAAGATGCGCATGATGAAGATGACAAAGGCCGGTGCGACCGCAGAACCCGAAAAGTCCACCTTCGAACGCACGGATGCGATGAAGACGATCGAGGGACATGGCTGCAGGAAGTACCTCGGATCCAACTCCAAGGGGAACTGGGAAGCCTGGGTGGCCGAAGATGTGAAGCTGGATGTGGCCAAGGCCATGCGGCAGATCAGCGGCGACAAGGACCTGGACCAATGGCAGGGTCTGAAGGACATCGGTGGGATGGCTTTGGAGATGGTGTGGACCAAAAAGGAAGCGAGCGAGAAAATGAACATCACCGTCCACGACCTGCAGATGGGCTCGGTGGATGAAGCGCTCTTCAGCCTCGATGGCTACAGCGTGATGGAGATGCCGAGCATGCCGCGCTGATGGTGGGTCATTGAATTCCACCGCAGAGACGCGGAGACGCAAAGGGCGCTGAGGTCTTCTGCTGCTCGATCCGCAGTGATCGCTTCTTCTGGGAACTCCTCGTCCCCGCGCCTCTGCGGTGCATTGGGAACGCAACACTTTCGCATGAGGGTCCGTTGATGCTGAAAGGCCATCGCCCATGTCCACCAGAACAAGGTCGTTGCTTCTCAGTGCGCTCCTGCCATCGGCTCTTTTCGGCCAATCGCTGGGCATACACAACCATCGCGGGGGGATCATCTCCCTCGGCGTACGCAGTTCCATCAGCGCGTTCAACCACGGCGAATGGAACAATACCGGCACAGGCGTAGGAGGTCAGTTGCGTGTGCAGCTCGCCGATCGTGTGAACACCGATTGGTTCTTCGACTACTTGAGCGGGAACATCGGCGACTTCGCGCACCGCGAGGACCTGCACATTGGTTGGAGCGTGCTCTTCTATGTGCTCGAACCTGGACAAGAACAGCGGTTGTTCCAGCCCTACGTGCTCGCCGGCCATTGTTTCGATCGATCGCTCCAGAAAGCCAATGAGGATCCGTCGATCCGGGCGGAGCGATGGAGTTCGGCGGTGCAGGCCGGCATCGGCGCGCACATCAACCTTAGCGAGCGGAGCGACCTATCGCTCGTGAGCCAATACATGATCCACCTCGGAGCGGACATCCACGCCGATCAACATGAAGGGGAAGTGGAATTCCACGAGGAGGTCGGCAGCGATCTGGAAGGCCATCTGTTGTTCCATCTCAGCTTCAACTACAAACTCTTCGACCTATGGTAAGGACAACCGCTTCCATGATCGGGGTCGGCATGGGCCTCCTGGTCTTCGCGCAACGGGCGGAACCGTTCGCCTCGCGCGGCCTGCTCACCGCCTCAGCCAGTATCGGCCCGGGCTACATGCTGCACCTCCCGGTCGCCAACATCTACGTGACCGGCGATGTACACTACTTCCTCGATGATCACATCAGCCTTTGCGGTGCGGCGGCCTGGTATGTGGACGCCCAAGAGGACGATGCTCCGCTGAAGCAGAACAGTCGGGTATCCTTCGGGCCGCACTACCACTTGACGCGGGGCCGCGCCGATCTCGCGCTCGGGTTCATGCCCGGCGTGTCGCTCACGCAATTGGAGCCCACCGCCTCCGAGACGGGTCGAACACCTTTGAAGGTCCTGCCCAACGCAACGTTCTCCGGCAAAGCCACGCTCTACGTTTGGAAGTACTTGCACTTCTTCGTCAACGTGGGCTATTCCCATGCGCAATACCCGAATGCACCGGAAGGGCCGCTCGCACTGAACGAGGTCCTGCTCACCGGTGGGCTGGGATGGCAGGTGCGCATGTTCAAGCGCTGATCGCCGGCGAGCGTCGTGAGCGGTTCCTTTGCGCCGATGAAGGCGAGCAGGGAGGAACTCAAGGGGATCTTGGACGAGGCCTACGAGCGGTACGCCCGCCCGGCGTTCGTAGCGAACGACCCGATCCAGATCCCCAAAGGCTTCGACAGGCGCGAGGATGCGGAGGTGATCGGCTTCCTCACCGCCACGATCGCTTGGGGGCAACGACCGACCATCATCACCAACGCGCGCAAGCTGGTGCGCTTGATGGACGAGGCCCCGCACGATTTCGTGATGAACGCCTCGGAGGATGAACTAACTAGGCTCGATGGCTTCGTTCACCGCACCTTCAACAGTGCGGACCTGTTGCACTTCGTGACCGGTTTGCGGCATGTGTACACGGCACATGGCGGATTGGAGAGCGCGTTCTTTCCCGGCAACAGCGGAGAGGGGGCTCCCTGGTGCGCGGCCGAAAGCATCCCCTTGTTCAAGGAGCGCTTCTTCGAACCGGCACATCAACGACGCACGCGCAAGCATGTGGCCGATCCATCGCGTGGAAGCAACGCCAAGCGCATCAACATGTTCTTACGCTGGATGGTGCGCCCGGCCGACCGCGGTGTGGACCTAGGACTATGGCGCCGTATTCGCCCCGCCGACCTAATGGTGCCGTTGGATGTGCATACCGGTCGTGTCGCCCGTGCGTTCGGGTTGCTTCAACGCGCTCAAGACGACTGGAAGAGCGTGGAGGAGCTCACCCAACGGTTGCGCGAGTTCGATCCCACCGATCCGGTGAAATACGATATCGCCTTGTTCGGCCTTGGGGTCAGCGCGCGATGATCAACCGCTGCGCGCGATCGTAACCGCCTTCCATCGCCAGCACGCGCAAGGTGTACATGCCATCGTTCAGCCCGCCCAGCGGGAGATCCTGCATCACCCCGGGGCGCACCATCCAGAAGCGGACAGGACGGCCGGTGGCATCATAGAGGAACGCCTGATGGGTGCCATCGCGAGCGGCATCCACCTGCAGTGTGACCGCATGCTGCGCTGGATTCGGGAAGAGCGCGAACCCTTCGGTCTTGAAGGGCAACTCCTCCGCGCCTACCAGGCCGTAGCTCATGGTGTTGAAGGCGGTATTGGTGATCACCGGCGGGTTGTTGTCGAAATAGATGGCGGCGGTGTTCTCGATCACTTCCCCTTCCGGCAGGCCGCTGAACGGCGAGAATGCGAATCGCACAAAGCCCTGGCTGCCCAGAAAATTGGACGTGCTATCCGGTAGCATGATCCCGTCGAACCGGAAGTGGACGATATGACCGGGGCCCAAAGTGACGATGCAGGGATGGCTCGTTCCCCGCATTTCGAAGGACGTCATGTCCAATGAAGGATGGATCGTGTCGGCGAGCACGACGTCCAAGGCTGTTGCGTTGCCGGTGTTCTGGAAGCGGATGGTGTAGGTCAACTTCTCATCCATCGCGGTGATGTGCTCCTCCCCTTGGCCGGCAGGCATCACGAGCTTGTCGTTCGGATCGTAGGAACTGACGAGGATCGGGTACTGATCCGCCGTGTTGGTCACTTTGGGGATACCGGCCGTTGATAGGGTCGCTTGCAAATGATCATGGAGCGTATCGCCCATGTGGCTGACGTCGGCCATCATCGCTGAGAGCGGTATCACCCGCGTTTGCGAGGGGGCGACATTGAGAACGGTCCAATATGCGGTGTCATTGATGATGGAGTCCGCGAGCGGGCTGGCATCGCCTACGCTCGATAGATCGTCCAGCGCAAGGGCCAGCGTGAGATCGGCGATCTGGTTACCGGTGTTCGTGGCCGCGATCCAATAGTTGACCCAGTATCCGCAACGGGTTTCCGCACTGGCGATCATGGGGAGCACATTGAAGGTCGGAGTGCCGGCCTCCACACCGAAATCAACGCCTTGTGCCGATCCGCCATTGGGCACGGCAACGCTCAGCGAGGAGCTTGTGGTAGAACTCCATTGGGCCATGCCCGCCAGTTCGACCGTATAGCTACCGGCAGGCGCGTCGATCCGGTAAATGCCGCTGTGGTTGGTGAGCACGCCAAAGGAACCGGGCACTTCCACCAACGCACCTTCCACGCCATGATCGTTCCCATTGAATATCCCATCCCCGTTCCGGTCGTTGAAAACGCGGCCCACGATCCCTGCACCGGCCGCCGCAAGGTTCTCGTTCCAAAGGACCGAGTTGGCACTGGTGGAAAGATGGAAGAGGTCCTGATCCCCATCGCCATCCATATCAGCGGTGGCCAGTGCGCTCATCGCGGCGACTTGGGAAGAGATGATCTGCACCGCCCCGAAGGCCCCGAGACCGTTGGTGTTCTCCGCCCAACCTTGGTGGTCCACCACTGTGCTGGACCAGAACGCGTCGAGGTCACCGTCCCCATCAAGGTCCTCCGCCCCGAGAATATCCACTTGTCCCCAGGGGATGGCCACGGCTTGTGCGCTGGTAAGTACACCACCGTGCCGTGACCGCCATTCTATCGCACCGGTCCCCGTGTTGGAGTACAGGGCATCGAAGAGGCCATCGCCGTCCATGTCGTAGACACCGCCTGCACCATAGGCACAGAAGGTTTGCACAGGCCCGAACGAGCCACCGATATTCTCGCTCCAATTGATGCTGGAGGTTGGGAAGTAGGACCAGACCAGGTCCCGATCATTGTCCTCATCGATGTCGGCGAACTGCAGCGTATGGGCGCCCCAGTTGGGAGCCACGGTCTGGAAAGCGCCAAAGGTGCCCGCCCCATCGGTGTTGTAGGAGACAACGATATCGCCATTGGAAAGCACTAGGGCCAGGTCCATGTCACTATCGCCATCCAGGTCGGCCGCCCGGATGATGTCGGCGTTGATGGTCGATGAGATGTTCACCGGCGCTTCGTAGCCCGAACCGTTCCGGATGAATACATCGATACCGATGAACTGCTGCTTCTTGCTCGCAACAAGGTCGCTGCGATCGTCACCGTTCACATCCACCGCTAGACAAACCACATGTTCCGTGGAGATCTGTGGTTCCGTGACGGAGAAGGCGCCCAGACCATCGGGATTGGTAAAGACCATGGGGCCGCCTCGTGTGCCCACCAGAAGGTCGTTGTCGCTATCCGCATCCAGATCGGCCAGCTGCACGGTGATCGGTCCTTCGATGTAGAGCGAGGACTGCGGCCCGAACTGGGCCTTGCACATAGCAGGCACCAGCAGTGTGAGCAGAGCGGTACGAATAGCGAAGCGCATGGTGGTGGTTTTCAGGGCCCTAGTACGAAGTCCGCACCATGGGGTTACTGATCGCGGACCCGTCACGCCCAGCTACGGAAGGAAGTGCCGGAAAGACCATGACCCGGTTCGCAAGCTTGCGCACCGGGTCATGGTCCAAGATCGTTGGATCAGCGCTCGAACACAACGCGGGCTGTGCGCAAGGCGCCCGCCTCATCCGTGGCACGCAAGAAGTAGATGCCGGCATCAAGCCCATCGCGATCGATCACTACCGTGCTGGACCGGCGGACCAAGTGGCGCACTTCGCTGCCTTCCGCATCGAACAACGAGACCTGGATCCGTCCGGTGAACCCGGCGTTCAGGTCCACGGCCACATCGTTCTGTGCCGGGTTCGGAAATACGAAGAGGCCGGCGGGCGTTCCGTGTTCCGGTCCCGGAACGTTCACTGCACCGTAGGAAAGGGTGTTCCAAGTGGTATTGGTGATCACCGGTGCGTTCAGATCGAAGAAGATGGCGGCCGTATTGTTGAGTACGGTCCCCTCGGTCGCCTCCTGGCGGTGCCGCACCGCGAAGCGCACGAAGCCCTGGCTGCCCAAGGGGTCGGAAGCACTGTCGGGCAGGTTGATATCCTCATGGTCGAAGATCAGGACACCATCGTCCTGCAGTTCCACGCTGACCAGATGACTATTGGCGATCAGACGCAACGATCCCAGGTCCAGGTCGGTCTCCAGAACGTCCTCGATCCGCACACGCATCGCCGGGATGTTCCCCGTGTTCTGGAAACGGATGGTATAAACGAGCTCGGTCCCCATTTCGGTCAGATGATCGGCACCGACGCCTACTGGGAAGGCCTGCTTGTCGTTGGGGTCAACCGCACATAGCACGGTGGGGCTCACCAGGGCCGAAGCGGTGTAGTTCTGTCCGTTCACCTGCGTGTTCACCACCACCGAGTCGGTCAACACCTCACCCACATGGGTGTCGTCCGGCATTTCCACGAACACCTGGACCAGGCGCTGGTGCGACGGTGGAACGTTCAGAAAGGTCCATTGGGGAACGCCGTTCATCGGTTCGCTGGCCGCAGGTATCGCACCCTGATAAGTGGAAAGCGCATCGAGATACAGGCTCACATGCAGATCCGCGGCCTCGCTGCCCGTGTTGGCGACGCTGATCCAATACGGCACCACTTCATGGCATCGGATATCGCCGGGCACCAATTCGGGAGCGATGCTCACGGAGCTTTGATCGGCGTGCAAACCGAAATCGCGTTCCAGTGCGGTATTTCCGAAGCTCGTTACGTCCACGTTGTACAGGTCGGGGGTGGTGAAGCTCCAACCGGCAACGGCGGGCAGCCACACCGCGTAGGGCCCAGGGATGACACTGAAACTGTACATGCCACTGTGATTGGTGAACCGCGCTGCTACGTCAGTGGCCTCCACGCGGTAATTGTAGAGGCCGTGGTCGTTACCATTGAAGATGCCGTCGGCGTTCAGGTCGTTGAACACACGGCCCACGATACTGTTGCCCGCGATGGCCAGGTTGTCGAAGTAAATGACGCGGTACTGCCCATACGAAGCGGTGAAGAGTTCCGCATCGCCATCTCCGTCGATGTCGCCGGCCATGAGCAGGTGCGGGTCCTGGATACCGATCGTGATGGTCTGACGCGGTCCGAAGGTGCCCGATCCGTCCAGGTGCTCGTACCAGGCCAGTTCGTCCAGGTCGCTGGAGGCGATCGCGAGGTCCAGATCACCGTCCAGATCGAGGTCTTGGGCGAGCACGAGCTCGGAGGTGGCCCAGGGTGTGCCGATCGCTACCGGTGCATCGAACCCGTTCGGGAGGCCGCGCTGCCATTGCACCGAACCGTCCAGTTGCTTCGCCACTACCAGGTCCAAGAGGCCATCATTGTCGAGGTCCCGTACCGTCCCGATACCGGACATGGAAAGGGAAGCAGCGGTCCCGAACGCTCCGCCACCCGTGTTCTCGCTCCAACGCAAGGTCTTGGTATCGCGGTCGCTCCAGGAAACATCCAGATCGCCATCGCCGTCCACATCGCCCAGTTCCGCGCGATCGGTGTAAAGGCCTTGCACGATCACAGCTCCTGGACCGAAAGTGCCCTGGCCATCCATGTTCTCCATCCATTCCAAAGCGCCGTCCATCAGGGTGAACAGCAGGTCCGGATCCCCGTCCCCATCGATATCCCCGGAGGTGATCGCTTTCGCGATACGACCGTTCGCCACCACTTGCGGCAGCCCGGGTCCGAAGGTGCCCATGTTGCGGTACCACTGGATCGCATTGCCCAGTTCATCGCATCCAACCAGATCGACGTATCCATCCTGGTCGATATCCACACCATGCACCACCACATCGGTGGCGTTCCAAAGTGTGCCCGCCGCGAAAGTTCCGCCCTGGTTGGCATGCACGAGCATACCGTTGCGAGTGCCCAGCACCAGGTCCGCATCACCATCGTTGTCAAGGTCGATCAGCTCCATGCTGTTCGGTCCTTCCACAGTGAACTCGTGACCACCAACGAATTGGGCGACCGCAGGAAAAACCAAGAGGAGAGCAGGTAATGCAGCGGTACGGAGCGTGCGGGAAGTGACCATATCCAGAGCGTCTTTGCGCGGCTGTTACGCAGCACCTTGTCGATGAGTTACCAGGAACTGTCGCCAAAAGGCACATCCTCATGGACCAATGGCGCTGCTTCGGGATGTTGGATCATTGGAAACCAGGGGGGAGGTGGACCATCGAAGGCCCATCGCTTCGCCGCATCTTTGCGCCCGCCCGGAGTCCAGGGCCCTGAACTCAGCGGATCGACCGGATGACCTTTCTCTCCCCCACCTTCCTGTGGGCGCTTCTCGCGCTGGCCATCCCTGTTCTGATCCACTTGTTCCAGCTACGCCGGTTCAAGCGCCTCGACTTCCCTGATGTGCGGTTGCTCCAGGAAGTGACCCGGCAGACGCGCAGCGTGAAAAAGGTGCGGCATTGGGCCGTACTGCTTTGCCGCTTGGCCGCCCTTACGGCACTGGTGATCGCCTTCGCGCAACCGGTCTTGAAGCAGGATGGGCGCACGGCCGTGGCGGGGAAGCAGGCCGTTTCCTTGTTCATTGACGACAGCTACAGCATGGATGGGCAGAACAGCGGCGGACGCCTCATGGACCAGGCGAGGAAAGGTGCGCAGGACCTGATCGGCAGCCACACGCCCACCGATCGCTTCCAAGTGCTCACGGGAAGGTTCGAAGGCCGCCAGCAATTGCTCCTAGGCAAGGAGGAAGCCAATGAGATAGCGGCCCAAGCGGAGACCGGCCCTTTCTCCCGCCCCCTGTCGCATGTGATGAAACGTCAGCGGGAAGCGCTTGTGCGCAGTGACGCGCAGGGCCGAAGGCTGGTTCTGTTCACCGACCTGCAGCGCTATACCACCGATGTGGAGAACTGGGTGAACGATACCCTGGAGCCTGTGCTGATAGTTCCGCTCCAGCCCACGGACGCGGCCGACCTCAGCGTGGATTCCGCGTGGTTCGACAACCCTGTGCGCCGGCCTGGTGCAGCGGAGGTCCTGCATGTGCGGATAACGAACCATGGGACGGAAGACCTCCAGAACGTCCCGTTCCGGCTTACGATCAATGGTTCGCAACGCGCTCAGGGCAGTTTCGGTGCTGGCGGGGGTGCTTCGGTGGATACTGCGCTGCGCTTCACGCAGCTACCGGCCGGGCCGCATTGGGGCGAAGTGTCGATCAGCGATGCGCCCATCGTGTTCGATGACGCGCTCACCATCGCTTACCGCGTGACCGGCACGCTGAGGGTGCTCATCATCGGCGGTGCTTTGCCGGAAGGCGATCGCGCATTGAGCGCCGTGTTCCGCAGCGACAGCGGCTACGTCACCGAACAACGCGATCTCCGCTCCGTCGACCCGAAGCAAGTGGAAGAGGCCGATCTGGTAGTGCTGAACGGCACCACCGAGATCCCGAGCGGGCTCGCCCAACAACTCAACACCTTGGTGGAAGGAGGCGGGGCATTGGCGGTGTTCCCGCCGCACGAAGGCGGCCTGGAAGCCTACAACGAACTGCTCGGCCAACTCAATGCCGGCCAGTACGGCAGCAAGGATACAGCGACCACCAAAGTCGCCCGGATCGACCTGGAACTTCCCTTCTATCGTGAGGTGTTCAGCGAACTTCCCCGGAACGTGGATCTACCCACCGTTCAACAGCGGTATCGCTGGTCACCGCGTGCCGGTTCGGAGGTCTTGCTGCGTTTGCAGGACGGCGCACCATTCCTGACGCGCCATCGGCTTCAACAAGGACAGGTGTTCGTCGGAGCAGCGCCGCTCGATCCCGCAGGTGGCCTTTTCATCCGTCATGCGCTCTTCGTAACGAGCTTGTTGCGTATGGCCGAGTCGAGCAGGAACTCGGGCGGTCTCTACCACGTCATCGGATCGGAGGGACTTGTGCCGCTGAACGGTTTGGAGGCGCCCGGCGAGCAAGGTTTCCGATTGCTCGGTCCGGAGGGGACCGATCTGCTGGCCGAAACACGCCGGTCAGCAACTGGTCTGGGGTTGATGCTGGAGGGCGAGGATCTGCCAGCAGGTCCCTATGCCATCACCAGCGGCCGGGATACCCTCGCGATGTTGGCCTTGGTGCATGATCGAAAAGAGTCGAGCCGCGACCTGATCCCACCCCAGGAACTGCGCGAACGACTGGAGCAAGCTGGCCTTTCAGCCTATAGGGTAGCTGACATGGCACCCGGCGGTGTTTCGCTAAGTTTGGACGATCTGGACCGCGGACGGAAGCTCTGGCCTTGGTTCATCCTGGTGGCGCTGCTCTTCCTGGCGGCCGAGGTGGTCCTGATCCGGACGAAGCGATGAGCGCGACCCTGCTACGCCAGATCCAGGTGGTGGACCCCGGGGGGTCGGCACATGGCACCGAGGTGGACCTGCTGGTGCAGGATGGGAAGATCGCCCGCGTCGGCCAACGCATCCCGAAAGGCACCGCAAAGGAGATCAAGGTCCCGGGGCTGCATGCTTCCCCGGGCTGGGTGGATCTGCAAGCGCACTTCCGCGACCCGGGCGAAGAATACAAACAAGGGCTTTTGAACGGCTTGGATGCCGCTGCGGCCGGAGGGTTCACCGCCGTGGCCGTACTGCCATCCACCCAGCCGGTGATCGATGCGCGTGCGGGGATAGAGCACCTGCTTCGAAAAGGCGCTGGACATGCCGTAAGGGTGCTGCCCATCGGCGCCCTGACCAAGGGACTGCAGGGCCAGCAACTGGCCGAACTCTTCGACCTGAAGCAGGCCGGTGCCGTGGCTTTCAGCGATGATCAGCACGCCCTGCGGAACGCACGCCTGCTGATGCTCGCCTTGCAGTATGTGCTGCCCTTCAAAGGCGTGGTGATGGTGTTCCCGCAGGACGCTGACCTGGCGCAGGGCGGACAGATGCATGAGAGCCCGATGAGCGCAAGGCTTGGCTTTCGAGGCATTCCGGCTTTGGCCGAGGAGGTGCAACTGGCGCGCGACATCGCCTTGCTCGCTTATACCGGATCGCGCATGCACATCACCACAGTGAGCACCGCGGAAGGTGTGGCGCTGGTGCGCAAGGCCAAGCAGGATGGGCTCTCGATCACAGCCGCGGTCGCGGCGCACCACCTGTTGCTGGATGACGGCTGCCTGCGCGGGTTCGATACGTTGTACAAAGTGCTTCCGCCACTGCGTGATCCCGAGCATATCGAAGCCTTGCGCGAAGGCGTGAAGGACGGGACCATCGACAGCATCGTGAGCGATCATCGGCCCGAGGACGTGGAACACAAGCGCGTGGAGTTCGCACAGGCCGCGTTCGGTGCGATCGGGCTGGAGACCAGCTTCGCGGTGGCGAACACCGCGCTGAAGGGCCG
>Ga0138256_10004658_pt1 | contig 14569 bp, 14 predicted proteins | sample KNB2016incub_MG_FD_105486 | JGI IMG/M metagenome (GOLD analysis project Ga0138256, IMG submission 105486) | Active sludge microbial communities from wastewater in Klosterneuburg, Austria - KNB2014incub_MG | ecosystem: Engineered > WWTP > Activated sludge > Unclassified | place: Austria... | reverse complement strand
TCGCATTGCCACGAAGTAATAATCTTTGAAAAATTCTTTCTAAGTTTAGGAAAAATTTCTAAGGTAAGATCAGCTAATGGAAAAGGTTCATGAATATTAAGGATGTCGCCAGAGGTTTCTAATAAATTTTTGGGATAACTTGGACTGATTGGAAGCGACAACACAAATCCATAAGTTGGTAAATATGTAACCTTAACTCCATTAATTGTTTTTTCAATTTTTTTTGAATTTACTTTATGATTACAAACAAGAACTTCAACCTCAGCACCATATTTATTTGCCAATCCTTCTGAAAGTGTTGTTACTGCTGTCTCTATTCCACCAATTTTAGGATAATAAGCTTTATTAGTTTGGACTATTTTCATTTTAAAATTATTATTTAAATGTATCTAAATTTACTTATTATTAATGGAAAGTTTAATCATTACTTATTTCAATTAATAGTTTTTCTACAATCTCATAAGTCTCATTAGACTCAATATCTTTTACAAAATAGTTTTTAATATTTGGCTGATAATAATATTTAGAATTAGAGTGGTTGTGAATTACATTTGCTTTTTTATTTGAAATTGGGAAAAATAGTGAACCAGCTCCATTATTATAAAATGAAATTGTTTCACAATTTATCGCACAAAGATGAGCAGGTAATGATTCTAAAGTTAAGGCTGCTTTTGCATATTTACTTAGTTCAAACAACTCGTCAATCGATAGCTTATTAACTGCACTTATAATTCGATTGTTTAAATTAGGAACCATAGACAATAAACTGCTATAAAATTTATTACTTTCATTTGATATCCCACAGAGTACTAAATTAAATTTAGTTTCTTCTACTATTTTTTTTACGACTTTAATTAAGAAATCTCTATTGACATTCCGATTTGGATTTCCAGTTTCAAAATGCAGTATTAAAAACGGAAGAGAGATAGTTCTCATCAGTGACGAAAAGTCTGTTGATGTTTCAACACTACAGTTATAATAAGATTTAATATCAGATAATTGTCTTTTTATCCCGATAACACTTAATTCTTTTAACAAGGCTTCCAACAAATGAAAGGAGTTACTTTTTGGGAATTTAATTTCATTAGTTAAAAGCGAACCAAATCCACCAGATCCAAAGCCAATGCGTTTTTTAATTTTGCTTTTAAAAGCTATGCGATTACCATTAGGATATGAGATTCTACCTTCGATTGATACGTCATACTGTTGCTCTCTTAATTCCTCGATAACCTTCTTTAACGAATTAAATTGAAGTAAAATTTTTCTTAAAAAATTTATTGGGCTTCTATTTTCATGAAAAGTGTTATGGATAATAACTTTTCTAAGGAAGGAATTATTCTTTAATATTGGCGAACACCATTCGGGAGCGACTACATCAATAGTTGAATTGGGATAGAATTCCTTTATTAATGGAAAGATGTAAGATAATATTAATACATCACCAAGATGACCTAGTGAGAAAAACACAATTTTTTGGGGATTTTTTATTTCAACATCAGAAATATTTAAAAAAAGTTTGACATAAATATCAACCAACCAATCAATAATGAAATGAATTGTTTTTTTCAATTTAGAAGTAGTTATATACTGATGAATCATTTCGATAGACCGAAGAAACTTTGTAAAATATTATCCAAATTCATTTTTAATGTTCTAAAAACAAAACTTTACCCATATTCCATTTTATAGCATCAACAAAACTTTTAATAACAGCCTTGGTATATTTATGCTGACCTTTAATTAACCAAAAAGCTGATTTCATAATCATGGCAAATAAAATATAAGTAAAAGTTATAATAATAAATTCTTCAGGTAAATTATATTTATTCTTTATTCTATTTTTTTGTTCTAAATCTATTTTCTTAGTTTTATATTTTTCATCAGTCCACAAATGAAGATATTATATTTTTTTCGAATTAACTTTATAATATTTCATTATATCTTCCATAGCTGATTTTGAAATCCTAATTATCGCATCATTTCTTTTAATAGATGGGGGAATAAAAAAATCAGGATATTTTCTGTAGTGAAAAGTATAATATCTTTACAAATCTTAGTTGAAGAATCGTGAATCGCTATAACATTTTTCCAATTATTCTTTTTGAATGGCACAAAAATATATGGAGTAAAAAAAATATCTATTTTATTTTTATCAATTAAATTAAGTAATTGAAAGTTTAGCCAAAAATGTTCATAAATTTGACGAGGAAGTTTACTTTTTTTTTAATGTAATTATAAAAAGAATTGTTTTGCGGTAGATCTTCATATTGAAATAAGAAATATTCATTTTTATTATTATACTTAGATAAATATTCAATTAGATTTAATAAATATCTTGCAGTACCTCTTATTTTAGTACTTAAAAGCCTTGCATCAATCCCTATTTTCATATCTATATATAATTATTTAAGAAAATATTGGTAGCTTAATCGATAATCAAATAGTGCCTTTCAAAACTTTATAATAAATCTTTAAGTGTTCTTTAGCAATATTGTCGAAGTTGTACATCGAGATATCACCATAATTCAGACTTTCTCTTACTGATAAATGATTTTTGTCAAGTTCAACAAACTTTTCAATAAGACTTAATTTATCATTTAGTTCAAAACAAAACATTTGATTATTATGCTTTGAGTTTAACTCCATATTTGTAGGAATATTTGAAATAATAATCGGAGTTTTTTGGCTCATCGCCTCAATAATAGGCATTCCAAATCCTTCGTATAATGAAGGAAACACAAAAGATTTACTATATGTATATAGTGTAACAATATCCTCATCTGTTAAATAGCCAAGTGTTCTTATACCTAATTCATCACGCAATAAATGTTTAAAATCCGAAGCACCCCACCATTTTTGTCCGCCAAGAACCATAATTGTATTTTTTTGAATTAGATTTTCACTCTTTGCTTCTATAAAAGCTTCTAAAGTAAATTTTAGATTCTTTCTTCGAGATAAATTGCCAAGAAAGAAAAAATATGTATATGGCTGAATATTGAATTTTTCAAGAAGCACTTTTTCTGAACCTTTAAAATTCCAAAATATATCCCTAATGCCATCATTACAACAAATAACTTGTGCCGGATTGGTATTAGGAAACATTTTAAGAAATTCATTCCTAATAGCTTCTGAGGGGTTGATAATACAGTCTGCTCTTTGAGAAACTTTTCTAATTGAATGCTGATGATATCTTACATAAATAAATGGAACTGTTTTGGGAAACAAAAAAACTCCCAAGTCGTGTACTGTAACAATCTTTTTACTTTTACCTTTTAAAAACGGCACAAAGTTATCTTGATAATGAACAATATCATATTTTTGAAATAAAGCTAATATATTAACTAGAGCATCAAGGCTAAATTTTCTTATTCCTTTTGGTAAAATTTTCATCGCTTTGTAATCTGAAATTTTACAGTTGCAATATTTTTTCAAATGTTTATGAAGATTTATTGCTTGTAATCCAATACCTGTCGGCTTACCTATGGAAGATCTTCCTTCGTCAATCAAAACAGTTATTGGAATATTCATAAAAAACTCATATACATTTTTGTTTATTGTAGACGAAACTTCGATCATGTACAGATGATGAAATAAAAAACAAATCATATTTTAATAATTTTATTATAGTTAAGTTTCTCATTCTACGATGAATACTTGTAAATAATATCATTTAAAATATTTATGGAACTTAGAATTACCTTAAAAATAGAAATTATATAATTCGCTTTTCAGAATTTTTTTCCCTTTTTGTTACTCAAATAATCCCACCAGCCTAATAGAATCATGTTGATTTTTTGAATTTTGTAATTTTCAAATAAAACCAGTCGGGCTATCATCCGTAAATATGAATTAAATTCAATACTAAATAATTCCGGAAAAATATTTTTATATTTTTTTCTAAGCAGAAACATATTTCTCGTTTTATAATACCATCTAAAAGGTTTATGATTGTGCGGATGGACTTTTTTCTTAAATATACTAATCTCAGTAAGGTCTGCTTCATTATGATCAAGAACTAAATCATTTATTCGAATTAAATCGTAGTGATGCAAATGCAATTTAAAACAATATTCAATATCCATATAATCAAGGAAAAAATCTTCATCAAAACCGCCAACCTTTTTATAAACATCCAAGGAAATCAGATTTCCAGAAGTCATAGCCATAGTTACTTTTTCAGTTTTACCAACAACAGGTCTAATATGAGTACCGTATTTATTTCCATGTATGGGTGTAACTAGGCCTACATTATTACTTCCTTCAAAAATAGAAATACAAGAACTTACTAAATTTAAGGGAGCTTTACTGTCCTGATCCATTGTAAGTAAAAATTTAAATCCTTTTTCTATTGCTATTTTAGCAGCGTGATTTAGCGCGCTAGATATTCCTAAATTCTTACCATATGAAATATAATTAACATTATTTAAAGATTTTATTTTATCAATTAATTTAGAATCAATAATATCAGAGTTATCGATAATCAACAATTGCCCAACTTGATTTATATAAGTAGAAATATTTTCAATCACATCTTTATCGGGATGGTATAAAACAACTACACCAGCAACTCTAATTTTGTATGAAATATTCGTTTCAATTTTTTGTTGGGTCATACTTACCAAGTATTTTTCTACGATAATGTTTGTATCCCTTCCAAATCATCTTAATTTTAATCATAACTTCTTGTTCATATAAAACAATTTCAGTAATCTCACGCAAAAAATGCTTCAAGTCTTTCCTGACATATGTCGGAAATTTCCGCTGATAGATTTTGTCAACAAAAAAGCGATTTCTTGTTCTATAATAAAGTCTTATGGGGGGATGATAGCTTGGACAAAAGGTTAGAAAAAACAGCTTTTTAATTTGCGTATCACCAACTTTATGATATAAAAAAGTTTTAGTTGTTTTAATTATTTTATATCCAGTCATGTTCATTCTTAAACAATACTCATGATCAACATGATCAATAAATAACTCCTCGAGAAACCCACCGACTTTTTGATATGCTGAAAGACTTAATAAATTACCGCTTGTAACAGTGGATAATATTTCCCCAGAGAACTCTACTACTTTTTTAGGTTGATCATCTTGATTGACATGTTCCCCTACTATAATACCAATATCTTTGGAAGTAGCAGCTATATCTACTAAAACTTCTACCATTCGCTCTGAAGCCTTGCTATCTTGGTCCATTGTCAGTAAATAATCGTAATTTTCATTTATAGCATTTTGAGCACCAATATTTAATGCTGTTGCTATCCCTAAATTTGTGTTATTCTCAATATACTTTATGTTAGGGGCACTTATTCTTTTTATAATATCTCTATTAATATTCTCTGAATTATCCACCACAAATAATTTGTCTACTTGATTTATATATGTAGATATATTATCTACCACACCATCATCAGGATTGTAAAGCACAACAACAGCTGCTATTTTATGTGGTCTATTAGTCATAATTTGCTTTAGATATTAGAAGATATAGCATATTGTGATTTAATCCTTTTCAATTCATTTTCAACAAAAGATTCATTACTATCCGGAATAAAATAAGGTTCAATCCCGTTTTTCATTTTGAATTTTCTAGTATTTCGCCACAAGTTGAATTTCCACGATAAATTCTGTTTCCTTATAATACTATGCTTTAAATTAGAATCTAAATCTTCTATTAATTCATTACTATTACAAATATCCGCAAACCACCAAAATGGTGGGTGCTTACCAGCTTTTATTATCTGATAAGTATGATCAACATGTTCCCAAGCATTATAGAACAATTCATCAAGCAACCCAACTTCTTGTAATATTTTGTGGTCAAAATAAGTAAATGCCCCAATCAGATTTTTATTTAAAGTTATAATTGGATTGCAATTATCATCAAAAACTATTTTTCTATGCATTGGATTTCCATCTTCATTTTTGTTTGCGTTTCCATGATATGCAAAGTTCAAATGTCTTATACCTGAATTATTTGCAGCCGCTATATACTTATTATAAATATTAGGATCTTTAATAACAATATCATCCTCACAAACGAATATATGTTCGCAACCACTTTCTAATAAGAAACGTAATCCTTCATTTTTTGTTCTACCAACTCCAATATTTTTTTTATGTTGAATAAATTTATCAAAATATGTAGGAACAAGACATTCTGAGATTTTTCTTCCATCATTAATGACTATCATTTTATCTGCTTTGGGTAAGGCAGTTATGCTTTTCTCAAAAAATGCAGGTCTATTACAAGTGACTAAAACAATTCCAATTTTATTCATTATCATTTAGTTCTAATATTGGCTTAATGAAATCAGATTTTGATTTTGTTGAATCTAAAACCCTTTTAATTCTAACTGATTTCCCCCACTTTAAAAATTTATTTGCATACTTTTTTACATTTTCCGCATCATTCCATTTTTTATAGATCAACACAATCAAAAGAAAACTGTATTCTGGATATTGAAAATGTGCATTAGGAAAAAGTGACAATCTTGTTTTATTATACACTTTGTACCACAATAATGGCATACTTACAAAAAAAATGTTCTTATTAAAAAATTTCTTTGTCTCAACTTGGCTTAAGGAATTAACAAATTTTTGAGTATGATAAAATGTATTTGAAAAACCTTCAAAATAGGTCTTTTTTACATTCTGATATTCTTTGTTTGTTCTATCGGGGGACTTATAAAAGGTGCCTAAAACCAATTCCAAATGCTTAAGCTCATACCTTTCAGCAACACGAATGTAAAAGTCGTGGTCGCCACAAACCTCAAATTTTTCATTAAACCAAATGGCGTCACTAAAGTGAATCGAGGCTCTCCACATTGGTTGAGAACCTATTAAACATCGGTCAAGAAGATGAATAAATTTGTAATGGGGGAAATAGTAAATTTTGTTATTATTTGCCTCTCTATATCCCTGGTTCTGCATTGTAGTGATATACTGATCTGCATAAACAACCCCAACATTAGGATATTTCTCTAATTCAGTCGAAAGAATTTCGAGTGCATTTTCCTTAAGTCGATCATCTGTATTTGTATTTGTAATGTATTTACCATTTGAAATTTTTATACCTCTATTCCAGGCTTTATAAATGGTTTCTCTTTCTTCGGTTCTTATGTACTTTATATTGGGATACTTTTCGATGTATTCCTTAATAATCTCTTCCTCATTTTGTTGTGAACCACTATTTACTATTACTATTTCTAATTTATCAAAGATAGTTTGTTGTAATAAATCTTCAATTTTTCCCCGTATAAATCTTTCAGAATTATATGTTGAAATGATTGCAGAAATTAGATATTTAGAACTCTCATTACTCAAATTATTTCATTGCCTCGATATTTAAACTAATAGGATAAATAGTCTCCTTCACCTTATACTCAATCGAGGTCCAATCTTCAAAATCATGATGATCTACTTCCTCTGACACCCATTTTCTAATTCCTCTATAACCACAATCTTGAAGTAATGATTTCAGATAAGTTTCATTAAAAATGGCATAGTGAAAATTCTGTTTGTACTCCTGCCCACCAAGCAAGGGTCTCCAAATTAAATCAATATTTTTATTGCAATCGTTATAAATTTGTATTATCGTTTCAAAATCAGGAACACCTAACCTTAAAATCCCAGCAGGTTTTAGAACTCTTTTCCACTCTTCTAATACAATTTTAATATTAGAGATTGGTAAATGTTCTAAAACGTGTGAAGCATAAATAAGATCTGCAAAATTATCTTTAAACATTGATAAATTTGTAACATTGCTTATATGATGTATATGAGGGAAGGGCCTTCCATCAACATTTATAAAACCTTTACTATTTATTTCACCACAACCTAAATGAATGAAAACTTTACCATCCTGATTTTGTGGATATTTTTTATGATAAACTTTACTCTTTAAAATAAAATATGCAGCACTCAGATTTTTAAAGATTTTCTTTATAATTTTTTTTGTTATAACCAGCATTAAAAAGATACCTAAAATTTAATTTTAATCTCAACAAAAAGTTTTTTAATAAATTCAATTATATCATTAATAAAAATAATTAACATAAAAATTGAGAATAAATAAACTGGAGTTAAATAATCATAGCTGCCATAAACCCAAAATATCGTTAATGTAAATAATGAAATTATGAGCAATATTAGTTTATAGATTTTAACATCGTTTAGAAATCTGGGAACATTCAAATTCCATCTTTTTCTTAACATAACAACCATTAATATATTTCCAATAAGAACTGAAATAAAATAACCGATAAGAGCAAGTGCGTTATTAAATAGAGTAAATCCAACTATAAGAGTTACAGCAGTTGTTATAAGATTGATTAGTTGTAATCCTGAAAGAAAATGAACTTTGCCAACGCCTAATAAAAAATTATATATACTATAACCAAAATTGTTAATGGATTCCGGAAGGCTTAGAATAATAAAAATTAAAATGGCTTCATCAATACTAAAAAAATGTTTTATAAAAAGAATAAAAGGAAGAAGTAATACTCCATAAAATATTCCTGAATAAAGAACACCAAATTTGCAATAAATAAAAAGTTTATGGTTAATAAAATTACTTCTCTCATCATATGTAAGCAAAATACTTGTTTTGGGTAAAATAATTTTAAAAGTATTAAAGTATAAACCAGAAATGGCGGTAGCGAATCTTCTAGCTATTTCATACGCTGGAACAATACTAATATTATAAAAATTACCAATTAGATACTTTATTAACGGATCTATTAGTGCATTAAATACTGACATCAGTTGAACTGATACACTAAATTTTAAAACTTTTTTTAGTTCAGACTTTTTAAAAAAGGAAATATTTAATTTATAAGATTTGTACTTTGTAATAAAAATGAATACAAAAATTAAAAAAACAATTATTGCTATTATTAAATAGCTAAGTGCAAGGTAAAACAAATCGTAATTATTTATTGTTACAATAATTACCGAAAGCAGAATTAAAAAGGATTGTAGAATGCTAATTTTACTAGTCAAATCAAATTTGCTTAACCCCTCAAAGAAACTGTTAAAAAATATTGTTAAATATTTTACAAAGAATGATAAACCAAGAATCAAAAAAATTTGAATGAATTGCTTCTTTAACTCGGGTAAGATAATACTAGAGTTACTAAAGTATACATTAAAAGCTAACAAATTCCCTAAAGCAAAAATAAGAACTCCTAACAATACAAATAGGAATATACTACTAGAAAGTAAAATCGATATTCTTTCGATGTCATCTTTTTTGTATTCAGACACATATTTTATAATTGTGGTTCCAAATCCAAAATCTAGGGTACTGCCAAACCCCCAAATCGATGAAAGAATTATCCAGATCCCAAATTGTTCTTTACCAAAATGCTCTATGTTCATCTTTAATGTGATTACAGAAATAACAGCAAGTAAAATAAAATTAGTTGCTAACCAAAACGAATTTGTTTTATCAGTATTCATTACAAAGTTTGGTTGTGTTCAACTTGTTGGATTTTAGATACGAGCAATCCAATTATAATTCCAAACCAAACCAAATACTGTCCATAAACCCAAGCCTCGGTCATTAGCATAGAAAAGGTTATATAGATAATGGATACAAAGATTACTAAAGTTGTGATAACATTTTTTTCATCAATTCTTGATTTCATCATTTGAAACAAATTCCTATGAACCGAAAAAAGAAAAAATAAGAACAAAATAAAACCAACAATTCCTGTTTCTACAAGTATTTCCAGGTATGCAACATGAGGAGTTTTATTTTCGACATATTGTTTAAAAAACGGTTTGGGAATAGTATAGTATTTATTAGACGTTTTTTTAAATGAATACATTCCGATCCCTAAAACTGGCTCCTTCATAAATGCATTCACTGCCGTGTGCCATATAAACAGTCTTGAAACAAATGAATTCTCTCCAACAGAAGCAGGATTCTCAGATAATTTAACATCATTTGTTTTAGTGTCCAGTCTTCTACTAACATCAATATCAGCACTACTAGTAATATAACTAACAAAAACGGTAGCTGTAAGAAATAGTATTATGCTTGAGAATATTATAATTCGTTTATTAATTAAGAATTTTTTACTATTAAATAATAAGACTACCAGTAAAAAAGCCAAACCAACTACAGTGGATAACCAGGCATTTCTAGTCTGAGTTAAAATTAATCCTATGAGGATAGTTAAAGATAATATCGCATATAAATATTTAATCTTTCTTTTGGCATAAAGCAAGAAAATAATTGAATATAAAAATGCTAATCCTGCAAGATCTATAAAAAAGACACCTAATAATCCAAATGTTCTTCCACCGAATGTTAATCCGTTGAAAATAACAATAATTGAATGAAAGAAAACGGCTAATACAAAAATGAGAAATAGTTTTTGCATCTCTTTTTCTTCAGATACAATTTTCGGAATAGTAAACACAATTAAAACAAAAGCGATTAGATTAAAAAAATCCAGCAAGACATAAAGGTCAATATGAGAATTTACTAATGAAACAACTGCTGCAAATACGAATATAATCAAGGATAGGATAATGGGATTTTTATACTTCTTTGTTTCAAACTCTGAATAATTTAACAACACAGATAATAATAAAAACAAGCTGACAATTACTGAACTATGAATTTGCAGAATGTATGGAACAAAAATATTTAATACAGTAAGAAGTAAAATAAGTTTTATATTAAAACTGAAAAGAAATAAGACAGCTAAAGCAGTTAATACGTATATAATATTGAAAGATAAGAATTGAATTGCTATAAGATTTATCCCGAGTAGTAAAAGTACTATTAAAATAGAAAATGATATATTAAATCTATCGGGTAACAATCCAGATAAAATATCTTTGTTCAATTATTTAATCCTGGTTCTAATTTCTGAATTTGAAAAAATGAGATACAACATATCTTATTTTGTCATTTTCAGTGTTCTTTATTTTTGTTTGCAAGATTAAGCCAATTAAAACTATGCTAGAGATAACTATAGAAACTAAAATTGCAAAAAGAACCCTTTGAGGATAAGACTTTTTTACAGGCGGGATTCCATAATCAATAATTTGTATATATGGAATACTCTTTTGCTCTTCAAATTTGGATTGTTCATATAGTGGAATTATAAATTCAAGTAGTGCTTTGTTTATTTCAATATTACTGAAGTATCTTAGATATGTCATTGTTTTTTGTGGAAGATTATCAATTGGTAATATTAGCTCAGATTTCTCCTTACCTCGTTTCAGGTCCTCCAATTTAGTTTTGTATTCATCGTAGGCTATCGTTGCTTCCTGAGATCTTGGTGCGTCTTTTCCAAATAATTTGTGCAGCACTGATAATTCAATTTGTTTTGCAAATAGTTCGGATTCCAATTTTGTGTATGCTTCAATAGATGTTTTTGCTTGTTCTTCCGCAAAGATGAGTCCGCTTTTCTTCTGAAATTTAACTAATGAGTCCTGAGAGAGAATTAAATTACTTTTAATTTCTTCGTACCGTTTTTCCAAAAACATTCTGTTTTCACGCGCTTTCGCAGTATTTAATTTAATTAATGTTAAGTTAAGCTGATCGACAAGATAGTTTGCCATAGAAGCTGCTTTTTTAGCGGAACTTGCTCTTACAGTAATTTCGTAAGCCCCCTTTTCTGTTTCATCAGCTTTTATATCTTTTCTAACTGCCTTAATTGTTTCATCAATATTATCTTTTACATATTCCTTCTTAAGATCAAATTTTTCAACAAGATTTTTAATTGAAGTTCGACTATATATTAAAGTTGTATAGATATCTGTTGTACCTTCTGAGCCACTTAAACCCGGTATGCTAATCGGCAAATTTGAGAAACTTTTCATAACAGATGATATTCCAGTTACATCATTTCCTTCAGCAGGAATGATTAGCGCTGTAGAATCAAATTTTTCAGGAACAAAAAAGAAGATGTAGAGATAACTCAAAACTAAAGAAAGAAGAAAAATGCTTATTAAAAATTTCTTCCATTTAACTATTAGAACAAAATAATCTATAAATTCAAAATTTTTATTTTCAGTCATTGGTAATTTGTTTCTTGTTAATATTAGTTTTGTAAATTTAATGTTTTTCTGTTGATATGACAATTAAGAGTTTGGGCAGAAATTTATATAATAAGCTAAGTAGATCAGTCTAATATTATTAAACAGATTACAGTGGACAATATCAATCGTAAAATCAGAATCTAATCAATTGACAATTACTGAATAGGCCGCTGAAGAAATTTAGTTTAAAGTGTAATCTATAATTTCAATATTTTTAAAGGATCCAAAAGTTATATTATTGGTACCATAATAAAACTGAATGATGCCTTTATTCCTTGTTAATTTTGTAGTTGAATTTTCAAATCCGAAAATATTAAAAATATCAGGAGATGTAACAGAATAGTATCGTTTGATTGTTGATGTCCTAAAAATATAACTCCAGTCAAATACAATTATACTATCAGAATTATTTGTTTGAATATTGATATATTTCTCAGAAACACTATTATTACTTGAATCAAATCGTGTTTCATTAAATTTAAATAGATAATTAGGATAGGTCCCAGCTACACTTACTATATGTAAATCAATGGTTCCAGCACTTTGCCCACTTCCTCCACCACTTGTGTACCAATTGTTTATCCAATGATATGTCCAATGATTACCAACTTTTAAAAGGAAGTAATCATATTTTATTCTTGTTAAAGCAATGTTAAGGTTGAGAGTGTCAGTCACGATTATGGAATTCGAATAATCGCTAAACTCGGGGTGTGCAATTGTAAGTACTGAGTTCTTTTTAATGCAGTCTTTAAACTCAAAAAATCCATTACTGTCAGAGAAAGTCGTTAAGTTGTTTAAAGTTATATATGCATCTTCAATAGGCCCATCTATGGAATTAATGTAACCTGATACACTCCCAAGTGTGTCCGTTGGAGTTGGTGGATTAATAATGTATGGTCTATTGATAGAATCAGATTTGCATCCAACTAAAAAAAGGGAAGAACAAAAGAATAAAAGAACAAAAGAATAAAAGAATAAAAGAACAAAAGAACAAAAGAACAAAAGAATAAAAGAATAAAAGAATAGAAGAATAAAAGCAAATAAGAAAAACTAAATAACAAAACCAACTTTTTCATAAAGAGCCCCTACGAAAAAATGAGATAATAAAAATCGAAAAGAACTGCTTCTAAATTAAACTTATTCTTTAAGAGTAAAGACATTTAGCAGAATAGAATTTGCGTTTAAGCAATTATTATCTTGTCTTACTCATCCACCATTCCTGGTATTTTATTTCATCTTCAATAAGTTTTTCAATCAGTTCATCAAATGATAAGTTGTAATTCCAGTCCAGTTCTGTTTTTGCTCGTTTGGGATTGCCATAAATTACTTCAAGTTCAACAGGACGGTAAAGTGCTTTATCAAATTTTACAAACTCTTCTGGATCAAGTCCAAGCTTAATAAATACTTTATCAATAAACTCCTGCAAAGTATATGCTTCACCGGTGCAGATAATGTAATCGTTAGGTTTGGGTACATTCAGCATTTTCCACATTACCTTAATATACTCCGGCGCATAACCCCAATCTCTTTGTACGGAAGTGTTCCCAACTTTAAGAGAATCAAGTTCATTTCGTTTTATCTTTAGGGCAGATGAAATTATTTTTTTTGTTACAAAGTTTTGTCTTCTTAATACGGATTCGTGATTAAACAAAATACCACTTGAGATAAATAAGTTATATGCTTCGCGGTAGTTTACGCAAGTCCAGTGAGCAGCAGCTTTAGAAATTGCATACGGACTTGCAGGATGGATAATAAATTCTTCATCAATCGGAAGTTTTTCTTTAGCAACATTGCCATACATTTCACTGCTGGAAGACTGATAAATTTTAATTTTCTTATCAACTATGCGTATGGCTTCCAAAATATTTGCAACAGAAATAATATTGTACTCAAGTGTACCAATCGGCTGTTCGAATGATAATCCAACAGAGCTCTGTGCTGCAAGATTGTAGAATTCATCAGGTTTAAATTTTTCTAACAGTCTTATAATGTTTGAAAGATCGAATACGTTTGCTTCAACCAGCTGAACATCATTTTCAACACCAAGAAAAGTTAGTCCATTAGAATTTCCGGATTGCAGGTTTCTTGTTATACCAATTACCTTATAATTTTTTTCCAGAAGAAACTTACTTATGTAAGCTCCGTCTTGTCCTGTTATTCCGGTTATTAGTGCTGTTTTCATTTATAATTAATAATTTGAATCAGTAAATGTTGGATTAAATCTATTCAAATTTACAACATCTTTTTAAGATATGATAATTAGCAATATCAATCTTAAGAATTGGTACGCTGATTGGACTGATTTACTATGATCTTAACTGATCTTACAAGATCATAATATTCAGTGAACCATTTTAGTTAAAAATTTTCCTTGACATTATGTTATTTTCTGTCAATATTTGCTACAGTTAAAAACAAAGGAAAAAATTTATAACCGATTTGCTACAGTTTTAATTTTCGTTCGTCTAAATATTTAATTGTTAGAAAATTAACCAGAGTAGCAAATGTA
>Ga0138256_10004657_pt1 | contig 14572 bp, 11 predicted proteins | sample KNB2016incub_MG_FD_105486 | JGI IMG/M metagenome (GOLD analysis project Ga0138256, IMG submission 105486) | Active sludge microbial communities from wastewater in Klosterneuburg, Austria - KNB2014incub_MG | ecosystem: Engineered > WWTP > Activated sludge > Unclassified | place: Austria... | reverse complement strand
TTTACGAGACGAGTCCTTGAAAACCTTCAGGGTTTTCAGATGACCGAGAATGATCTCGTGATAGTTGTTATATGTGGTGGCGGTTCAGCAATGTTTGAAGTTCCACATACAGTTACTTTTGATAAGAAACGCGAGATAGATAATGTATTACTACATTGTGGTGCTTCAATAAGAGAGATGAATATTATTAGAAAGCATTTGTCTGCCGTAAAAGGAGGAGGGCTCGCAAAATTTCTTTTTCCTGCAGAAATTGCGACTCTTATATACTCAGACGTACCAGGGAATGACCTTTCAACTATTGCATCCGGTCCAACAGTAAAAGACCCTACTACCTTAGACGATGTAAAGATGGTAATTCAGAAATTTCCACAACTTGCATCGATTAATCTTTCGGAAAATGACTTCGCTGAAACTCCTAAAGCTGATAAATATTATGAACACGTTACTTCTTTTATCATGCTTAGCAATATAACAGCATTGAATGCGATGGAAGAAAAAGTAAAAGAGTTGGGATATGAGCCTATTATTCTGTCTGATTCATATCAAAATGATGCCAATTTAGCCGCTATTGAATTAATCGAAAAAACTTCAGGTGGTACAGTATTGTTAGTTGGCGGTGAGACAACCGTTAAAGCGGTAGAAGGTGGTATTGGTGGAAGGAACCAACATCTAGCACTTGCTTCACTTGATTTTGTGGGTAGCGATGTAGTAATCGCATCAGTAGGAACAGACGGTTGGGATAATTCACATAATGCAGGAGGAATAGGGGATAAGCATGTTATCGAAAAAGCAAAGAATTTAGAATTGAAATATACCGACTTTTTATCAGCTACAAACTCCCTTGCATTTTTGGAAAAAACCGGTGATGCTATAGTTACCGGTAAATTACCAAGTAATGTTGCTGATATTATTGTAGTACTGCGTGAGAAATCAGATGTTTCTGAATTACATATAGAAAGTACCATGAATATTATAAATAATGATAATAAATCAAATAAATTATTCGTTATCCCTGAATTATATGATGAAAAAGTAAAGATACTTGAAGAGAAAGCAAATGAAATTAGACAGTTAATTATAACAACTCTATTGGAAGCAGGCTCAGGGCATTCAGCGGGACCTTTGGGAATGGCAGATATTTTTGCATCACTGTATTTTCATATTTTGAATATAAATCCATCAATTCCTGATGATCCTGATCGTGATCGTGTAGTGCTCTCAAACGGTCATATTTGTCCAGTGCTATATGCTACTCTAGCTCAGGCAGGATTTTTTCCAATTGAAGAACTTAAGACTCTGCGAAAGATTAACTCGCGCCTTCAAGGACATCCTCACCGTGGTTCACTTCCTGGTATCGAAAATACCTCAGGTCCTTTAGGCGAAGGCTTATCTCAGGCTATAGGCATGGCTCTAGCGGCACGAATTGATAAAAGAAAGTATCAAGTATATTGTCTTACTTCAGATGGAGAACATCAGGAAGGAAATACATGGGAAGCAATTATGCTTGCGGGAAAATATAAAATTAATAATCTCACTGTTATTATCGATAGAAACAACATTCAAATTGATGGATTTACGGAAAATGTCATGCCTCTTGAGCCTCTACGTGAAAAATATGAGGCTTTTAACTGGCATGTATTGGATGTAGATGGCCATAATTATCGATCTATTGTTAATGCAGTCAGGGAAGCGAATTCAGTTTATGAAAAGCCTTCAGTTATCATTGCTCATACTATTCCAGGTAGAGGAGTAGATTTCATGGAAGAAGATTTTACCTGGCATGGTAAGCCCCCGAATAAAGAAGAGGCAGAGAAATCTCTCGCAGAGTTAAGAACATTACAAGGTAAGATAAAAAGCGAACATGAATAACAACTAGCGAATAGCATATAGCTAATGGTAAATGGCTTAAACAAAACAATTCACTATTAGCCATTAACTATTTACTTAAATCTATGTTAAATCCTAATTTAAAACTAAATCCAAAAATATTCGATAAAGATGTCGAGGTGAAAGCCACACGTGAAGGCTATGGGGAAGGTCTTGTAATCTTGGGTGATCAAGATCCTAACATTGTTGTCTTAACGGCAGATCTATCCGAATCCACCCAATCTCATCTTTTTGAAAAGAAATTTCCAGAACGGTTTTTTGAAGTTGGAGTAGCAGAGCAAAACATGGCAGCTGTTGCAGCAGGACTTGCAGTGTCAGGAAAAATTGCATTTATTTCTTCATATGCAACATTTTCTCCAGGTAAAAACTGGGAAACCATAAGAACTACAGCTGTATATAATTGGGCGAATGTAAAAATAGCCGGACATCATGCAGGGATTATGACAGGTCCAGATGGTGCGACCCATCAAGCAACTGAAGATATAGCAATCACGAGAGTTTGGCCCAAGATGACCGTATTGGTACCCGCAGATTCTATACAAGCAAAAAACGCGACCATTATGGCAGGAACTATAGAAGGACCAGTTTATATACGTTTTACACGAGATAAAACTCCGATTATGACTACTCTAGATACACCATTTGAAATGAATAAAATTCAATCCTTTTGGGTTAGCGATGCTCCGGTCGCAACATTATTTTCCATGGGATATATGACATATTATGCTATGGTGGCTGCAAAGGAGTTAGAAGAAGAGCATATACATGTTGATGTAGTAAATGTTCCAATAATAAAACCCATGGACGCTGAAGGGATTATAAGTTGCGTAAATAAATCAGGAGCTGTAGTTACTATAGAAGATCATCAAATATCAGGTGGATTGGGAGGAGCAATAGCTGAATTACTTTCCGAACAACGTCCGACCAGAATGGAGTTTATAGGGTTACGTAATACTTTTGCTGAATCAGGGAAAACACCTGAGCTTTTGGCGAAGTATCATATGGATGTGCCAGCTATTAAGGAAGCTGTTAAAAGACTAATAAAACGTTAGATATTTATATTAAATTTATGATAGGAATATTAGAACAACTCCAACTACTTTTGCCAGGCAAGGTATATCTTGACGATGCGACCAGAGATAAATATAAAAGAGATGCGAGTGTATTTGAGATGAAACCTCAGGCAGTAGTGGTACCAGATACCATTGAAGAACTTCAAAAATTAGTACAATTTGTCAATGAACATAAAAAACATAATCCTGAACTGTCACTTTCTGTAAGAGCAGCAGGCACGTGTATGAGTGGAGGATCTTTAACGGAATCAATACTTATAGTTATAGAAAAGTTTAATAAAATACTTCGCATATCAGCTGAAGATGCGTTAGTCCAGCCTGGTGTATATTATCGAGATTTCGAAAAAGAGATAGCAAAGCATAACCTAGTATATCCACCATATCCTTCTTCTAAAAGATTATGTACGCTAGGTGGTATAGCTGCAAATAATGCAGGGGGAGAAAAGTCACTTCAACATGGAAAAGCTGAAGACTTCGTAAAAGACCTTAAGGTTATTCTTAAAGACGGAGTGGAGTACTCATTTAAAAAATTAAATCTTTCAGAGCTTGAAAAAAAGCTCGATCTTCATAATACTGAAGGAGAAATATATAGAGACACATTTCGTTTATTTAATAAATATTACGACCTTATACAAAACAATAAGCCTAATGTTTCTAAAAACTCTGCTGGATTTAATATTTGGAAAGTTTGGGATAAAAAGCATTTTGATTTGAGTCAAGTATTCGTTGGTTCTCAGGGAACGTTAGGAATTATTACTGAAATAAATTTTCGATTAATACCTAAGAAGAAACATCGAGGGATGCTTGTTTGCTATTTAGATAATCTAGATAATTTACCCCAAATAGTTCAAACAGTCCTTAAATATAAACCTGAAAGCTTCGAAACATTCGATGACTATACTTTAAAGTTGGCATTAAAGTATGTTACTGGTTTTTCTAGTGCTTTGAAAATAAGTAAATTTGAAACTATTAAAGCATTTCTTCATGAATATATGTATGTACTTGTTAAAGGTATGCCAAAACTTGTACTTCTTATTGAATTTGAGGAGGAAAGCATGCATGATATCAATGGAAAAATTCATACGTTGGCAGATGAATTAGTAAATTTTGAAAATTTGGTATTAAGGATAACAAGAAATGAAGCAGAAAGACAAAAGTATTGGGTTATAAGGAGAGAAAGCTTTAATTTATTAAGAAAGAAAATTAATGACAAATATGCAGCACCATTTATTGATGATACATGCGTGCGTCCGGAAGTTTTTCCTCAATTTCTTCCAGAGCTTTATAAAATTTTCGACCGATATGATCTACAGGCCACTATAGCCGGACATATAGGAAATGGAAATTTTCATATTATTCCGCTCATGGACTTCTCAAATCCCAAAGAGAAAGAAAAACTATATAAAGTGGCAAGAATAGTTTTTGATCTCACAGTAAAACTAGGTGGTACTCTATCGGGAGAACATAATGACGGATTGATTCGTACGCCATATCTTCATAAAATGTTTAATCCAGAAATTCTACAAGTATTTAAGGAACTAAAACACATATTCGATCCTCAAAACATCTTCAACCCACATAAAAAAATAGACCTAACAGAAGAATATACGTATCGTTATGTCATTAAACAAAACCATCTTCAAGAACAAGTAGCTTAATTCTTCCTAAAACCCTCTAAATTACAAAAGATTTCAAGGTTAAAAGAAGTCCTATGGGTATCAGTTAGACCGTGTTTATAAATGGCATCTCTATGAAATTTTGTACCGTATCCTTTATTTTCTGCAAATCCAAAATTTGTATAATGTGCGGCAAGTTTTTCCATGATTTCATCCCTATGTACTTTTGCTATTATTGAGGCTGCGCTTATAGAACATGAAGTGCTATCTCCTCTAATGATTGCTTTTTGGACTGATCTCTTAAGTCTCTTCACGTTAAAACCATCAATTAAGAAAAATATCTTTTTATCATTAAGTCTCTCAAATAACTCACGTATGGCCTTAAAGAGCGCGAGATCATTTGATTTCCCTATGCCAAATTTATTAATGTGCCATACTGGTACTTCAGAAATCGCATAAAGTACAGCTTCTTTTTTAATAATCTTAGAAAGTTGCTGACGTTTAAGAGGAGATAAAGCTTTGGAGTCTTTTAAGTCATTTTTAGCTGAGAAATGAAATGGTAATATCACGGCAGCAGCTACAATTGGACCGGCAAAAGCACCTCTCCCGACTTCATCTGCTCCTGCTACAAAATCATAGCCAAGTTGTAGGAAACGCAACTCTTCATCAAAGTTTGGATGAATTATTTTCATCGTTTTCATCTGAGATTTGAAGCTGTACGTCTTTAGTGTCATATTCGATATCATCCAATCCTTTAATTTGAGGTAAGGTTCGACCAATTATAGCTTTAAGATCTCCATGCATGCCAAAAGTATTATCAATTACCATTCGTATGTTTTTTTCATCCCTTGACCATTTATTCATAAAGTATCGTTTTTCTTTTTCAATTTCGTTTTGCATATTTGTAAACGCTTCGACAATTGCTTCAATTCTATGTTTGAATTCAGTGCCTGAAAGATATGTATACATTAGTTCCATTTTTCCATCCTTTGCCTGAACTGATTGTTTAGCGTAAAATACCTCGATTAATTTTGCCCGCAATGTACTAGCAAGTGTAATTACAAATGTACGATTTGTCACCCAAATACCATTGTGGTACCCAGCAACGGTCATAGCTACAGGCAATATTTCACTTATAATAACCGCTTCCTGCGCATTTATTGTTCTTTTATCCGCTTTTAATTTCTCGATCCAACCCTCTTGCCACGTTTTTGTGTTTTTAAGCTCCCAAAGGATTTTACCGTTGTAATTACCTTTACTGTCCCATACTTCTTGAACTATATCAGCACCTCGTACTCCTTTTCCTACAGGTGAAATCTTATCATTTGGAAAAGTAAGATGAAGTAAATTTTCAAATTCTAATTCGAATGCCTCACCTTGGGTTTGTTGGGAGCCTTGTTGTAGTTTTCTTCGCATATCCTCAAGTTCTTTTAATGCATCAGTAAGCTGCTTATCTTTTTCTGCGATTTTTCCATGTTGTTCTTCCTCGGCTTTTTTTTGGGCTTCATTTCTGATTTTTTCTTCTTCAGAGGCGAGTTGTTTTAACATATCCACTTTCAAATCTTCTTTTTCACGCTTTAAATCATGCATTTTTTGAGAAAGCTCTTCCCTTTTTTCAAGAAGCTCTTTAATTCTCTCCTCTTTGTAGTTAGCCGATTCACTCAAATCTTTTAATTGTGTTGTAAACTCCTCCCTGAGTTTTTTAGTAGATTCGTCGATGGCTCTTTTCTTTACTTCATTTAGCTCTTTTTCGTGCTTTAATCGTTCATTCGCAATGATTTTTTCTTCCATCTGTTTTGAAAGAGCGCTAGATATTTCTATCTCTTTACCACAAGATGGGCATATAATTTTATCCATAAATCAGGTACTACTATATATTCATAACTTGTAATATGCAAGTAAAAAACATTCTAGATTTGTTATGATAAATCTAGAATGTTTGATGCAATAGGAAAAGCAACACTTATTACTTACTATCCTCCGTCTTTAATTATGGCTACGGTATTTATTTTTTTTATTGGATATTTTTATGGCTATGCTGTAAGTTTTATTTTTGGTATAAAAAAAACTTTAACTGTAGGCTTCTTTGTAGTCATATTGTCGACTATACTGGTTCTGTTTTCCTCAGTTGGCTTTATACTTACAACTCCATGTAGTGCCTTAGATAATTCTTTGCTTTGCTCTGATTACATTAATATCATAAATAGAGTATCAGTAATTACTATTATATTATTATCTCATTTATTAATGAATATTGCCCTGGGGCATATTGGGGTTTTGTGTGGAATAATTAACTTTTACCCAAGTGAATGGTTTTTAAAAAAGTACTATAAATTTAATTCTTTAAAAAAATCAGCAGAAGAGCTAGATCAGCTAACTGCTAATGAAAAGCAAATAACCATGGGTAGTCAATCGATGTCAGACATAAGTCTTAAAAAGTAATCTTATTCTAATCGTTTCAATTTTATTCTATAATTAATTTCATCCATGATTAAATCATTACTTAGAAATATTTTTATATATGTTGTTTCACTTATCATACTTCCTCGAGTTGTATTCGGAGTCTCAATATTAGGCGGGTTTCAGACAATCACAATCGGTGCTATCGCATTAACTTTAATGTTTACCTTATTAAAGCCTATACTTAACGTTTTAACTTTTCCATTCAATTTAATGACTATGGGGCTTTTTTCTGTCATTACTAATACTGTTATACTCTATTTATTGACGGTCTTTGTACCGAATATAACTATTCATTCTTTTGGTTTTCCGGGAATGTCAGTACTTGGATTTAGCGTTAGTCCGCTCACATTTAATACTTTTTTTGCATTTATTGCTGCTTCTGTAGTATTATCTATGACTTCAGGCCTAATCCGATGGCTGATAAAGTAAAAAATATGGATAATTCACTTACAAACGTAAAAATAGTATGCCTTGGAGGAGGAGTAGGAACAAGTAATGCAATTAGAGGACTAAAGCAATATAGTCCGCAAATAACTGTAATAACTTCAATGGCAGACGATGGGGGATCTTCAGGAAGACTTCGAAAAGCGTATCGGATTATGCCACCAGGTGATATAGTTTCCTGTATTTCAGCTATGATTCCAGACTCAAATATAGATCTAGCTCATCTTCTTACTTATCGTTTTCCCGGAAATAGTAAAGAAAATAAATCAATCGACGGACATAAATTAGGGAATCTAATTATGTTTGCTGAAATACTGAGAACGAAAGATTTTTATAAAGCAATTGAGGTCACAAAGAAACTTTTTGGTGTAACAGGCGAGTTTCTACCTGCAACTGATATTCGTACCCGACTTAGTGCTATTACTAAAGACGGGAGGACTATACACAGTGAAACGACTCTGGATTTAGCCAAGTATAGTCAGCCACATGGTTTAAAAAAAATCTACATTACTCCTAAGAATCCCCGCGTAAATCCAAAAGTTATTAATCAGCTACTGCAGGCTGATATCATAATAAGTGGCCCAGGAGATTTATATACGAATCAATTACCTGTGTTAATAATACCAGAGATTAAAAAAGCAATTATCGAAAGTAAAGCCAAAAAGGTTTTTGTAGTTAATATTACTAATAAGCCATTTGAAACTAAAGGATACGCAGTTATTGATTTTATTAAAGCAGTGAAGGATCATCTTCAAGTATTTCCTTTTGATACAGTTTTAATAAACGATAATCAGACTCATATGATCCCAAAAAAATATAAATATGAATATGTACCACTTATTTCTGAACTAAATAATTATGATGTAAAGATAGTGCAAGCTGATCTAGTCTCAGAAGTATTTCCGCTTTATCATGATCCCGTAAAACTTGCAAGAGCGATCAAGAATTTATATAATGTCTGATACAACTTAGGTACATATGGTTTTAAACATATTTCAAATTATAATTGCGTTATTATTGATAGTGTCTGTTCTTCTACAGTCTTCTGAAGGAGGACTTTCTCCGGTCTTTGGTGGTGGTGGAGAAATGTATAGAAGTAAGCAAACAGTTGAAAAACTTCTTCAATACGCAACTATTGTTTTGGCTTTATTATTAGCCGGAACATCAATAGCGCTTCTTTTATGACCTCGTTTGTTTTAATATGCAGCGTGTAACTTATAACGCGCAGCACTCAGCTTGCAATACGTTATACGCTACACACTACACGTTACACTACTATGGCTGTTTTTCGTACAAGATTTTTACTCTGGCTAGTTAAAGCTTATGTTAAAAAATGGGGAAGGCAATTTGTATTGTTTTTTGTTGTTGGGCTTTTCATATTTTTTCTTTTAATTCGTTTTTACCCTTATATTATTACTTATATTCCAGTCCAAAATAAAACAGTTATAGGAGCTAGAGGAGCCTATGCTGCAGATGAGATCCCTGATTACATTATATCTAGAGTCGGAAATGGTTTAACAAAAATTACTAAAAGTGGTGAGGTAGTATCTGATCTTGCATCATCCTGGGAAATTAAAGATAACGGAAGAACATATATATTTCGTCTTAAAAAAAATATAAAATTCAATGACGGAACGCGACTTACCTCAAAAAACGTAACTTATTCTTTTAAAGATGTATCTATTGCAAGACCAGATGAATCAACTATCATTTTTAAACTTAAAGATGAATACGCACCTTTTTTAGTTACCGTTTCAAAACCTATATTTCTTAATGGGTATATAGGAACAGGAAATTATAAAATTAATAATATAGAATTAAATGGAAATTTTATTAAATCTGTTCAGCTTGTTTCAAAAGAAAACAGATTTAAATCAGAAGAATATATTTTTTATCCCACCACTGAATCATTAAAAATAGCTTTTGCTCTCGGTGAAATTACTGAAATCGAAAGTATTCCAGATTTGAATCTTCATAAAACAAGTCTTGAGTCATTCCCAAATCTTGTTGTCGAAAAAAAGCCAAACTTGACCAAACTCGTAACTTTATTTTTTAACACTGAGGACCCTTTGATTTCTGATAAGAAATGGAGAAGCGGATTAACATATGCTTTACCTAGCAATTTCAAAGAAGGTATACGTGTTTATACACCATACTCACCTAGCTCTTTCTTTTTCAATGATACCCTTATAGATAAAAGTCAGGATTTAAATCACGCGAAAGTATTAATCGACTCAGCTATGGAGACTGCCAGTAACGAAGCTAAACCAACTCTAAGCTTAAAAGTACTTAAGAAATACAAACAAACAGCGAGTATTGTTAAAAATAGCTGGAGCAAGGTAGGAGTAAGTATAAGAATTACTGAGGTTGATTCTATACCGGATACTTTTCAAATTTACCTTGGGGACTTTAATGTACCTAAAGACCCTGATCAATATTCACTTTGGCATTCAAACCAAAGTAATAATATTACCCGATTTAAGAATTTGCGCATCGATAAATTACTTGAAGATGGTAGACGAAATACCGATCCCTCAGAGAGACTCAGAATATATACAGATTTTCAAAAATATCTGGTGGCTGAGTCACCGGCAGCATTCCTCTACTTTCCGATTGAATACTCTCTTAAAAGAAAATAAAATACATTTAAATGCTTTGGCTATTTTTTATTTACGCCAAGTGCTGCTTTGCTTCGAAGGTTTCTATGGTACGCAATAGCGAATCGATGTGCTTCATTTCTAATTCGTTGCATTAGCAAAAGTGCTTTTGTATCTTTTGGAAGAGAAACCTCAGTGAAAGATAAGTCCGAAGGTCGATATTCGATATTCGAATTTTTAATTCGTGGTATTATTATAGTTTCTTCTCTTTTTGCTAACCCAATGACTGGTATATGGAGATTATTTTCTTGTAAAACTTCAAACGTAGCAGAAACTTGTCCTTTGCCTCCATCAACTATTAATAAATCAGGAAAATTCCATTCTTTATGTTTTAAGCGTCTTTTAAAGACCTCTCTCATACTTGCGAAATCATCCGGAGTTGCGTTTCTTTGAATTTTAAACTTTCGGTATAACGATCCCTCTTTCTCACCATCAATAAATACTACCATTGAAGCAGTTGCATTAGTTCCTTGTGTGTTTGATATATCGAAGCATTCAATTTTGTGTATAGTATCAATATCGCATCCATTTTCTTTTAATATCTTCGCGAGCTCATTCAATTCATATTTTCTTAAATCAGAACGTAAATTAGGATTTTGTATATATTCGCTTGGCACATGTTTTGGTTGAGTTATGTAAGTCAGAGCATCAATTCTTTTTTGTAATAGCAATGCTTCTTCAAATTGTTCATTTTTACTTAATACATCGCGTTTTTTTTCAATGTTTTTTATAATTTGCTTTGTCTTACCTTCAAATATTTGAATAATGGATCGAATATTTTTTTTGTATTCTTTTTTGAAACTCAGGGAATTATTAACTGGTGGGCAAGGACATAGTCCGAGATGGTTATACAAACAAATTCTTTTCGGATGATTATTTACTGATTGATACGGGAAAGCCTTACGAATAGTTTTTAATACTAGTTTTACAGATGATGAGTTGGGAAACGGTCCAAAAATTATGTCTGAAGGATTTACAACTCTCCTTGCTAACAACACTTTGGGGTATACGTCACTAAGTGTAATCCTAACTAGAACATAAGATTTACCGTCTGTTAATCGGATATTGAAGTGAGGTAAGTGCTTTTTAATTAGGTGTGCTTCAAGAAGTAGAGCTTCGAGTTCAGATTCAACGATAATTATTCTAATCTTTACTATAAGAGATACTAGTATTCTAGTTTTTTCACCTAGATCTCCTGTAGTGAAATAAGAGGAAACACGAGACTTTAAGTCTAATGCCTTACCTACATAAAGAATCGTATTATTTTTATCGAGAAAGACGTATACGCCTGGTTTTGATGGTAACGATGAGTAGCGTGAGCGTGAATACAACACCTAGAACACCTCCTATTATCTTCCAGTCTTTTGCAAATACTGGAGTTATTTTTATTTTCTTCCTATATTCTATACCTGCAAGCTGCATTGTAATATCATAGCTTTGGTTTGTCAAAAATGACTTTTTATTGTATCTAAACTTAACTTCTTTCTGTTGATACGGCAAGAGCTCTCCGGTATCTATGGTTTGAATACTAGGTGTCAGATCCGATGATTGTAGAGTTATCTCCTCATTATTTAAGACATCAGGCCCTTTATTAAATATAGTGATACTGCCTTCTATCGGGAATCCTGCTATGTAACTATCTGTATCTAAAGACCTTACCTGTAAAATATTTTCTGTATTGATCTCAATTTCTGATGCCGCAATAAGAATATCCTTTTTTTCTTTATCGCCAATTATTTTATATCCTCCTGCAGGAATAGGATATGAGCTACTTTCGCCTTTTTTTATAAATGCAAAGTGGTCAAAATCTAGTACATGAAAATAATCCACACCATTTGTAGTATCAGCCCATGTCGGGTCAATCATTATCCAGGTTTGCTTATCGCGATCGTAATATTCTGGCCATGCATGGAGAATATCTGTTACTAAAGAGAGTGGTCTCTGACGTGAATTTTCAGTGTATGCATAACCATCAACCTCTCTAGCAGGAATGCCTGCAGCACGGGCAATTGCAATAAATAAATCGGTAAATTCAAGACATACCGCAGTTGACGGTTGTTCTAAAACACCAACAGCTCCCAATCTATTTGTGCTGTTTGTGACACGAGAAAAATCATAATCTAATGTTTCGATGACATACTGATAAATAGACTCTGGGGTATTATGTATTTTTGCAAGCTCTTTTATTTTATTATTTGATATTTGCCAATATGGTTTTTCTTTTATAAACTGAGCCAATTGAGAATCTGATATAGATTCCGGACGTGGAGTCAAGAATATATTAGCGACACCAACAACTGTTACCTCTAATTTTTGAGCAGGATTTAACTCATACTCGGCCAGATAATTACCATCAATATCTTTTTTTACTGACACAGGTTCGGGTATTATTGAAGTTAAAAACACATCTTGATAATTTGTGTCCGTTGGAATTGCTATTTCAGTACGAATAGGAAAAAGGTTTTTATTCTGCAAATGATATTTAAGGTTAAACGAATATTGTTGCTCTGATCCATAAGCCAACGAGATTCCTGATTTAGACAACTCATCTTTTGTAAAGTGCAGTTTTTCATCAGTCTGTTCAGGCTTGATATATACTGGTCTACCGAAGCCGGATGGTACTATAAGGTTGACATTAAATGAATGAAACGCTTTTTCATCTTCTATTCCAGGTATATTAATTTCCCATATTTTTCCTATTTTTTGTGCGACATCACTTGTGTCAAAAGTAATAGTAAACTCTTGTTTATTACCAACTCCTACTATTTTTTTATTAAACACCAGCTCTAAAGTATATCCATTTGGTGTTTTTTCAACAACGGGTTTCAAAGCTCCACCCAAATCAAATGCAGTAACATTGCTTATATCATCAAATCCAAGTTCAATCTTATAAGAAGAAGCATAATAATAGTCACTGGTAGAATTAGTTAACGCTACTTTCATATCTGCACGCGTTACACCATCGTTTTTTACTGTATATTTTACATCGTAGTCTGTTACGAAATTTTCAGCAGCTTTTACAGATTGGGGAGGTGGAATTATTATTGTAAATATTAGACAAACCAAGAAGATTGATAACTTTTTCATAAAAGTAGCAAGTATCATGTAGTTAAATGCTAAATACTCGCTACTTACTACATACTACTTATTGTTATATTGTAATACTTTTTTTAAGAACTGTCCTGTATAAGACGTAGGATGGGCAGCTACTTCTTCCGGAGTTCCTGTAACCACCACTTGACCTCCTTTATCTCCACCTTCAGGACCAAGATCTATAATATGGTCTGCATTTTTTATAACATCTAGATTATGCTCTATTATGATAATGGTATTTCCTAAATCTGCTAATTTTCTAAGTACTAAAAGAAGTTTTTCCAAATCCGCAAAATGAAGTCCAGTAGTTGGCTCGTCAAGAATATAAATAGCATCTTTTCCCCGTTTCGATAATTCAGAAGCCAGTTTAACACGTTGTGCTTCTCCTCCTGAAAGAGTGGGAGCTGGTTGGCCGAGTTTTATGTATGATAATCCGACATCATTTAAGGTTTGCAGTTTATGCGAAAGTGCAGGTACGAATGAAAAAAATTGAAGCGCTTCAGCAACACTCATTTTTAAAATATCTGCGACATTTTTTCCATTAAAAAGAATTTCTAATGCTTCATTATTATATTGTTTACCTAGGCAAACTTCGCAAGTAACATAAACGTCTGGCAAAAATTGCATTTCTATTTTTATTTGTCCTTCGCCTTCGCATGCCTCACATCTTCCCCCTTTAACATTAAATGAAAATCTTCCTGGACCATATCCTCGCATTTTTGCCTCTTTTGTACTAGCAAATAGATCACGAATATATGTAAATGCACCAGTATATGTAATAGGATTGCTTCTAGGAGTTCGACCAATTGGGGATTGATCAATTAAGAATACATTTTTTACGGCTTCATGGCCTGTTAAAGCTTTAAATGCTCCGGGTTTTTGTCTATGATATTGATTCTTATGCTGCATTAATGCATGATATAAAATATCGTTTACCAAAGTAGACTTACCTGATCCAGATACTCCAGTTACGACTACTATTTTTCGTAACGGAAATGTAATATCAATGTTTTTGAGATTATGTTCACTTGCACCCAGTACGGTAATTGATGAGCTATTTCCCTCAAAATCTATATTTACGCCTTTCTCGGATTTTCTAATAGTAATTTGTTTTTTCTTTGATAAATATTGTCCCGTTACAGAATTAGGCTGCTTCTTGAGGGATTCATAATCTCCTTCAGCCACAATCTCTCCTCCTTCGATTCCAGCTCCAGGCCCGAAATCATAAATATAATCTGCAGCCTTCATCGTATCCTCATCATGTTCAACTACAAGTACTGTGTTACCGAGTTCGCGTAGCTTTTTAAGTGTTTCTATTAATTTGGTATTATCTCGTTGA
>Ga0138256_10004656_pt1 | contig 14573 bp, 13 predicted proteins | sample KNB2016incub_MG_FD_105486 | JGI IMG/M metagenome (GOLD analysis project Ga0138256, IMG submission 105486) | Active sludge microbial communities from wastewater in Klosterneuburg, Austria - KNB2014incub_MG | ecosystem: Engineered > WWTP > Activated sludge > Unclassified | place: Austria... | reverse complement strand
CAATGATGTATTCGGTGTAATTCCCTGCAAAGGTTGTGATTCTTCCATCTTCGATCTCGGCGATGTGACTCGCCACCGCGTCGAGAATATAGCGGTCATGCGAAATGATCGCCACCGCGCCATCATAATCGTTGATGAGTTTTTCGAGGAACGCTTTACCGGGCATGTCGAGATGATTGTCTGGCTCGTCCAATAACAACACGGACGGACGCGCCAGCATCAGCCGCGCCAGCCCGATCAACTTTTTCTGCCCGCCGCTCAACGCGCGGACAGGTTTCTCAAAATCCGATTCGGGCAAGCCAAGTCCGCGCAGTATTTCGCGGACGCGCGATTCGTAATTCGCGCCGCCAAGCGCTTCGAATTCTTCCAGCAATTTGTGCTGTGCGTCCAACGTTTTTTCCAATGATTTCGGGTTGCCATACACTTCAGGCTCGCCCAATTTCGATTCGACGCGCCGCAACTCCGCTTCCACTTCTGCCACGCGCGGATTTCCCTCCAGCGCAAGCGAGATCGCGGTTCGCTCTGGGTCGAATTCGGGATGTTGAGGCAGATAGCCAACCGTCACGCCTTTCGCGCGGATGACCGCCCCGCCTTTTTCGGGCGCGTGCTCGCCAACGATCAGCTTGAACAGCGACGATTTCCCCGCGCCGTTCGGTCCGATCAAGCCGATCTTCTGGTCGTGTTGAATCTCCCAACTCAGGTCGCGGAAGATGGCGTGTGAGCCGAGAATGAGTGTGGCGTTTGAAATTGTGATCGAGATCATGTTTGCTCCAAATTATATGGTTCAGACCTCACAGGTCTTTGAGACCTGTGAGGTCTCGGATGAATTAAACAAAAAACGCCACGAGCGTCTGTGGCGTAATCCAACGAATAATAAATCCGTTCAGGCAACAGGCGCGATTCGAGGGGGTGGGGTCGTCCTAAATCCACGCACGCCGATGCACAAAAATACTTTGCCGAACTTTTCGTATCGCATGGCGCGGATTATAGCATCCCTTGCTGAATTCACAAACAATCTGATACAATACCGCCCGCACGTCATGGACATTGGAAGGCTCTCGAAAGCCCTCGCTCATCACCGGCTGGGGCTTTTTTGTCGCATTGGAAAAGTACACACGGAATCAAGTAAACACGTAAACAGGGAAACCAATCTCCAATCTCCAGTCTCCATTTCTCTAATCCTCAAATTCTCTTGATCTCTCCTCTCGAAAGTAGACCCCTCAATGATTACCGAACGTACCGATCTCAGAAACATCGCCATCATCGCTCACGTTGACCACGGCAAGACCACCCTCGTGGATGGACTCTTGCGCCAATCGCATACCTTCCGTGATAACCAACACGTGGAAGAACGCGTCATGGATTCCAACGATCTCGAACGCGAACGTGGCATTACTATCCTTGCCAAGAATACCGCCATCACGCTCAACGACCCCAAGACCGGCAAACCCATCAAGATCAATATCGTGGACACGCCCGGTCACGCAGACTTTGGCGGCGAGGTCGAACGCGTGATGAACATGGTGGACGGCGTGCTCCTCCTCGTGGACGCGGCGGAAGGTCCCATGCCGCAGACGCGTTTCGTTCTCAAGAAAGCGCTTCAAATGGGACACAAAGCGGTCGTCGTCATCAACAAGGTGGATCGCAAAGACGCCGAACCTTCGCGCGTTCTCAACGAAACTTTTGATTTATTTATCGAACTCGGCGCGACAGAAGAACAAGCGGATTTCCCGGTCATCTACGCCATCGGAATTGACCAACGCGCCGGACTCACGACTGAGCTGAGCCCGGACCTTCAACCTTTGTTCGACGTGATCCTCAATCACATCCCCGCGCCTAACGTGGACGCGGATGCGCCTCTGCAACTGCTCGTCACTACATTGGGCTATGACGATTATCGCGGCGTCACCGCGATTGGTAGAATCTTTGCGGGCAAGATCAAAGCAGGTCAACGACTCGCGCGATTAACTACGGATGGACGTAATTTGGCTGAATCGGCAAAATATTTGTACACCTTTCAAGGTTTGAACAAGATCGAGATCGAAACCGCAAGCGCGGGTGATATTGTTTCACTGGCAGGGTTGGAAGAGATTGCCATCGGCGAAACACTGGCTGACCCCGCGAACCCGGTCGCATTGCCTACCATCAAAGTGGAGGAACCCACCGTCCGCATGACGTTTGGCGTGAATACCTCTCCATTCACCGGAAAAGAAGGGAAGTGGGGCACATCGCGCAACCTGCGTGAAAGATTGTTCGAAGAACTTCGCACGAACGTGTCGTTGCGTGTGGAAGAAACCGATTCGGCTGAAAACTTTTTAGTTTCTGGTCGCGGTGAATTGCATTTAGGCATCCTGATCGAAACGATGCGACGCGAAGGCTATGAATTTCAAGTCTCGCGCCCCGAAGTGATCTTTCACAAAGCGGACGATGGCGCGTTGCTCGAACCCTTTGAAGAAGTGCATATTGAAACCAGCAACGAAACTGTCGGCGCGGTGGTGGAGATGCTGGGGAGTAGACGGGGCTTGATGACCGAAATGCAGGACGCGGGTGGCGGAATGACGCGCATGGTCTACATCGCGCCCACGCGCGGATTGCTCGGCTTTCGTTATCAGTTCCTCACCTCCACGCGCGGCGCGGGTGTGATGCACACGATCTTTCATGGCTACGATGAAATGGCGGGACCCATGTCCACGCGCGCGACGGGTTCGCTGGTGGCATGGGAGATGGGCGAAACAACCGCTTATGCTTTGAAGAACGCGGAAGATCGCGGCACATTGTTTGTGGGTCCTGGCGTTTCTGTCTATGAAGGTATGGTGATCGGTGAAAACACGCGCGGGCAGGATATGCCCATCAATGTGTGCAAGAAGAAGCACCTGACGAATATCCGCTCGGCGGGTGGGGATATGGAAATCCGCCTCACTCCGCCCCGCCGCATGTCTCTCGACGAAGCGGTGGAGTACCTCTCTGACGACGAACTGCTCGAAATTACACCTGAGTCGTATCGCATTCGCAAACGGATCCTCAACACCGATGATCGCGGTAAGCAGACGAAGAAGATCAAAGAACAAATGGCAGAAGCGTAATTCGATTTCGCCCCTTCGACTTCGCTCAGGGCAAGACTGCGTATAAAACCAAAGGTCGCGTGGATGTTCATCATCCCGCGACCTTTTCTTGTCTACTTGTTTGTTTACTTGTCTCACGGACATGTAATCGAGATCGTGGACGTACTCGCCGTTCCAGTGACATTGTACGCTTCGACGCGATAACCAACACCTTGACCGGAGTTGACCGCGATCTTGTCTGCGTAAGTGGCTGAGCCGGCTGGGAGTTCAGCGACCAAACCTCCATCGCGAAAGACGCGGTAACCCGTCTCGTTGTTGGATTTATCGGACCATGTCAAGATCACGTTGAGGTCGTTATTGATTCCATTGAATGTGCAGGTGTAATCCCACGATTGGAATGTTGGCGCGTTCGGCGGCGGTTGCGTGGAAGTTGGCGGAGGCGTGACGCTTGATACTGCCCAGTAACTGCCGCTGACCTCAACGTATTCACCCCACAACCAGCATTGACCGGTTAGGCTTTCGTTTGATTTGACCAACCAGTAATTTTCAATTCCATAATTGCCGACGATCTCCAGTTTTGCATTCGGCAAATAGGTGAAAACAACTTCGTAATCCTGACCGGGTCCCGCGCGGCAATTGGTTTGTTCGCGCACGGTGAGCATGGGGACGGAATATGTCGGCGTGATGGTTGCCGTTGCCGCGTTTGGATTTGTTGTGGATGTTAAACTTGGGATTGGCGAAAACGTCGCGGTGATGGGAACGTCCGCGCCGTTTTGGAGACCCTCCATGAGTTGAGTTTCGATCTCAGGCGGGACTTGGCTTTCATCCGAAGGCGGTTGCGCGCTGGGTAAGTTGCAAGCAAATATCGCGATCAACGCGGCAGATGCGATTGCGATTTTTGTTTTAAATTTCATTTGATCTTCAAATGCGCGCGCCCGCCCACGCGGAAATATTTCACGCGCCCTTTTTCATCGCGGATGATATCGGCAAGCGCGCCGTTGTAGGGTTCGTCCAAGCCGATGAGGTTGTCTTTTTCGTAGAAGGCGAATCGCATCGGTGGTAACGCGGGACCCGGCGGCTCGTCGGGCGTGGGGAATCCGCCAAGCGGGATGTGATGAAAAACGAGGTATTTCCCTTTGGTCTTGATATCGAAACATTCTGTGCCGATTTTGTATCGCCCGATGAATTCTTTCCCATCCTGCGGATTCTTCATCGGCTTCGGCGATTTGAGTTTGATTCCAAAATACAAGTCGTGCGCCCAGCCGAAGGTTTGCGCGGTGATGACGCCGCCCTCGTCGCTGTTGGTGAGGATGGCGAGGGCGAAATCTTTTTCGGGGATGTAGAAGAAATACGCCTGTTGACCGTTAGTCGCGCCGCCGTGCGCGTACGCGGTGAGATTGTCGGCATAGCGGATGAACCATGTGATGCCCATGTCGCCGCGCCCGCCCGCGCTGACCTGCTTGACGCGCATGGCTTGCAATGACTTTCGTTTGATGATTTTATTTCCCGATGGTGATTTTCCATCGCCCATGTGGAAGCGCGCATACTTCAGCAGATCTTTGACCGTGCTGACCACACCTCCCACGCCGTTGCCTGCCCTGCCAATCGCCCACGGACGCGAGACGTGAGTCTGTTTGTCCTTGCGATAATGCCCAACGACGAAACGATGCGTGAAGAGAACGTCGCTCGGATAGAGGAACGACATGTTCAAACCAAGCGGGTCGAGCAGCATCTCTTGCAATGCCTGCTCGTACGGCTTTTTCGTGACAACCTCGATCACGCGCGAGGCGACGTTGAACCCCGTGTTGTTGTACGACCAGATTTTCCCCAACGGTTGTATCTGTGGGAGATGGGCAATGTCCTTCACCATTTTATCTAGCGCGTCGTCGCCGTCGCCGAAACTGTTGAAGTAATCGCCGACCCATCCGCCGGTGTGTGTGAGTAAATGTCGTATCGTTACTTTGTTTGCCACGCCCTTATCTTTGAGTTTGAAATCTTTGAGATATCTTCGGACCGGCGAGTCGAGCTTCACTTTCCCTCGTTCAGCCAGCATCATCAACAGCGTGGCGGTGAATGTCTTGCTGATCGAACCGACTTGCATCAACGTATCGGAATTAACGGGCAAAGGGTTTTCGAGACTCGTCACGCCGAATCCCGCTGTCCATTCTTTGCCTTTGTGGTGAATGCCGATGGCAACGCCGGGGACGCGCAGGCGTTTCATTTCCTTTTGGATGCGCTTGCTGATCGTTTCAAAATTTGAATTGGGGGAGGTTTTTGGTTTCATCGTCTTGTTGTCTCGCCTAATGTTTTTGCCGCAGAGTCACAGAGACGCTGAGAAAACCATTTTATCTTTTCTCTCTGCGACTCCGCGTCTCTGTGGCTAGATCGCGTAACTTCAGTTGTCATCAAAGCCTTCGGAAGACTTATAGGCTTCCGAAGGCTCACTTTTACTCGCCGCTTCCTTCCATCCACGTGGACTGATACTCGGGTTTCTCGAATTCGAGCGCATCCTTTGTGAGGCTGAGCGGATAAAACGTATCTACCATCACCGCCAATTCTTTCGTTTCTTTCGCGCCGATGGAGGCTTCCGTCATACCGGGTTGTGGACCGTGCGCCAGACCGTAGGGGTGCATGGAAATATCACTGCGGTCAATGCCTTTGCGCGACATAAAGTTGCCTTCGGCGTAGTAGATCACTTCATCGGAATTGACATTCGAATGATTGTACGGCGCGGGGATGGCGAGCGGGTGATAGTCGAACAGACGCGGGACGAACGAACAGACGACGAAGTTATGCCCGTCGAAGGTTTGATGCGCGGGCGGCGGCTGATGGACGCGTCCCGTGATCGGCTCGAAGTCTTCGATGTTGAAGATCCACGGGTAGAGATAGCCGTCCCAGCCGACGACATCGAACGGGTGGTAATCCAGAATGTGTTTCGATAATCGGTCGCGCACTTTCACGCGGACTTCAAAATCGCCGCGTTCGGTGTGCGTTTCCAATTCATCGGGCGTGCGGATGTCGCGTTCGCAATACGGCGCGTGTTCGAGCATCTGACCGAAATTATTACGATATCGTTTCGGCGGCTCGATCTGTGACGGGTTCTCGATGGTGAAGAAACGCGCTTCGGCTCCGTCAATGTGCATTTGCCACGTGGTTCCAAATGGAATGACGATGTAATCGCCTGTGCGAAATTTCAAATTGCCGAACTGCGACTTCAACACGCCGCTGCCTTCATGCACCCACCATGTTTCGTATGCCTGCGCGTTGCGATAAAAATAGTCCATGCTTTTCGAGGCGCGCGCCACACCGAGGATCACATCGCGGTTTGCCAGCAATGGAATCCGCGCGGAAACCGCGTCGCCTCCGAGCGGCGCGTCCGCCGTTTTGAACGCGCGATGGCGGATGGGACCGAATTCAACCGTCTCAGGTAAACGCGAGCCGAGGTCTTCCGTGTGTTTGACTCGCGCGGGGATGAAGTTGTGATACAGAATGGATTGCAGGGACGAGAATCCTTCCAGCCCCATCAATTCTTCGCGATACAGTTCGCCGTTTGGTTTTCTAAATTGCGTGTGTCGTTTGTGAGGGATTTGTCCGAGTTTTTGATAGAAGGGCATGGTGTACTCCGTATTTCGTATTGCGCGCTAAGTTCTTTCCGCAGTTGCGCTGCGGAAAGAATGGCATGAGAAGGATGTAGGCTGTTCTCGTTCGCAGTGCAACTGCGAACGAACGGAATGAGGTGTGAACAACTCTCCTAAGGCGTGATCGTGAGGGATTGGATCAAGGCGTCTAATGAAGCAAGACCCGGTGTAAATGAAGAAGGGTCAGCCGCGTCAAGGATTCCTGTGATCGCCAGAAAGTACGCGTCCATTTCACCCGGGGCGGCGGAGGCGTAATCGGGGTAATTGACTCCGTCTGCCGAATGGTTATCGGGTGTGGATTGAAGCGGCGAAACCACCGGCAGGATCGCGATCACATAATATTTTCCATCGCTGGTTAAACCTTGATAGTGGTAGATCTGACCGTTTTTGATGATCGCGCCGGGGAATTGCGAAAAGCGGGAGATCATGCGAATGCCCGCGCCGCTTTGGAAATTTAATCTGACGCCCTTTGCAACAAGGTCTTGACCGGCGTTATAGAACGGAATGCCCGGCGCCGAATCGCGATTGATCGGCGCGGACGGGCTGGCGAGCAACGCCTGCAACTCCGGGAGGCTCAGGCTCGCGCCCGGGCTGACTTCTGCAAATGCCTGCGCTGGGTACACGTAGATGGCTGGGTCGGTGGATTGGTTTGGGTCTACTCCGTTATAGCCATTCAACTTAAAAACAATATGCTCGGGAGCCATTTCCCATGGAGCGGTATCCCCGCCAACCGCCGGCTCAAGGATTGACGTTGCGCCGCTAGCGAGTCCGTTGGGGATGACGAATGAAACATTATTGAAAGAGACTTCAACTCCAGCGGGAGTTGGTGTTGCCGCCGCAACCGTTTCAGCGGGCGCTTCGGCGGTGTGGGCTTGCAGTGTTGCCGCCACGACTGTTTCGAGTTGCCCGGGATTTTCCGTCGCCGGACTTGCGACGCTACATGCAGTTAACACAATCGCCAACAAAATTGAAACACATGCAAATTGTTTTAGTGAGCTCAATGAATCACCCTCGCATACCAACAGTATTTTTCAACACGCCGATTCGTTCGACTTCCAATTCAACCACATCGCCTTCGTTCAACCACGGACCTTGGAACTTCGTCAGTTCGAGCAGACAGCCTGTGCCGACGGTTCCCGATCCGATCACGTCGCCGGGGTTGAGCATGACTGAATCCGATGCGCGGGCGATGATGTCGCCGAATGACCAGTGCATATCTTTCCAATTGCCTCTGGATAATTCTTTGCCGTTGACTCGCGCGACCATTTCGAGATCGTACACGCCTGATTTTCCCGTCGCCTTGTCGGCAATCGCTTCGCGCGTGACGATAACTGGTCCAAACGCGGAGGCGAAATCCTTGCCTTTGGCGGGACCCAGTCCCACGACCATTTCTTTGCGTTGCACATCGCGCGCCGACCAGTCGTTGAAGATGGTATAGCCGAAGATATGCTTCTCCGCGTCTTCGGCTTTGATGTTCATTCCGCCTGTGCCGATGATCGCGGCGATTTCCAATTCGTAATCCATGGCTTGCGTGTAATGCGGATATGGAATCGTGTCGTCGTGACCGAACGCCGTGTTCGGATTTGTGAAATAGAAAACGGGGAACTGATACCACTCTTCAGGAACTTCACGCCCGCGATTTTTATTCGCCGTTTTTACGTGTTGCTCGAAAGCATATCCATCGCGCAGGGTGTTGGGCTTGAGCGGCGAAAGGAATTTCACCTCATCCAACGCAAGCGATTCCTTTGCGGCTTTTTTTGACGCGGCTTCCGCTCCTGCGGCGATGACCGCGAGCATGTCGGGGTAGGGCAGGGTGTGGACGCGGTCGCCGACGACGAGGGCAGGCTGAGTTGTGGCGCGAAGCGTTGATACGGTTGCAAATTTCATAGTGTATGGCTCCAGGTCCAAGGTCGAAAGTCGCAGGTCGTTGACTTTCGACCTTGGACCTTCAACTTTCAACTAGAGATTGCCTCGTCGTTCTTGTTCCACTTCAATTGATTCAAACAACGCTTTGAAGTTACCTTTACCGAATCCTTTTGCGCCGTGACGTTGAATGACTTCGATGAACATGGTCGGGCGATCCTGAATCGGCTTGCTAAAGATTTGCAGGAGATAGCCTTCGTCGTCGCGGTCAACGAGGATACCGAGTTCGTGAATGGTTTTCATGTCCTCTTTGATCGTGCCGACGCGATCGGGCAGTGATTCGTAATACGTGTCTGGCACGCGCAGAAACTCAACGCCGTTCTTGCGAAGATGGTCAACGGTTTTGAGGATGTCGCCTGTGATGATGGCGATATGCTGAACGCCGGGCGTGAGATAGTAATCGAGATATTCTTCGATCTGACTCTTGCGGCGTCCCTCGGCGGGTTCGTTGATCGGGAATTTGACGCGCCCGTTTCCGTTCTGCATCACCTTCGACATGAGCGCGGAATATTCGGTTGAAATATCTTTGTCGTCGAAATGTAAAAGTTGACGAAAGCCCATGACCTGATGATAGAAATTCACCCAGTGATTCATCTTGCCGAGTTGGACGTTGCCCACGATGTGATCAATCGCCGCGAGACCCGTTGAGTCGGCTTCGTAGTGGATGGGTTTGTAGGTGGGCGCGAACACGCCCTTGTAATCGTCGCGGTCAACGAACTGATGGATCGTTTCGCCGTACGTGTAGATCGCCGACGTGCGATAGATTCCAAAATCATCTTCCTCTTCACGCGGCGCCCAGGCAGATTTTCCTCCGCGCGCAGTAGTTTCTCTCCACGCTTTTTCCACATCGTCCACGCCGAGCGCGACCATCTTCACACCATCGCCGTGTACCATGTGATGCGACGCGAGCGAACTTGACGGCGCGTAGGGAGCAGAGACGACAAACCGCGCATGACCCGATTCCAACACATACGAAGCGAAGTCGCGGTTGCCTGTTTCAAGTCCTGAATATGCAATCGGTTTGAAGCCGAACGCCTTCCACCAAAAATACATGGCGTGCTTGGCATTGCCCACGTAAAAGTGAACGTGATCGAATGATTTAATTTGCAGAAAGTCCGCTTCCTCGGTCATCGGGCGAGTTTCGGTTTGAATGTTTGTAGCCATCGAGCCTCCTTGATTAGATAATGGGATTGTACGCCAAAGGATGTTTCAATGCAAACGAAAAATTAGTTGAGGATGAAACCCCGCTTCACCCTACGGGACGGCTGATTCTTAGTAGGGTTTTTTTTCAATCGGAATCATGTCATTCTGAGCGATAGCGAAGAATCTCTACCACCCCAAGAAGGTTTCCAGTAGGAGGAGAGATGCTTCGTACTCAGCATGTATAAACATGAATTTCAAAAATTTTCTCTGATTACCTTACACAAGGTTTTTTGGACGCTGAAAAACGCTGATTTCGCTGATTCAAAAAGAAAAATCTGCGTTTTCAGCGTGAATCAGCGTCCCGATTTAAAAAGCGTAAGGTAATCAGAAGTTCTCTACGGTTTTGGGTGCGCGGCGAAAAATTCCCAAATGATTTCGCTGGCGGATATTGTTTGCGTAGGTTCATCGCCGTTGGGACCCGCGGGACCGTTACTGCCGGGGCGGGCGTGCTTTCCGCCGATGATGGTATATAGTTCAACACCTGTGCCGTTCGCGCAGTTGGAATACGCATCATGTTTAATGTCGGAGTATGCCTCGCTTGCCGGAGTTTTTGCGCACTGATCCGCTTCGAGCCAGAAATTGATCGAATACTCCACAGACTTGAACGGAACACCCGCAAGCGAATCCTCCCCAATGCCGCCGTTGTAAGGGACGTGGGTATCGTCGGTGCCGTGGAAATGGATCACTGAGACAGGTTCGCTTGGCTCGCATCCGTCGTAATTCAGCGTCCCAGAGATGGGAGCGATCGCCGCGAAAATATCCGCCGCCTCGCAGGCCAGGCGGTAGGACATGATGCCGCCGTTGGAGAATCCTGTCGCGTAAATCCGCTTTGGGTCAATGTTGTATTGCGATTGAAGTTCTGCAACGAGCGCGCGGACAAATCCGACATCGTCAATATTATTCCTTGAGGCGTACCCACAGCAATTCCCGCCGTTCCAAGTGAGGACGTTATCGAGTTTGCCTGTGCCGTTTGGGTAGACGACAATGAATCCCTGTTCATCTGCCAGTTCGTTGTCGTCGGTCAGGCGCAATTGGTTCTCCGCGTTGCCGCCACCGCCGTGAAAGGACAACATAAGCGGGGTTGGTTTGCTCGCATCGTACAACGAAGGGATGTGCAAAATGTACGAGCGTTCAATTCCACCAAAATTGAGCGTGAGCATTACATCTTCGCCGGGTGAAATAACTGCTGTCGAAATTGAAGTTGGCTGTGGAACTGGTGTCGAAGTTGGCGTTGTCCGCGCGCAAGCGAGCACGGCAAATAGCAAAACGACAGCCGCCGAAACGGTTTTGTTTTTTTTTATCATGGGGACTCCTCAGGGAGGAGATTGTATGCAAGCAGCGTTAACCGAAAGTTGCGAAGTTGTAAACACCCTGTAAAATAATTTTGATTATTTGACTGATGTTACGCAGTTGAAGTCAATGTCGTTTCCGTAACGCGACATTTATGTCGCCCTTGCCAAAGAACAGCCTGAAAGGCGAGACGCTTCGCAGTCTCGCATTACAACCATGTCTGCGTAACGTGACTTATTTGACTCTTGCCACTTTTCCGTCGGTCATCTTTTGCAAGTCTTCCGTTTTCAATTCGAAGATCGCGTTGGGAGTCCCCGCTGCTGCCCAAATTTTTTCGTATTGCAGGAAATCTTCGTCGAGATAGGTTTCGATCTTTTCGACATGACCGATGGGAGGCACGCCACCGATGGCGAAACCCGTGACGGCTCGCGCGAAATCGGCGTCTGCTTTGCCGATGGTTTCGCCCGTGTATTCGCTGATGCGTTTTTCATCCACGCGGTTCGCGCCGCTGGTGAGAACGAGGATCGGCTTATTGGATTGCTTTCCTTTGAAGATAAGCGACTTGACGATCTGACCGAGTTCGCATCCCGCGCGATCCGCGGCTTCTTGCGCCGTGCGCGTGGACTCGGCGTGTTCGATCACGGTGTAGTTGTAGCCAAGTGAGTTGAGCAGGTCTTGAATTTTTTGCGCGGAGGGGGAGAGGGTTGTCATGGGAAAGATTAAGAGAGTACACAGGTATACAAGTAGACAGGTAAACACGTCGAGTTCAAGTTTACGTGTTTCCCTGTGTTCGTGTCTACTTGTTTCCGTGTTTACGGATTTAATTATATCAGGACAATTTTCTCTTGTACTTGATCTGCCAGACAACGCGCCACGTAACCCCACCATCATCCGAGCGCTCCCAATTCCAATCGAATCGATTCGTCTCGATGTTGTACCAAACCATGCGCTGTTTGCACGCTTCGCCTTTGACAATGGCGTCACGAGAGAGAATCATTTTTTCATCGGCAAACTTCCCTGTGAAATCGAGATACGAGCCGCTGTTATCCACCCATGTTTGACACCAGAGATTGCGCTCTACATCATACGCGGAGAAACTCAAGCCGAGCAAGCCTCCGCCATCGAAGTTTTCTTGAATGATCTTGTCGTTCAAGATTCTCTCGATGCGATTTATACCTTTGCCGTCCTCGCCCCAGGTTACATCCCATCCGCCGAGCCAGAAATCGAATTGATTTTCAGGGTTCATGTTTGTTTTCTCCACAATCGTGATGCCGTATAATCTACCATGCTGAACAAATTCCCACACCCTTCTTGAGAAGGCTTAATCCCATGCCTGTTTTCAAAGTTGCTCTCGCGCTTCTAGTTAGTATCCTCCCGTTGAACGTTTTGCGCGTTCTTGGCTATCGCTTGCTTTTCGGTTATCGAATTAAAAACTCCCGAATCGGATTTGGCACGATTATCGCCGTTGATGAATTCTCCATGTCAAAATCAAGAATCGGATTCTTCAACCTGTTCATCGGGCCCATAAAAGTCAAAATCGCGGAGGGCGCGTCCATTGGAAACCGAAACACTTTTTCATGCGGATACTGGGTCTTGCGCGAGGAGAATCGAACAATGAATTACGCGCGGACGCTGGAGATTGGCGCGGACACGTTGATCACATCGAGTCACCATTTCGATATTGTAGGGAAGTTCAAACTTGGCAAAGGCTCATGGATCGCGGGAATCGGCTCACAATTCTGGACCCATGGCGTGGGCGTTCGAGACCGTGACATCGAAATCGGGAGCGATTGTTATCTCGGAAGCGCGGTCCGTTTTGCGCCGGGTTCGTCCATTGGGGATAATGTCCTTGTGGCGATGGGGAGCGTGGTCAGCGGCAAGTTGGAAGTGAGTAGCGCGCTGGTGGGCGGAGTCCCTGCCAAGGTGTTGAAAGAAAATTACGATTGGAAAACTCAGATTGAATAGAAAGTACTCGGACTCTGTCTAAATTAAAATTGGGACGCAGATAAACGCTGACTTACGCTGATTCAAAAAGAGAAAATCTGCGTTTTCTGCGTTTATCTGCGTCCAACATGGATTTTCGATTGACAATGGATGAAGCCTAATGAGTGACGAACAGCAAAGACAAATTTACCAAACCGATGGGGATCGTTATGAAGCGTTGATCGCGCGTGAAGATCATCAAGGCAATATTCTGAAAGCGATTGAAGAAATTATCAACCCCAATGGCTTGAATATTCTCGATCTCGGCGCGGGAACGGGGCGGTTGACTCTCCTGCTTGCTCCTCGCGCAAAATCCATCCGCGCCTTCGATATTTCAAGTGAAATGTTGCGCGTTTGCCGCGCGAGACTCCTCGCAAGCGGATTGTCGAATTGGAAAGTGGAAGTCGCCGACCACCGCCAATTACCAATTACTAATTACTTGGCTGATTTGGTCGTCTCCGGCTGGAGTGTGAGTTACCTCGCGGTGTGGAATCGGGAAAAGGGGATTGGAGAATTGGAGAATTGGCTGGGTGAGATGAAACGCGTTCTGCGAAAAGATGGGACGATTATTCTCTTCGAGTCGCTTGGCACAGGAAACGAGAATCCGATTCGGCTGGAGCATGTCGAGCCGACATATCAATGGCTGGATGCGAACGGTTTCCAAAACAAATGGATTCGCACCGATTACAAATTTGAATCGCTGGAGGAAGCCGAGGAGTTGTCGCGCTTTTTCTTTGGGGATGAGTTGGGAGAAAAAGTCAGGCAGAACGAGTGGATCGTCCTGCCTGAATGTACGGGGGTGTGGTGGTTGAAGATCTGACCATGGACAATGGACGGTGGACGATAGATCGTTGACGATCATCTATCGTCCACTGTCGGTTCCATGCCTGTTTCTTGAATCGATTCATCGCGGCTCTCGCAAAAACGAAACTCTGTTCGACCTTTCACGACCATTAATTATTTGACGTACGCCTCGGCTTGATTTGCCAATGCGTCTTCGATGCGCGATTTGTGATTGCCGAGCATCGTTATCGATTCCATTTCTTTCAACGTGAAGTAGCCGACTTCGGTTGTCTCGTTGCTCAGACCCAATTCGCCGCCGATGATTTCGACTTCGAACGATAACGCGACGACGAAGACTTTATTTCCATCGGGATAAATGATGAGTTGATGCGGATCGCTGTACACGCCGACGAGCCGCTTCACGCGGACGTGGAGGCTTGTCTCCTCCCACACCTCGCGGATACAAGCCTCCGCCGCGCTCTCGCCCGAATCCATCCCGCCGCCGGGCAGGCACCATTGACCGTTATCCGTTCGGCGCGTGAGCAGGACGCGTTTGTTTTCGTCGAAGATGATTGCCGAACACCCGAGGCGGAGTTGTCCCTGTTTGCCGAGGCGGTCGCCGTGGAGGATTTGGGTCATAGTTAATAAAAAGACCTCACAGGTCTTCAAGACCTGTGAGGTCTATCTCCTT
>Ga0138256_10004655_pt1 | contig 14575 bp, 10 predicted proteins | sample KNB2016incub_MG_FD_105486 | JGI IMG/M metagenome (GOLD analysis project Ga0138256, IMG submission 105486) | Active sludge microbial communities from wastewater in Klosterneuburg, Austria - KNB2014incub_MG | ecosystem: Engineered > WWTP > Activated sludge > Unclassified | place: Austria... | reverse complement strand
TTCCCATGGTCCACGTGACCAATCGTCCCCACATTAACGTGAGGCTTCGTCCGCTCAAACTTTCCCTTCGCCATGTCGGTACCTCTAACAGATCGCTATTATTTCTTGTTGATGATTGCCTCGGCCACGCTCTTCGGGGCCTCGGAATAGTGCTTGAATTCCATCGAATAAGTGGCGCGTCCCTGAGAAAGTGAACGCAGCGTGGTCGAGTAGCCGAACATTTCGGCCAGCGGAACCTCGGCCTTGACCAGCTTGATGCCGCCAACCTGATCCTCCATGCCCTGAACCATGCCGCGACGACCGGAGAGGTCGCCCATGACGTTGCCCATGAAGTCCTCCGGCGTTTCCACTTCGACGGCCATCATAGGCTCGAGCAAGACCGGGTTCGATTTGCGCATGCCGTCCTTGAAGGCGATCGAGGCGGCCATCTTGAAGGCGTTCTCGTTCGAATCGACGTCATGGTAGGAACCATCGAACAGCGTGACCTTTACGTCCACCACCGGGAAACCTGCCAGCACACCGTTGGGCAGCGTGTCGACCAGGCCTTTTTCCACCGCCGGAATGAATTCGCGCGGCACCGTGCCACCCTTGATGGCATCAACGAACTCGAAGCCCTTGCCCGCCTCGTTCGGTTCGAGCCTGAGCCAAACGTGGCCGTACTGGCCACGGCCGCCGGACTGCTTGATGAACTTGCCTTCGATCTCGGCCGATTTCTTGATCGCCTCACGGTAGGCTACCTGCGGCGCACCGACGTTGGCTTCGACGTTGAACTCCCGCTTCATGCGATCGACGAGGATCTCAAGATGCAGTTCGCCCATTCCGGAGATGATCGTCTGGCCGGATTCCTCATCGGTGCGGACGCGGAACGACGGATCCTCCTGCGCCAAGCGGTTGAGCGCCAGGCCCATCTTCTCCTGGTCGGCCTTGGTCTTCGGTTCGACCGCGACATGGATCACCGGCTCGGGAAACTCCATCTTCTCGAGCGTGATGACCTTGTCCGGATCGCAAAGCGTCTCGCCGGTGGTGGCCTCCTTGAGGCCCACTGCCGCGGCGATATCGCCGGCGCGGACTTCCTTGATCTCCTCACGCTGGTTCGCATGCATCTGAAGGATGCGGCCGATGCGCTCCTTGCGACCCTTGATCGGGTTGTAGATCGTGTCGCCCGAGTTGACCACGCCGGAATACACGCGGAAGAAAGTCAACTGGCCGACGTAGGGATCGGTCATGATCTTGAATGCCAGCCCGGCGAAGGGCTCCTCGTCACCCGCGCGACGCTCGCCCGGCTGGCCGTTCTCCAGTTCGCCCGTGACCGGCGGGATGTCCGTCGGCGCCGGCATGAGCTCGATGACCGCATCGAGCATGGCCTGGACGCCCTTGTTTTTGAAGGCGGAACCGCACAGCATCGGCACGATCTCGCTGGCGATGGTGCGTAGGCGCAGACCTTTCTTGACGTCCTCGACGGACAGGTCTCCCTCCTCGAGGTACCGGTTCATCAATTCCTCGTTGGCTTCGGCAGCGGCTTCGAGCATCTTCTCGCGCCACTCGCTCGCCACCCCCGCCAGATTGGCCGGAATATCGCGCAATTCGAATTTCATCCCCTGGCTGGCATCATCCCAATAGATGGCCCGCATCGAGATCAGGTCGACCACGCCCTCGAATCCTTCTTCGGCACCAATCGGCACCTGCAGCGGAACCGGGTTGGCCTTGAGGCGGCCGCGCATCTGTTCGTACACCTTGAAGAAGTCCGCACCCTGGCGATCCATCTTGTTAACGAACGCGAGCCGCGGCACCTTGTACTTGTTCGCCTGGCGCCAGACCGTTTCCGATTGTGGCTGCACGCCACCCACGGCGCAATACACCATGCAGGCACCGTCCAGAACGCGCATCGAGCGCTCGACTTCAATGGTGAAATCGACGTGCCCCGGCGTGTCAATGATGTTGATGCGATGCTCTGGGTACTTGCCGTCCATTCCCTTCCAGAAGCACGTGGTGGCGGCCGAGGTGATGGTGATGCCGCGCTCACGCTCCTGCTCCATCCAGTCCATGACGGCGGCCCCGTCGTGCACTTCGCCGATCTTGTGCGAGACGCCCGTGTAGAAAAGGATCCGCTCAGTGGTCGTCGTCTTGCCCGCATCAATGTGGGCACTGATGCCAATGTTGCGGTAGCGCTGTATCGGGGTGGTGCGTGCCACTTGTCTAACCTGCCTTATCTAGACCAATCCGCCAGCGGGCCAACCGGGCCGCGACGGGAAATCCTTCAATCGACGCCGGGCTCCGGCCCGGCGCCTCGTCAGAAGCGGTAATGCGAAAATGCCTTGTTCGCCTCGGCCATGCGGTGCACTTCCTCGCGCTTCTTCACGGCGCCGCCGCGACCTTCGGCCGCCTCAAGCAACTCGCCCGCGAGCCGCCCGCCCATCGATTTTTCGGCGCGCTTGCGCGCCGCCTCGCGCAGCCAGCGCATGGCAAGCGCCGCGCGCCGTGCCGGACGGACTTCCACCGGAACCTGGTAGTTCGCGCCACCAACCCGACGGCTTTTCACTTCGACCATCGGTTTGACGTTGTTTACCGCATGAAGGAAGACTTCAAGCGGATCCTTGCCGGATTTGCTCTGGATCGCGGCGAAGGCGCCATAGATGATGCGCTCTGCGACCGACTTCTTGCCGCTGGTCATCAGCACGTTCACGAACTTGGACACGTCCTGGCTGCCGAATTTCGGGTCCGGCAGGATGTCGCGTTTCGGTACTTCTCTGCGTCGTGGCATATCTTCTTACCTCTCGATCCGGTTAGGCGGCTTTCGGGCGCTTGGCACCGTACTTGGAGCGCGACTGCTTGCGGTCCTTGACGCCCTGCGTATCCAGGCTGCCGCGTACGACGTGATAGCGCACGCCGGGCAAATCCTTGACACGGCCACCGCGAATCAGAACCACCGAGTGCTCCTGGAGGTTGTGGCCCTCGCCGCCAATGTAAGAAATCACCTCGAATCCGTTGGTCAGGCGCACCTTCGCGACCTTGCGCAATGCCGAGTTCGGCTTTTTCGGTGTCGTCGTGTAGACGCGCGTGCACACCCCGCGCTTCGCCGGGCAGTTTGCGAGCGCGGGCACCTTGCTCTTGGTCACGGGTGCCTTGCGCGGCTTGCGAACTAACTGGTTGATTGTTGGCATATTTTTCAGTTTCCCAAAAAACCGAGGCGGCTCTTGAATATCGCCGCCTCGGGATCTGTGTCTCTTGCGCGACCCGCGGTTCCGCCGCGTCGTTCGCAAAGAGGCCGGATTATATGAGGCTTTCCTGGCAGCGTCAACCGGCAGGGACGTCCTCCGCCGCAGGGCCTTCCTCGAGCAGGAAGTCGCGGTTGGCAGCGATATCCTCGCCTACCGCCTGCATGCGCCGGGTGCGGTGATAGGCCATGCCGGTACCCGCGGGAATAAGGCGTCCAACAATGACGTTTTCCTTGAGACCGCGCAATTCGTCGCGCTTGCCCATGATGGCCGCCTCCGTCAGAACCCGCGTCGTCTCCTGGAACGAAGCCGCGGAGATGAAGGAGTCGGTGGACAGGGACGCCTTGGTGATGCCGAGCAACATGTACTGGTATTCGGCCGGTCGCTTGCCCTCGCGCACGGCCTTGTCATTTTCGTCCAGCACCTCGGCACGTTCGACCTGTTCTTCACGGATGAAATGCGTCTCGCCCGGATCGGAAATGGCGACGCGTCGCAACATCTGGCGCACGATCACCTCGATGTGTTTGTCATTGATCTTGACCCCCTGCAGGCGGTAGACATCCTGCACCTCGTCAATGATGTAGCAGGCCAGCTCCTCCACGCCCTTCAGGCGCAGGATGTCATGCGGATCCGGCGGGCCGTCCACGATCACCTCGCCACGATTGACCACCTGGCCGTCGTGCGCCATGACGTGCTTGTCCTTGGGGATCAGATACTCGTGCGGCGTGCCGTCCGGCTCGGTGATCACCAGGCGCTGCTTGCCCTTGGTATCCTTGCCGAACGACACCGTTCCGGTCACTTCGGCCAGCATGCCGGCGTCCTTGGGCGAACGGGCCTCGAACAATTCCGCCACGCGCGGCAGGCCGCCGGTAATGTCCCGCGTCTTAGACGATTCCTGCGGGATGCGCGCGAGGATGTCGCCGACGCTGACGGCCTGTCCGTCCTTGACCGTGATGATCGAACCGACCTGGAAGGTAATCGTTACCGAATGGTCCGTGCCGTGGATCTTCACCTCTTCTCCGTCGGCGGCAAGCAACTTGACTTGGGGTCGCACACCCTTGGTCGGAGAGCTGGCGCGGCGCTTGGCGTCGATGACGACGAGGGTAGACAAGCCGGTGACCTCGTCAATCTGCTTGGTGACGGTGACACCTTCCTGCACATTCTCGAACTTGACCGTACCGGTGTACTCCGTGACGATCGGCCGGGTATGCGGATCCCATGTCGCCAGCTGGGCGCCGGCCTTGATCTGCTTGCCATCGTCGGCCAGCAGCATGGCGCCATAGGGAACCTTGTGCCGCTCGCGCTCGCGGCCGTGGTCGTCGGTCACCAGCACTTCGGCCGAGCGTGCAATCACCACCTTCTCGCCTTTGGCGCTGGTCACGTAGCGCATGTTCTGTGTGAACCGCACGACGCCAGCGGATTTTGCTTCGACATGCGAGGTTGCCGCGGCCCGCGATGCGGCACCGCCGACGTGGAACGTTCGCATGGTGAGCTGCGTTCCGGGCTCGCCGATCGACTGGGCAGCTATGACGCCGACCGCCTCACCGGCGTTGACGAGGCTACCACGGCCAAGGTCGCGGCCGTAGCATTTGGCGCAAAGACCATAGCGCGTCTCGCAGTTGAGCGGGGTGCGAACGCGCACCTCGTCCACGCCGAGCGCCTCGATCAGATCGACGGCATCTTCGTCGAGCATGGTGCCGTCGGCGAAGAGCACGTCCTGCGTCTCGGGATGGAGCACATCGCCGACAACGACGCGGCCGAGAATTCGCTCGCGCAATGCCTCGACCACTTCGCCACCCTCGACCAGCGCCTTCATCGCGAAGCCCAACTGAGTACCGCAGTCGTCCTCGGTCACCACCAGGTCCTGGGTGACGTCCACCAGGCGTCGCGTCAGGTATCCCGAGTTCGCCGTCTTCAGGGCTGTGTCGGCGAGGCCCTTGCGGGCACCGTGGGTCGAGATGAAGTATTGAAGAACGTTGAGCCCCTCGCGGAAGTTGGAGGTGATCGGCGTTTCGATGATCGAGCCATCCGGCTTGGCCATCAGCCCGCGCATCCCGGCCAGCTGGCGGATCTGCGCCGCCGAGCCGCGCGCGCCGGAATCCGCCATCATGTAGATGGAGTTGAAGGACTCCTGTCCGACTTTTTTCCCGGCACGATCAATCGCGTCCTGCACGCCAAGCTGCTCCATCATGGCCTTCGCCACCTGGTCTCCCGCACGGCCCCAGATATCCACCACCTTGTTGTAACGCTCGCCGTCGGTGACGAGGCCGGACGTGTACTGCTGCGCGATCTCCTTCACCTCGCGCTCGGCGGCCGAGATGATGTCGTGCTTCTGCGTCGGTACCAGCATGTCGCCGATGGAGATCGAGATGCCCGCGCGCGTCGCCAACCGGAAACCGGCCTGCATCAGCTTGTCCGCAAAAATCACGGTCTCCTTGAGGCCGCAGCGGCGGAAGCAGGCGTTGATCAGGCGCGAGATCTCTTTCTTCTTCAACGCCTTGTTGATGATTGAAAACGGCAATCCGGGTGGAAGGATCTCCGAGAGGAGTGCTCGCCCCACCGTAGTTTCGCAGCGAATGATGCGGTCGCGCTTCTCGCCCTCCGGCGTGACCTCGATTTCCCTGATACGCGCGACAACCCGTGCATGCAGATCAACTTTTCCGGAATCGAGCGCCCGTTTGACCTCGGCGATGTCGGCGAATGCCATGCCCTCACCACGCGCATTGATGCGGTCGCGCGTGGCGTAGTACAACCCAAGCACGATGTCCTGGGACGGCACGATGATCGGCTCGCCGTTGGCGGGCGAGAGAATGTTGTTCGACGACAGCATCAGCGTCCGCGCCTCCATCTGCGCCTCGAGCGACAACGGAACGTGCACGGCCATCTGGTCACCGTCGAAGTCGGCGTTGAACGCCACGCAGACCAGTGGATGCAACTGGATTGCCTTGCCTTCGATCAGCGTCGGTTCAAAGGCCTGGATGCCGAGCCGGTGCAGCGTCGGCGCGCGGTTGAGCATCACGGGATGCTCGCGGATGACCTCTTCCAGGATGTCCCATACCTCCGGCACCTCCTGTTCGACCAGCTTCTTGGCGGCCTTGATCGTGGTCGCCAGCCCAAGCAACTCCAGCTTGTTGAAGATGAAGGGCTTGAACAGTTCCAGCGCCATTTTCTTGGGCAAGCCGCACTGGTGCAACTTCAGTTGCGGGCCAACAACGATGACGGAGCGGCCCGAATAGTCGACGCGCTTGCCCAAAAGGTTTTGGCGGAAACGACCGCCTTTGCCCTTGATCATGTCGGCCAGCGACTTGAGCGGGCGCTTATTCGCGCCGGTCATCGCCTTGCCGCGACGACCGTTGTCGAGCAGCGAGTCGACGGCCTCCTGCAGCATGCGCTTCTCGTTGCGGACGATGATCTCCGGCGCCTTCAACTCGAGCAGGCGCTTGAGGCGGTTGTTGCGATTGATCACGCGCCGATAGAGATCGTTCAGGTCCGACGTCGCGAACCGGCCGCCATCCAGCGGCACCAGGGGGCGCAGGTCGGGCGGCAATACCGGCAGGACCTCGAGCACCATCCATTCCGGCTTGATGCCGGAGTGCTGGAAGCCTTCCAGTACCTTGAGTCGCTTGGCGATCTTCTTGATCTTGGCTTCCGAGCCGGTGGTCTCGAGCTCCTTGCGCAGCGTGTCGATTTCATGATTGATGTCGAGCGTCCGCAGCAATTCGCGGATGCCCTCGGCACCCATGACGGCAGCGAAATCGTCACCGTACTCCTCGACCTTGGCCAGATAGTCGTCTTCGGACAGGAGCTGGGCCCGGTTAAGCGGCGTCATGCCGGCGTCGACCACGACATAGGCTTCGAAGTACAACACGCGCTCAATGTCGCGCAGCGTCATGTCCAGCACCATGCCCAGGCGCGAGGGCAGGCTCTTGAGGAACCAGATGTGCGCCGTCGGACTGGCCAGTTCGATATGGCCCATGCGCTCGCGCCTGACCTTCGAAAGCGTTACCTCGACGCCGCACTTCTCGCAAATGACGCCGCGATGCTTGAGGCGCTTGTACTTGCCACAAAGGCATTCGTAGTCCTTCACCGGCCCGAAGATCTTTGCGCAGAAGAGGCCGTCGCGTTCGGGCTTGAACGTTCGGTAATTGATGGTTTCCGGCTTCTTCACTTCGCCATAGGACCAGGACCGGATTTTCTCCGGCGAGGCGAGGCCGATCGTGATGGCATCGAACTCCTCTTCCTGCGTAACCTGCTTGAACAGATCGAGTAGCGCTTTCATTTGTTCACTCCTGCGAGGGGTGAGGCAACGTATTCATCAGTCTTCCTTGCGCCGGGCGCTCAGAAGCGGTCCAGATCGATGTCGATCGCGAGCGAGCGGATCTCCTTCACCAGCACGTTGAACGATTCCGGCATGCCGGCGTCGATCTTGTGCTCGCCCTTGACGATGTTTTCGTAGACCTTGGTGCGGCCCGACACGTCGTCCGACTTGACGGTGAGCATTTCCTGCAGCGTGTACGAGGCGCCGTAGGCCTCGAGTGCCCACACCTCCATCTCACCGAAGCGCTGGCCGCCGAACTGCGCCTTGCCGCCCAGCGGCTGCTGGGTCACTAGGCTGTAGGGGCCGGTGGAGCGCGCATGCATCTTGTCGTCGACCAGGTGGTGCAATTTCAGTACATGCATGTAGCCAACGGTAACCGGGCGTTCGAAGGCTTCACCGGTGCGGCCATCGTGGAGCGTCACCTGCCCCGTGCGCGGCAGGCCGGCCAGCTCGAGCATGTCCTTGATCTCATCCTCGTGCGCGCCGTCGAATACGGGTGTGGCGAACGGCACGCCGGGCTTCAGGTTGTCGGCCAGCTCGAGGATCTCCCGGTCATCGAGCGAATCGACGTCCTCGCCCTTGCCGCTCGAGTTGTATATCTTGTTCAGATACTTGCGCAGGTCGGCGACGGCGGTCTGCTTCTTCAGCATCTCGCCGATCTTCACGCCGAGGCCCTTGGCAGCCCAGCCAAGATGGGTTTCCAGGATCTGGCCGATATTCATCCGTGAAGGCACACCCAGCGGGTTGAGCACGATATCGACGGTGGTGCCATCGGCCATGTGGGGCATGTCCTCGATCGGCACAATGCGCGAGACGACGCCTTTGTTGCCGTGGCGGCCGGCCATCTTGTCGCCGGGCTGCAGGCGGCGCTTGACGGCCAGGTACACCTTGACCATCTTCTGTACGCCGGGGGGCAATTCGTCGCCTTGGGTAAGCTTCTTCTTCTTGGCGTCGAAAGCCTGATCGAAGTCCTTGCGCGTCTGTTCGATACTGTCGCGCAGATTTTCCAGCTGCTGAGCCGTCTCGTCATTGGCGAGGCCGATATCGAACCAATGGTGCGGATCCATCGACTCCAGATAGGCCTTGCTCAATTTGGTACCCTTGGCGAGCTTCTTCGGCCCCTTGTTGGCAACCTTGCCGACGAGCAGGCGCTCGATCCGCGCGAAGGTGTCGCGCTCCACGATGCGCATCTGGTCCGCCAGGTCAGTCTTGTAGCGCCGCAACTCGTCATCGATGATCTGCTGGGCACGCTTGTCGCGCTCGATGCCTTCCCGGGTGAATACCTGCACATCGATCACGGTACCGGACATGCCGGAGGGTACGCGCAGGCCGGTGTCCTTCACGTCGGAAGCCTTCTCGCCGAAAATCGCACGCAGCAGCTTTTCCTCCGGCGTAAGCTGGGTTTCGCCCTTCGGCGTCACCTTGCCCACCAGCACGTCGCCGGCTTCAACCTCGGCACCGATATAGACGATGCCGGACTCGTCGAGGCGTGACAACTGCGCCTCGCCGAGCGAAGCGATGTCGCGCGTGATTTCTTCGGCGCCGAGCTTGGTGTCCCGGGCGACGACGGTCAGCTCCTCGATGTGAATCGAAGTGAAGCGGTCGTCGGCCACCACCCGCTCCGAGATGAGGATCGAATCCTCGAAGTTGTAGCCGTTCCAGGGCATGAAGGCAACGAGCATGTTCTGCCCAAGCGCCAGTTCTCCCATGTCGGTCGAGGCGCCATCGGCGATCACGTCGCCTTTGGCAATGACGTCGTTGACCTTCACCAGCGGACGCTGGTTGATGTTGGTGTTCTGGTTGGAGCGGGTGTACTTGATCAGGTTATAGATATCGACGCCGACCTCACCCGGAACCGTCTCGTCGTCGTGCACTCGCACCACAATCCGGTTGGCATCGATGTAATCGATGACGCCGCCACGCAACGCCTGCACGGCGGTGCCGGAATCCACGGCTACGGTACGCTCGATGCCGGTGCCGACGAGTGCCTTTTCCGCGCGCAGGCAGGGTACCGCCTGCCGCTGCATGTTGGCGCCCATCAGGGCGCGGTTGGCGTCGTCGTGCTCGAGGAACGGGATCAGGGACGCCGCGACGGAAACGATCTGGCCTGGCGCGATGTCCATGTATTGGACCTGGTCGGTCGTCGACAGCGTGAACTCGCTGCGATGGCGGCAAGACACCAGTTCGTCGACCAGTTTGCCCTTCTTGTCCAATTGCGCATTGGCCTGCGCAATCACGAAATGTCCCTCCTCGATGGCGGAAAGGAAATCGATCTGGTCGCTGACCTTGCCGTCGTCCACCTTGCGGTAGGGCGTTTCCATGAAGCCGAACTGGTTCGTGCGCGCATACAGCGCAAGTGAGTTGATCAGGCCGATGTTCGGGCCTTCCGGCGTTTCGATCGGGCAGACACGCCCGTAGTGGGTCGGGTGCACGTCGCGCACCTCAAAACCGGCGCGTTCCCGCGTCAGGCCACCGGGCCCGAGCGCCGAAACGCGGCGCTTGTGCGTGATCTCGGAAAGCGGATTGGTCTGGTCCATGAACTGCGACAGCTGGCTCGAACCAAAGAATTCGCGGATCGCGGCGGAAATCGGCTTGGCGTTGATGAGGTCGTGCGGCATGAGGTTGTCGCTCTCGGCCTGGCCCAGGCGTTCCTTCACGGCGCGCTCGACGCGCACGAGGCCGGCACGGAACTGGTTCTCCGCGAGTTCGCCCACGGAGCGAACGCGCCGGTTTCCCAGATGATCGATGTCATCGATTTCGCCGCGCCCGTTGCGCAATTCGACGAGGATGCGGATGACGTCGACGATGTCACGATTGGACAGCGTACCGGTCCCGTCCAGTTCCTCCCGGCCGACGCGCCGATTGAATTTCATCCGGCCGACGGCCGAAAGATCGTAGCGCTCCTCAGCGTAAAACAGGCCTTGGAAGAGCGTCTCGACGGCATCTTCGGTCGGCGGCTCGCCAGGACGCATCATGCGATAGATGGCGACGCGCGCAGCGTTCTGGTCGGCGGTCTCGTCGGTGCGCAGCGTCGACGATATGTAGACTCCGCGGTCAAGGTCGTTGGTGTAGAGCGTTTGCAGATCGGTGACGCCGGATTCGCGCAGTTTGCCGAGCAGCGCCTCGGTAATCTCCTCGTTGGCGGTTGCGAGGATCTCGCCGGTCTCGGCGTCGATCACGTTGCGGCCGATGACACGCCCAACGAGGAAGTCCTCGGGAACATTGAGCTTCTTGATTCCCGCCTCGGCGAGTTCGCGGATGTGCTTGGTCGTGATGCGCTTGTCGCGTGCGACAATGATCTTGCCCGTCTTGTCGGTGATATCGAAACGCGCGATCTCCCCGCGCAGGCGCTCCGGCACCACTTCGAACTGAATGCCCTTCTTGGACAAGTGGAAGGCATCGAACTCGAAAAAGGTTGCGAGAATCTGCTCCGGCGTCAAGCCGATCGCCTTGAGCAGGATCGTGACCGGCATCTTGCGGCGGCGGTCCACGCGGAAGTACAGGTAGTCCTTCGGATCAAACTCGAAATCCAGCCAGGAGCCGCGGTAGGGAATGATTCGCGCGGAAAACAGCAGTTTTCCCGACGAGTGCGTCTTGCCGCGATCATGTTCGAAAAATACGCACGGAGAACGGTGCCGCTAGGACACGATAACGCGCTCGGTGCCGTTGATGACGAAGGAGCCGGTCGTCGTCATGAGCGGGATTTCGCCCATGTACACCTCCTGCTCCTTGACCTCCTTGATCGTCTCTTTGGCGGCATCGCGATCCATGATCACCAGGCGCACGCGCGCGCGCAGCGGCGAGGCGAAGGTAAGACCGCGCTGCTGGCACTCCTTCACGTCAAAAGCCGGCTCGCCCAGCGCGTAATAGACGAACTCCAGGCGGGCATTGCCGCTGTGGCTGGAAATCGGGAATATCGACGTGAACGCTGCCTGCAGGCCCTGGTTGCGGCGCTGCGCGGGCGGCAGGTCGACCTGCAGGAAGGCCGTATACGACTCGAGCTGGGTAGCCAGCAGAAACGGTACGTCGAGGACACTCGCACGCTTGGCAAAGCTCTTGCGGATGCGCTTCTTCTCGGTATAGGAGTACGTCATGGTGGCTCCGAGTGAGAGAAATCAGTTTTCAGTTGTCAGTTGCTGCGGCACTGCAATCAGCGGTTTCCGGGCAACTGGCAGCTGGAAACTCGTAACTTCCGTAAAGGCAAAGGGCTGGCGGCCCAAAACCGCCAGCCCAGCCTCGCGGTACTTCCTTACTTGATCTCGGCCTTCGCGCCAGCGTCTTCCAGCTGCTTCTTGATCGCTTCGGCGTCGGCTTTGGGGATCGCCTCCTTGACGGGTTTCGGCGCGCCGTCGACCAGATCCTTGGCTTCCTTGAGCCCGAGGCCGGTCACCGCGCGAACGACCTTGATGACTTCGACCTTCTTCTCGCCGGTGGCGGCCAGGATCACGGTGAACTCGGTTTGCTCTTCGGCCGCCGGTGCCGCGGCAGCAGCCGGGCCGGCAACCGCCATCGCCGCGGCGGAAACGCCAAACTTCTCTTCGAACGCCTTGACCAGGTCGTTCAGGTCCATCACGGTCATGTTGCCGACCGCTTCAAGGATGTCGTCTTTGCTGATTGCCATGTTTGTCACTCCAGATTCGAAATAGGATTGCGTTCAGTCGATATGCTTCAGGCGGTCGCGCCTTCGCGCTGCTTGGCCAGCGCGCCGAGCGCGATGGCAAAGCCGGACACTGGCGCCTTCATGACGCCAAGCAGCCTGGCCAGCAGTTCGTCGCGGCCCGGGATCGCGGCGAGTGCCTGCACACCGGCCTTGTCCAGAACCTTGCCGGCGTAGGCGCCGGCGCGAAGCACCAGCTTGTCGTTGCCTTTGGAAAACTCCTGCAATACCTTGGCGGCCGCCACGGGATCAGTCGAGATGCCAAAGATCAGCGGTCCGGACATCTGGTCCGCCAACACCTCAAACGAAGTCCCGGCGACGGCGCGGCGAGCCAGGGTGTTGCGCAGCACGCGCAGATACACGCCGGCCTGACGGGCCTTCGCGCGCAACTGCGTCAAGTCGCCCACGGCAATGCCGCGATACTCGGCCAATACGATGGTCTGGGCACTGGCGACCTGCGCCACCACCTCCGCCACGACTGCCTTCTTGCCTTCGAGATTCAGACCCACGGGTCTCTCTCCTTTCAAGTCAACACGCGGCAAAAGTGTCTGCCGCACCCAAGGCGACCTGGATCAGGAGCGCAACCGGTCTGCAATCGCTCGCCGGAAAAATCCTGTTCTGGGTACACCATCTGCGTAGGTATCAGGAACTGGGGGTCGGCTGCCGGGGCAGCAAGCCCCGCGCGTTCCTCGCGCCCATCAATTAAGCCCTCACGGGGCACCTACGGTCTTTGACGATCTGGCGTCCCGGCATGCGCCGGGACGCCAGCCCAAAGTCCTGTCCCCGCTAGGCGGGGCGTCCTGTTGCTACTGCTGCGCCGCCAGGCTCGCCTGGTCGACGCGCACGCCTGCACCCATGGTGCTCGAGACCGATATCTTCCTCAGATACACGCCTTTCGAGGTGGCCGGCTTCGCCTTGGTGAGCGCCTCGATCAGCGCGCCCAGGTTCTGCTGCAGCTGTTCGACGGAGAACGAGGCCCGGCCGATCGTGCATTGCACGATGCCGCCCTTGTCGGTTCGGTACTGAACCTGGCCGGCCTTGGCGTTTTTTACAGCGCCGGCCACGTCCATGGTCACCGTACCGACCTTCGGGTTTGGCATCAGGCCCCGCGGTCCGAGAACCTGACCGAGTGCACCGACGACTTTCATGGCGTCCGGGGTCGCGATCACCACGTCGAAATCCAGCTTGCCGTCCTTGACCTGCTGCGCAAGGTCGTCGAAGCCGACGATATCCGCGCCAGCCTCCTGTGCCGCCTTGGCTTTGTCGCCTTGGGCAAACACGGCAACACGAACCTTCTTGCCGGTACCGGCAGGCAGCACGACCGAGCCGCGCACGGTCTGGTCGGACTTCTTGGCATCCACGCCGAGGTTTACCGCAACGTCCACCGATTCGTCGAACTTGGCGGTCGCACAATCCTTGACCAGATGCAGCGCCTCACCGACGGGATACGCCTTGTTGCGATCGATCTTGGCGCGAATCGCCTTCGCACGTTTTGCGATTTTCGTCATGTCACAGGCCCTCCACAGTCACGCCCATGCTGCGCGCGCTGCCGGCAATCGTACGCACCGCCGCATCCAGGTCCGCAGCGGTGAGATCCTTCATCTTGGCTTTGGCGATCTCCTCGACCTGCGCGCGGGTCAGCTTGCCGACCTTGTCGGTATGCGGCTTGGCCGATCCCTTGTCGAGTTTCGCCGCCTTTTTGATGAGCACCGACGCCGGCGGCGTCTTCATGATGAACGTGAAGCTCTTGTCCGCGAAGGCGGTAATCACCACCGGGATCGGCAGGCCCGGCTCCACGCCCTGCGTCTGGGCGTTGAACGCCTTGCAGAACTCCATGATGTTGAGGCCGCGCTGACCCAGCGCGGGGCCGATGGGCGGCGAGGGGTTCGCCTTGCCCGCTGGCACCTGCAGCTTGATAAAGCCGACAATCTTCTTGGCCATGATGGCTCCTGAAAAGTGAGTGGTAACGCGCGTTCGGTCGCCCTATTTGCGCTCCTCTTTCCGGTTTGGCGGGTCCGGTCCCGTATGGTGCCTTACGCTTTTTCGACCTGCGAGAACTCGAGTTCCACCGGCGTCGAGCGACCGAAAATGGTCACGGCGACGCGCAGCTTGCTCTTCTCGTAGTTGATGTCTTCCACCGTACCGTTGAAGTCGGTAAAGGGGCCTTCCTTCACCCGCACCATCTCGCCGACTTCGTATAGCACCTTGGGCTTCGGCTTCTCGACGCCCTCTTGCATCTGCTGCATGATCTTGGCGACCTCCTTCTCGGAGATCGGCGTCGGCTTGGTTGCCGTGCCGCCAACAAAGCCGGTGACCTTGGCCGTGTTCTTCACCAGGTGCCAGGTGTCGTCGTCCATCTCCATCTCCACCAGCACGTAGCCAGGG
>Ga0138256_10004654_pt1 | contig 14576 bp, 13 predicted proteins | sample KNB2016incub_MG_FD_105486 | JGI IMG/M metagenome (GOLD analysis project Ga0138256, IMG submission 105486) | Active sludge microbial communities from wastewater in Klosterneuburg, Austria - KNB2014incub_MG | ecosystem: Engineered > WWTP > Activated sludge > Unclassified | place: Austria... | reverse complement strand
CCCATCTGCTTTATGAATAAGTTGATCGGTTCCCCGGTATTCATTATTAACGTCGGTATATATATTCGGACTTAACGAGGCATGATACAACGCTGTATAAAAAGAAACCTGCTGGTCTTTTGTGCCCCCTTTAATTTCAATTTTACCCAACTCCTTATTCCATTCGTCTTCCGCTTTCGTTTTAACTGCTGAAAAATTCCAATTGGTAATTTCTGTATTCAGGTTAAGTTTTGCATTTTCCATACTTACTCCGGAAATACCCACTTTCATCTGCACACGCCTGCTATCCTGCAGGTCAAAAACAAAATATGATTTCAGGTTTTTTCCTGCAGCAGATTGTATCCCTTTTTGCAATACATCATTCACAGCAATCCCATATTCCCTGATTGGTTTTTCAAAACGGATATAAAAAAACAAAGACTGATCAGTTGCCCACGATTTACTCCGGCGCATACCTCTAACTTCATATGCATTTACAACTTCCATTGACGATTCAAGTACTTCATCCCGGTGCTGAAGATCGAGAAGTATTTTACCATCGGTTGTTTTTGCATCAAATGTATATGCATGCATACCGGAGCGATAAGATGTACTGAGTTCAGCTTTGATATTGTGTTTATCAAGCACTACTTCATAGTAACCGGGAGCTGCTTTTTCTTTTTTATGCGAAAAGGGAGATGCGTATTCAGTGTTTTTCCATTTTACATTACCTGTAAACGGCATTACCAGTACATCACAATAATCGGCAATACCTGTACCGCTCAAATGCGTATGAGAAAACCCATAGATCAGCGAATCTGAATAATGATAACCGCTGCAACCATCCCATCCTTCCAGCCTCGTATCAGGGCTCAACTGCATCATGCCAAAGGGCATACTGGCGCCTGGATATGTATGTCCATGGCCGCCCGTACCGATGAAAGGATTCACAAAGCCGGAGTACTTAGTTTGTGCAGGAGCACTAAAACCAAATACAAACAGCAGGAAATAAATGGTGATTGATTGAATAACTTTCTTCTGACTATTTTTCATTTCTGTTTATCCTTTTTTTCGATAAAACATACCCTTCTGCTTTACTCAGGACGGCTTCCTTATTATTACACAGAATATGTTTGAGCCGTTTCGGTTATCATTTTAAATACAGTTCAATAATACGATCAACCTCATCCAATACAATAGCTGTAAGATAAATAAATGTTCCTTTCGGCAGCAGTTTCAACTTAACTTCTTTTCCATTATCTGTTTCAGTTCAGGAATGAAAATATAACCCGGTTGCTCAGGCCAGCTGAGAATGTACATAAACAAGTACTGACTTTAAAAGTAACGGGAATAAATGCTCGCTGCTCAATCAGTATTTCTTTTAAAGAAATATTTGTGGCTGTTGTTCAGAAAGCGTGTAGCTGTTCAGCATTTCATCAAATTCATCTGCTGCCAAATCTTTTTCGGTTTTAACTGCAATTCTATTTGCCGGTAATCTTTTCAATACTTCCCGTTTCTTTGATTTTTGACACCCATTCAATACCCAAATTTTGTGCTCGGAATGCAGGTTGTTGTTACACAAACCGGATATGCAGTAAAAGACGAAACCCTTCACAGGGAAGGGCTTCGGCAATGTACTGTGCTTTGTGAAGAATACTGACAAACCTTAAACCCGCTATGGTGTGTGTGGGGGGTGGAAGGCAGTTTGCTTGGCAATTTTTTTTCTTTCAAACGAAAAAAAAATCTACATACATTCATCTGTTACATTGCAACTATACATTATTCGATATTTCATTATTTACAAGTTTAATTTCATTAAATTTTAGTCAAACTGCTCCTTAAATACATAACTTAAAATGTATATCGAATTCCAAGCCCTCCCCAATTCCCAACAAAACCTCTGTTATTCCCAAATTCAAAAGCCGGCTGCCAGTCAACAGACATATTTAGTGGCAGTGATTTGAATTTATAATCAAGACCCAAGACCCCGTCAATTCCGGCAAACACGCCATCACCGTAATTCGTATTGTAAAATCCAATATGGGCACCGGGTCCGATATACCATTTCAAACCGGTTACGTTAGCAATGGGAGTATGTATTTCATACAAACCGGTTAATCGCATCCCATGGCCCCAAAAATAACCTGTAAGCTCAACTGCATCTTTAGAATGAAAGAAATGTTTAAAGCTTATGCCAGCCCCATCCCAGGCTTTTACACCCAAAGCTGTTTTGTAACTACTGCTCTTGGTTGATTTACTTTGTGCATTAACAATAATAGTCATAAACAGAAAACACATAACTAAACAGGATACTCTTTTCATAAAAAATATTTTACACTATGACTTTTAAATAAATGGAATAGTTGCTGTTTGTAAAATAAAAAGACTATCGTCTGTTTTATTTTGCTGAATAAGTATTTACCTGCAACTAATATTCTAACAAAAAAGTCTTATTAATGAAAAAGTTTCACTTGCAGATTGGATACTGTTGGTGGTTAATGACAAAAATGGCGCCTTTGCAGGTTTCTGTTGAGGCCCTTTCTCTAAATTCTACTATAAATGATTTGAGGAAGTATTTCCTTCTAACCTATGAACCTGATTTTAAACAGCTTCCCGTTCATTGTTCAGTTTATCTAAAACAAATTCCCGGGAAATTGAAGTAAAAAAAACAACTGACTAAAAAAAACGAAGTGTTGGTAAAAGCACTAACTACGATAAAAAATATTGAAACAGGCTTCTTTCAACCACACAACCGAACAAACTGTGTCGTTTGTCAAACAGGCATTCCCTGTAAAGATTGCATTGATGAGGAATATATAAAACTGGGAAGGCTTGATATTAAAAAAGATGATGTACTGTATGTAAGATATCAACACAAGAATACAGTGAGTCTGGCTGACCAAAACGGCTTTATTTATTCTGTAAACATATCTGATTTTCACACCTTTTTTGAAAATCTGAATGACAGGGCTGGAAAAATATAAAAACTAAATACAGGAGCACTTAAATTTCTATTCTGATATCTGCATTTTTATCTGCTATTAGTCTGTACAAATTTCCTCACCGGGTAACCCATTGCCGGAATCTGAAAAACAGCAGGAGCGATTGCAAGATCAGATATACTTACAGCAGTATATGTTAAAACGGCTCTTTCATTTTCGTACGTATATTGTAATACCAACCCTGGAATACCCGCAAATGCCGGTTCAGCAATTTCAAACATTGAATTCCTGATCAATTCAGTATAAAAAACAACGATCTTTTGTTCTTCACTCAGAATAATTGTTGCTTTTTTACACTGATAACCCAAAATAAGAATACTGTCATTACTTAGTATACAGGTACTGCTGTCGTATTTACGGTTGTATTGCTGCCATTCTTTCAGCGACAGGTAGGTTTTGTATTTATCCTTACCTGATTCCTTTACAATAGCGATTGTTCTTTCCCTGTTACCTGTTTCCCGAAAATAAAAAACACTTTGCATACGCATTAATGAAACCAACCGGTTTCTTACCCTTCCTTTACTGATAAACAACGTTTTTAATCCGCCATTATACGTTTCAGCATATCCTTCTTTTTGAAGTGATTTGATATTCAGTGAGTAGGAAACCGTTAAATCGGATTCACCGCTTGTATCAATAAAAGGTAAATTCTCCTGTATCTGTGCGCTTAATAGCTCACACGAGAGGAGTAACCCGAAAATTAAAATAATATATGACCAGATTTTTTTACTCATGGATCAGTAATTAAACAGGCTATCACCCATATCAATAATATCAAGTGGATTTGCATTCATTTTTTTATCAAACAGTTTCACATCATTCTTCCTCCATTTCTCAATTCTTCCTTTCACTCTTCTTGCTTTCCAGGTTGGTTTCCCTTTTCGACCCGTCTTATACAATTCAGAAATTATGGTCTGCATATAGGAGGAAACAGAAATATTCGTGAACTCATTAATCGAAATCTGTATCTCTTTCCCATCCGAACTTCTGAAAAAGGATGGCACTGTTTTGGGTTTAAGTTTTGCAAATGTGTACAACAGATCATTCTCGTATACTATCAGATTATCTCCATTTATCTGTACATAAGAAACAGCCAGCCAATTATCGGTCTGCTTGTGAAAGCTTAATTTGCCAGGTGCTGTTTGATGTGACTTGTTTGCAGTAAGTTCTGCTTGTGTTTTTTTTTCATTAAGCTTCGGTTGATTTTCCAGTAACTTATCAGCACTTTTCACTTTAACAGTATCTGGTCCCTTCTGCTTCTGAGGGCTGTATTTCTTTAATAGAAATGGCACTGCCAGTATGAAAATAAAAATAGCTGCAGCAACGGCATACTTCCTGAAAAGAAAAATAATTCTTCCCGAGGTTCTTTCATTTCCTGTCACCCTTTGCTGGGCCTGTATATTTTCTCTTTGATAATTGACTTTGATTTGTTCAAACAGTATTTCCGGAGGTTTTTGTTCAAAATTCTGCAACTCCCTGCTCTTTATTTTCAGGTACGCATCCCCCGGTTTACCAAAAAACTCATCTTGCAAAGCTTCCCATATTTTAGGGGGAGGCGTTACACTGTAATTTTTCAGTCTTTTGAAAATATCGTAGTTATTGTTGCTCATCAGCCAATAATTTCTTTAATTGATTTTTTGCCCTGTGCAACTGTGATTTACTGCCACTTTCAGATATCTGCAGCATTTCAGCGATTTCTTTATGATCATAGCCTTCAACAAGATAAAGGTTAAAAACAGTTCGTTGACCGTGTGGCAGCTTCTTGACTAATGAAAACAGGTCTTCAAGTGCAAGTTTGTCAAACCCGGTAAAGCCATTTGCCTCGCTTGGTAAATCTTCATTGCTTTCTATAAAATGAATATTTTTCTTCTTATAGAAATCAAGACAGGTATTAACGAAAACTCGCCTGGCCCAACCCTCAAATGATCCTTCATATCTGAAGCTTTTCAGATTTAGAAATAATCTCGTGAAAGCACTTTGAAAAATGTCATTGGCATCCTGTGTGTTGTCGGTTTGCCGCAAACACAAACTGTACATTTTTCCTGCTATCATATCATATAGCTTCTTAAATGCCCGCTCATCACCAATTATACTTTTCTCAATTAAGACTCTGGTTTCTGCTGACTGGTCACTTTCTTTTCCCATATTTTTTTTGACCTTTATCCGTATTAAATAGTTATCACTTAGAAACTTTTCTGTTGGTCTGATCGTCTATAAATAGATCAGATAACCAAAACGTCATTCATAAGCTTGTCTGATGATGTTACTGTTAACCATTAAACCTGTACTTTTTTTTTGCAAACAGCAGGTTTTCTTCAGTTGTACTGAAACGGTTTCATCTGAGTATTTTTAATACGGATTAAACTATATATGGTGTCTTAATTGGTCTGCACTTCATTGCAAATATCTCTGTTATCTGTCCAATCCTGTTACAATCGAACAATAACTGCCTGATGTTGATTGTCCGGTTGTTCAGTACATATAAAATTTACTGCATGCAAATAAACGGGCCACTTTCGCAACCCGTTGCCCACCTGCAAACAAAAGCCAGGTAACTGCCAGAATATTTTACACAATTCATCAAGCCTTAACGGTAAAGACGACTGTACTGCTGAAAAAGTTGCAGTCCGTAAAAAAAACAACCTCTGGTGAATTAAAACGTAAAAGCCGGCTGTTGAAACAACTGGCTTAACTTCTAATTTCAGGTTTTCTCCGGATAGTTTTTCTTATAGCATTATATATATGACTGCTAAATTTTAAAAAGCAACTGACGACAATACTTATACTGTTTAAAATAGCCCGCTATGGAAATAGCAGGCGTTCCATCAAACCTGTACCTTATTAATCCATGAAAAATTACTACTGATTAATGCGTATTGCACTAGTGAATTAATGAGCGCAATTGAAACGGTTTTCTGCAGATTTCCATCTCTATTGCTTTATGATCCGTTTTGTATATATTTTCCTGTTATCCTGTATAATTGCTGCTTCATATATCCCATTGCTCCAGTTATTCGTATTAATTTGCAAAACAGAAGCTCCATTAACTGTTTCAGATTTTATAATCTGCCCCATACTATTATAAATCAAAAGTTGCTTAAGCCCTTTACCTTTCAGCTCTACAGTAAGCATATCACGAACAGGAACAGGGTAAACAGAATATTGCACTTTAAAACAGTTAAAGTTTACACTCACAATTTCACTGATTTTTTCCTGCATGTCAACATCAACCATGCGTAAGCGATAGAGGTAGTTACCTGCAGTCACTGATGCATCAGCATACTGATAGTTCATTTCGGAACTGCTGTTACCGGAAGCAGCAACATTGCCGATCACTTTCCAGTCTCTTCCATTACTGCTTCGCTCTACCAGGAATTGTTTACTGTTCTGTTCTGCTGCTGTGCTCCACTTTAACATGATAGCTGAACAATCTGAATTCACCTGAACAGTAAATAATTTCAGTGTTACCGGTAATGCAATTGCCCAATTGATTGTATAGGTTGCCGGAGTATTATCAACTGCTCCTGCAGCATCTCTATAAGCATATGTAAAACTTGTGCTGAGTGCCCCAACGGTTGCACTGGTTAATTTAACAGATAATAATGCTGGATTATAATTGCTGATGATATCCCCATTACTCAATTTAATTCCATCATACAGTAAATCTGCATTTGAAGGAACCGTTGTTATCTGTACTGTCTTCCCAATGAGAAAAGCAGTCGTATATAAATCCTCAAAATCATTTCCTGTTAATGGACCGGGACTGCCTGCAGAACCGGAACCATTTAATGAAATCAAAGCTCCTGCTGCGGGTTGTGAAATTGTATATGACTGTGTGATACTTTCCGGTAATTTTTCTATTCCAAAATTAACATCCGTAATATCTGCTGTAGTGATTATTACAGGGTTCACTGTTCCATTTACTGTTAAATCATTTCCCTCAGATACTCCTATGTTTTCGCCGGTATTGATCCAGCCCTGAGGTAATGTTGTACCGGAAGAGGGCGAAGGAGAATTGTTAATCAGAACGGTGTAAGCACCTGCTGTAAGATTTAAAAATTCATACTTTCCATTTGCTAAAACATCAAACTTAGCAATTTCTATTCCGGTAGAAAATAAATGCGCATAGATAGACCCGCCAACATTCGTTCCTGTACCGTTTACGGTAAGATCAGTTAACCCGTTTGCATCATTATAAACATACCCACTGATATTTGCAAGTATGTTAACGGCTACATCTTCTACTTCACCTGTTGATGCCAGTCCTGTAGGAGCTGACACTTCAGATGAGTTCACCGCTATTCTGCAACGCAAATAGCTTATTCCTGCAACCGGCGTTGTAAATCCAGTAAATGTTACACTGGCAGTTTGTTGTAAAGCGCTTGGGGGAACTGTAACAGAAGTTATTTCACCGGCATCAAGAAAATCACCATCACGGTTAAAATCAAACCAGCATGCCAGCGTTGCGTCTGCACCGGTATTATTAAACACACTAACTGTAAAAGAAACGCTGGTTGAAGTTGTAGATATAACCGGAAACACACTAACACCGTCTTCATCATCAGTTGAACCTGTATTGCTGATATCATCTTCCTGCGCTGCAACAGATTGAAGAGTTCCCGGATCAGCATCCGGTGCAGAATTGCCGAGGTATAATTCATTGTTGAAAAGATGTCTTGGCCCATTGTCAGCATCCAGTGTATTATAATTACCAGCTCCTGTACTTGCTCCACCGGGGATATCCGGAGCGTCACCATAATCAAGATTCAAACCACTATTCATTGCAGTGCAGTCAACAACAGTTAAAAGCAAATCAAATACAACTGCGTTATTGTTGCCATCTCCTGTATTAATACGCAGCATCACATTCCCAGTAAAAGATGATGCATTATTCATTTGCACCCTTAAAGCATCAGCAGTTCCATTACCATCTGTATCTACCAGACTGTATATAGGATCGGCGGCCGGCACTAATAAATATAAAGCGCCATTATGCAGATAAAGTGACAAAGCAAAAAAGGGTGCCGGATAATTGCTATTACCGGCTTTAGCCAGATTATTAAGAGGGAATACCACAGAAGTTCCCTTACACATAGTTGCCGACATTCCTATGCGGCCGGTGGCGGCAAAAACCGGTTTAAAACTCATGCCTGTTAAACACAATACAAGCAGCATTTTCACAAGTGTACTGATGTTCGTCTTTGCTTTTACAATAACCTTTTTCTGGCTGCACACATTTGACTGATTGCAATTTCCAGCCTTGGTTCCTGAAAGCAGGTGCTCTGAATTCTTACGGCTCATTTGAGAAAATCCCAGCGTTAGAAATTGGGTAAAATTTTGTTTCATGTTGTACGATTTAAAATTTAATTTAATATCCTGGCTTATACAGGAACGCTGCAACAATTCAGTTGTACGTTGCAAAAAAACTGATGATAAGGTTTATAAATATCTGGTCCGTCAATCAGGGCAATCCCCTGTTTTTGCACTTTACTGATTTTCAATCATGAATATTTTGGTTGGATTTCCATTGGGTTGAATCACTCCCTGGCGGGAATTGTAAAGCTTAAAGACCTGAATAGATTCATATCGGTTGCAGGCAAAGTGGCTAAGAATCTATTTCATGACTTTTGTCATTATTTTGAAACAACTGCAACTTTGTAAATTAAAAAATCGTCCTGACCCTGACCTGATAGTCAGATAAATTCCCGCAATATATTTGCAGCATGATGAATCTTTTTTTTGAACAGTACAGTAACGATAAGTTCCATGCAGGCTCACATAATAATACGATTGACTTTGGTTTCACACAACTTGAGAAACTATATTATTTTCTGGGATTTCCCCGTATAGACGATATGAAAGCACATTTAAGAAGCTCCTATGAATACATTGAATTTAAAAAAGGTACTCAGTTAATCAGGAAGGGCGATTCCTGTAATTCGCTTTTTTTTATCATCAGCGGTTCAACAAGAATTTTCACTTATACAGTTGACAATTATGAGCAGGTGTTTCTTCTCTCAAATGAAGGGAATATTGCAACATCTGTTACTTCATTCCTGAAAAACCAACCGTCTGATATTTTTATGGAAACCTGCCAGAAAACGAAAATGCTGGTATTGAAAAAAGATCGCTTTGAGCAGATTATGCAGTCAGAGTTAAACCCTTCTTATCTGCATCTGCTCTATAGTTTAAATGACAAATCTCTTTACTATCAAAAAAAACTTACCAGTATGCTTTATATGAACAGTAAGGAGAAACTCGACTACCTGTATAACTCTTTTCCTGACATTTTCAATTCCTTTGCGGTGAAACATATTGCTTCACTTTCAGGTATTAAGCCTGAAACACTCAGTCGTATCCGTAAAACACTTGCTTAAAAAAACACCGGAACAGGTATCAAAGAGTTTTCACCTTATTGAAATAAACTTCCCTGTTTATCCATATGAACAACTATCAAGCAGAATGGAAGATTATTTTCTGTAGATTTCATTGACACTCCTTTTATACAATGCTGTTAGCTGACAGAAGAAAACAAAAATGGACAACTCTTAAAAATTCAGAATTGTCCATTGCTGGTGGAGAGTATCGGGGTCGAACCGACGACCTCTTGCATGCCATGCAAGCGCTCTAGCCAACTGAGCTAACCCCCCATTTATCATTTCAATTTATCCTTCTCAGAACCGACAAACTTCCTGCTTATAAGCAGGACCGTCTATCCATCCCGATAGCTATCGGGAGAGTGACCCGTAAAGGATGGCAAAGATAATCGTACAGCTGAATGCAGCAAAAACATTTTCAATGTAAAAAGGCCGCTGTTCAGGCGGCCTTCGTAATCTCTTATTGTTTTATTTTTTCTTCAATCTCATTCACCTTTTCTTTTAATTTTTCACCAGCTTTCTTCACATCTTTCTTAACCGGTTCAATCACTTTTTTCTGAAGGGTGTCGCCTATTTTGTTTCCCTTGCTTTGCAGGGTATCCACAATCTCATTTGCTTTTTCCTGTGCTTTGTCAATTGCATTGGATGTATCAGCTGCTTCAGCGGCTTCTGAAGATTCTACCTTTTGGTTATCGGTTTTATTTTCTGCTTCGTTATTGCAGGCAATAAAGAAAGACGCTAACAATAGAACGATGAATAATTTTTTCATTTGTTATTTTTTTGAACTGTGAAATTAGTAATCGCCGGAAATAAATCAGGATACAGTTGTTATTTTTTTCTGAAAAATAACCGCATGGGTGTTCCGGTAAAATCAAATGCTTTACGCAGCTGATTTTCCAGGTAATTCTTATAAGGTTGTTTTACATCATCCGGGTGGTTACAGAAAAATGCAAACGATGGAACCGGCGTTGGCAACTGTGTTACATACTTAATACTCACAGGTACGCCTCTTACAACCGGCGGATGGAAAGCCTGGATCGATTTCTGCACCGCTTCATTTAATTCAGAGGTTGCAATTTTACGTTGCCTGTTATCAACAACCTGCAAGGCAGCTTCAATAGCCTGCATGATTCTTGTTTTTTCAGTTGCAGAAATAAACAGGATCGGAATATCATTAAACGGAAGAAGACGGTTCTTTAATTCCTTTTCGTAATCACGGGCAGTGTTGGTTTCTTTTACAATCAAGTCCCACTTGTTCACCAGCATCACAATCCCCTTTCCTTTCTTTACTGCTAAAGAATAAATATTCAAATCTTGTTGGGAAATTCCTTTCTCTGCATCAATAATGAGCAAACAAACATCTGCTTCATCCAGTGCACGGATGGCACGGATCACAGAATAAAACTCCAGATCTTCATTCACTTTTGTTTTACGGCGTATCCCGGCTGTATCAATGAGAATAAAATCCTTACCAAACAGTTTATACTTTGTATGAATCGTATCTCTTGTTGTACCTGCAATATCACTTACAATGGTTCTTTCTTCACCAAGTAAAGAATTCAACAAAGATGATTTACCAACATTCGGCTGACCAATAATCGCAATCTTTGGAATTGTTGATTCAACTTCATCTTCCTGGTCAGCAGGAATCAACTCTGCAATTCCATCTAATAATTCACCAGTGCCGCTACCAGACATACTGCTGAGAAAAAAAATCTTGTCGAAACCAAGCGTATAAAATTCACTTGCTTCCAGCAGGCGTTCATGATTATCTACTTTGTTAATCGCCAGAAAAACCGGTTTGGTGGAACGGCGCAATACATCGGTCATTGCTTCGTCAAGGTCAGTAACTCCTGTTGCAGCATCGCACATAAACACAACTGCATTTGCTTCATCCAAAGCTATTTTCACCTGTTTACGGATCTCTGTTTCAAAAATATCTTTGCTGTCGGGAACAAATCCACCCGTATCAATGATATTAAACGACTTTCCATTCCAGTCGGCCACACCATACTGGCGGTCACGGGTAACCCCGCTTTCATCATCCACAATAGCTTTACGCTCCTGCAATAATCGATTGAAGAATGTACTTTTTCCCACATTGGGTCTGCCCACAATTGCAACGGTAAAACCTGCCATAATAAAATTATAAAGTTGGCGAAGGTACTGAATTAAACAGTAAGAAGACCGGTCTATCTCAATCCGGGCGTCACGATGCCCTCTTAATTGTAACCGTATTCCTTTAAAAACATGTCACTATCACGCCACTTGGGTCTTACTTTCACGAAGAGTTCAAGGAACACTTTTGAATCCACAAACTTCTCAATTTCAACCCTTGCAAGGCTGCCGAGTTTCTTGATCATTTCACCCTTTGTGCCCAGCAAAATACCTTTCTGGCTTTCACGCTGTACAATAATTTCAGCTGAAATCTTAATTAAGGATGTTTTTTGTTCAAAAGCAGTAACAACTACGGTGGTATGATAAGGGATCTCATCACTGAAGAGATCAAATATTTTTTCACGAACCAGTTCGGCTACAAAAAAACGGGTGCTCAGATCCGTTAGCTGATCTTCTTCAAAGAAAGGCTCGCCTTCAGGAAGCAGGTCGAGAATAGGTTTGATAAATGCTTTGATATTGATACCTGATAAAGCAGTGATGGTGATTACCTGTTTGCAATAAGGCCTTGCTTCAAAAAAAGCCTTGGCTTCAGCCAGCTTCGCTGTATCAACCAGGTCAATCTTATTCAGTACAACAACTGTAGGAACTTTTAACTTCAGTGATGCAAATAACTCATCATTTTCCTGCCAGTTGTCTTTGATGTCGAGTAACAGTAACGCCACATCAGCATCTTCCAGTGCACTCTTAACACTGCCCATCATTTTTTCCTGCAGTTTGTACTTGGGATCAATGATACCGGGCGTATCAGAAAATATAATCTGGTATTCCTTAGTAGTAAGAATCCCTTTAATACGATGCCTGGTTGTTTGCACCTTTGGTGAAACAATGGCTAATTTTTCTCCCAACAGAGCATTCAGCAAAGTGCTTTTGCCTGCATTGGGTTTACCAAATATGTTTACAAATCCAACTTTCATAAAAGAAGCTGCTTGCTGTAAGCTGCAAGCTACACGCTATTAACTTAAAAAGAAAATCCCGCCAGAGGCGGGACTTTGTTGCGAAGGGGAGGATCGAACTCCCGACCTTCGGGTTATGAGCCCGACGAGCTACCGCTGCTCTACTTCGCGGAATGGACGGCAAAAGTAAGGGTAAATAGCATTGCACCCAAAACAAAGAGGCAGAACTTTTATTCTGCCTCTCTGCTCATCATCAAGTATGAAACTTATTTTGAATTTCTTTTCTTTAAACTGGAAGCACCACTTGTTTTAAAATCACTGATCATGGCTGATCCTTTATATTCTATATCACTTGCCCCGCTTGCATTTGCACGCAGATCTTTATTAACAGTAATCCTGATATCAGATGCGCCGGAAGCTTCGGCTTTACAATTTTCAGTTACAAGGTCGAATCCTTTAAAATCACTGGCACCACTTACTTCAATAGTAAGATTGGTTACACTTCCTTTGATATTTGCATCTGATGCACCGCTTTGATCCACCACAAGATCAGTATAATTCAATTCGCCTTTTAAACTGGAAGCACCGCTTAATTCTAGTTTCAGTTTACTGCCTTTCAGTACACCATCCACTTTTACATCACATGCACCGGAAGCTTCAATATAATCAAGATTCTTTACTGAAATATAGGCTTTCAGTTTCCTGTTTTCACTGCTCCATTTCCATACTTTATTATCATTATCGTAAGAAATACGGAGAACACCATTGATCACTTCGGTTTTAATACGGCTGCGGAATTTTTCTTCGCTGGCACTTACTACAACACCTTCACTGCTCCCCTGCTGAATGATGACATCAAATGCATTCGATACTTTAATACCGTGGAAACTGCCCACTGTTCTTGCCTGTGCATTTTTATCGTTGATCACTGTTACATCCTGTGCAGATACAATGCTGAATACAGCAACCAGTACAACAAATGATAAGATTATTTTTTTCATGTGTATATGTTTTGATGTTAAGATTAATCGTCTTTACGGCGGATGATAGAACCAACATTAGTTCCCACTTCACTGATCTTTGCTGTGCCTTTATAATAAATACTTCCGCCGGTGGATGAATATAATTTCATTTCATCGTTCACTGTTACTTCTATTTTGGCACCTGTGGTCGAACGGATATCTGCTTTACCGGCAGACAAAGTATATGCTTCCACTCTGCCTCCACTGTTGGCATGCACATTAAATGTTCCAACTGAACCCGACACTGAAACCTTCGCACCACTTTCTGATTCAACAATCAGTTTACCTGCTTCAACCTTCCCTTTAAAATCGGCACCCGATTGAAGATAGAGACTAAGCACTTCTTCCTTTATTACACCCTCCACTTTCACAGAGCTTCCGGCATGGGCAGTGAGTTTATCAAGGGTTTTGAAAGAGATATATACTTTTAGTTTTTTACCGGTGCTTGTCCAGTCGCTGAACGATTCACGGTCGTAATAAATTTTCAGCTGCCCATCTTCCACTTCTGTCTTCAGGCGTGAACGGTATTCATCTCGTGAGGCACTTACCACCACTTTATCTTCATTTGACTGGGTAAGATACAAGTCAATCCCGTCGGTTACTTTAATGGAACGGAATGGCTTCACCGTCCTTGTTTCAGCATTCGGATCTTCAATTTTGGTTTCCTGGGCCTTTGCCAGCAGGAAAAAAGACATAGCGATAAGGGTGAACATCAATTTCTGCATAATATTCGTTTTGTATGATACGGCTCACCAAAGCAGAATGTTACAGGTATCCTAAAACAATTTACCTTTGACCCGTCAAAAAGCGGTGAATGCCGGTTTTGACACAGTTTCCCCGGGGTGCTAAACTCCTGCCAGCGGCAGGAGAGCTGAGATCAAACCCGTAGAACCTGATCAGGGTAATGCCTGCGCAGGGAAGGAGGTTCTATATTTCCCCTCTTTTCGTTTCGCAGCATTTCCGACTCAATTTTTAACTGTAAAAAGTGTAAATGATGATGAAAAAATTGATGCTGGGAATGTTGGTGATTGTATCACAACAAATTTCAGTGGCTCAGTACAAACTGAGCGGAAAAGTCAACGACGGAGCAACCAATTCTCCGCTTGAAAATGCAACTGTAGAAAT
>Ga0138256_10004653_pt1 | contig 14580 bp, 12 predicted proteins | sample KNB2016incub_MG_FD_105486 | JGI IMG/M metagenome (GOLD analysis project Ga0138256, IMG submission 105486) | Active sludge microbial communities from wastewater in Klosterneuburg, Austria - KNB2014incub_MG | ecosystem: Engineered > WWTP > Activated sludge > Unclassified | place: Austria... | reverse complement strand
TAACATCGTGACGTTCGATTGGATCTCTTGACCTGGTCGACCTAGACTGCCCCCTGCTGACTGGCGACAAGGAGGACAGTGATGACCGGCAAGAAACTCACCACCACCGGCGGCGCGCCGGTGCCCGACAACCAGAACGTGATGACGGCAGGCCCGCGTGGCCCGCAACTGCTGCAGGACGTCTGGTTCCTCGAGAAGCTCGCGCACTTCGACCGCGAAGTGATTCCCGAGCGACGCATGCACGCGAAAGGCTCCGGCGCGTTCGGCGCCTTCACCGTCACCCACGACATCACGAAGTACACGCGGGCGAAGCTGTTTTCGCAGATCGGCAAGAAGACCGAGTTGTTCGCGCGGTTCTCGACCGTGGCCGGCGAGCGCGGCGCGGCCGATGCCGAGCGCGACATTCGCGGATTCGCGCTCAAGTTCTATACCGAGGAAGGCAACTGGGACCTGGTCGGCAACAACACGCCGGTGTTCTTCATGCGCGACCCGCTGAAATTCCCCGACCTGAACCACGCGGTCAAGCGCGATCCGCGCACCAACCTGCGCAGCGCAAGGAACAACTGGGACTTCTGGACTTCGCTGCCCGAGGCGCTGCACCAGGTGACGATCGTGATGAGCGATCGCGGCATCCCGGCCTCGTACCGGCACATGCACGGCTTCGGCTCGCATACCTTCAGCTTCATCAACGCGAACAACGAGCGCTACTGGGTGAAGTTCCACTTCGTCACCCAGCAGGGCATCCGCAACCTGACCGACGACGAGGCTTCGAGGCTCATCGGCGGCGACCGCGAGAGCGCGCAGCGCGACCTGTACGAGGCGATCGAGCGCAAGGAGTTCCCGCGCTGGAAGATGTACGTGCAGGTGATGCCCGAGAAGGACGCGGCGAAGCTTCCGTACCACCCGTTCGACCTGACCAAGGTCTGGTACAAGAAGGACTACCCGTTGATCGAGGTCGGCTACTTCGAGCTGAACCGCAACCCCGCGAACTACTTCGCCGACGTCGAGCAGGCGGCGTTCAACCCGGGCAACGTGGTGCCGGGCATCGGCTTCTCGCCCGACAAGATGCTGCAGGGGCGGCTGTTCTCGTACGGCGACGCGCAGCGCTACCGGCTGGGCGTGAACCACTACCAGATCCCGGTCAACACGCCGAAGTGCCCGTTCCGCAACTACCACCGCGACGGCGCGATGCGGGTCGACGGCAACGAGGGCAGCACACTCGGCTACGAGCCCAACAGCTACGGCGAATGGCAGGAACAGCCCGACTTCAGCGAGCCGCCACTGGCGCTCGACGGCGCGGCCGACCACTGGAACTACCGCGAGGACGACGACGACTACTACTCGCAGCCGCGCGCGCTGTTCCGGCTGATGACGCCCGCCCAGCAGCAGGTGCTGTTCGAAAACACCGCCCGCGCGATGGGCGATGCGCCGATCGAGATCAAGCGCCGGCACGTCGCGAACTGCACGAAGTGTGATCCGGAATACGGGGCCGGTGTGGCGAAGGCGCTGGGCCTCGCGCCGGGTAAGGCTGGCTGACAGGCCGAGGAGCGGCGCCGGCGCCAGCGCCGCTCCCTGTCACCATCGACGACTGCAACCCCACCGCAACTGCAACGATTCGAGAAGGAACGCATCATGGCCAAGAAATCCGGCGCAACCGCTGCCCGCGGGATCGACATCGGCATCGGGGAGAAGGATCGCGCGGCGATCGCGCAAGGGCTCTCAGAGCTGCTCGCCGACACTTACACGCTTTACCTGACGACGCACAACTTCCACTGGAACGTCACGGGGGCGATGTTCAATTCGCTGCACGCGATGTTCATGGCGCAGTACACCGAGTTGTGGAACGCAGTCGACCCGATCGCCGAGCGCATCCGTGCGCTGGGGCATCCGGCGCCGGGCTCGTATGCCCAGTTCGGGAAGCTCAGCTCGTTGAAGGACGCACCGGCCGAGCCGCCGAAAGCGATGGAGATGGTGGCGATGCTCGCCGCTGGCCACGAGGCCGTGGCGCGTACCGCGCGCAGCATCTTCCCGTTGGTCGACAAGGCCAACGACCAGCCTACCGCCGACCTGCTGACCCAGCGCCTGGACGTCCACGAGAAGACGGCATGGATGCTTCGCAGCCTGCTCGAAGACTGACTCGCCCCCGCAGCCTGGGCATTCTGGGCTGAATTCACGCTGGCTGTGCACCCAGTCGGCCCGGCGGATGCTCCTGCGCGAAGTACACAGCGGGACCACCTCGTTGTCCCACACCGCCGACAGCGGATCCTCTCGCGTTCGCCACGACCGTGGCCCTTGCTGCGACGGCAACGCCTTCGCGCCCTCGACCTGTCTTGCTGTCGGTCCGTCATCCTCTTGCCGGGCACCCAGTTCCCCTCGACTCCAAATCGAGGGCGCACCGTAGCCCCGCATCCCCGATCCACCCGGCCCTGGTCGACCGGCCAAGATAGTTGTCGTCAACACGCCGGTCACGCTAATTGTCGCCGGCCGGCGGCTCGAGAACCGGGGGCCAGCGACCCCCTGTCCCCTCCTGAGCCCGGCAGCCCAGCCCCGCGCGCACGGCCTTGACGGCACCCACCAGCAGAATCAATTGACATATATCAAATGCGAATCATTATAATTAGCGCTTATCATCTAGCCAGCGCAATCCTCGGCCCGACCGTGCTGTACGCAGCTCTGCAGCCGTCGGATCCCCGCACCCTTCGGAAGACACATGACCGTGCGTCTCGCCAGCTCATCCATGCTCGCACTCGTCGCCGCCGCTGCGGCCGCGATGCCCGCAGTGGCCCAGTCGACGCTCGACGCGGTTGTAGTCACGGCCAAGGGGCGGGCCGCAGACCCGTTCGAATCTCCCCAGGCGATCGAGGTTCTCGCCCCGGAAGGAGGGATGGGTGCGGCTCCTGCCGGGGAACTGTTCCGCGCGGAACCAGGCCTTGCGGTCCAGTCCGACGGCGCATGGGGACAAAACCCGGTGCTGCGCGGCCTGAAGAAGGAAAGCGTCGTGATCCTGGTCGACGGTGTGCGCGTCAACGCCGCACAGCCACAGGGCGCGATCGCGTCGTTTCTCGACCTCGGCCTGCTGGAGCGCGCCGAGGTCGTCAAGGGGCCGGGATCGGTGCTCTACGGCAGCGGCGCGCTGGGCGGCGTGGTGAACCTGCGCACGCCCGACGCGCGCTTCACCACGCAACCCGAGTCCGGCGGCCGTGTCGGCCTGGGAGCCGGCAGCGTCGACCGCAGCCTGTCCGGCGCCCTGCTGTTCCAGCGCTCGAATGCGGACCACGCACTGGTGCTCGGCGCCGCCGCACGCGATGCCGACGACTACCGCAGCCCGGACGGGCGCGAGGACCGCACCGGCTACCGCTCCGACACCCTGCTCGCGAAGTACCGCTTCCGGCTGTCCGGGCAGGCCAGCCTGCGGGTCAACCTGCAGCGGCACGCCGACCACGACGTCTGGTACCCAGGGTCGGCACGTACCGGTGGCCAGCCGGGCGGCGCCGGCCTCCCCCCTCCGCTCGGCACCGTGACGCTGCACTCGCCCGAACAGCGTCGCGAATTGATCGAGTTCGGTGTCGACGCCCGCCTCGGTCCCGGCCAATTGGCCGCCGAGGCTTATCGCCAGGACGTGTTCCGGCAGATCCGGGCCTTCTCGGCAAACCTGGGGCGCGACTACGTGCGCAACGACGTCACCTTCGCCACCGACGGGCTGCGGGCGAAGTACCTGGTTGCCGCCGGTGCCGGACAGCTCTTCACCGTCGGCGCCGAAACCTGGCGCATGCGCGCCGACCCCGAACGCTACATCGACAACAATCCGCCGCTGTTCGACAACAACCTGCGCAACGATCCCTTCGATCGGGGCACCCTGCGGGCGACCGGCGTGTTCGTGCAGGACGAGTTCGAGATCGGCGGTACGCGGGTGGTCGCCGGGGCGAGGCTGGACCGCGTCGCGGGCGACGCGCGCCAGAAGGCCGCCGGAGCGGCGGCACAGACCACCGGCCTGGATCACGCCGACACCAGCCTGTCGTGGTCGCTGGGCGCGATCCATCCGCTGACGCCCACTCTCGGCGTGTACGCCAACCTGGGACGTGCCTATCGCGCCGCCGACATGCGCGAGCGCTTCGAGGACTCGGCGCGCGGCGACGGCTACTACCATGTCGGCAACCCGCAACTGGACCCCGAGCGCTCGACCAGTTTCGAGCTCGGACTCAAGGGCCGCGACGGTGAGATCGACTACCGGCTGGCCGCGTTTCACACCCGGGTCGACGACTACATCGCAGGGCGCGTCACCGGCGCGAGCCACCCCGGCACTGGGCTGCCGATCAAGCGCACCGAGAATCTCGACGAGGTGGTCATCTACGGGCTGGAAGGCACCGCGAGTGTCACGGTCGGCCGATTCGTCGCCGATGCGGGGTTCACCTGGCTGCGCGGCGCGAACCGGCAGGACGATGAGCCGCTAGCGCAGATGCCGCCGCCGGAGCTGCGCGTCGGTGTCGGTCAGCCGGCGCAGCGCGGCCTTTACTGGCACGCCCGGCTGCGGGCGGTCGCGCGGCAGGATCGGATTGCCACCCGGTTCAGCGCCGGCACCGAGAATGCCACGTCGGGCTTCGTCACCGCCGACGCGCGTCTCGGCTGGCGCTTCGGCAAGCTGGGCGGATTCGACAGCGCGAGCGTGGACCTGCGCCTGCTGAACCTGTTCGACCGCCGCTACCACGAGCACCTCACCGAGGGCCTGTCGGGCCAGGAACTTTCGGCGCCCGGGCGAGGCGCCGTGTTGAGCCTCAACGGAAGCTTCTGATGCAGCGGATCCGGATCCTGTTCGTCGCGCTGGCTGTGGCCCTGAGCGGCGTCGCGACCTGGGCAGCGGACACCCGCCACGCCAACGCCCCGATCGCTGCGAAGGTGCCCCGGCTCGTGCTGGCCGGGCCGTCGGCGTCAGTCTCGAACCCGCTGATCCACATGGTCGAGAGTGGCGCGCTTGCCGACGTCGCCGAGACGGTCGAGTTCGTCCTCTGGCGTGACCCGGACCAGTTGCGCCTCATGGCCCTGGAGGGCCGGGCCGACGTGCTGGCGATGCCGGTCAACGTGGCGGCGAACCTGTACAACCGCGGCGCGAAGCTGCAGCTGCTCAACGTGTCGACCTGGGGCATCCTTTGGCTGGTTTCGCGCGATCCCGCGGTGCGCTCGCTCGACGACCTGCGGGGCAAGGAGATCGCGATGCCGTTCCGCGGCGACATGCCGGACATCCTGTTCGGGCTCGTCGCGCAGCGCAGCGGTATCGATCCGCGCCGCGACCTGCGGCTTCGCTACGTGGCCACGCCGATCGACGCGATGCAGTTGCTCGTGATGCGACGCGCCGACCATGCGCTGCTGGCCGAGCCGGCCGTGTCGATGGCCCTGCGCAAGACCGGCTCGTTTCCGGTCAGCCTGGTCGCGCCGGAATTGCACCGCGCGGTGGATCTGCAGGCCGAATGGGGCAAGGCGTTCGGCCGCGCGCCGCGCATTCCGCAGGCGGGGATCGCCGCGATGGGCGCGCTGCGTGAGCGGCCGGAACTCGCCGCACGCGTGGCACGCGCCTACGCGCGCTCGCTCGAATGGTGCCAGGCGAACGCAGCGCGATGCGGCGAACTGGTGGCCAGGCGGGCGCCGATGCTGTCGGCCGAGGCGGTCGCCGATTCGATGGCCGCAAGCCGGATGCTGGCGGTGCCCGCACGCGAAGCCCGCGGTGAGCTCGAGTTCCTGTTCGGCCTGCTGGTCGAGCACAATCCCGCCCTGCTCGGCGGGCGCCTGCCTCCCGACGACTTCTACGCGCCGGGCGCCGAGCCGGCCTCGCGCCGATGAACCTCGCGCGGGCTTGGGTCGCCGCGTTGCCGGCCTATCTGTGGAGCGGCTGGGGAGCGATTGCGAGCCTGCTGCTTATGGTCGCAGCTTGGGAGGCCGTTGCCACGCTGTACGGGCCGCTGGTCCTGCCCGATCCGCGCTCGGCCTTTGCGACCCTGCTCGACCTGGTCGCGAGCGGCGTGGCATGGCCCGATCTCTCCGCGACCTCGCGCCGCGCGCTCGCCGGCTACCTGCTCTCGGTCGCCGCCGGTAGCGCGCTGGGGCTGGCCGCCGGCGTTTCGATGACCGCGTCGATGATGTCGCGGCCACTCGTGACCGTGCTGATGGGCACGCCACCGATTGCCTGGCTGGTGCTGGCCATGCTGTGGTTCGGCGCGAGCGACGGCACGCCGGTGTTCACCGTCTTCGTCGCCGGCTTTCCTGTGGTCTTCGTAGGCGCGCTGCAGGGCGCGCGCACGCTGGACAACCAGCTGAAGACGATGGCGCAGGCATTCCGCCTGCCGCCGCGAATGATGTTCTTCGACGTCTATCTGCCGCACGTGGTGTCGTACCTGTTCCCGGCGTGGATCGCGGCACTCGGCATGTCGTGGAAGGTCGTCGTGATGGCCGAACTGCTCGCCACGCAGGACGGCATCGGCGCCGCACTCGCGGTCTCTCGATCGCACCTCGATACGACGACCACGATGGCCTGGATCACCGCGGTCGTCGGCCTGCTGCTCGCGGTCGAGTACCTGCTGCTCGAACCGTTGAAGCGCGAGGTCGAGCGCTGGCGCGAACCCACGCTGGCGGAGGAGCGGCCTTGAGTACGCCCCGACTGACGGTGCGCGGCGTTCATCACGCCTTCGCGCGCCGCGAGGTGCTCGCGGGGATCAATGTCGTCGTCGACGGCGGGCAGGTCGTCGCGCTGGTCGGCCCGTCGGGCTGCGGCAAGACGACGCTGCTGCACCTGTGCGCCGGCATGCTGCGGCCCTCCGAGGGCCTGATCGAGAACGGCTTCGCCACGCCGGCCTGCATGTTCCAGCAGCCCAGACTGCTGCCGTGGAAGACCGCGCTGGACAACATCGCGCTCGGCCTGGCGGCCCGCGGTGACGGTCGCGCGCGGCGCGAGGATCGTGCGCGCGAGCTCGCGCTGAGGCTCGGGCTGGGCCACGCGGACCTGGCGAAGTACCCGCACGAACTGTCCGGCGGGATGCAGAGCCGCGTCGCGCTGGCGCGCGCGCTGGCGATCGAGCCGGACCTGCTGCTGCTCGACGAACCGTTCTCGGCGCTCGACATCGGCCTGCGCGAGGAGCTCTACGCGCTGCTGCTGGCTCACCTGGCGGCGCGTCCGATGGGGGTGCTGATGATCACCCACGACCTGATGGAAGCGGTACGACTGTCGGATCGCATCCTAGTCATGGCGACTGATCCGGGGCGCATCGCTGCGCGCTTCGAGCTGGGCACACCGGCATCCGGCCGTGACAGCGACTGGATCCACGCGGCCACGGCTCAACTGCTGCGACGACCGATCGTCCGCGCGTGCTTCGGCCTGCCGGCGCCAGCCGAGACCTCGCCGCGCGCCGCGGGCAGCGCGGGAATCGCGATTCTGGAGGCCGCCGACCCGCACGGCTGCGTGCTACCGTTTCCGCGCAGCGTGAACCGATGCTGAGTCCTTCGAGCGATGCGGCCAGGCCCGATCGCGACGCGCGACCGCCCGTCGGCGTGCTCGAGCGTACGGCCGGCCGTTCGCTGTTCGCGTGCAGCTTCAGGCCGCTGTTCTTCGCCGCCGCGCTGCAGGCGGCGTTCGGCATCGCCGCGTGGATGGCGGTGCTCGGGCTGGGCCTGGCGTCGCCGGCAGTGCCGGGTGGTCCGCTCGTCTGGCACGCGCACGAGATGCTGTTCGGCTTCGGGCTGGCGGCCGTCGCCGGCTTCGTGCTGACCGCTGCGCCCGAGTTCACCGGCACGCCTGCATTCGGTTCGCGGGTCGCAGTCACCGCGACCTTCACCTGGCTGGCCGCGCGGATCGCATTCTGGCTGTCGGGTGTCGTCGGTCCGTGGCCCGCGGCGCTGTTCGAAGTCGCGCTCGCCGCGCTGCTGGTGGCGCTGGTCGGTCCGCGCCTGCGGCGCGAGCCCGACCGCCGCCACCTCGGCTTCCTGTGGGGGCTGCTCGCAATGGCGGCGGCCACCGCGGGCTTCCACGCCGAGGGGCTGCTGGGCGGCGACCCGATGCGTTGGGTGCACGTGGGCATCGGCGCGATGATGGCGCTGATCGTCGTCGCGATGAGTCGCGTTTCGATGCGCATCGTCAACGACGCGCTCGATGCGGCACGCGTCGCCGGCGACGAGGATGCGCCTGAGTATCGGGCCCGTCCGCCGCGTCGCAATCTCGCGGTCTTCGCGATCTCGCTGTTCACTGCGGCCGAATTCGCTGCGCCCGGCACCGCCTTCACCGGCTGGCTGGCCCTGGCGGCCGCCGCGGCCGTGTTGAACCTGCTCAACGACTGGCACGTGGGGCGGCCACTGCTGACGCGGCTGCCGGCGATCCTCTATGCGGTCTACTGGCTGATGGCGCTCGGCTACGCGGCAATCGGCGTCGCACTGCTCGGTGGCGACCTGCCGCTCAGTGCGGGCCGGCACCTGCTCACCACCGGCGCCATGGGCCTGTCGGTCTTCGCGGTCCTGTGCATCGCCGGACGCATTCACAGCGGCTACCCGCTCGACGCACGTCGCTGGGTACCGATCGGTGCGGCGCTGCTCGTCGCCGGCGCGCTCGCGCGCGCGGCGGCCGGACTGCCCGGCGCGCCGGCCTGGGCGTTGATCGCAGGTGCCAGCCTGTGCTGGATCGCCGCCTACGGACTCGTGCTGCGCTACCTCGCCCCGATCTGGTGGACCGTGCGCCCCGACGGCGGCCACGGTTGCGAAGAGCGCATCGAGGCGTCGCCGTCCCCGGTCCAGGCGCCGCTGCCCCCGTGACGACGGCAGTGGGGCGGTCATCGTGGCGGCGGTCGAGGTCGCCGGCTTCGCGGCGCTCAGTCGGCAGGCGCCAGCTCCACCCAGTGGCTGCCGAGCGCCAGCGCCTGCGGCCACGCCAGCATCATCGCCGGCTGAGCCGGGTGCCAGCGCCCGACGCCTTTGGCGCCCGCGATCGCGACGGCGCCCTCCAGCGACGGCATCCCGGTGAGCGCCCCCGCCTGCTGCATCCTGGCCACCAGCGCGAGCTCCGACGGCTTGTCGTGCCGCCACCAGAACGCCTGGCCGGCCTTCTGGCAACTGACGACGAAGCCACCGTCGGCGGCGGCGATGTCGCCTGCGTAACCATCGCCGCTGCCGATCGGGCACGGCAGAGTCAGCGTATCGCCATCCCGGACGGCGAGCAGCGGCGCGTCGGCGCGTCGCGCCGGATCGTCGTGCTCGGCCTGCAGCGCCACGCCCAGCAGCGGCCGATCGTGTCCGGGCAGCGTGCTCCAGGCCATGTGCCGCAGGCTCAGGCGCGAGTCCGGCAGGCGCCATTGCCCGCGCAGCGATCCGTTTCGGCCGTCGAGCAGGGCCAGCGACGAGGCCATCCGGTCCAGGTCGCGCTTGCGGCCTTCGGGTGTGCGCAGCACGCTGCCGTTGGCCACGACCACGTGCCCGTCGGCGTCGAGCAGCAGCTGGTGCGGCTCGGTGCCGTGGCAGCGCCATTCGTCGAGCTTGCGCAGCGTCTGGCGGTCGCGCACGCCGATCCAGCCTTCGCCGCTGCGCGGATCGAGCTCGGTCGTCAGCAACACGCTGCCGTTGGCGCTGGCCACGACATGGCCGGCGATGCGGCGCTCTCCGGGGTCGTCGGTCGTCGACACGCTGCGCATCAGCCGCCCCTGCGCATCCAGGCGCCGCAGCCAGGTGCCGTAGCGAAACGCAGCGGCGACCAGTCCGCCATCCGCCTCGGCCATCAGGCCGTGGCCGCGCCCGGGAACCTGCTGGGCGGCCGCGACTCGCATCGCCTGCCGCTCCCAGTCGATCTCGAAGATGCCCACCTGTTGCGGGCTGTCTTCCGACGGCCCGCGCCAGGTCGTGCCCAGCCGGGTCACGAGCCTTGGCGGCGGCGCGCCTGGCGGCGCCGCCATGGCGGGCAGCGTGCCGGCCGCGAACGACCCGATCGTCGCAGCGAGGAAGTCGCGTCGATGCATCGCATGCCCTCCCGATCAGAACCGGTAGGCGACCGTCGCCTGCAGCGTGCGCGGGCGTCCGGGCACGTAGTGGCCGCGGTACAGGTAGTCGGCGTAGTGTCGGTCCGCGAGGTTGAACAGATTGACCTTGAATGTGAAGTCGCCGTGCATATACTCGGCCATCAGGTCGGTGGTCACGTAGCCAGGGGCCTCGATCTGGCTGGTGGCGGCGAGGCCGACCGGCTTGTCGTGGCTGCGCGCGGTCAGGCCGCCGCCCAGACGCCATTTGGGAGTCAAACGGTAGGTGGTCCAGAGCGACGCGGTGTGGCGCGGAGTCAGGCCTGGGCGCGAACCGACCGGCTCGGTACCGGGCGCGCCGCTCGATTCGTCGACCTCGGCGATCGGGATGAACGCGTACGAAACGAACATTTCCCATCGCGGCGTGACGCGTCCCGCCACGTCGACCTCGATGCCCGCAGCGTGGCGTTTGCCCGAGAGCACGTAGTTGCAGGCGTCGACGGTGTCGGCGTCGCGGTTGCGCTCGTTGTACTTGGTCGAGTGGAACAGCGCGAAGCGCGTCGACAGCCTGCCGCTGGCCGCTTCGATCCTGCCGCCGAGCTCGATGTTGCGGCTCTTCTCCGGGTCGACCTCGACGTTGCCGGCGTCGTACTGGTAGGCGTCGCCAGAGGTGTTGAACGAGGTGCCGTAGGACAGGTGATACGAGTGGTAGGCAGAAGGCTGGTAGAGCACGCCCAGCCGTTGGCTCAACAGCGAATCGCTGCGGCCGATCGTGGTGGCCGGCGTGACCGTGCACGGGTTGTTCGGGTTCGCGGCGACCGCGATGTTGTGGTACGTCCCCTCGAACCGGTCCCAGCGCAGCCCACCGAGCAGCTTCCACGACGGCGCGACCTGGACCAGGTCCTGGACATAGGCACCGAGCGCCCTGGCCTCGAAGGAGCGGTTCTTCGTCAGCACCCGCAACGACTCCTGGATCTTCGCGCCGTCGTTCGGCGTGCCGACCGTGGTGCGCGGCTTGGTCAGCGTGGCGCCTTCGGGCACCGTGGCCGCGAAGTTCTCGAAATCCTCGTCGGCCAGGTCCACGCCCGCCTGGACCGAGTGCTGCAGCCCGAACCAGCGGTGCTTGCCGCTGTAGTCGCTCTGCAGGTAGCGGGTGTCCATGTTCATGATCTTGTTGTTCGACCCGCGCGTGAGCACCGTGGAGTCACTGAACGTGTCGGATGTGACCGCCTGTCCGCCAGGCTGCAGTCCGGCCGTCGCGAAGCGGATCGCGCTGGCACGCTGGTCGCGCTCGTAGTCGGCGACGCGCAGCGCGGTGCGCAGTTCGGCTTCATCTCCGAAGCGGAACGCGTGAACGAAGTTGCCCTGCGTCGTGCCGGTCTTCGCGTAGTCGCTGGCCATCCCGTAGTAGTTCTTCGGGTCGGTCTTCCACAGATAGTTGCCGCCCGTGGCCGGGCCCGGCGTCAGCCAGGGCAGGCCATAGTGGATGCCGTTGTCGTTCTGCAGGTGGTACAGCCCCGCCGAGAACTCGTGCCGGGTCCCGATTCCCCAGCGATAGGTCGGCGCCACGCCATAGTTGTCGATCGGAACGCCATGGTTGTCGGCGCGCGTCACCATCGCGTTCAGGCGCAACGCTGCGTTCTCGCCGGTCCGCTTGTTGAAGTCGCCGAGCGTGCGAACGTATTGGCTGGTGCCGATCGTCAGCGACACCTCGTTCTGGTCGACCAGCACCGGCTGCTTGCTGACCTGGTTGACCGCGCCGCCGGTCGAACCCCGACCGAACAGCATCGAAGCCGAGCCACGCAGCACCTCGAGCCGGTCCCAATTGAAACTGTCGCGCTCGTAGAAGGCCGGGTCGCGCATCCCGTCGATGAAGATGTCGCCCGAGGCCTGCAGCGAGAAGCCCCTCAGGCGGATGTCCTCCTCGGCCCCTTCGGCAGCCTGGAAGCTGATCCCCGACGCGTTCTTCAGGGCGTCCTTCAGTGTGTCCAGATTGCGGTCGTCGATCAGGCGTTCGGTCACGACCGTCACCGACTGCGGGATGTCGCGCAGCGGCTGCTGGCCCTTTCCGATCGACGAAGTACTCGCGCGCAGCGACTCCTTGCCGCTCGCGTTTTCCGGGGCGGCGGTTGCGCGCACGGCCGGCAGCACGACGTCGGTCGCGGGGGCGGCCGGGGCGCCTGCTTCGCCGGCGGGCTGGGCGAGGGCGGCGCAGACCGTGCCGAGGCCGGACAGCAGTGCCGCCAGTGGCGACAGGGCAGGCAGCGACGTTCGGCCGCGAGGTTTGGGGATCTTGTGCATGGGCCGGTCAGTGAAGGAAGTGAAGGGAACAGTAGATGCGGTGGGGAAGGGGGCGACGCGTCATCGCGTCTCGGGCTCGCTGACGAAACCGATCCGGGTCAGTCCGGCCCTGGCGGCATCGGCGAGCGTTTCGGCTACGAACCGGTACTCCACCGTCTGATCGGCGCGCAGGTGGACTTCCGGTTGCGGCTCGCGCTTGCCCTCGGCGAGCAGGCGTCGCGCCGCCTCGTCGCGGCTGACCGGCTCGCCGTTCCAGAAGCGGACGCCCGCGGCGTCGATCGCGAAGTCGATACGCTCGGGCTCGAGCCGGTTGACCTGCGAATCCGCCTTCGGCAGATCCAGTTTCACCGAGTGGGTCAGCAACGGAGCGGTGACAATGAAGATCACCAGCAGCACCAGCATCACGTCGATCAGCGGCACCATGTTGATGTCCGACATCGGCGGCGAGCCGCTCTTGCGGTCGAAGGAAGCGAAGGCCATGGCGTGCTCCTTCAGGCCTGCGCGGCCGCACGAAGCGGTCGCACTGCGTCCTGCGGCTCGCACTGGGCGGACTGGAGCGCCTGTCCCATCGAGAGGAAGGTCAGCAGTTCGAACGCGAAGGCGTCGAGCCTGCCGTTGAGCACGCGGTTGCTGCGCGAGATCGCGTTGTAGGCGACGACGGCCGGCACCGCCACGGCGAGGCCGATGGCGGTCATGAGCAGCGCTTCGCCGACCGGCCCGGCCACCTTGTCGAGCGTTCCGGCGCCGGACATTCCGATCGCGACGAGCGCGTGGTATACGCCCCAGACCGTGCCGAACAGACCGACGAAGGGCGCGGTTGCACCGATCGTCGCCAGCGTCGTGAGCCCATTCTCGAGGCGCGTGTTTTCCTCGTCGAGGACCTTCTTGATGGTGCGCGTGACGAAGTCCTGCGCGCTGCCTGCTTCCGACAGCTTGGCGGCGCCGTACTTCGCGTGATGCGCCTGCGCGTGCATGGCGTGGGCGGTCAGGTGTGTGAACGGATCGCGCACGCCGTGCGCCGTGATCTCGGCATTCACCTCTTCGAGCGAGCGCGCGTTCCAGAACAGGCGCAGGAACTGCTCGCTGCGACGCGCGCGGATCGTCTGCGACAGCCCCTTGATCGCGATCAGCACCCAGGAGATCGCCGACATGGCGATGAGCAGCAGCAACAGCGCCTTGCCCACCGAGTCGGTCTGCGCCAGGAAATGGGCGATTCCCAGCGTGGTCTGAGGTTCCGGCACGATTCAGTTCTCCAGTTCGAAAACCAGCGGCATCACTACCCAGAACGGCATCGCGACGCCGTTCCCGGTGTAGGGCTTGAAGCGGGTCGCGCGGACCGCGGCCAGCGCTGCCTCGTCCAACCGCGGGTAGCCGGTGGAGCGGATGACCTGCATCTCGCGCGGCAGGCCTGCGACGTCGACCAGTACCCGCACGTGCACGCGCCCTTCCTCCTGAAGCCGGCGCGACGCGAGCGGGTAGTGCAGGACCGGAAGGGTCAGGTACTCGACGGCGCGGATCGACACCTCCCGGGGCGCGCGGGGTACCGGTGCCGGTGGCGGCGCCGCGGCCACGGCCGGTTCCGCCTGTGGCGCCGGTTGCGCGGGCGGCGCGACCGGCGCCGGGTCGGCCGGCGCGGGCGCCGGTTCGGGTTCGGCAGCGCGCGTCGGCTCCGGTCGAGGCGGGGGAGCGGTCAAAACGGGCTCGACCGGCGTCGGTTTCGGCTTGCGGGCGATGACCGGCCGGCGCATCGGCGGCGACACGGTCTCCGGTGGCGGCGGTGGCGGCGTCAGCGCGCCCTTTGGCGGTTCCGGCGCCGGCGGCACGATCAGGTCGACGAAGATCGGGACCGCGGCGCCGACCGCCTGCCGGACGGGCCCGAGTTGCAGCAGGGCCCAGATCGCCAGTGCATGCAATGCGACCATCGAGGCAGCCGCGGCGATGCGCAGCGGGCGCGACAGGGGGTCGGCGGCGGTCGGCGAGAGCGATGACAAGATGGCGGGCACGCTGTGGAGGCTCGTTTCCGAATGTTGCGAATGATAGAGATTCCGTAAACGAAATGCAACGCATTCGCATATGGATTTCTTGCACTGCTGTCCGCCACTGCTGCAGGACGTCTGGTTCCTCGAGAAGCTCGCGTACTTCGACCGCGAAGTGATTCCCGAGCGACGCATGCACGCGAAAGGCTCCGGCGCGTTCGGCACCTTCACCGTCACGCACGACAACACGAAGTACACGCGGGCGAAGCTGTTTTCGCAGATCGGCAAGAAGACCGAGTTGTTCGCGCGGTTCTCGACCGTGGCCGGCG
>Ga0138256_10004652_pt1 | contig 14581 bp, 13 predicted proteins | sample KNB2016incub_MG_FD_105486 | JGI IMG/M metagenome (GOLD analysis project Ga0138256, IMG submission 105486) | Active sludge microbial communities from wastewater in Klosterneuburg, Austria - KNB2014incub_MG | ecosystem: Engineered > WWTP > Activated sludge > Unclassified | place: Austria... | reverse complement strand
GCCGAGTTCTACGCCCGCCGTGGTGGCCCGGACCCGCTGCGCCGCCTGCCCGCCGCGCTGAAGAACGTGCCCCTGGTGGTGCTGGTGAACGAAGGCTCGGCCTCGGCCAGCGAGATCGTGGCCGGCGCGCTGCAAGACCACAAGCGCGCCACCATCATGGGCGCGCAGACCTTCGGCAAGGGCTCGGTGCAGACGATCCGGCCGCTGCCGGGCGAGACGGCGCTGAAGATCACCACGGCGCGCTACTACACGCCCAACGGGCGCAGCATCCAGGCCAAGGGCATCGAGCCCGACGTCTGGCTGGACGAAACCGCCGAAGGCAATGTCTTCGCCGCGCTGCGCATGCGCGAGGCCGACCTCGACAAGCACCTTTCGGGAGCCGACGAAGCCAAGGACCCGGCGCGCGACAAGGCGCGCGAGGAAGCGCGCGCCAGGCTCGAGGAACAGGTGGCCAAGACCAAGGAACCGGTCAAGCCGCTGCCCGAATTCGGCAGCGCGGAAGATTTCCCGCTGCAACAGGCGCTGAACCAGTTGCGCGGCCTGCCGGTGATGGCCAGCAAGAACGTCGAGCGCCGCGCCGAGGCGCCGGCCACCAGCACCACCAAGTAAGCCCAGCGCCCCGCACGATGAAGCCCGCCGGCCGGCGGGCTTCTCTACTTCAGGCTCCCCCATGGACGACCGGCAACTGCTGCGCTATGCACGCCACCTGATGCTCGACGAGATCGGCGTCGAGGGCCAGCAGCGCCTGCTGCGGTCGCACGCGCTGGTCATCGGCGCAGGCGGGCTGGGCTCACCGGTGGCGCTGTACCTGGGCACGGCCGGGGTGGGCCGAATGACGGTGGTCGACCACGACGACGTCGACCTCACCAACCTGCAGCGCCAGATCGCGCACAACCTGTCCCGCGTCGGCCAGCCCAAGGCCGACTCGGTGCGCGCCACGGTGGCCGCCATCAATCCCGACGTGCAGGTGCACGCGCTGGCGCGCCGCGCCGACACCGCGCTGCTGGACGCCCTGGTGCCGCAGGCCAGCGTGGTGCTGGACTGCAGCGACAACTTCGCCACGCGCCATGCCGTCAACGCCGCCTGCGTGCGCCACCGCAGGCCGCTGGTGTCGGGCGCGGCGATCGGCTTCGACGGCCAGGTGTCGGTGTACGACTCGCGCCAGGGCGATGCGCCGTGTTACGCCTGCCTGTTCCCGCCCGAGGTGGAATACGACGAGGTGGCCTGCGCCACGATGGGCGTCTTCGCGCCGCTGGTCGGCATCATCGGCTGCGTGCAGGCGGCCGAGGCGCTGAAACTGCTCGCCGGCGTGGGCCAAACGCTGGCCGGCCGGCTGCTCATGCTGGACGGCCGGGCCATGGAGTGGCAGGAAGTGAAGACGCCGCGCAACCCGGCCTGCGGCGTCTGCGGCAGCCGCTGAGAGCGGGGCGGCAGGCTCAGCCGCGATCGCGGCCCTGGCGCACCGGCCCGGTCGAACCGCGCACGATCAATTCGACCTGGACCTCGGTGGCGGCGGGAACCGGCCGCCGCTCCAGCGCGTCGATCAGCCGCTCGGCCGCGGTGATCCACATCGCCTCGGTCGGCACGTGCAGCGTGGTCAGCGGCGGAACCAGGTGGCGCGCCAGTTCCAGGTCGTCGAAGCCGATGACCGACAGCTCGCCTGGCACCGCCAGCCCGAGCCGTTGCGCCTCGAGCAGGGCTCCCATCGCGAGCACGTCGTTGCCGCAGACCACGGCGGTCGGTGGCGGCACGGTCGACATCAGCGAGCGCAGGCCTTCGCTCGCCTCGCCCAGTTCATACGGCCGCTCGACGAGCAGGCCGGGCTCCAGCGCCAGTCCGGCCAGTGCCAGCGCCGCGCGCACGCCGGCCACGCGTGCGGCAGCACGGTCGTTGTGCGCGGTGACGCCGGCCAGCATGCCGATGCGCCGGTGGCCCAGGTCGAGCAGGTAGCGCACGCCCTGGGCGATGGCTTTCGCATTGTCGAAGCCGACGCAGACCATGTCCGCCGGCCCCGGCCAGCTCATCACGTGCACCACCGGCAGTTCGCGCCGGCGCAGGAAGCGCCGCAGCGCCGGGCTCTGCCCCACGCCGCACAACGCCAGCGCATCGGCACCGCGGGTGACGAGGTTCATCGCCTGGCGTGCCTCCATGTCCGGGTCGTAGCCGCTGGTGGCGATGAGCAGCTGCCGGCCCGACGCCGCCAGCCGGCGCTGCAGTGCGTCGATGGCCTTCGCGAAGATCGCGTTGTCCACGGTCGGGAAGATGGCGCCGACGGTGCCGCTGCGCTGCAGCTTCATCGCTCGCGCGCCGGCGTTCGGCACGTAGCCCAGCGCGGCCACCGCGGCGTCTACGCGCAGGCGCAACGCCGTCGCTACCGAGGCATGCTCATTGAGCACGCGCGAGACGGTGGCCGTCGACACACCCGCCGCCTGCGCGACGTCGCCGATCGTCGGCTGGGTGCCTTCCTTCGCTGCTCGCGCCACCATGGCCCAGTGTAATCGTTACCCCGATCGTTTCGAGCATCGTGACCGATGACCGCCACCGGGGCCGGGAAAGCACCGATTCCTGAGGTGTTGACGCGCCTTCGGACAGTGTCGATCATGCGGACATCGTGAAATCGATTACTTCAATGGCTGAAACGGCCGCGCCAGTCGGACCATGAAAGTTGCCTCCGGCCAACCCTGGTGGCGCGCGCTGCTGACCACCGCGCTGGCACTGGCGGGCGCACTGGCGGCCTGGCAGCTGCTGACGGCCACCTGGGGCGTCATTTCGCCGGCGCGCTTTCCGCCGCCGCTGGAGGCCTACGGCGCGCTGCGCCAGATCGTCCTCGACGGCTACAGCAACGGCCGCCTGCACGACCACGTGCTGCGCAGCGTGGTGCTCGTGACGATGGGCTTCGTCGTCGCCTCGGCGGCGGGCGTGGCGCTGGGCCTGGCCATGGGCGCCAGCCGCGTGGTCGAGGCCGTGGCCAACCCGGTGTTCCTGCTGCTGCGCCCGATACCGCCGCTGGCCTGGATCCCGCTGGCCATCGTCTGGCTGGGCCTGGGCGATGCGGCCAAGATGATGGTCATCTTCATGGCCGCCTTCGTGCCTTCGGTGATCAACAGCTATACCGGCGTGCGCCAGATCGAGCGCCCCATCTTCGAGGCCGCCGCCATGCTGGACGCCCGCGGCGTGCGCTACTGGCGCGAAGTGCTGGTGCCCGGCGCGCTGCCCAGCATCTTCACCGGGCTGCGCCTGTCGCTGCAGGCCTCGTGGACGACGCTGGTGGCGGCCGAGCTGGTGGGCGCCATCGCCGGCCTGGGCACGATCCTGAACCAGGCGGCGCAGGACATCTACCCCGGCATGATCGTCGTCGGCATGGCCAGCGTGGCCTTGTGCGGCTGGATCATGACCCAGGGCCTGGGCTGGATCGAGCGCCGCGCCATGCCGTGGCGGGTGGTGCACTGATGCTGCAGCCGCGCCTGGCCACCAACCGCTGGCTGCAGCTCAGCGCCATCGGCGCCATCGGTTTCCTCGCCGTGTGGACGTCGGCCGCACTGTCCGGGCTGACCTCGCGCGACTTCCTGCCCACGCCGTGGGACGTGCTGCAGCGCTTCATGCACCTGGTGCGCGAGCCCTTCTCGGGTGCCACGCTCGGCATGCACCTGCTGTCCAGCCTGCAGCGCTTCGGGATGGGCTTCGGGCTGGCGGCGCTGGTGGGCGTGCCGCTGGGCCTGCTGATGGCCCGCTTCCGCTGGCTCGACCGCCTCGTCACGCCGGCCTTCGAGGCCGTGCGCTTCGTGGCGCCGATCGCCTGGGTGCCGTTCGCAGCACTGTGGTTCGGCACCGGCATCGGCGGACCGGTGCTGATCATCTTCATGGGCGCATTCCCGCCGGTGCTGATCAACACCTACCGCGGCGCGCGCCAGGTCGACCTGAAGTACATCGAGGCGGCGCAGATGCTCGGCGCCAGCCACTGGCGTGCCATGACGCAGGTGATGCTGCCCGCCACCGTGCCTTCCATCGTGGCCGGCCTGCGCATCTCGGCCGGCCTGGGCTGGCAGAGCCTGGTCGGCGCCGAGCTCATCGTGGCCTCCAGCGGCGTGGGCTATCTCATGGTCAAGGGTCAGGCCGCCATCTCCACCGCCACCGTGATGAGCGGCATGCTGGCCATCGGCGTCGTCGGCGTGATCATCGACGCCGCGCTGCGCCGCGTGCAGCTCACCATCGAGACCCGGCGCGGTCTCTGAACCGAGGAACCACGCCGTGGCCATCATCCGCTTCGAACACGTCGACCGCGTCTTCCACCAGAACGGCCAGGACTTCACGGCCCTGAAGGACATCAACCTCGAGGTGAAGGACCGCGAGTTCGTCGCCATCGTCGGCCCCTCGGGCTGCGGCAAGACGACCTGCATGCGCATGGCCGCCGGCCTGGAACACCCGACCGGGGGCACCGTCAGCGTCGACGGCGTGGTGGTGCGCGCGCCGGGGCCGGACCGCGCGGTGGTGTTCCAGCAGTTCGCGCTGTTCCCGTGGAAGACGGTGTGGGACAACGTCGAATTCGGTCTGCTCTCGCTGGGCATCGCCGAGGCCGAGCGGCGCCGCCGCATCGAGCACTACATCGGCCTGATGGGCCTGCACGGCTACGAACGGGCCTACCCGCACCAGCTCTCGGGCGGCATGCAGCAGCGCGTGGCCATCGCCCGCGCCTACGTGCTCGACCCCAAGGTGCTGCTCATGGACGAGCCCTTCGGCGCGCTCGACGCGCAGACGCGCGTCGTCATGCAGGAGGAACTCGTGCGCCTGGCGCGCCAGCACCCGCGCACGGTGCTCTTCATCACCCACGCCGTCGAGGAAGCCGTCTACCTGGCCGACCGCATCGTCGTCATGTCGCGCCGGCCGGGCACGCTGCGCGAGATCCTCGACGTGAAGAGCGCGCGCCAGGCCGAGCGCTGGGACGAGATCGAACGCATCGAGGACGTGATGGACCAGCCGACCTTCGTGCACCTGCGCACCCATGTCTGGAAACTGCTGCGCGAGCAGCAGGCGCCCGGCGACACGCACTGACCCACTCTCACTCTGCCCCGCACCACCCCCACCCCACAGGAGACAAACCATGAACCGCACCACGCTGCGCGCCCTGACCCTGGCCGTCATCGCTGCCGCCGGCACCACCGGCGCCCAGGCCCAGACCGAGATCAAGGTCAGCTACCAGCCGGCGCTGTACTGGGCGCTGCCGTTCTACGTGGCGACCGAGAAGAACTGGTGGGCCGAGGTCGGCCTGAAGCCGGTGTTCAGCACCTTCCCGGCCGGCGTACCGCAGATCGCGGCCTCGGCCAGCAAGTCCTGGGACGTGGGCGGCACCGGCTCGGTGCCGGCGGTGCTGGGCCATGTGCGCTTCGGCATCAAGACCATCGGCGTCACCAACGACGAATCGGCCGGCAACGCGCTGCTCGCGCGCAAGGAGATGGTCGACAAGTTCAGCAAGGACCCGGCCTCGATCAAGGGCCAGACCATCGTGCTCACGGCCAATTCCACCGGCGACTACGCGGTGCAGTCCTGCCTGAAGAAGTGGGGCATCGCGAAGGCCGACGTGACGATCAAGAACATGGGCCAGGCCGAGATCATCAGCGCCATGTCCTCGGGCAACGCCGACCTCGGCGGCCTGTGGGCACCGAACATCTACACGCTGGAGGAAAAGGCCGGCGCCAGGGTGCTGTGCTCGGGCAAGGAAGGCGGCGCCGTGGTGCCGGGAGCGCTCATCGCGCGCGGCGACTATGCCGAGCAGAACCCGGAGAACGTGGCCAAGTTCCTGGCCGTCTACCTGCGCGCCTGGAAGTGGCTCAACGCCAACCGCGCCGAGGGCATCCAGATGATGAAGAAGTTCTACGAGCAGGGCGGTGTCAGCGTCAGCGAGGCGTCGATGAACAAGGAATTCGACACCCGGCCGACCTTCGACCTCGAAGGCCAGCTGCAGCGCATGGACCGCAGCAAGGGCGCATCCAGCGTCGACACCTGGTTCGCCGACATCGCCAGCTTCATGCGCGGCACCGGCGCACTGCAAAGCGTGCCCGCCTCGGGCGACTACATCACCGACGCCTACATGAAGCGCGTCATGGCCGACCCCAAGCTGCGCGAGTTCGCCACCCGCGCCAACTGAGCGCCCGGCACGCGGAACGCCGACGGCGCCGCGCCCCGGGCACCCGGGCCGGCGCCTCTTTCGCCCGCGCCGGGCAATCGTTTACCCAATCGAATTTCGGAGCGACCATGGCCACCCGCTACCTGAAGAAGGCGAGCAAGACCCCCGAGACCGAGACGGCCACCGCGCAGAAGGTGGTGACCGAGATGCTGGCTGCCATCGAGGCCGGGCGCGAGGACGCGGTGCGCGCCTACGCCCGGCAGCTCGACGGCTGGCAGGGCGAGATCGTGATGTCGCGCCAGGAGATCGACCGCCGCGCCGCCGAAGTGCCACCGCAGGTCCGGCGCGACATCGACTTCGCCATCGCGCAGGTCAGCGCCTTCGCCCACGCCCAGCGCGACTCGCTGCGCGAATTCGAGGTCGAACTGCACCCCGGCGTGGTGGCCGGCCAGCGCGTGCTGCCGGTCAACGTGGCTGGCTGCTACGCCCCGGCGGGGCGCTACGCGCACATCGCCTCGGCCTACATGGGCGTGGCCACGGCCAAGGCCGCGGGCGTGAAGACCATCGTGGCCTGCTCGGGCCCCTTCCGCGGCGGCCCCATGCACCCCTGCCTGCTCTACGCCTTCGACCGCGCCGGCGCCGACGTGATCATGACCTTGGGCGGCGTGCAGGCCATCGCCGCCATGGCCTACGGCCTGTTCGGCGGCCAGCCGGCCGACGTGATCGTCGGCCCCGGCAACAAATTCGTCGCCGAGGCCAAGCGCACGCTGTACGGCAAGGTCGGCATCGACGTCTTCGCCGGCCCCTCCGAGGTGGCGGTGATCGCCGACGACAGCGCCGACGCGCTGATGGTCGCCGTCGACCTGGTCGGCCAGGCCGAACACGGGCACGAGTCGCCGGCCTGGCTGTTCACCACCTCGCAGGCTCTGGCCGAGGCGGTGATGGCGCACGTGCCGCCGCTCATCGAGGCGCTGCCGCCGACCGCGCGCGACGCCGCCGGCGCGGCCTGGCGCGACTACGGCGAGGTCATCGTGTGCGACACGCGCGAGGAGGTGGCCGCGGTGTCCGACCGCTATGCCAGCGAACACCTGGAGGTGCACGCGCGCGACCTGGCGTGGTGGCTGGAACATCTCACCTGCTACGGCTCGCTCTTCCTGGGCGAGGAAACCACGGTGGCCTACGGCGACAAGGCCAGCGGCCCCAACCACGTGCTGCCGACCAAGGGCGCGGCACGCTATTCCGGCGGCCTGTCGGTGCACAAGTTCATGAAGACGCTGACCTGGCAACGCATGACGCGCGAGGCGGCACGCGACATCGGCGAGGTCACCGCACGCATCTCGCGCCTGGAAGGCATGGAAGCCCATGCCCGAACGGCCGACGACCGGCTGGCGAAGTATTTCCCCGACCAGCACTTCGATCTCGGCGACCCGGTGCAGGTCTGACACCGGCGAAGAGACAGCAGCGCACAACGCCCAAGGAGAACCACCCATGCGTGCACGTCGATTCCTGAAGAGCCTTTTCGCACTGAGCCTGGTCGCGCCCGTCCTCTGGGCCAACGCGCAGACTTATCCGGCGCGGCCGTTGACCATCGTCGTGCCCTTCCCCGCGGGCGGCGCACTGGACACTGTGGCCCGCGTCATCGCCGAACAGATGCGCGCGGACCTCGGGCAGCCGGTGGTCGTCGACAACCGGGCCGGCGCCGGCGGGACCATCGGCAGTGCCCTCGTGGCGCGCGCGGCGCCCGACGGCTACACGATCCTGCTCGGCTCGGTGGCCACGCACGCCATCGCCGCCGGTCTCTATGCGAAGCTGGCCTACGATCCGATCGATGACTTCGCACCGATCACGCAGCTCACCAGCAGCCCGCTGGTGCTGACGACATCGCCGCAGTCGAAGGCGAAAAACGTGGCCGAGCTCATCGCCGAAGCGAAGGCACAGCCGGGCCGGTTGAACTATGCGTCCACGGGCAACGGCACCGCGCTGCACATCGCAGGCGAGGTCTTCCGCAAGGCCACCGGCGTCGATGTCGTGCACGTGCCCTACGGGGGCGGCGCGCAGGCCACGTCGGCCATGCTGGCCGGCGAGGTGAGCTACGTGCTGGGCAACCCGCAGCTCGTGGTGTCGCTCATCCAGAGTGGCCGCCTGCGGGGCCTGGCCGTCACCGGCCCGGCACGGCTGGCCGCCCTGCCGGACCTGCCGACGCTGAAGGAGGCCGGCATCCCCGGTGTCGACATCACCACCTGGTTCGGCCTGTGGGCACCGAAGGGCACGCCAGCAGCAGTGGTGGAGCGGCTCAACGCCTCGGCGCGCAAGGCCCTGGCGGCCCCCGAGGTCGCGCGCCAGCTGCAGGCCCAGGGCGATGCCCCTGTCGGCAGCAGCGTCGCGGACTTCAGCGCCCATGTGCGCGCCGAGCACAAGTACTGGGTGGGCTTCGTGCGCTCCGCAGGCATCAAGGTCGATTGACGCATCCGGCAAAGGGGTTCCATCGCATGTCACGGCCCAACATCCTCGTCATCCAGGCCGACCAGCTGACGGCCAAGGTGCTGCCCATGTACGGCGGGCCGCCGCTCGTCACGCCCCACATGGAGCGGCTCGCCGAGCGCGGCGTCACCTTCCTCAACGCCTATTGCAACAACCCGGTCTGTGCACCGTCGCGCGCCGCCATGCTCACGGGCCGGCTGTCGTCGGCCGTCGGCTGCTACGACAACGCGGCCGACTTCCCTTCGTCGACGCTGACCCTGGCCCACTACCTGCGCCATGCCGGCTACCGGACCTGCCTGTCGGGCAAGATGCACTTCGCCGGGGCGGAGCAGTTGCACGGCTTCGAGGAACGGGTGACGACCGACATCTACCCGTCGGACTTCGGCTGGACCGCCGACTGGTCACGAACGCGCCAACCCTACTCGCCGTCGAGGATGAGCCTGCGCTCGGTCGTCGAGGCGGGTCTGTGCGAACGCAACCTGCAGATCGACTACGACGAAGAGGTCGCCTATCGCGCCGAGCAGTGGCTGTTCGACCAGGCGCGCGACAGCGACGACCGGCCCTTTCTGCTGTGGGCGTCGTTCACGCACCCGCACAACCCCTTCGTGACCACCCGCCCCTACTGGGACCTCTACGACCCCGACCGCATCCCGCTGCCGACGGTGCCCTTCGTGCCGATCGCCGAGCGCGACCCGTGGTCGCAGCGCTACGCGTACACCATCCGTGCCGACGAGCACGAGATCTCCGAGGCGCAGCTGCGCACGGCGCGCCACGCCTACTTCGCGATGACCTCGTACTTCGATGCCCAGGTCGGTCGTCTGCTCGGCGTGCTCGACCGCATCCGGGCCACGGACAACACCTTCGTCTTCGTGATCTCCGACCACGGCGAGATGCTCGGCGAGCGCGGCAGCTGGTTCAAGTTCCAGCCCTTCGAGTGGTCGGTGCGCGTGCCGATGATCGTCGCCGGGCCGGGCCTGGCACGCGGCCGCACCGAGGCGCGGGGCGTCTCGCTGATGGACCTGCTGCCCACCTTCAACGACCTGGTGTCCGACGGCGACCCGGTGGCACCGGTGGACCCGCTGGACGGCGCAAGCCTGGCGGCCATGCTGCACGGCAGCGACGGCACCCGGGGCGACGACGTGATGATGGAATTCCTGGGCGAGGGGGTCTACGCTCCGGCCTGCATCCTGCGCAAGGACGGGTTCAAGTACGTGCACTGCCGTCACGACCCGCCGATGCTGTTCGACCTGCGTTCCGATCCCGACGAACGCGTCAACCTGGCCGGCCGGCCGGCGCATGCGGCCCTGGAGTCGGCACTGCACGGCGAGGTGCTGCGGCGCTGGAACTACGACACGCTCGAGCAGCAGATCCTCGCGTCGCAGCAGCGGCGCCTGTTCGCGCAGGCGGCGTTGCTGCAGGGCCGCTGGTCGGCCTGGGACTACCAACCCCCCGAAGACGCCGCGCGCCGCTACGTGCGCGGCGCGGTCGACCCGAACACCACGGCGACCAAGGCCAGGAAGCGCTTGCCCTTCGTCGCCGAACGGGCGCCCGACCACCCGCGAGACCCGGAGGCGCACCTGCCCGCCGCACCCTCGCCTGGGCCCGGCAGCGCCACCGTGCCCGGACGGTCGTGATCGCGCCCGCGCCCTTCGCGCTGCACGGCAAGCGCGCGATGGTCACCGGCGGCAACGCCGGCATCGGCGAAGCCATCGCGCTGGCGCTGGCCCGGGCCGGCGCGCGCGTGTTGCTCGTCGCGCGGCGCGCCGACGCGCTGGAGGCCGCAGCCCAGGGGCTGCGCGCACAAGGCCTGCGGGCGGCAACGCTCGCCGCGGACCTGGCGGCGCTGCCGGCCCTGGCGGCGGTGGCGGCACAGGCCGAAGCGGCGCTCGACGGTGGCGTCGACATCCTCGTCAACGCCGCCGGCATCAACCTGCGCCAGCCTTTCGAGGCCGTGACGCCCGAGGCCTGGCAGGCGCAATTGGCGCTGCACCTGGGCGCACCCTTCTTCCTCACCCAGGCGCTGGCCCCGGGCATGAAGCAGCGGGGCTGGGGGCGCATCCTCAACATCGCCTCGCTGCAGAGTTTCCGCGCCTTCGCCGACAGCGCGCCCTACGGCGCCGGCAAGGGCGGCATCGTGCAGCTCACGCGTGCCATCGCGCAGGCGTGGTCACGCCATGGCATCACCTGCAACGCCATCGGCCCGGGCTTCTTCCCCACCGCACTGACGGCGCCGGTGTTCACCGACGCCGGCCTGGCGCAGCGCCATGCCGACGCCACCTGCATCGGCCGCAATGGCCGCCTGGAAGACCTGCACGGCGCAGCGGTCTTCCTGTGCAGCGACGCCAGCGCCTACGTCACCGGCCAGACGCTGATGGTCGACGGTGGCTACACCGCACGATGAGGCACGAGGCCTTCTGGATGCCCTACACGCCCAACCGGGCGTTCAAGGCCGCACCGCGCCTGCTCGCCCGTGCCGAAGGCGTGCGCTGCTGGACGCCCGAGGGCCGCGAGGTGCTGGACGGCGTTTCCGGCCTGTGGTGCGTCGGTGCCGGCCACCGCCACCCGCGCATCGTAGCGGCCATGAAGCGCCAGCTCGACACGCTGGACTATGCGTCGAACTTCCAGGTCGGCCACCCCGGCGCCTTCGAACTGGCCGAGCGCATCGCGGCCGTGGCGCCGCCGGGCCTGGACCGCGTGTTCCTGGTGAACAGCGGCTCCGAGGCCTGCGACACCGCGGTGAAGATCGCGCTGGCCTTCTGGCGCGCGCAGGGCCAGGGCCAGCGCACGCTGCTCGTCGGCCGCGAGCGCGGCTTCCACGGCGTGGGCTTCGGCGGCATCAGCGTCGGCGGCATGACGGCCAACCGGCGCGCCTTCGGCGCCGCGATGCTGCGCGCCGACCACCTGCGCAGCACCTGGGACCCGGCCACGCAGGCCTTCGTGCGTGGCCAGCCCGCCGCCGGTGCCGACATGGCCGACGAGCTGGAACGCCTGGTGGCGCTGCACGACGCTTCCAACATTGCCGCGGTGTTCGTCGAGCCGGTGGCCGGCTCCACCGGCGTGCTGGTGCCGCCGCTGGGCTACCTGCAGCGACTGCGCGAGCTGTGCACGCGGCACGGCATCCTGCTCGTCTTCGACGAGGTCATCACCGGCTTCGGCCGCCTGGGCGCCATGTTCGGTGCCCAGGCGCTGGGCGTGGTGCCCGACATGATCCTGTTCGCCAAGACCGTGAGCAACGGTGCCGCGCCGCTGGGCGGCGTCATCGTGCGCCGCCAGATCCACGACGCGCTGATGCACGGCCCGCCGCACCTGGCCGAGCTGATGCACGGCTACACCTGCAGCGGCCACCCGCTGGCCTGCGCCGCCGGCCTGGCGATGCTGGACGTGCTGGCCGAGGAAGACCTGCTCGGCCGCGTGCGCGCGCTGGCGCCGCATTTCGAGCGCACGGTGCACGAGCTGGCCAGCACGCCTGGCGTGGTCAGCGTGCGCAACCTGGGGCTGGCGGCCGGCATCGAACTGGCGCCGTCGCCTGCGGGCACCGGCCAGCGCGGCGCCGCGGCGCAGGCCGCCGCCTTCGACCTGGGCGTGCTCACGCGCGCGCCCGGCGACACGCTGGTGCTGGCCCCGCCCTTCGTCAGCACGCCGGCCGAGATCGAGCAGATGGCGGAGCGGCTGCGTGCCGCCATCGTCCAGACCCACACCGAACACCCCGAAGGAAGCTCATGAAGGCCCTCGTCTATACACAACCGGGCGAACTGCAGCTGCAGGAGCGCCCCCAGCCCCCACTGCAGCCCGGCGAAGTGGTGCTGCAGATCGAAGCCGTGGGCATCTGCGGCAGCGACATGCACGCCTGGCACGGCCACGACCCGCGGCGCCAGCCCGGGCTGGTGCTGGGCCACGAATTCGCCGGCCGCATCGTCGAGAGCGCGGCCCCCGGCTTCGCCGCCGGCACGCGCTGGACCGGCAACCCGCTCATCACCTGCGGCACCTGCAGCTACTGCGTGCAGGGCCGCAACAACCTGTGCGCCAACCGCAGCATGGTCGGCATGACGCGGCCCGGCGCCTACGCCGAATACATGAGCATCCCGGCGGCCTCGCTGGTGGCGATCCCGCCCGCGATGCCGGCGCTCACCGCGGCGCTCACCGAGCCGGCGGCGACCGCCTGGCACGCGCTGAACCTGTCGATGCGCGCGCTGGTGCGCCCGCTGCACGAGTGCAGCGTGCTCGTCATCGGCGGCGGCGCCATCGGCATGTTCGCCGCGCTGCTGCTGCGCCGCCTGGGCGCGCGCCGGCTGTGCGTGACCGAGACCAACGAGCGGCGGCGCGCGTCGATCGAACGCCACGTCGGCTGCGAAAGCGCCGACCCGCGCAGCGCGCCGCCGGCCGAGGCCTCGCACGACTTCGTCATCGACGCCGTCGGCAGCAAGGCGACGCGCCAGGACGCGTTCCGCGCCATCCGGCCCGGCGGCGTGATCATGCACGTCGGGCTGCAGGACTGGGCGAGCGAGATCGACATGCGCAAGCTCACGCTGGCCGAGATCACGCTGCTGGGCACCTACACCTACACCACCGCCGACCTGCGGGCCACGGTGGTGGCGCTGGACGACGGCTTGTTCGGCGACCTGGCCTGGGTCGAGCAGCGCACGCTCGCCGAGGGTCCGCAGGCCTTCGTCGACCTCGACCGCGGCGCCAGCGCCGCCGCGAAGATCGTGCTCGTGCCCTGAGCGCTCAGACCCAGCCGGCCACCACGGCCTCGGCGACCTCGATGCCTTCGGCCTCGGCCTGGCGGCGCAAGGCTTCGCGGCGGGCACCGGGCAGGCGCACGCCCTCGTCCTCGAGCATCTCGGCCACCAGCACCTCGAGCCGGTCGAGGTAGGCGTCGTTGCCGGCCAGCGCGCCGGGGTCGATGATCACGAAGACCTGGCCCAGGTGCGGGCGGTTGCCCTCGTCGACGAAGAAGCTGCCGGCCTCGAAACCGAAGTTGGCGCCGATGACGGCCGTGACCAGGAGTTCCACCATCAGCGCCAGCATCGCGCCCTTGGGCGAGCTCACCGCGCCCAGCGGCAGCATGGAGCCGGCCAGCGCGGCCTGGGCGTCGGTGGTGGGCTGGCCCTGGGCATCCAGCGCCCAGCCCGGCGGGATGGGCCGGCCGGCCTTGGCCGCCAGCATGACCTTGCCGCGTGCCACTTCCGACAGGCTCAGGTCGATGAGCAGGGGATCGCACGCGCCCGCGGGCGCGTCAGGGCGCTGCCGGCGCGGGAACACGGCGGCCACGGGATTGGTGCCGAAGATGGCATGCCGGCCGCCGGCCGCGGGCATGGCGGCCGGCGAATTGCTGAAACCCAGGCCCACCATCCCGGCTGCAGCGGCGGGGCGCAGGTGGTCGACGACCACACCGCAGTGGTGGCTGTTGACCACGCCGGCGAAAGCCACGCCCTGGGTGCGCGCTGCGGCCACGGCCTCGGCCACGGCCAGTTCGCAGGCCGGGAAGGCCAGGCCTTCCCGGGCATCGATCAGCAGCGCGCCGCCCCTGCGGCGCAGCACGACCGGCTGCGCGTAGCCGTTGACGCGGCCATTGCGCAGATGGGTGGCGTACTGCACCACGCGCGAGAGGCCGTGCCCGCCCTGCCCCTGCGCTTCGGCCAGCACCAGTGCGCGCGCCGTGCTGGCAGCCATGGCCGGTGCGGCGCCGGCCGCCACCAGCGCGGCCTCGACGCGAGACCGCAACTCGTCCAGCGTGAATCTCAAGCCAGCGCCTCCAGCAGCTTGTCGGCGACGAGAAAACTCACGCGCTCGTTCGATTCGGCGGTCAGGCCGGCGATGTGCGGCGTGAGCAGCAGGTTCGGGCAGTCCTGGAAATAGGGCACGGCCGGCAGCGGCTCGCCGGCGAAGACGTCCAGCGCGGCGCCGCCCAGGTGGCCGCTCTTCAGCGCCGCGGCCAGCGCCACTTCGTCGACGATGCCGCCGCGCGCGGTATTGATC
>Ga0138256_10004651_pt1 | contig 14581 bp, 17 predicted proteins | sample KNB2016incub_MG_FD_105486 | JGI IMG/M metagenome (GOLD analysis project Ga0138256, IMG submission 105486) | Active sludge microbial communities from wastewater in Klosterneuburg, Austria - KNB2014incub_MG | ecosystem: Engineered > WWTP > Activated sludge > Unclassified | place: Austria... | reverse complement strand
TTCGAGATGCGCCCCGACATCCGCAACAACGAGCGCGTCGTCATCGACGACCCCGCGCTGGCCGCCGACCTCTACGCCCGCGTCGCCCACGCCGTGCCGCCCACGCTGGCCGACCGCCGCCCGGTCGGCGCCAACGAGCGCTTCCGCTGCTACCGCTACCGGCCTGGCCAGCGCTTCGCGCGCCACTACGACGGCTACTTCGAGCGCGACACCGGCGAGCGCAGCCTGCTCACCCTGATGGTCTATCTCAACGAAGGCTTCGAGGGCGGCTCCACCGTGTTCCACGACCTCGGCTTGGTCGTCACCCCGCGCGCCGGCCACGCCCTGCTGTTCCAGCACCACCTGCTGCACGAAGGCTGCACCGTGCACGTCGGCACCAAGTACGCCCTGCGCTCCGACGTCATGTACAGCGCGCGCTGACCATCATCATCAGGGCACCTGCACCGCCACCAGATACAGCTGCGCGCCCTCGCTGTCGGTCGTCCAGGTCACCGTGTAGTCGCCCGGCGTCGTCACCAGTCGCCAGGCGCTGGCGACCTGCACATAGCCGCTGCCGCTGATGCTGGTCAGGCCGGTGGCCGCGGGAATCACCTGGAAGCCGTCGCCCGGGACCGCGACATGCCGGCTCCCGACCGCGCGCACGCCGCCCGAGCCCCACCACCAGGCCACCAGGATCGCCTTGCCGCTCACGTGCACGCTGCCGCTGGTGATGCTGCTGGCCGTCGCTCGCTCGACCCAGCTGGCGTCCTCGACCGCTCCGCCGCCGATGACCTCCACCGCCGACAAGGTCACCTCGTCGCCGCTACCCACGTTGCCCCAGGTCATCGAGAAGGTGTGGCCGGCGCCGCCCAGCGCGCCCGCCCGCTGATACAGCGCGGTGGCGCTGGTCGGCCAGCTGGCATACGCGTGCACGTCGCCGACGCGCGAATAGCCGTTACCGAAGCCATCACCCGGTGCATCCGGCGCCGCCGCCCAGGTCCCCCGCGCCAGGCTGACCAGCAGCGTGGAGCCCGCCCGCGTGGTGACCGGGCTGGTGGTCAGCGTGCCCGTCGCCGGCGCCTGCATGTACGCCCGCTGCGCCAGCGCCGCCGCGCCCACCATCGCCGCGCTGGTGCCGGCGTCCACCTGCGTCGCCGCGTCCGTCCCGGTAGCTGCATCCTTCCCCGCCGCCGCATCCCCCACCGCGCCATCGAAGCCCCCCGCGTCCCCGGCGCCGGCATCGCGCGCCTCGCCATCCGCCCCGCACCCCGCGACGACCCACGCCGCCAGCGCAGCGAGCGCCGTGGCGTACGAGTTTGCCCTCCTGGCGCCTGTGCTGTGCATGCACAGCCATTCTGTCACTTCGTCGGGGCTAATATGGCGTCCATGCGACTCTCGACCTGGGTCCTCGTGATGTGCGGGCTGGGCACGATGTGCGGCGTGGCGCAGGCCGACCGCGCGGCCGCGACCAAGCTCAACGTGGCCGGCATGAAGGAGTACAACAAGGGTCACTGGGACGAGGCCCAGGCGCGCTTCACCGAGGCCATCGCCGCGGACGCCGACTTCGTGCTGCCGCACTACAACCTGGGCTCGGTGCTCTCCATCCTCGGCGAGTGGAAGGCGGCCCTGGCCGAGATCACGTGGCTCGTCGCCTCCCCCGATCCCGAGGCCAGGAAGAAGCTCACCAAGGCGCTCAAGGATGCCGACTTCGATCGCACGTCGACCCTGCCCACGTTCCGCGCCGCCATCGGCGCACCCGCCTGGGACAGCCTCGACGCCACGGCCCGCCTCGCCGAGCGCAACGGCACCTGGTTCGCCGAGGGCAGCGCCTGCGGTCAGCCCTGGGTCAGCATGACCGTCAAGGCCAGCAAGGTCACGCTGCAGACCTTCTTCGCGTGCAACGCGGATCAGTCGAAGACCACCGACACCGGCACCGCCAAGCTGGCCGCCGGCACCCTGACCATCACCTGGAAGAAGAACAAGAAGGGCGCCATCTCCGGCAAGTCCGCGGTCAGCTTCGAACCCTGCGACGACCTCCCCGACCTCACCTGTGTCCGACTGGACAACTTCGATCAGCAGCTGGAGCGAGGCCGCCTGTCGGCCTTCTTCACGCCTTAGCGACCGGAGGTCTCGGCGGGCTCGCCGCCAACGCGGCAGCCGAGCGGCCGCTACGGGCAGCCCTTGTAGGCCGCAGCCTCGGTCTTGTACGTCTTCTCGGACTTCTTCCAGGTGTTGCCCTTGAACTGGTACTTGCGGATCGTGTGGGTGCCGTCGGAGTTCTCGAGCCACTGGTAGACGACCTTGGCCTTGGCCAGCTGCTCGAGGCCGTCGATGATCACGCACTTCTTGCCGCGGAAAGACACGTCGTCGTACTCGACGAACAGCCGGAGGCGATCACCGTCGATCCCGAGCGCGCGGTACTTGGGCGCGACCTTCTCGAAGTTGGCCTCTCCGGAGGCGTTCATGTACTCGCCCCACTTGACCAGGACGCCGCACAGCTTCTCGGCGTCGGCGACCGCGATGGAGGTGCCCTTCCAGACGATCGCCGTGGCGCCGCTGCCGATCTCCTTGGCCACACTGGCGGCGCACGTCTTCGCGAGCTCGAGATGGTAGGCCCCGGCGCCGATGCGCACGTTCGGGTTCCCGTCCAGGGCAGGCTTGCCGACCAGGATCTTCTCGAACTTCTGCGCCGACTCGAGCGCCGTGAACAGCGTGCCGCGCTGGACCAGCAGGTCGATCGCGTCACAGATCCACGGGATGTCGGCGACGGTGATGGTCCAGTCGTCGCCGGCCTTGACCCCCTTGGGGTGGCGCTCGAAGTTGGGGCTCTTCAGCTTGTCGCCGGGCTTCAGCTTCTGCTTGGCGATGGCCAGCATCGCGCGGCACTTGCCGTACTCCTGCAGCTCATCGACCAGCGAGCTGTTGAGCCGGCGCATGTCCGAGTGCAGCTGCTCCTCGACCTCGCTCCTGGCGTCGGCCCGCGCCTCGCGGGCCTGCGCCATCGCCACCACCAGCACCACTGCTGCGATCATCGACGGCTTCATGGTCATCGTGCCCCTCCCCCTTCGCCCAGCCTGGGCGGCCAGCGTACACGAGGGGCGAGCAGGATGTCAGGGAACGCTCGCCGATACCGCCTCGCGCCGGGCCCCCAGCATGTGCGATCGTGAATAGGCCCACTGGTCGGAGGTCGAAGGTGCCCATGAAGGCGTGGCCTGGATTGCTGGTCGTGCTCGCGCTGGTCCCGGCGTGCGGAGGCAGGGCCCGGATCCCGCGCTTCACGGGTTCCGGCAACTTGCGGCTGACGGTTGACGCGTGGGTCAAGATCTCGGCGCCCTCGGGTGCGATCGCGGTCACGTCCACAGGCGCCGCAGACGTGCCCAACCAGATGCGTGTGATCAACCGCGACGGGCTGCCGCGCGATCGCCCGGTCGATGTGGTCTACGTGGTCGACACCACGGGCTCGATGGGGGACGACATCGGCGCCGCCAAGGCGCAGATGCGAGCCATCCTGCGCGATCTGACGACCTGGAACGCGGATCGACGGGTGGGGATCGTGGCCTACCGCGATCGCGGCGATCCGTACGTGGCCATGGTCGTGCTGCCGCTCGAGGTCGATGAGCAGCGCATCCTGGACGGGATCGAGTCGCTGCGGGTCCATGGCGGCGGTGACCTGAGAGAACACGTCTACGCCGCGCTGCACACGGGGCTGCACGAGCAGCCCTGGCGGCCGGGCGCGTCGCACCACATCGTGCTCATCGGTGACGCGCCGCCGCACGAGGACTACGACGACGATCCGAGGAACTACAAGAGCGTGATGGCCGATGCCGCACGGCCCGACCTCGCGGTGAAGATCCACACCATCGGAGTCACCTGCGACAAGATCTGCCAGGGCGCGCTGTCGGCGGAGTTCAAGTGATGCGCGCGACGAAGACGACCTGGGTGCTCGCGCTCCTCGCGGTGGTCGTAGCGGGAGCCGGCTGCGGCTCGCGCATGGTGAAGCTCGACCCGAAGAAGGTCCGCAGCGTGCGCGTCGTGCTGGCCGATCGGGGCGAGAGCTACTGCCCCGCGAAGCTCTTGCCGGAGGTGGTGGCGGTGGTCGAGTACACCGACGGCCGGGTGTTCGAGACCTGGGCGCCAGCGAATCGCAACGGGAAGCTGCGTGCGCACGATCTGGCGTGGACGGCCGAGGTCGGCGTGGTCGAGGACAATGGCGTGATGACGATGCCGCTCGACCTCCTGGGCTGGCACGATCGGGTCTTCGCGGTGCGCGCGCAGGTCCCGACGCGGCCTGAGCTCAGGGGCGAGCAGCGCGTCAAGCCCAGGTTCGACTGCGCCGTGGTCGCCGAGGCGAGCGGGCTGGACGGGCGCAATGACGCCTCGCAGGGGGGAGCTGGCAAGCCTGGTGGGGCAGGGCCGCGCGTCGAGGTCGCGCTGGCGTATGTGGACACCAAGCTGCACGGGCGCCTGGTCTTCGTGCGCGTGCGCGATCGCGACCTCGGTCGCTGGGAGTACTACCTGGTGGATCGGCGCGCCGGGCAGCGGCTCACGATCGCGGCCAAGGGCGGCGACGGCGGCGCCGGCGGGAACGGCGCCATCGGCGTCGCCGGCCAGAGCGGACAGCGTGGCGCAGACGGCGCCAGCGGTGGCATGTGCGAGAACGGCCGCGACGGTCAGTCGGGCACCGACGGTCAGCCCGGCAGTGATGGTCGGCCCGGCGGTCACGGTGGCGACGGGGGCCGAGGTGCCACGGTCACCGTGCGCTATCCGGCCGCGTTCCCGGAGCTGCTGCAGGCGATCGACATCTCGGTCGCTGGTGGCGCCGGCGGCCAGGGCGGGAGTGGCGGCGCAGGCGGCGAGGGCGGCGCGGGCGGCTCGGGCGGCAACGGCGGCTCGGCGGGACCGACGTCGGATCCGACCCAGGCCTGCACGACCTCCGCGGGCAGCAGCGGACCTGCCGGGCGCAAAGGCGAGAACGGCCGCGCCGGGAGCGCCGGTGCGGCCGGCAATCCAGGCGCCCCCGGTACGATCGAGGCGCTGCCGAGCAACATGCGCGAGGTGCTTGCGTTCGAGCTCGGGCGCGGCTGGACGCTGACGCTACCGTGAGCACCATGATGGGATCGCCGGGTCACACCAGGACGGTGCGCAACCCCGCATCCAGTCGGCGCAGATCATCGGGATCAGAAGTCAAGACACCCTGGTCGCGCGCCCTGGCGCACAGCACCACGGAAGCATCGATCACATCGCTGGTCCGGCTCACACCGCAGAGCTGCCCCGCGGCCCGTGCCCTGGCGTCGTCGAGCACCTCCACCTCGACCACGCGTGAACCCAGCAGCCTCGCCAGTCGCGCCTGTCTGCGTCCGTTGCGCCAGACCTGCGCGACCACGCCCGCCGGGACGCCCAGCTTCATCCCCTGCGCCAGCGCCCGTGCCACGATGGCGACGACCTTCCGATCCCCGCGCTCGAAGGCGATCAACGCCCCCGCATCCAGCGTCAACCCCGCCATGGTCACGCCTTCTTGCGGCGGCGACGCCCGGCCCTTGCCCCGCCCGCCAAGGCCGCATCCGCAGCGCGAATCTCCGCCGGCCGCAGCGGTCCTCCCGACTGCTCCAGCATCTCCACCAGCAGGTCATCGAGCTCGTCGAGCGTCGCCTTCTGCGCCAGTGCCGCCGAGACATACGCACTCATCGACGCCGCGCGCCCTCTCCGGACCGCCCGCTGTGCCCGCTGCAGGACATCCCGCGGCACACTGACCGCGATCTTCGCTGTAGTCATACCGGAAATCATACCGTCGATCCCTCCCACCGTCCGGCAAACCTACACCCGCGCTCTGACATGACGGCCGAGGCCTGGCAGAGGGCCCTCAGACTCAGGCTAGAAGCGCTGGAGGCCGCACTGCGAGACGTTGATCGTGATCGCGCCCGGTGTCGCTTCGTTCACGCCGATGGGCACGGGCGTGGAGCTGACGCACCCGGTGATCACTGCGAGCTGCGGCGTCCCGGTCTCGCAGTTCTGGACACCAAACGTGTTGCCCACGGCGTCCAGCGCCTCCCCGGCGAAGCGTGCCAGCGGCAAGTTCACGCACAGCCCTATCGTGGACGTCGCGCTCGCGAGGAAGTGGTTGTGGCCAGGATCGCCAGCACGCCCCAGGTCGATCGCGTCCAGGTCCGTGCTGCCGCCGATCTGCTCCTCCACCACGACGTCCGCGGAGTTGTCACGGAAGGTTCCGTTGCGGAGCTGGAGCGCCGCGCCCGAGGTCACCCGCAGACCGCCACCGGCGTTGTTGTATGACGAAAGGTTGAGGATCTGGTTCAGCGGCGGCGAGCCTCCGCTGCGAGCAATCGCGACTCCTGCGCTGGCGTTGTCCGTGGTGTAGACGGCGTAGTTCCCGGCGTCGATCGTGATCTGACCGAGCACGCTGATGCCGTTGCGGGTATTGCGGGACGCGCTGATCGGGTTTCCGAAGGCGCCGTACCCGAGGCGCAAGCGACCGCGATGCATGACCAGGATGCCGTCTGCCGGATCGGCGGCGGTGCCGTTGTCATGGACCTCCACCGTGCCTGCCAGCCTCAGGTCGCCGTCGAGCGGCGCTCCGCTGTCGGGCCCGCCGACGACGATCCCGGCCCGCCCCATGTGATGGATGAGCACGCTGGACACCAGAACCTCGACCTGCGGGCCGGCTGCCTGCACCACGATCGCCGACTTCCCGTAGTACAGGCCCGGTCCGGCGCTGCCGGCCCCGCCGGAGATCTCCAGGCCCTGGAGCCTGATGTTCGACCCCTCGAGCACAAATCCGTCGCGACCCTGTCCCTCCGACGTCGGGACGACGGTGCTCACCTGGCGCAACCCGGTCACGTACGACGAGCCAGTCGTCAGCCTCGCGCCGGTGATGTGGACACCGCTGGGCACCCGGATCGGGAAGCGCTCGCCGGTGTTCCACGATGCATCGCCCAGCAGGACGATGGGACGGAAGGCCGGACTCATTGCGCGGACGCGCTCGACCGCCATGGTCAGCGTCTTCATCCGGCAGCCCGGCGCCGCATTGGTGCCGGGCGACAGATCGTCACCCAGCACGGGATCCACGAAGAGGGGTTGCTGGAACCCGAGGACACCACACGCCATGGCGGAACCGTCGACCGCCCCTCCGTCGCGAGCCGAGGCATCGGGCGACACCTGGCCGTCGGGATCCGCGCCACCGTCGGCGACCGTCGCCCCATCGGTTGACGCCCCTCCGCCGTCCACCTCCATTGCGTCGCCCGCCGCCATCGCGTCGTTCGCGGCCATCGCGTCGCTCGCATTCGTCTCGCCGCCACCGCCGCAGCCCGCGAGCGCCGCCACCATCATGAAGAGAACCGTTGATCGCATGCAGGCAGGCTAGTGCTGGTCGCCCGGGACCAGAGCTAAAGACTTCTAAAATCCGGGGCGCTCCGCCGTCGCCAGGAGTCGACCCTACGAGCGCCATGTCGTCATCGCGAGCGGCTACTTCTTGAGCGCGCGCTCCGCCGCGTCCTTGACCTGCTGGCTGGGGTCATTCTTGAACTTCTTCGCGACGGCCTTGTCGCCGTTCTTGACCAGGAAGTCGAGCGCAGCCGCGCGCTGGTACTCGCCGTTGCTCGCGGTCTCGAGGGTCGCCTGGGCGACTGCCTTGGCGCGCGCCTTCTGCGGCGCGGTCGCCTCCTGCCGGTCGTGAAGGCTCTCGAAGCCCCTGGCCATATCAATGCCCATCGCGCCGCTCTTCGCCTTGGCGTCGAGCTTGTCGAGCAGCTTGTCCCAGTGGTCCTTGCAACGGGACTCCTGCCCACAGAGCAACGACGCCCTTCCGGCAATGTCGGCATCCGCGGCATCGACGTTGTCGAGCCACATCTGGCAGACCTGCGCGTGCTTGTCCGCCGGGATGTTCTGGAACGCCTGCTGGGCGACATTCCGGATCTTGACGTCGGTGCTGCCGGTCGCCAGCGGAAGCAGCGCGTCGAACAGCGCAGCCGTATTGCTGGAGCCCCCCGACATGATCAGCGCGAGACGCAGTTCCATGAGCTCGTGCTCCTGGATCAGCTTGGTCACGTCCGCCGTGATCCCGGTCTTCTCGAGGTCGAGGAAGCCCAGGCTCTGGGCGAGCGGCACCGCGACGAGCGTGCTCTTCTCCTTCGATGTGGCGGCGAGCACGCGCTTCACCGCGGCCGGATCTTCGGCGTAGCCCTGTCCGATCATGCTCGCGCCGAGATACCGCACCTTCTCGTCCGGGTCCTCGAGGAAGTTGACGAGCGTCTTGACCGGCTTGGGGTCGGCCTTACCCACCGTCTCGCGCCAGGCCTTGAACCCTTCACACTCCCGATCGAGTCCGCCCATATCGACCTTGCACGTGATCGCCGCCTTGGCCAGCGTGACCACCGCCGGATCGTTGTCCTTGGCCTCGAGCCCGATCGCCGGCACCTCCGGCTTCGCCTCGGGACTGGCGGCACCCCCCTTCCCAGGCCCCGTTTCGGCCTTCTTCTTGGAACAAGCGAACGCGAGCAGCAGCGGCACGGTCACATGAATGATTCGCATGCCGGCCATCCTAGCCGCTCCTCGGCGCTCTGGATACCTGGCCCATCAAGCTGCGGAAGGCCGAATGGTGACCCTCCCGAGATCGGGCGCGACAAGGCCAAGAAGACTGCTGGCCGCCCGAAGATCGGCGATCAGCGGACGTTGGCCTCCGCGCTGCCCAGGAAGACGTCGCTGACCAGGTGGATGGCGTACTCGCCCGACTTGACCGGCGTCCTGGCAACCGCCGCCAGGTGCACCGTGGTGATCGGTGCACCGCTGCGGGTGGGCTCGAGCTCGCGCAGAACATCCGCGGGGATCCGACCCTTGCCACCCGCAGCCGGCAGGTCGCAAACCAGTTGGATGGTCTCGGGCACCGCCTGCTGCGTGATCCTGACCTCGACGGTGGCATCACCCGTCACCGCCGGCCAGTCCAGCGCGAGCCCTCGTCCGCGATCGATGTCGAACCTGAAGCTCGAAGGCAGGTCGCGCTCGATGCCCTTGATCAGCCGTACCTCGCCGCGGAACGCCGGCACATCACGCCCACTCGCGATGATCGTGATCCGATCTCCAGCCTGGAGTTGCCCCGGACTCCACGACCCAGGTTCATAGTCATTGTCGGCGTCGGGCTCGAGCAAGATGGGGTCGCGGGCTCCCCCTGCGACCGTGATGGTTCCCGCGCTGACCGGCGTGATGATCGCCCGTGGCGCAGCCGAAGGACAGCGTGTGACACTGCACCCCGCCACCCGTCTGGTCGTGCACTCCGGTAGTCCACTGAGATCGACGAAGTATGCCGCCACACCGCCGGCGCCATCTTGCCCTGTCGCCCACGCTGGCTCGAAGCCGACGTGCACCTCGCCAACCTTCGCCGTCGGGCTGCTCGTACTCTCGACCCCGCTGTCGCACCCCACCGCCACCGCCCCGATCGTCGCGACCACCAGCCATCCCAACCGCTGCGTCGACCTCATGAACACTCCATCCTGAACGAGCGCCGTGCGTCGTTCCCTGCGCTGCTTAGCACCCGTGCGCGCACGGCCGGTCTAAAGACTTCTAAAACGCGCAGTGATGCGGCTGGGCCTTTGTCCTGGTCGCTCGCGGCGAGAACATCTCGAACATCAGTCGCTCAGCGCCGGCAGAGACATCGTCCTCAGCCGCTTGACGCGGGCCAAGTGCTTCGTCCCGTCGCTCCGACCCGGAGCCGGGCGCCCATCACTTTCGCCGGCCCGCTCGCCAGACTGCGAGGTGAGGTTTGGGTGTGGCCTGGCGGACATGGAAGAGGCGCAAGAGCCAGATGTCGCTCTGCATGTCCACTTCGTCGTACGCATACCAGACCACGAGACCTGAGCCGCGACGTCGTCGACGAAGTCCCCCGCCAGCTGGATGCCCCTGGCCACGTCAGCGCGTCTTCGACGTCCGATCGCGTGCCCGGCGAGCCCTGGCGAAGATGCTCTCGAGCCGAGCCCGCGGCACCGGCGACTGTCGACCCGCCGCGATCTGCTCCCACGTGGCCCAGGCGGCGGCGCGCTGCCACTCCTCGGCGCGTGACAGACTCGATGCGTCGTCGAGCTCTTCCATCCGCTCCGTCACGAGCAGGCGCACCGCAGTTGCGAGCTGCAGGTTGTGATGCCGAGCGAACGCCTCCGTGCGCCGCCGCAGGTCGGCCGGAAACGGAACGCTGACCGGTCCCTTGCCCGCTCGCGTCTTGTGCAACCTGGCTTTGGGCTTCCGAGTGGCGGCGGGAGACGACATAGTGACGTAGAGGCTTGTTGTTCATCAGCAAGGACTGTAGGGAAGTACGCTCGGGCGCGCGTGTCGTTGCGGGTAGTTGCGCGACGGGCGGCCGTGCCCGACGACCACCTGGTTGGCCCTCACCGTTGACCGCGCTATGCTGGCCGTATGGGTGAACGCGCCAAGAAGCTGTTGAACGAAGCGCTGGCGCTGCCACCTTCTGAGCGCGCTGACTTTGCGGCCGAGCTGATGGCCAGCCTGGATGGCGAGCCCGACACCGACGTCGACATCGCCTGGGCCACCGAGCTCGAGGCGCGCGCCGAGCGCGCAATCGCTGGTCAGAGCCAGGGCTCCGACTGGCCCACCGTCCGCGCACGCATCGAAGAGCGCCTCTCCCGTAAATGACCAAGCCGGTCCGGTTCGACCCGGAGGCGGAAGCCGAGCTCGAAGCTGCGGCGGCATGGTACGAGAGTCACCGGTCGGGCTTCAGCGCCAAGCTGCTGGATGCCGTCGCAGCGGCCACCGATCGGCTGTCTGATGGCGCTCGACGTCACCCGCTCGTCCCTGGGGTTCGTCCCGCGCTCGGCATCCGTCGCGTCCGGCTGCGGCGATTTCCTCTGGCGGTCGTCTTCATCGAGCTCGAGAGCGAGATCCGCGTCCTCGCGGTGGCCCACACGCGCAGACGCCCGCTGTACTGGAAGCGACGACTGGGCGCGCTGCGCTGATGCGGACCGCGGTCCGCACGGTTGCGAGCTCACCGACTGCGCTTGATGCGGGCCTTCACCTCGTCCCACGACGAGCCACTTTGGTGGCCTTGATCGCTGTTGCTACAGCCTTCTCGTGCTCTGGGCCGTCATCACGTCGAGCTGATGGTGGCGCCGAGTGTTTGGGAAGCAAGGCGATGGTGAGTTGCGGCCTGCCTGCGCCGGACGGCGGGTTACCTATGGTCCAGCTCCCGGTCAGCCCTGGAGTTCGGTGGTCACGGGTCATGGGAGATGGAGTGACCTTGCATCCCCCGATCCTCATTGAGGACCGAATGAGACTCGCTGTAGTGCTGAGTCAACGCGAAGTCTGGGTCCTGGACGTTGCTACCGGAGCGGGAGGATCCGTCTTTCGCGCCGGGGCCGAGTTTCTAGGCAAAGTCTCAGCTGACGGCCAGGGCCGGCTCTACGTCGCTAGTTCTGCCCGTGTCTACGCGCTGACGCTGGAGGGTGAGATTCGGTGGTCTTTTCCTCTCAAGCCTCCTGTGGGCGAGTTTCCTGGGGTGCCAGATGTGACTATCTCTCCGACTGGTCTCTTCGTGCCTTCCCCGGAGGGTCGTTTGTACAAACTCGACCTGTCTGATGGCCGCGTTCTCTGGAGCGCGAAGCTGAAGTTTGACGGCAACCAGCAGGTCGTCGGTCTCGTGGATACGGCATACATGCCGACTCTCGACCAAGGCCTGGTGGCGTTGAATGAGCAGTCTGGGGAAGTGCGGTGGCGGTCTCCCTTCTGTCTCGGACCCCGAGGTGGCGTTGCCCTGCTGGGGCGGTCGCGCATCCTCGTGGGCGAACGGCAAACCGACTCTGTTTCGGTTGGGTATGGGCTCGATGTATGTGGAGGCAACGCGTCCCCGCTGCCCTCCTGGCTCTGGGGCGGCCTTGAGTTCGGCGACGGCAGTGTCGCTCTCATGGCCGGACCACCAGACGGCGACCGCATGCACCACCTCGCGAGCGATGGAACAACGCTTGGGAGTCTCACCGTAGGGACGGCGGCGTTGAGGGAGAATGACCTATACGCCATTGGCGGCGACGACGCGGCCTGTTTTCTCGAGTGCTACGCCGGTGCCTCCCAGCAACCAGTGGCCAGGCTCACGGCGGTGAGATTCGATGCCAACCCAGCGGCTGCCGAACTCGTGGTCGAACTCGGAGAGAGCTGTCGCACTGGACCTGCCGGAGGTGCGCTCGGCCAGGATGGGACTCTCTACCTGGCCAGGGGGGGCACAGTCCTGGCCGTGCAGACCAGGAGTCCTGGGCCCGCCCTTGGAAGTTGGTCGCTGGCCGGTGCCGACAATCGTGGAAGTCGATGGCATCCGTGAGCCGCAAACGGAAAGCGGCGGGTCAGGGCCCGCCGTATCTCGCGATGCATGACGGCGTTGCGCAGCGGTGCGACGAGGATCCGTTGCAGCGCAACGTCGACCTGATCCAGGAAGTCGTCGCCGAGTCCGGGGCGCCGCTCCTCGTACCAGGCGTGGGCCTCGGCAACGTCGGCCTCGGCTTGCGGCCGGATGACGAGCGTGTAGCTCACCGACTGCGCTTGATCCGGGCCTTCACCTCGTCCCACGACGAGCCACTCTGGCGATCGCGCTCGTACTCATCGAGCCGCCGATCCAGCTCGGCGCGCTCGCCGTCGGTCAGGGGAATTGCGTCGGGATGCTCGGCAATGCTGTCCCAGATCTCGTGGACCAGACGCAACCGCTCCCCGACCTCGAGCTCCAGGATGTTGGCCATCGAGACGCTTGCCATGACGGCTAGGCTAGCACGACGAAGCTAGCGGCGAGCCGTGCGCCGCCAGTAGCACACGGCTCCGATGGCGCACAGCTTGCGGTTCATCGCCTGCTCGCGAAGTCGCTAATTTCGCAGCGGCTTGTTGTTCATCAGCAAGAACTGGAGGGAAGTACGCTCGGGCGCGCGTGTCGTTGCAGGTGCTGGCGTGGGCGGCGACAGTCAGGCGTGCTCGATGTCCAGGAATGAGAACTCCGCGACGTTGTCCCGCAGTCTGACGAGATCGCCGACGTCGGAGGTGTAGACCACTCGGTCGCCCCTCACCGCGGCAGTCGCGAGCACGATGGCGTCGATGGTTCCAGCGCCCTTGACTCGCCCAACGGCGACCCCGGCGAGACGAGCAATCGCCTCGGTGACGACCTCCACGTGCATGGAACGCAACCATTCGACTCGCTGCTTCTCGCCCGGTCCGCCACGCCACCACTCCGCGACCACCGCAGTGGACACGCGCATCGGCACCGCGCCGGTCACCGCGGTGTCGTAGACCTTGCGCATCGAGAGGCGCCGCCGTTCGACGAGGCTGATGAGCGCCCCGGTATCGAACGAGATCCCCATCAGCGCTTGGCGGCTTGGCGACCGCGTTGCGACCGTGGCCGACGCGAGATGGGCCTCGACCATAGCGCCAGCAGCGCTGCTCGTTCCTCCGCCGTGGCTCGCTCCTCCCGGAGGAACGTAGCCAGGATCTTCTCTGCCGCCTGACGGCGTTCCTGCTCTTCCAGTTGATCACGGACCGCGCCCGTCACGAATGCGGACAGGCTGACACCAAAACGCCGCGCGACCAGTCGCGCGCGCCGTAGTTCGTCGCGCCCCATGGTCACACTGATCTTCTCGGTCGCGGACATCGTCCCAGTGTGCCACGACCGGTAGCATGATCATCCTACCCGCGGCTTCGCGGCCGAGCTGATGGCCAGCCTGGATGGCGACCCGACGCCGATGTCGACACCGCCTGGGCCTCCAAGCTGGAGGCCCGCGCGGAGCGTGCCCTCTCTGGTCAGAGCCAGGGCACCGACTGGCCCACCGTCCGCGCACGCATCGAAGACCGCCTCTCGCGCAAATGACCAAGCCGGTCCGCTTCGATGCGGAGGCGGAAGCCGAGCTGGAAGCTGCGGCGGCGCGGTACGAAAGTCACCGATTGGGCTTCGGGGCCAAGCTGGGCAGCATGCCGCGGCTCATTCTCACTTCCCGCGTGCGGCCCGGTTGACTGGAGTTCGTGCGGCGGGCGGCGGACCGGTGGTCGGGCCCAGCGCCACGAACTCGCCACGCGCCCAGGCGTGCAGGCCGGCCGCGTAGCCGGGGCCGAAGCGGCGCTCCGATGCGCCGCCGGGTGCGCAGTACCAGCCACCGGGGCGGCTGAGGTCGACCAGGTATCTACCCGCGGCGCCGAACACCAGGCGCTGGCCACCGATGGAGATGGCGCGGCTCTGGTTGGGTGTGGTCGGTCCGCCCGGGTTCTCGACCGCCGCCGAGTCGAAGCCGAGGAAGCTGGGTAATTTGCCGCCGAACATCACGTTCTTGGCGCGCTCGACCAGCGGCAGCTTGGCCTCGGGCCGCTTGGCGCGCTCCAGGGCGCGCGGCCACGCGGCGGCCAGCACGGTGCGCAGCACGGTGGTGTCGAGCGCCGCCGGGCGCTCGAGCGCGAGGGCATCGTCGAGCGCGTGCTGGAAGAGGAGGATGGCGCCCAGGCCATCGATCAGTCGAGTCGTCGTGGCGGCGCCGAGGTGGCGTTCGAGCAGGGCGCTGCAGGCCTCGTGATGCAGGGCATGGAACAGGGTCAGGGCGGCGAAGTGCGCGTCACCTGCGCCGGGCTGCGCGGC
>Ga0138256_10004650_pt1 | contig 14581 bp, 12 predicted proteins | sample KNB2016incub_MG_FD_105486 | JGI IMG/M metagenome (GOLD analysis project Ga0138256, IMG submission 105486) | Active sludge microbial communities from wastewater in Klosterneuburg, Austria - KNB2014incub_MG | ecosystem: Engineered > WWTP > Activated sludge > Unclassified | place: Austria... | reverse complement strand
CGTCGACGACGGCACGCGGTCAGGCGCGAACGGGCTTCAGGAAGAAGAAGTGGCCGCCTCGCCGATCAGGCGAGGGGTGCCCACTGAGGGCGCTCGGGCGGGCTGTGCGTCAGGGTGCGCACGGTGCCTTCGGCCAGCGTGACCGGATGCGAGGCCACTGCGAGCGGCATCAACCCATCGCCGTGTGCGGGCATCTCCGAGCAGCTGCCATGGCAATGTCCACAGTCGTGATCGCTGCTACCCAAGGTCTCACCGGCCACGTCGTCACTGTCCTGGTCCACGATTGCATCGCCATCATGCTGGTGCTCGTGGTGTCCGAAGTGCTGCGCCTGCGCATCGCTTTCGTGCCCGCAATAGCTTGCCACTGCAGCCCAGGTGAACTGGAACGGCAGCAAGGCGAGCAGAGCAATGGCGAACCAACGACGCATGCGAAATAGTCTAGCAGCTACAGGGTTTGGGGCGAGCGAGTGGGTTCAATGCACTGCGGCACTTCACCGCATTTCGACACGCACGTGACGGAATTTGGCGTTCTTGGCCGGCGATCAATCGCGCTGCAGGCAAGCCTGGCCAGGATGCCGTGAGCAAGCTGTCCCGACCGACTCTGCGCTCTTGGCGATTCCCCCCGCCTCGGAAGCGCGTGCCCGCACCCGGCACCTGGCGCGTGCAGCGCAAAGACATCGTCACTCCTGAAACGCATGGACGGCGACGCAGACCACGGCCAGCCCGATCAGGCTCTGCAGCGCGAGCCAGGACGACAGGCGCCGGCCGAGCGAACCCACACGGCTCTTGCTCATTCGTCGCGCACCTCCAGCACATAGCCCATGCCACGCGCGGTATGCAGGAGCGTGCGTTCAAAAGGGGCGTCGAGCTTGCCGCGCAGCCGCCGTACTGCCACGTCGATGACGTTGGTGGCGCTGTCGAAGTTCATATCCCACACCTGTTCCGCGATCTCGGTGCGCGACAGCACTTCGCCCTGGCGGCGCAGCAGCAGCGTCAGCAGGGTGAATTCCTTGGCCGTGAGATCCAGCCGCTGGCCGGCGCGGGTGGCTCTGCGGCGCACCAGATCGAGTTCGAGGTCGGCCAGGCCGAGAGCCGTTGTTCCTTCGACATCGCGGGTGGGCCGTGTGCGGCGCAGCAGCACCTCGATGCGGGCCACGAGCTCCGAAAACGCGAAAGGCTTGACCAGGTAGTCGTCTGCGCCGCCTTGCAAGCCCTTCACGCGATCTTCGATCCGGATTCGCGCGGTGAGCATCAGCACGGGTGTCTGCTTGCTCTGGCGCAGCGCGGCGAGCAGGCCCAGGCCATCAATGCCCGGCAACATGCCGTCGAGCACGAGCAGGTGGTGGTCGCCCTCCATCGCGAGGTGCAGGCCATCGACACCGTTGTGGGCCACGTCCACGACATAGCCCTCCTCGGTCAGACCCCTGCGCAGGTATTCCGCGAGCTTGACCTCATCCTCGACGACCAACAGTTTCATGCCTGCCGGAGCCCCTGGTGCGCTTCAGGTTCGGGTGACGAACTTGTCATCTTGCGGACCCACTCATGTTTGGATGCAGTTTCTAGAGTGGCGCTCATGCCATCGGGCATGCCCCGGCAGGACGCCGGCGGTGACAACCCCACCAAGGAATCGACGCCATGAACCTTCGCAAAGCCACCGTGCTGTCCGTCTTCGCCGCCGCGATCACGCTGCCCGGCCTGTCGTTCGCCACCTCGGAGTGGCACCCGAGCAATGGCGAGGCGGGCTTCACCTACCACCCGGACCATGTCAAGAGCACGAAGACGCGCGCCGAAGCGCGCGCCGAGTTGGAGGCAGCGCGCAAGGACGGGACGCTGGCCCTGATGCAGCGGGGCGCCCCGCTACCGCCGAAGGCCACGGGGCCGGGCAAGACCCGCGAGCAGGTGATCAGCGAACTGCTCAACGAGACGCCCCAGGAGCGTCGCGCCAGGATGCACATGCACTCGGGCAGTTAAGCCTATGGCACATGACGCTGGCCTGGCAGAACGACGCCAGGCAGGCCACCCACCGGCATCCGGGTCAGTGAACGTGGCCCGCATGCGATTCACGTGCTTGTGCAGGGACGCGGTGATCCACGAAGTTGCAGCCGTCCTCTGAGTGCTGGCACGCAGTCGGCTCGACCTGCAGCGTCGTGTGGAAGACCTTGAAACGGTCGGCCAGCATCTCCTTGAGGGGCTCGATCAGTGCAGAGCCTTCGATATTCGCTGCGTGAACGACATGCGCGGTGAGCGCGTTCTTGCCGCTGGTGAGCACCCAGACATGCAGATCGTGCACACCAGTGACACCCGGCACCGCGAGCATCGTGCGACCGACCTCATCCACATCCACGCCCTCGGGAGCACCTTCGAGCAGGATGTTCAGGCTCTCCTTCAGCAGCACCCAGGTGCGCGGCAAAACCCACAGGCCGATGCCCACTGCAACCAGGGTATCAACCCAGGCCCAGCCGGTGAAGCGGATCACCAGTGCAGCGACGATGACGCCGATCGACCCGAGCATGTCGGCCCAGACTTCCAGGTAGGCGCCCTTGACGTTGAGGCTGGTGTCCTTGCCGCTCTGGAGGAACCGCATGCTCAGCAGATTGACAGCCAGGCCCAGGGTGGCCACCACCAGCATGCCCAGGGGCTGTACTTCGGCCGGGGCGTTGAAGCGGCGGTAGGCCTCGTAAAGGATGTAGAGGGCCACGCCGAACAGCAGCACCGCATTGAACGCCGCGGCCAGGATCTCGAATCGGTGGTAGCCGTAGGTGCGCTTGGCGTCGGCCGGCCGCCGCGCGATGCGGACGGCCGCCACGGCGATGGCCAAGGCCGCCGCGTCGGTGAACATGTGCGCTGCATCGGCAAGCAACGCCAGGCTCTGGAAAACGACGCCGGCGATGACCTCGGCGATGAGAAAGGTCGAGGTCAGGCCCAACGCCATCCAGAGGGCCCGCTCATTGCCCGTCGCGGGAATCGCGTGGCTGTGCCCGCCGCTCATGCCAGCGTCCTCTGCGCCGAAGGTGCCCGGCCGGTGTCAGCGGACCTCAGGCTCAATGCCCACGCGGTTGTTTGCGCGGGGGCTTCGACCGCTTCGACGGTTTGCTCGCTCCGCGGTGTTCGTTCAATCGACGTTGCAACTGCTGTGCATAGGAAGGCGCGGGCTTCGGAACCGGCAGAGGATGCCGCTTGCGCCACCAGCGGAACACGGCGTATCCGACGACGGCAGTGACCAGGATGACGAGCCAAATCCACGCCATCGTTTGGGCCAAAGAGGTTTCCAGCCACTTGTAGCGCATGCTGTGGCCCTCCGTTCATTGCGGCGTGTGATCGAACGCCAACCTGCGGATGGCAGCGAGAGTCAATGTGCCTTCGCGCCGGCCCAGCAGCGGCAGTGACAAAGAGGGCCGCAGCTGCGCTTACCCTGGCGGGCGCGCGCTGCGGGCCGCGACACCGATCACATCGTGGGCTAGGCATCGACGCTTGCGCTCCAACTACTGCACATCGGCAACCAGCCGCAGCCGCGCGACGCGAGTGCGGCCCTCGGCCATGTCGCCATGTTCGAGTCGGTAGGTGCTGCCCCAGGTCCAGACGGACCCCACCAGTTCCACGACCCGCACGTCACCGGCTGCGCCGGTGACCGCCAGCTCAGCCGTGCCCTCGCTCCACGCGGCAGCGAACGTGTGCAGGCCGGGCCGCATCCGCATGCGTACGAAAGACTCAGGTGTCGTCACCACCGGCGCGCCACCGTCGACGGTCAGCCGCACCTGGTTGACCGCATCGCCCCACCGCTTGCGAACGACATACACGGTCAGAAGGCCAGGAGCCGGCTCGAAACGCTTCGCTTCAACCTCGACCGATTCCGGCGGAATCGGCGTGGGCGTGCAAGTCAACTTTCGGCTGTGCCACTTGCCAGTCGCGAAGCAGTACGTGCCATCCGGGTTGGGTGGCTGCATCGGCTTGGTCATGCAGCCCGCGCTGAGCAGGCCGACAAGTCCAGCACCGACGAGCACGGTCCGACGCGAAACGTGTTTCATGGCTTGGCGCCTTCACATGTCACTTGAGTGTGAAGCGCGCTGACACGGCGGGCTTGCCGTTCAGAGCCACCTCCGCCAACACCTTGGTGCCGGCGCCGACCTTGAAGCTGCCTTTGGCTTCCAACTTGTCGCCCGCGAGTGCCAGGGGCGCTTCGGTCTTGTCGCTGCCGTTGAACACCGTCACCCTGCCGGTGGCGGTGGTCAACTTCATTGGTTTTCCGTGGTCGCTGACGTGAATGACGATCAGCTCCGGCTTGGCGACCAGTTCCATGTCACCGGCCTTGGTCTCGACAACAACGCCGCCGAACTTGGGCGCATGGTCTTCGGCGGCATACAGCGCAGTGGCCGGCAGCGCCAGCACGGATGCGGCCAGCAGCGGAATCAGAAGCTTCTTCATGGTTGAGTCCTTTTCAGGGTTGGGGAACGGAGTTGGCGTCAGTGAATGGCGATGGCCTGCGCGACCTCGGTGACGGTGATCCAGCCGGCAACGGCTTGGCCGGTGCGTGCCGATGCCTGGATGGCGGCGACGATCTCGTCCACTTCGCCGTCCTCGCAAAGCAGTTCCAGCTTGTATTCGTTTACCACCTCGTCGCCGAGGTCCATCGAGTAGTGCTGTTCGCCACTGTCCAGCGGCATGATCGAACCCTTGACGACGTACATGGCCAGGTTGTGGCGCCGGCCGGCACGTTGTCCGCCCCAGGCGGGGGAGTTCTTCAGGGCCGCGATCACATCGGCGACGCGGCTGCTGTGTACATAGGCTTTGACTTCTTTCATGGCGTGTCCTCGGTGGGTGTCTGGAGCAGGGGAGGGGCAGCGTTGTCCTGCATTTCTTCGGCGGCTTCACGTTTGCGTTGCCTGGCTTCCGCGCGCGACTCGGACCACTCGTAGATCAGCGGCAGCAGCAACAGCGTCAGCAGTGTCGAAGTGATCAGCCCGCCGATCACGACGGTGGCCAGCGGTCGCTGCGTCTCGGCGCCGACGCCGGTGGACAGCAGCATCGGCACCAGACCCAGGATGGCCACCGAGGCCGTCATCAACACCGGCCGCAAGCGCAATGCCGCACCCTGGCGCACGGCGTCGCGTATCGACAAGCCGTGCTTTCGCTGGTCGTTCAAGAACGTCACCAGCACGATGCCGTTGAGCATGGCCACGCCGAACACCGCGATGAAGCCGATGGCCGATGGCACCGACAGGTACTGGCCGGTGGTGAACAGACCGATGATTCCGCCGATGATGGCGAAGGGCACGTTGGCGATGATCAGCGTGGCGTGCCGCACCGAATTGAATGCCGTGTACAGCAGGATGAAGATCAGGCCGATGGTCAGCGGCACGATCAGGCCCAGCCGCGCCATCGCGCGCTGCTGGTTCTCGAATGCGCCGCCCCATTCCACCCAATAGCCGGTGGGAATCTTCACCTTTGCCTTGATGGCGGCATCGGCTTCCTTGACGAAGCTGTCCACGTCACGGCCCTGCACGTCCATCTGCAGCACGGCGTAGCGTTGCAAGGCTTCGCGTCGAACGAAGGTGTAGCCCTCGGCGAGTTCGATCTTGGCCACGCTCGAGAACGGCACGATCGCACCTTCCGACGTGCGGATCGGGATCGCCGCGATGGACGACGGGCTGCCGCGGAATTCATCGGCCAGCCGCACGGCGATGTCGAAGCGCCGTGTGCCCTGGATCAGCGTCGACACCGTCTCGCCGCCGATGCCGGCCTGCACGACCGCGAGGATGTCGTCGGCATTCAGCCCGTAGCGCGCAGCGGCTTCGCGGTCGACCTGGATCACCATCTGCGGCTTGCCCTTGTTGGCCTCGGCTGCCAGGTCGGCCACGCCGGGCACGGCGCCGATCACGCCCTTGATCTGCGCCGAGAGTTCTTCGAGCTTGTCGAGGTCTTCGCCGTAGATCTTCAGCGCCAGCGTGGCGCGCACGCCGGAGATCAGTTCTTCCACCCGCATCTGGATCGGCTGCGTGGCGCCGAACACCGCGGTGGCGACTTCGCCTTCCAGGAACTCCTGCATCTCGCGGCCGAGTGCGGCGTACGACTGCTTCACCGGCCACTCGTCCTTGGGCTTCAGGTCGAGCAGTACCTCCATGTAGTTGACGTCGGCCGTCTCGCCCTTCTCGGCGCGGCCGATGGTGGCAAGCACCGCGTTGACCTGCGGGTACTTCTTGCGCAGGCTGGCATCCATCACGTTGGCCACCCGAATGGATTCGTCGAGTGACGTGGACGGGATGCCGACGACGCGGAACATGATCGCGTCCTCTTGCAGCGTGGGCATGAACTCCTTGCCCAGGAAAGGGAACAGCGACAGCGACCCGAGCAGCAGCGCCACGGCTGAGCCGACCACGATCTTCTTGCGGTCCAGCGCCCAATCCAGCGCCGGCAAGTAGGCCTTCTTGGCCCAGCGCACGAGCCAGGTGTCCTTCTCTTCCTTGGGCTTGAGGATCAATGCCGCCAGCACCGGCACCAGGGTCAGGCTCAGCAGCAGCGAGCCCGCCATCGCGAAGGTGATGGTCAGCGCCATCGGCTTGAACAGCTTGCCCTCCAACCCGGTCAGCGAGAACAGCGGCAGGAAGACCACGATGATGATCAGGATCGCGAACGCAATTGGGTTGGCCACCTCGCGCGCCGCTTCCAGCACGATGTGCGTGCGGTTGATCGGCCGGCCCGATTCGCGTGCATGCGAGAGCAGCCGGAACGCGTTCTCCACCATCACCACCGCGCCGTCGACCATCATCCCGATGCCGATGGCCAGGCCTGCCAGCGACATCAGATTCGCCGACATGCCGACCTGCCGCATGCAGATGAACGCGAACAACATAGCCAGTGGCAGTGTCACGATCACCACAATGGCCGAGCGGAACTCGCCCAGGAACAGGAACAGGATCACCGCGACCAGGATCGAGCCTTCGATCAAAGCGTTGGTCGAAGTCTTCAGCGCCTTGTCAACGATCTCGGTGCGGTCGTAGACGGCGGTGAGCTTGATGCCCTTGGGCAGCGCTGCCTGGGCGATGGCCAGTTTGGCCTTTACGGCAGCCACCACCGTGGCCGCGTTCTCGTTGATGCGGGCCAGCGCAATGCCGAGCACGGTCTCCTGCCCGTTGCGCGTGACGGCGCCGAAGCGCACGGCAGGTGCCTCCTTCACATCGGCCACGTCGCGCACATAGACCGGCGCGCCATTGCGTTCAGCCACCACGATGGTGCCGATGTCGGCCGCGTTGTTGACGAGGCCCAGACCGCGCACCAGGTACTGCTCGACGCCGATGTTCAGGTACTGCCCGCCGACCTGCTTGTTATTGGCCGCCAGCCGCTCCATCACGTCCTTGAACGACAAGCCGTACTTCACCAGCCGGCGCGGGTCGATCTGAACCTGGAACTGCTTCTCGTGGCCGCCCCAAGTCGTCACGTCGTCCACGCCCGGCGCGGTGCGCAGGATCAGCCGCACCGTCCAGTCCTGCAAGGTGCGCAGGTCCATCGCGCTGAGCTTCTTGTCGGCGTCTTCGATCGTGTACCAGAAGACCTGGCCCAGACCCGAGCTGTTGGGGCCCAGTTCCGGCTCGCCATAGCCCGCAGGCAGGCGGCCCTTGACCTCTTGCAGCTTCTCGCCCACCAGCCGGCGCGCGAAGTAGATGTCGACGTCGTCGCTGAAGTACACGCCGACATAAGACAGACCAAACAGCGAGACCGAACGGACGACCTCCACGTTCGCCAGGCCGGCCATCGCGGCTTCGATGGGTACCGTGAGCAGGCGCTCGATGTCTTCGGCCGCGACGCCGGGTGATTCGGTATAGATGTTCACCTGGGCCGGCGTGACATCGGGAAAGGCATCCACCGGCACCTGCCGGTAGGCCATGACGCCCAGTCCGACAAGCACGGCAAAAGCCACGAGCACCAGCACCTTGTAGCGCAGGCTGGCATCAACGAGTGCATTGAGCATGGTCAGTGGTCCTTCTCAATGCCCGTGGCCAAGCTGCGACTTCAGCTTGCGTGCCTTCAGCGCATACGCGCCGGCGGTCACGACTTCGTCGCCGGCCTTCACACCCGACTTCAGCACCGTGCGTCCTCCGATGCGTTCACCCGGTTCGACCTCGCGCGCTTCGTACGCGCCTTGTTCAAAGACGAAGATGCTCGGCTTGCCGTCCAGCAGCACGATGGCCGCGTCGGGCAACGAGATGGCTTCGCGCTTCTCTCCCACCGCTTCAATGGTTGCGGTGGCGAACATCTCGGGTTTGAGCCGGCCATCGGCGTTGGGCACTTCGATGCGCGCGGCAACCGTGCGCGTTTCCTTGTCGAGCATGGCGCCGATGTGGCCGACCTTGCCCGTAAAGGTCTCGCCTGGATACGCCGGCACGGTGACCTTCGCGTTGGCGCCCACCCGCACCTTCGCCAGTGCAGCCTCGGGCAGCGCAGCCTGAATCCAGACGCGGCTCAGATCGGCAACGGTGAACATGGGCTCACTCGGCGTGGCTTGCTCGCCCAGCGTCACCTTCTTCTCGATCACCGTGCCCGCAAACGGCGCAATGACCGCAAAGCCGGACACGCTGATGCCCGTGGCCCCTGGCGCTCCGCCCAGCAGGCGCAAGCGGTCTGCTGCGGCCCTAAGACCGGCTGCGGCCTTGTCGCGGTCGGCCTGCGCGCGCAGGAAGTCCTTGCGCGGGATGATCTCCTCAGCGTTCAGCGACTCGGCGCGCTTGAAGTCGGCTTCGGCAATGCGCAGTTCAGCCTGCGCCTGTGTCCACGCGGCGTGGGTTTCGCCGACCTCGACGCTGTCCAGCGTGGCCAGAATCTGCCCTGTGCGCACCTTGTCGCCCAGCTTGGCGGGCGCCGAGAGGATGCGGCCTTCGATGCGCGGCGACACCCGCACCAGGCGGTCCTGGTCGGGGTAGATCGTGGCCGTGACGACGACCGTTTCGCCCATTGCCTGGGCCTTCACCGTTTCGACCTTCACGCCCGCGCGTTCGGCCTCTTCGCTGGTCAGCGTCAATTCGGTGGCTTCTTCGGCGTGCTCGTCCTTGCCTTCGCCCTTCTTCTCGCCAGCGTGCGCGTCGGCCTTGGCGCCTTGCGCCGCCGGTGCATCCTTGGCGCTTTCCTTGCTGCAGGCCACCAGGCCCAATGCCAGAGCCACTGCCCCGGCGATGGCTGCGAGGTGCAGCCGAGATTGCTGATCAGGCGTGCTCATCGTGAAGTTCCTTCTTGCGACCAGCCGGCCGCGTTTTCAAGTTCGATTCGGGTGGCGTGGTACTCCGCCAGTGCGTCGCCCAGTTCACGCTCGGCGTCGAGCGTTTGGCGGTTGATGACCAGTTGCTCCAGCAGGCCAATCTGGCCGGCCTGGCGCGACTTGGCGGCCAGTTGCTGGTTGTCGGCCGACGCCGGCAGCAAGGTGCGCTGAAGGCGTTGCACACGCTCGCGCTGGCTGCCGAGCCGGCTCCACAGGCGCCTGACCTGGGCCTCCTGGTCGCGGATGACCACCGCGCGCTCGACTTCCGATGTCGTCACGTCGCTGAGCGCCTGACCGATGCCTGCCTCATTGCGCTTGAACAGCGGCAGCGGCATCGACAAGGTCAGCATGGTGACGCGGTCGCGTGCGTTGCCCGGCCCTTCGCGGCCGACGTTGAGGCCCACCGTCAAGTCCGGCAAGCGGCTGGCTCGCTCCACGCCCAGCCGGGCGCGTGCCGCGCTTTCGCGGGCAGACAGCGCACGCAACCGCGGCAGGGCCTGCGCGGCGGTGACGAGTAGGTCCAGGCTGTAAGGCAGGCCTGTGCCCAGTTCGGTGGCCAGTTCACCGGCAACGGAAGGCACAGCCGAAGGCGGCAGCTGCAGGGCAGCAGCCAGTTCGCTGCGGGCGTCAAGCCACTGCTCGCGGGCGACGGCCAGCGCATTGCGTGCGCGCTCGGCCTCGACCAGCGCCACATTGGCGTCGAGCCGGGTGTCCTCACCGGCGGTACGCCGCTTCGCGATGGCCTGGGCCGTGCTGTCGAAGAGGTCCACCGACCGTTGTTCGATCTGGATGCGGCGCTGAATGGCGAGCACGGCGTGGAAGCGCAGGGCGGCGTCGCTGCGCGCCTGGCGCCGCGCGTCTTCGATCTCGGCCTGCAGCGCATCCAGCGCAGCGGCCGCAGCTTCGCGGCGCCGGGCCTGCTGGCCACCGATCTCGATGGGCTGGGCGATGCCGACAGACCACCCGTTGCTGCGCTCGTCGGGCGGCGGCGTGATGCGGGTCTGCGTCCTGCTGCGCTCGAGGCTCAGCTCGGGGTTGTTAGCCAGGAGGGTCGACGCCTGCTGCCGCGCGCCTTCGGCGGCAGCCAGCTGAGCCTCGCGCAGCTTGACGGCGGGACTGGCCAATTCGGCCTGTCGCAGCGCCTCTGCGAGCGTCAGTGCAGGGGGTGAGGCCGGCACCTGTGCGCTGGCAAGGCCATGGGCGGCGGCCAACAGGCAAGCCGTGCAGGCTGCCACCAAAACGGGAAATCGCATCGAATCATCCTTCTGGTCTCACGACAGAAGCGATTCGGAGGCGACGTGGGGGTGTCGTCAGTCAGTCCATGAGTCAGACCACCACGCCGCTGCCGGATCGCGCGGCAGGAGCGGGGACGACTCGATCAGGACGTTGTGGGGCGGACGGTACGTACGATGTGAAGCGTGGTTCTCGACAACCCGGAGCGCGGGCCTGGGGCAGCGCATGGATCCCGGGTACGTTGGCTTGCACGGCTGCGGAGCACCCGAGGTGGCAACTCTCGCAATCGGCGTGGTATGCACCCGCGCCATCGCCCGGGTTGTCGGCGGTCGGTGTGACCTCGCCGCCGGCTTGGTGCTTGTGCTCGTGATGGCCGAAGTGCTTCTTCGCCGAGACACTGGCCTCATGCGCGCAGTACGGCGCCGCCGAGCCCCAGACCAACTGGAACGGCACAACAAGCAGCAGGAACGCGAATACCCAACGACGCATGTTTCAGATTCTAGACTGACAATTTTGGTCGCGGCCCGCAAGACATGCGGTGCGAGCCTTGGCTCATTGCGCTTTCCGCCCACAAAGGCCACCAAGGCAACTCCAAGTCGCCGCGCGGCAGGGCCATCCTGATCGAGGGCCATCGGCGGAGTCGTGCGGCTGTGAGCAATCCCGGCTCAAAGCCGCTTGGCAAGTGCCATCGGCACCCCGGTCAGCATCCGGCCCGAGGTTGAGGCTTGTCCGGACGGCTTGGAAGCATCGAGACGCGCGGCAATCTCCATTGGCACCCCGGACAGTTTTGCAGGCGTCACCGAGACTTCTGGCAACGAGCGGGCATCGAGGCGCTTGGCAAGGCTCATCGAGACGCCAGTGAGCGGTGTGTCCGACGGCGTAGCCGCCGCGTAAGTTTGAGTGCTCGCAAGAGAGGCGATGGCCAGGACGATAGAGGACGGGTTCATGGCGTGCGGTCTTTCAGCATGGCGCGGCAGCAGGCAAGAAGGCAGGTCAGCCCCGCGCCGGGTTGAGGAGCTCACTCAATCTACGAACCGGCAATCAACAGAAATCTGTCCAGAACATGACAGGGCGGTCATGTTTCGCGTCAATGCTGCAGCAGGCGTGGCGCGACCCCTCCAACCTTTTTGCGGCACATCGGGGCTGGCGCGCTACGATATTTGCCGAGCGCGGGTTTCCCGGGCTCTCCTGCTTTTCCTCCCTGAGCAGGAGCGTGGTCGCGATGACAGCGGCCAGGCTTCGCGCCTCGGCTTCAGGGCCGGGGCGTTTTCTTTGGCGCACCGAGTGGGGCTTACCATAAAGAGCCCCACAGCCTTTCGGCCGTGGGGTGAAGTCAGTCACGCTGCTTCGCGCAGTTCTTCGGTACCGACTTTGGCCGTGCCGGCCTCCTCTTTATCGAGGTCGAGCTGGCTGAGCAGCTGGCGCTGCCGGGTCAGCAGATCCAGTAGTCGGCCTTCGTGCTCGAACGGGCGCTGCAGTTCGTGCCGGATGTTGTTCAGCCGCCGGCACCGGACTTCCTGTTGGGCTTCGCCTGCTGCGTGTTGCGTAGGAATCGACCGCAAGAGTCGCCAAGCGCTGCCACGAGAGCGGGCCCGCTCTGGTGTGGCGTGGCCAGGTACTTGGACGCGTCCGACAGATACAGACTGGGCACTTCCTCGCCACGGGTGGCCTAGACGTCCAGTTCGAAACAGGCAACCGACCGACGATGTGCTCTATCTCACAGTCACCCGCCAGCTGTTCATCCCTTGGCCGCCTTGATGAGGCCGCGCAAAGTCTCTCCCACTGCGTAGGGTCCGGCGACGCGCAGACATGCTCGCAGAGTCTCGTTTTGAGTTGACATAACATTGTCGGCGGCAGCGTGGTGCACTCTTCCAGGCCCCCGATCCCCCTCAAGCCCTGGTCTCTCCCTTTGCGACAGCAGCCGGCGCGCCCCGTGCCTTTGCGCTCGGGCACCCTGGTCGCCTTGCGCTCGACCGAACAGCACCCCCGCAGGGCCTGCGCCACCTCGTTTGCCTGCGTCAGGGCGAGCTCCTGCAGCATCGTGCCGGCCAGCGACTGCACCACCGTTACCCGCGCAAGCGCGCAGCCTTCCTTGCCGCCGCCAGGACCTTGACGTCCTGGGCTTCGCCGTTGAGGAAGACCTAGCGGCTCATGGGCTCGAGTGTCGGGCCAAGCCCTTTGTCGTTCACGTCATTTCGACCCTGGCCGACTCCGTGCGGCGCGGTCAGACCTCGAAGGACCAGTCGCACAAGTGCGACGCGGGGACTTGATCGCGGTGGGTTGACTCGTAGCCTGCTCCGATGCTGACCGACACCGACAAGGACCTCGTCCGGCAGTGCATGAACGCGCTGCGGGACGGCATCGCTGGGTTCAGGACGAGACGTCCTCAACTCGAGATGGTCGCCGCTGTCGCGAACACTCTGGCTTGCTGCCGGCAGGAGCCGGATGAAGGTGGTGGCGGCCGGGGTGAACACATCGCGGTGATCGAGGCCGGCACCGGAACGGGCAAGTCCTTCGGTGCCCTGGTTCCTGCGCTGGTGATGGCACGCACGCTCGGCAAGCGCCTCGTCGTGTCGAGTTCGACGGTCGCGCTCCAGCATCAGTATGCGGAGAAGGACGCTCCGATGCTGCAGGCCCTGCTGCCGCTGGACTTCAGCTTCGCGGTTGCAAAGGGCCGGCGCCGCTACGCCTGCACAGCCCGCCTGATGGCCGCCGGCGCGGCAGCGGGCCAGCAGGACTTGCTGCCTGACGAGGCCAGGGATGAGCACAGTGGCCTGCAAGGGCAGTTTCACAGCGCCAGCCTCGCCGCCACGGAGTCTGCGCTGCGCCGCCAACGCAGGATCGTCGTCGGCCTGGCCGAGTCCTTCGAGGCCGGACGCTGGAACGGCGATCGAGACGAACTGGCCGTCCCGGTCGCCGACGAGCTCTGGGCCGACCTGACGACAGACCGCCAGGGATGCTCGGGCAATCGCTGCCCGGACTTCGCTCGCTGCCCGTTTCAGGCCGCGCGCCAGCGTGCGAAGGAGGCAGACCTGGTGATCGCAAACCACGACCTCGTCCTCTCGGCGCTGGACATGGAGGCTGGCAGCGTGCTGCCGCCTGCGAGCGAGACCTTCTACGTGTTCGACGAGGCGCACAGCCTGTCGGCCAAGGTGGTGGAGCACTTCGCGGCCCGACACGCCCTCCGCGGGGCCAGGGAATGGGTGCAGGGTGCCACCGACGCGGTGCGCGACGCCGTTCTGGCCTTGCGCCTGGATGACGGGCTGCTGCGTGATACCCGTGATCAGGCGCGGTGCATCGACGAGGAACTGGGTGAGCTGTACCGGCTGATCCACGCGACCCGGGCCTTCGAGGTGAAGCGGGCTCGCCGTTTCAGGAACGGCGAATTGCCCGAGTGGGTACTGCGACACGGTGGTTTGCTCCACTCGGCGGCATCCGACATGCAGAAGACCTTTGCCGTGCTGCGAGAGGCCGTCCTGCAGCGGGCTCAGGCGGAAGGGTCGCTGGCCACCCAGGTGCTGTCTGCCTTCGGGTTCTTCACGGCGAAGCTGGACAACCTCGTCGAGACCTGGCGCCTGATGCTGGCCGAGGACGTCGAAGGTGAGGCGCCGGTGGCCCGGTGGATCGAGCTGCACGACGGCACGGCCTCGTCGAGCGACTACCTGGTCTGTGCATCACCGATCAGTGGCAGCGACAAGTTGCGCCAGCTGCTCTGGAACCGGGCCAGCGGCGTGATCCTGATGTCGGCGACGCTGACTTCCTGCGGCACCTTCGACCTCTTCCTCCGTCAGTCCGGCCTGTCGGCCTACGCTGGCATCCAGTTCCTGCGCGTGGAATCGCCATTCGACTACCGATCGAACGCCAGGCTCGTCATTCCTGCGATGCGCACGGATCCTGGCGATGCGCGGCGGCACACGGACGAGGTTGTCGAGCGGATGCCCGGTCTCGTTCAGACGCTCGGTACGCTGGTGCTGTTCGCGTCGGGCAAGCAGATGCGCGAGGTCTATGCGCTGCTGCCGGAGGACCTGCGGCGCTGCACCCTGATGCAGGGCACGATGCCGAAGATGGAGATGCTGTCCCGGCATCGTGCCGCGATCGACAGCG
>Ga0138256_10004649_pt1 | contig 14582 bp, 9 predicted proteins | sample KNB2016incub_MG_FD_105486 | JGI IMG/M metagenome (GOLD analysis project Ga0138256, IMG submission 105486) | Active sludge microbial communities from wastewater in Klosterneuburg, Austria - KNB2014incub_MG | ecosystem: Engineered > WWTP > Activated sludge > Unclassified | place: Austria... | reverse complement strand
GTTGCTGATGTTTTTCTTTATCTAATAAATGCTGCAATTCCTTTTTCTGCTTTTCGTTTTCTTTTATCAGCTTATGTAATTCATTTTCTTTCTTTTCAATATCTCGCAGATCTTGTTCTGTCCGGTTTAATAGTTTATCCAGTCGAAACTGATCTTCATCTACCAACTGCCTTGCCTTGTTTATTAAATTTTTATCTAACCCAATTCTCTCCGCAATAGAAAAAGTGTAAGAACTTCCGGGTTTTCCAAGTAATAATTTATACTGCGGCTGTAAATTTTTCTCATCAAATGCCATCGCTCCATTCAGAATACCGGTTGTTTTACCAGCCATTATCTTCAGATTAAGATAATGAGTCGTTACAATGCCGATTGCATGTTTTTTATTGAGCTCCTGCATAATAACTTCTGCAAAAGCACCACCAAGGTTGGGGTCACTGCCACTTCCCAATTCATCTATAAAGAATAAAGTCCTTCCATTCGCATTTTCCATAAAGTGCTTCATGTGTAACAAATGGCTGCTATAAGTACTTAATTCAAACTCGATGCTTTGTGTATCACCAATATGAATCATCAATTGTTTGAAAATACCAAATTGAGAAGATGGATGCACAGGAACTAGCAATCCGCTTTGCACCATCATTTGCAAAAGACCAATCGTTTTCATGGTTACCGTTTTCCCTCCGGCATTCGGTCCGCTGATTACAAGAATTCTGTTTGCATCGTCAAGCGTTAATGTTACTGGTATAGTTGGCTTTCCCGTTCTTTGATTATACAAAAGCAATAATGGATGATAAGCTTCGACTAAATGAACTCCGGATTTTTCAACAACAAGCGGATACTCTCCTTTTATATCTGCAGCCAATTTTGCTTTTGCTCTTATGAAATCATATTCGCCAATTACTGTGTACCAACCTGTCAATAAAGTAGCATAGACCGAAAGTTTCGAAGTAAGTTCTCGCAATATTCGATAGACTTCTTTTCGTTCATCATTTTCTAATTCATAAACTGCATTATTAAGCTCAATCGTTTCTTCCGGCTCAACAAAAGCTGTTTTGCGGCTATCACTTTCTCCATGCAAAATTCCCTTCACTGTTCTTTTTTGTTCGGCAAAAACAGCCAACACTCTTCGTCCACTCATAAAGCTTTCTTCAATCTCTGCGAGGTAGCCTTGCTTATTTAATTTTGAAACGATTTTATCAAACAAACGTCGTAGTTCATTCCGCTTTCGATAAAGACCTATCCGAATGTTTTTTAAATCTTCCGAAGCATTATCTTTTACCTGGCTGTTTTCATCCAGCACTTCATTGATTAATTCAGGAATTGCTTTTTCGTAATAAGTATTGCTGATTATTTGTAACAATCCGGAATAGGCAACCTTCTTTTCATTATCAAACCAGCGAAAAATATTTTCAATAACTGCCGCCAACTTTCTTATATGATTCAACTCCTCGCTGCTTAACACTGCGCCGGGGATAGAAAGCAATTTTAATTCCTTGGAAAGATTTTGAATGAAATCATTTGGAAAATAAATGCCGTTGATTACAAGCTGCCGATATTCATGGCTTTGCCGAAGCTCAGTTTCTACAAATTCTTTTTTTGTATGAATTCGTAGTTCATTGGCTTTTATCGTTGCCATTTCTGTTTCACAATAATTGGCAAGGAGTTCTCTTATCTTATTAAACTCTAGTTGTACAAATGCGGATTCTGGAAAAAGTTTCATGCTGAACCTCGTATCATTTAAAATAAGTTGCAAAAATAATGAGTCTGCAGTTCTTAGTTTTACTTCTCCTTTACTTGCAATTCTTCCCAAGGAGTTGTTCCGTCTTTCTGCCGGGTAAATTCGTATTTGTTGGTTGACTGCAATACAATTTCAGCGGTAGTGTAAATTTTACAACCCTGCATAAGGTGTCCGCCAATTGTCTTTCCGGTACTATCACTTATACTTATGTGCAAATGCGACCCGTTTGTACTTACTGTTCCGGTCAAGCTTACTATTTCAAAATGGCCCGAATCACTGTTCCCTTCAGGCTGATTGGCAAACCGGATTGTATAATCTGTAAGGCTACCAACACAAGTGGCAACCCATCCGGCATTAATACTATTCTCTTTCACTATCTTCTCAATTCCTTCTTTCAAATCTTCCCCAGGTTTTAACCGAAAAGCATACGTAGAAATAATTTCCTGCTCCATATTTTTTTGTTGACAGGCTGAAAAAATCAGCATTGTTAAAATAATTGCAATTCCTCTCATTCTAAATCTTCTTTAATCGTCCTTACGTAATTAATGCGATCATGTTTTTGTTAATGAACAACAAAAAACAAACTATTGTCATGCAACTTACAAAACAACTACTTGCTATGACACTAAATTGTGCGAAATTTATATTATTGAACTTTAAATCAAATAAAATGAAAACTATTTTGGCAGCCACAATTGTTTCTCTTACAACGCTGCTTTCCTGTTCGCAAAAACCATCCAAAACAAATAATTTGAACACAAGTAATAATAAAATGACAAACGAAACAGAACAAACAAATTCCGCCACCACTGAAACTGCCACATTTGCAAACGGTTGTTTCTGGTGTACCGAAGCAGTATTTGAAGAATTAAACGGAGTTATTAGTGCTACTTCCGGTTATACAGCTGGTCATGTAAAAAATCCTACATACAAAGAAGTGACAACTGGACAAACTGGCCATGCAGAAGCTTTGCAAATTGTATATGATCCTAAAAAAATAAGCTTTGATGAACTACTTGAAGTATTCTGGGAAACACATGATCCTACAACATTAAACAGACAAGGCGCTGATGTGGGAACACAATACAGAAGTGGAATTTTTTATCATAACCAAGAGCAAAAAGAAAAAGCAGAAAAATATAAAGCGGAGCTTGACAAAAGTGGTGCATTTGATAGACCTATTGTTACTGAGATAACAGCTTATTCAAGTTTCTATGCTGCTGAAGATTATCATCAGCAGTATTATGAGAATAATGAAAACACAAATCCTTATTGCAGAGTTGTCATTCGTCCTAAGTTGGAGAAATTCAGAAAAGTATTTAAGGACAAATTGAAATCGTCTAACTAAAATTCAATTTACTTATCAAACTTAGTGTACCTGAGTTCCAATAAATTTAACGCATTGGGCTTAAATCCAACTACGTTTGGTTGAGCTAACCGTACCACTTTATCATACCAAAGTGGAACAACCGGTGCATCGTTCATCATTATCTGATCCGCTTGTTGATATAATTTATAGCGGATAGAATCATTGTCTTCCGTGATTGCTTTTTCAAAAGCTGCGTCAAAAGCTGCACTGCTATATCTGGTATAATTAGGTGGCGCAGGGTTCTTAGAATAAAAAACAGAAAGATAATTTTCTGCATCGGGATAATCAGCTATCCAGCTACCTCTGAAGAATGCAGCAGTAGAACTGGAAGTCATTGTAAGTAGTAATGATTTTTGCACCACATCTACCTGCACAGGAATTCCTGACTCTCCCAATTGCTTTGCAATAAAATTTGCCATATCTGCATAAATGGGAATTGTCAATAGTTTTATTGGTGGCAACCCTTTGCCATCCGGAAATCCCGCTTCAGCCAAAAGCTGCTTTGCCTTTGCAGGATTATAATTATACCCTTTTACTACAGCCGTATCAAATGAAGGCAAGCCCATTGGTACAAATCCGGATTCTGCTGGTGTACCTAATGAATTTCGCAGATATAAAACCATTTTTCGTCTGTCAAATCCATAGTTAACAGCTTGCCTTATTTTTCGCAAACGCATCGGAGAGTTTCTCACTAATTCGTTTGTTGAATCAACTAAAATTCCGAGGTATTCAATATTGAGATAAGGATTTGTTTGCAGTACTATTTTCCCTTCCCAATCTTTTCTCAGGGTTCCTTGTTTGGTTAATATCTCATCTTTGAACGATGCTTCTATATCATTAATGAAATCTAATTGCTTTTGACGAAACAATAAAAACTCAGTAGCCTTACTATCATAAAATGAAATATTTACTCCGTCCAGATAAGGCAAACGAACTCCTGCACTATCTTTTTCAAAATAGGTTGGATTTTTTTTCATGATCAAAGCCTGCCCTTCTTCCCAGGTAATAAAACGAAAGGGACCTGTGCCAACAGGATGACGACGAAAATTGATTCCATACTTTTCAACCGCTTCTTTAGCAACGATAGAACAATATTGCATTGAAATAATTCCAAGAATAGGCAAGTAGGGTCTTAAAAGTTTTAGCTGAAAGGTTGTATCATCAATTGCTTTGAAGGGTTGTACAGAATCAACCTTGCGATTGAATATCCAAGAACCGGGGCTGGCAGTTTCTTTATCAATTATCCGTGAAAGGCTGTATTCAACATCGTAGGCCGTTAATTTCCTTCCTTTCCCTTCTGGAAATGCAACATCATCATGAAAGAAAACATCATCTCTCAGGTGAAAAGTGAAGATGGTACGATCTGCAGAAATATCCCAGCTCTTTGCCAATGAAGGAATGATATGAAGGCTATCATCAATTTCAACTAACGTATTATAAAACTGGTGAGCGGCCCACATAGTGGACTGGCTTTTTGCAAAAGCCGGATCCAATGAAGAAATACCATTGAATTCATTGTAGTGAAAAACATTTCCTTCACTTTTCTCTTTATTGTAACAGCCAGCCAATTGCACTATTACAATGGCAATGAATATTATTTTTATAAAATTAGTTTTAACGTTCATGTTTGTTATCAAGCCTTAAATTTACAGTAACAAAAATTATTATGGAGAAATACATTATCAAATCAATATACGTTTCCCTTTTATTAATCTTTTCCATCAGTGCCTGTGCACAGCCATTGCATCAAAAAGGAAAGTTTACAAAGCAAGATACGCTGCGTGGTAGCATAACGCCGGAAAGAGCCTGGTGGAATGTTCTTTATTATGACATTAATGTAACTCCAGATTATAAAACAAAAACAATTAAGGGACAGGTTAAGATTACCTATAATATAATTAAGCAGCCCAATGGCAAGGTAAAAATGCAAATCGATCTACAAGAGCCCATGAGGATTGACCGAGTTTTTAGTAATGATGGGCAAACTGTGAGTGTAATGAAAACGCCAACAGGTGGCGGATCAAACCTTCATCAATTAGCAAGACAATTAAAATTTACAAGACAAGGCAACGTATATTATATTGAAGATGCTCCTGCAAAAAATAATATTGATTCAATAACAATTGAATTTTCAGGAGCACCCAGAGCCGCAGTAAATCCGCCTTGGGATGGTGGATGGATATGGGGCAAAGATGCCAAAGGTCGTCCATGGATGACAGTTGCCTGTCAGGGATTGGGTGCCAGTGTTTGGTATCCCTGTAAAGACCATCAAAGCGATGAGCCTGATTTAGGAGCCAGTTTAAGTATTACAGTTCCTGATACGCTGGTCGCAGTAGCCAATGGACGGTTAGCATTTCAAAAAGATAATAGAGACGGAACAACCACATGGAAATGGGAAGTAAAAAGTCCAATCAACAATTACAATATCGTTCCTTACATTGGCAAGTATGTTCATTGGTCGGATAATTACATTGGTGAAACAGAAAAAAATCTTTCACTGGATTATTGGGTGCTTGATTACAATCTTGAAAAATCAAAAAAGCAATTTGGGCAGGATGTAAAACCAATGCTGAAAGCTTTCGAATACTGGTTTGGGCCTTATCCATTTTATGAAGATGGATACAAACTGGTTGAATCATCACATCTTGGAATGGAACACCAAAGTGCTGTTGCCTATGGTAATCATTACCAGAATGGATATCTTGGCATGGATTTATCTGGAAGTGGTTGGGGTCTTAAATGGGATTATATAATTGTACATGAAAGTGGGCATGAGTGGTTTGCCAATAATATAACGACGAATGATATTGCCGACATGTGGATACACGAAGGTTTTACCATGTACTCCGAAGTATTGTTTACAGAATATCATTATGGCAAAAAAGCTGGTGATGAATATTTGCAAGGCATCCGAAAAAAGATCAGCAACGACAAACCTTTAATTGGTCCTTATGGAGTAAACCAAGAAGGCAGCAGCGATATGTATAACAAAGGAGCAAGCCTTTTACATACAATACGACAGATAATTAATGACGACTCTGTCTTCAGAAAAATATTAAGAGGATTGAATAGTGAATTTTACCACAAAACGGTTGACTCAAAAGATGTGGAGGCCTATTTTTCAAAAATAGCTGGGATAGATTTGAGTAAAGTATTTGATCAATACTTAAGGACAATTAAAATACCACAGTTAGAATATAAAATAGTTGGCGATAATCTTTCGTATCGCTGGGCTAATTGTGTAAATGGATTTGCAATGCCTGTAAAACTGGAAGGAGTTGATGTATGGTTGAAGCCCACTACAGAATGGAAATCTATCACTATGACTGCCGAACTTATGAGTAAAACAATTTCTACGAGTAAAAACTTTTACGTCACTACAAGGAAAGTAGAATAAGAAAAATCGGATATTCACTTTTCACCATTCACTATCTTTACCGCATGAGCAGTATTCGCAGGCAAAGTATTATTTCATCTATCGTAATATATATTGGCTTTGCTGTCGGCTTATTAAATACTTATTTTTTTACAAGAGAAGGAACTTTTACCGAAGCTGAATACGGACTTACCACAATTGTTATTGCCATTGCCACTTTGATGGCCTCTTTTGCAACATTGGCAATGCCATCTTATATTTTTAAATTTCATCCTTATTACAATGACAATCTTCCTCCGGAAAAAAATGATATGATTTCGTGGGCTTTAATAGTAAGCCTGATTGGCTTTGTATTAGTTATGATTGCAGGCTGGGCAATGAAGGATATTGTGCTTCAAAAATTTGGCACCAATGCACCCAAGCTGGTAAACTATTATTACTGGATATTTCCCATGGGTCTTGGTCTTACCATTTATGCTGTGCTCGAAGCTTATACATGGAGTTTGCATAAATCTGTGCTGGCAAATTTTTTCAGGGAAGTGCAGTGGCGTTTATTTACAACATTGCTAATTGTGTTATACGTCACCAACGTAATTAAGGATTATGATTTATTTATCAAACTTTTTGCTTTCACTTATCCGGGCATAGCCGTTAGTTTGTTTATTTATTTAGTCGCAACCAAGCGGATTCATTTCACACTTAAGCCAAGTAAAGTAAGTCGCAGGTTTTTAAAAAAAATCGTAACACTTTGTTCATTCGTTTATGGCGGCACTTTGATCTTTACATTATCGCAGGTATTTGACACTATTGTTATTGCCTCTATATTAGAAAATGGTTCGGCGAAAGCAGGTATTTATGCCTTAGCAACAATTATGACCAGCATTATTCAAGCACCGCAGCGGGGAATTATTTCTGCATCTATTTCGCATTTATCAAAAGCATGGAAGGATAAAAACATGGCACTTCTTCAAAAAGTATATCAGCGGTCTTCCATCAACCAATTAGTGTTTGCCTGCGCCATTTTTTTATTGATATGGATGAATTTTTCAGATGGCATTAAAACCTTTGGCGTAAAACCTTCCTATCTGGATGCTTCTTCTATATTTTTTTTATTGGGCATTACGAAGATCATTGATATGGGTACAGGTGTTAATGCACAAATCATTGCCACTTCTACCTTTTGGAGATTTGAATTGCTAAGTGGCGTCGTTCTACTAAGTGTAATGCTTCCATTGACTTATTTTCTTACGAAAGAATATGGATTAATTGGACCTGCAATCGCCACTTTAGTTTCAATAACCATATACAATATTATCAGGATTATTTTCTTGTGGAAAAAATTTAAACTGTTCCCATTCACTATTCAATCGCTTTATACTTTGCTGTTAGCTTCCGCTTGTTATTGCATTTGCTATTTTACATTTAGAGATGTACATGGATTTGCCGGAATAATTGGACGCAGTGCAAGTTTCGTAATCCTTTATGGATTGGGTATTGTGTACATGAAAATTTCACCGGACATTACACCAGTTGTGCAAACCATTAAAAAAAGAATGGGAATTAAAAATTAATGAGTGCCTTGAGCAATCTCTTCTTTGTTCTCAATCCTTCCGCCACCAATGTAGCGTTTCAGATAATAGTTTTCGAAAAGGTCATTCACCATTACACCTCTTGAAACAGAAGCATGAATGAATTTATTATGACCAAGGTAAATGCCAACATGAGACACACCTCTTCCAGTAGTATTAAAGAACACAAGGTCACCCGGCTCTAAATCGGTAGTAGATAATTTAGTGCTTACCCTGTATTGATCTCTGGAAACTCTTGGAATTGCCATTCCATACAATGCAGCATAAACTCCAACAGTGAATCCTGAGCAATCAACTCCGCTTGTAGTATTACCGCCAGTTCTGTACCGAACACCATACCACTCATCAACTGCTTCGAGCAATGATTTACTTGGTAATGATTCAACTTCAGTATTCATCAACACAGCATATTTTAATTGAACTGATGATGCACTCTCTACTTCTGCAGCAATACTGGAAAACATTCTCTCATATAACTTTATTTCGTCCAGTTTGTCAGGTACAGTAACAGCATCCATACTCTTTCTTCTGCTTACAACAGAAAGTTTAGATGAAGGTTTTGCATCTTGCTTTGATTCAATTTTATTAGTTGTATTATCAACTTCAGTCTGAGGAATAACTGAAATCTCTTCAATAAATTTTGTCTTGGGAGCTGGGGTATGAGCGGTAGCCACCTGCTTATTACTTGTAAAGTTCAGCGGCTTAAAAGTTGAACAACTGCTCAAAAAAATGATAAATGCTACTGCTGGTAAAATCTGCTTAACCATTACGTCTTTCTTTTTAAGATGATTTCATGGGGTTTTCCAAAATATTGTTTGCCCTTCACAACTCAATTCAACACAAATACAAACAATTTTCCTTCTCTGCGAAGGCGGGCAAAAATAACGGTAAATGCCCGAAAAAAACCTCTTTCCCTAAACGAATTTTGAAGCATAAAATTGCCGCCCATTTAAGTCAATGATAATAAGTACTTTACGATTCATTTTAGGTTTCGAATATTGAGACAAATCAACCATTGATTTCAAGCATTTTTTTCCTATTATTGAACATTAAGATAAATACACCATGCAAACTCTATTATCCCTTCTCACCATGTACATTCTGGCAACAGGTTGCCAGAGTTCAGGAAGCACAGTACTAAGCCATGATGATTCAATGGCGAAAAGATTAATTGTTGTTGATACCACACCAGTTATTCCGCCCCCGAAGCCATATTCCGTAATCGAATACGAAAAGAAAGAAACTTTGGCAGCGGCAGGTGGCACCAAGTCAGTCATCTTTAACTCCAAAGGTTCTAAACTTTATGCAATGAACCTAGAAGGAATGAGTGTTTATGAATTTGATCAGGCCACACGAAAACTTACCAAAGAGTTCAAGTTTACACCAACAAAAGGAATGGGCTGGGATTATAATAAAAGTCGCCCTATCAATTCTTTTCAGGAGAAACCAGTGGAAGCTGCTTTTAGTCATGATGATGAAATCCTTTGGGTTTCCTTACACAATGCAGAAGGCATCGTTCCTATTTGGGTAAATGATTTTTCAAAAAATACTGGAACTGTTAATGCAGAACAAAAAACAAAACCTGTTACAGTTGAATATCCCGGATCCGAAAAAAAGGATTCATTCCGTGTACCGTTAATTGAAACCGGTAAAACACCAAAAGTAATTGCTGTTACATCAGACAGTAAACATTTGTTGGTAAGTAATTGGCATTCCAGAAATACAAGTGTATTAGAATTGAATAAAGATGTGTATCCATTTGGCAAAGTGATTAGTACTGTAAAAGTTTCCGCCATACCAAGAGGTGTAGTGATAGATAATGAAAATAAAAAATCATACATCGCCATTATGGGCGGTGCCAGTTTGCATGTAGTGGATAACAACACTTGGCAAACGGATACAGTATTAAATGTTTGGTCGAGCCCAAGACATGTAGTGATGGATACCAGCGGACATATTTTTGTTTCGTACAACAGCCTTGGAACAATTGCCTGCCTAGAAGCAGGAACCGGAAAATCTTTGTTTACTGCAAAAACACATTCGCAGCCCAGAACAATTATTTTGTCAAAAAATCATAAGTTTCTTTTTGTGACCTGCTACAGCAGCGACTATGTAGATGTGTACAAAATCAACGAAGATAACTTTGAGAAAGTGGCATCTTTGCCATGCGGCGGTCATCCGGTTGGTGTTGATATTTATGAAGATGATGATAAACTGGAAGCTTGGGTTTGTAGTTATAGTAATGGGAAGATTAATATTTACACTTTTAAGAAAAAGAGATAGGTTGATCGAAAATATTTTAGAACAGATTAAATGATTTTGTGAGCTATGAAATTCTCTCATCTCCATGTACATACACAATATTCACTTCTTGATGGAGCAGCTTCAATACAAAACCTTTATAAAAAGGCGATAAAAGATGAGATGCCTGCATTAGCCATCAGCGATCATGGTAATATGTTCGGTGTTTTTGATTTTGTGGCAGAAGCTCATCGTCATAAAAATGAAGATGGCACTGTAAAAGTAAAACCTGTTGTTGGTTGCGAATTCTATGTAACCGAAACAAGACATCAAAAAACATTCACTAAAGAAATAAAAGACAAACGTTACCACCAGATATTATTGGCGAAGAATGAGATTGGGTATAAAAATCTTATCAAATTAACTTCTCTGGGATTTGTAGAAGGTATGTATGGCAAATACCCAAGAATTGATAAAGAACTTATTCTAAAACATCATGAAGGATTAATTGCTACAACTTGTTGTCTCGGCGCATCTATCCCGCAAGCAATTCTTAAAAAAGGAGAAGAAGATGGAGAAAATGAATTCAAATGGTGGCTCAATATTTTTCAAGAAGATTTTTATGTGGAGTTACAACGCCATGGCATGGCAGATCAAGATAAAGTGAATCAAGTTCTTATAAAATTTGCTAGAAAGTATAAAGTAAAGATCATTGCCAGTAACGATTCACATTATGTGGAGCAGGATGATTTTAATGCCCACGACATTTTACTTTGTATAAACACCGGTGAAAAAATAAGCACCCCTGCCCTCCGGGATTTCAATGATGATGATATCAATGTAAAAGACAAACGGTTCGCTTTTCCTAACGATCAGTTTTATTTTAAAACAACGGAAGAAATGGGCAAAGTCTTTCATGACTTGCCAGAAGCATTAGACAATACCAACGAAGTTGTAGATAAGATAGAAGTACTAAACCTTACAAGAGATATTTTGCTTCCCAACTTCCCTGTGGAAAAAAGATTTCAGGTTCATACTAAAGAAGAAACAATTGGCAAGTATAAAGTTTCTGCAGAATCGCAAAACCAGTGGGAGTATTTAAAACATATTACTTACGAAGGTGCTGCTAAACGATATACTGTACTTACTGATGAAATAAAAGAACGGTTAGAGTTTGAACTCTTCACTATTAAAATGATGGGCTTTGCCGGTTACTTTTTAATTGTTGGTGATTTTATTGATGCGGGAAGAAAGAAAGATGTTTTCATTGGGCCGGGTCGTGGTTCAGCTGCCGGATCTGTTGTTGCCTATTGTATCGGTATTACCAATATTGATCCTATAAAATATAATTTACTTTTTGAAAGATTCTTAAATCCCGATCGTAAATCAATGCCGGATATAGATACCGACTTTGATGATGAGGGAAGACAGAAAGTAATTGATTACGTAGTAGAAAAATATGGCAAGAATCAGGTAGCACAAATTATTACCTACGGCACCATGGCTGCTAAGTCAAGTATAGCAGACGTAGCAAGAGTAATGGATCTTCCATTACCGGAAAGCAGAATGCTCACCAAACTAGTTCCTGATCGTCCGGGTACTGAATTAAGAAGAGTATTGCATGCTCCAATGAAAATTAAAGACGGAGAAAAATCTTTAGAAGAAAAAGATGGTTTGGGAAGTGATGATATGGAGAATGTAAAAAAACTCCGTGATATTTATAAGGACACTGATTCCATACTTAGTAAAATTTTGCATGAAGCAGAACGATTAGAAGGCTCTGTTCGTAATACAGGAATTCATGCTGCAGGAATTATCATCGCACCAAAAGATTTGATGGAACTGATTCCTATTGCCACTTCAAAAGAATCCAATCTATGGCTTACACAAATTGAAGGAAATGTAATTGAAGATGCAGGTGTTATCAAGATGGACTTTTTGGGATTAAAAACCCTGACCATCATTAAAAATGCATTAGCTCTCATCAAACAAATGCATGGCGTAACGATTGACATAGATACTATTCCGTTGGATGATGAAAAAACATTTGAACTCTATCAACATGCTGCTACCATTGGCACTTTCCAATTTGAAAGTGCAGGTATGCAAAAATATTTACGGGAATTAAAACCCGATAAGTTTGGCGACTTGATTGCAATGAACGCCTTGTATCGTCCCGGTCCGATTGCCTACATTCCCAATTACATTGATCGTAAACATGGCCGGGAAGCGATTCAATATGATTTGCCCGAGATGCAGGAGTATCTCGAAGAAACTTACGGTATCACCGTTTACCAGGAACAGGTAATGTTGCTGGCACAAAAATTAGCCGGCTTTAGCAAAGGTGATGCGGATGTATTGCGAAAGGCAATGGGTAAAAAACAAAAATCGGTGCTGGATAAAATGAAAGCACAGTTTATTGAAGGTGCTACAGCCAAATTGTTACCTGCCGAAAAGTTAGAAAAGATTTGGACCGACTGGGAAGCCTTCGCACAATATGCCTTTAATAAATCTCACTCCACCTGTTATGCATATGTAGCATATCAAACTGCCTATTTAAAAGCCCACTACCCTGCTGAATATATGTCGGCTGTACTAAACAATGCTGGCAGCACAGATAAGATTACTTTCTTTATGGAAGAGTGTAAGCGAATGGGATTAAAAGTACTCGGGCCAGATATCAACGAATCATTAAAAGGATTTGCTGTAAATAGCAAAGGCGAAATTCGTTTCGGCCTCGGCGGATTAAAAGGTATTGGAGATGCAGCCATCGAAAGTATAATCGAAGAAGGAAAAAAAGGCGGAGCATACACAGATATATTTGATTTTATCAAACGCATCAATCAACGCACCGTTAATAAAAAAACATTGGAGAGCCTTGCCTATGCCGGAGCTTTTGATTGTTTTCCAGAGCACACCAGAACACAATATTTCAATGTGCCGGAAGGAGAAATAATCAATGGCTTAGAAAAAATAATTAAATACGGACAGGTTTACACTAATCAAAATACCAATACAGCTAACACTTTATTTGGCGACCTTCCCATTACCATGGAAATACCACCGCCACGGATTCCTGAATGCGAACCCTGGCCATTGGTCATCCAATTAAATAAAGAAAAAGATGTAACAGGAATATTTTTAAGTGGCCATCCATTAGATAATTACAAATTCGAAATGCGGCATTACGGTGTTACTCCTATTGCCGACTTTATTGAGTTTAAAGAATCTATCAACATGCAATCAAATCCCAACAGGCCTTTCCGTCTTGTTGGCTTAGTGGTAGATGCACAACACCGTGTTGCCAAGAGCGGAAACAAATATGGCAACTTTGTAATTGAAGATTATTCTGGCAAAACAGAGTTTCCTTTATTCACCGAAGACTATATGCGTTTAACGCCAATACTGCAACAAGGCAGCACTGTGTTAATCAATGGGTTTTTAAAACAACGTTATAATCAGGAAACTTTTGAGTTAAAAGTGCAATCTGTTTCGCTGGCAGAAACGATGAAACGGGTAATGACCAAACAAGTAACCATCGAAGCACATCCGCAGGACTTAAAACCTGAGACGGTAAAATTCATTGAGCAAAATGTAAAAGCACATCCCGGCATGACCACTTTACGTTTTTCATTGGGCGTACCAAAAGAAAAATTAAAGATCAGCCTCGTAACGATGAGCAGCGGATTTGAAATGAATGACGAAATGGTACAGTTCCTCGAAGAAAGCCCGGAGTTTGATGTACAGGTAGTTACTGTTTAGAAGTCATTAACATAGTAGCCATTTTAGCATATTTGTAAGCTATCTGACATCCGTAGCTGACAAGTTTTACACAAATCCACGACAGAGCTGCATAATCAACCGAATGGACTTAAATTTGTCCTCCTCTAAGAAGAAAATATTAATTAATCAACATCTCCATTCACCCCTTTAGGGGATGGGGGCAAATAAAAGTAATAACAATGGCAAAAGAGTTTAACGACGCAAATTTTCAAACAGATGTATTGTCTTCAGATAAATTAACAATAGTAGATTTCTGGGCAGAGTGGTGTGGGCCATGCCGTGCAATCGGACCGGTAATTGAAGAGCTGAGCAAAGAGTATGATGGCAAAGTAAATGTGGGTAAACTAAATGTTGACAACAATCCACAGGTATCTATGAACTATGGTATCACTTCCATCCCTGCTATTCTTTTCATCAAAGGTGGCGAAGTGGTTGACAAATTAGTAGGTGCACAACCCAAAGGAAATTTTGTAAAAAAAATTGAAG
>Ga0138256_10004648_pt1 | contig 14584 bp, 11 predicted proteins | sample KNB2016incub_MG_FD_105486 | JGI IMG/M metagenome (GOLD analysis project Ga0138256, IMG submission 105486) | Active sludge microbial communities from wastewater in Klosterneuburg, Austria - KNB2014incub_MG | ecosystem: Engineered > WWTP > Activated sludge > Unclassified | place: Austria... | reverse complement strand
GGCCGATCTCGTCGTGGTGGACCGCAACCCGTTCAAGATCCCGGTGACCGACATCCACAACACGCGGGTCAGGACGACGATCATCGACGGCGAGATCGTGTACCAGGCCGCGCAACGCTAGGCGCGAGTCGCCTCGGGGCGGCCTGGAGGGTGCGGCCATCGTGACTTGAGACGTCTTCGCGCAGGACCTCTCGAGCCTAGCAGACTGCGGCGATGAAATCCGTCAGCCGCTGCGCCATCTGCGGTTCGGCGGAGCCGATGGTCTGCGCGGGTGAGAGATGGTTGTGCCCGGCCAGGTATTCCATCGGCGGGTAGTTGCCCTTGTGTGCGTGCCACGCTTGCGCCAGCTGCATGGCCTGGTCCTGGAAATCCTTCGGGTCGAGCTCGCTCACCGTGAACAGCAGCGGCACGGACGTGGCCAGCAGGCCGGGGATGGTGCGTGCTTCGCGCAGCACGGCCGCATCTTCGCCGTAGTAGGCGATGCTGAGCGGGCTGGTGGGCTGCGTGGTGGGGTCGTAGATGCCTGACATCAGCACTGCGCCGGCAATGTCCGGCGAACCATTGCGATGGAAGCGCGGCTGGCTCACGTAGCCCGCCACATGCGTGGCGCCGGCGCTCTGGCCCATCAAGAGGATCTGCTCAGGGTCCCCGCCGAAGCGCCCGATATGCGCGCGCAACCACTGCACCGCGAGTGCCAGGTCCTGCGGGCCGCAGGGCCAGCGGTGCGCCGGGGCAAGCCGATAGGTGAGCGTCACGCCCACGCAGCCCTGTTGCGCGGCCCACTGGCCGATGTTGTCGTAGAACGGTGAACCGGGCGAGGTCTTGTCGCCCATCACGAAGCCGCCGCCGTGCACGTACACCAGCACCGGCGCGCGCACCGCCGCGCCCAGGCGGAACACATCGAGGCGGTTGCGTTCGTTGGGGCCGTACTGCTGGTCGCGGGTCACTTCCACAGCGGGGTTGCGCGGTGGCGCCAGCGTCGCCAGCAACGCGGTGGTTCCCTGCAGCATGGGCGGGGAGATGTCGTTGCCGAGGGCGGCGAGCTTTGCGCGGATTGCGGGGTTCATCGTGAGGCTACTTCCGGGTGTTGGGGTTCGAGACCGGCGTCTGCGGCGGCCGCTGCACGGTGAGCTCGCCCTGCCAGGGAATATCGGTGAGCTGCGTCCAGGCGTTGACGGTGAGGCTCTGGAACTTCCAGCGGCCTTCCTTCTTCGTGACGTGGTCGAGCCGCGTGCCAACGCCGAACACGAAGTTGTTCCGGTACTCGACATTGTGCTGGATGATCTGGAAGAAGCAGCGCACGTCCGCTTCGCCCTCCGGCTCGCGCGGATCCATGATGAAGTGGTTCATCAGGTGCTGGCGGCCGATCCACCAGTGCTGGCGGTCGTACCACAGCGACTTCAGGTTCGCGGTGATCGCCGCGTGGCCCTGCACCTTGCCCTGCCAGAGATGGTCGAACCAGGCGTCCTGCGTGAACGTGGAGAGGGCCATGTCCAGATCCGCGAGGTCGATACCCCAGGCATAGCGGGCGTACAGTTCCTGGATCTCCGCCCGGTCGAGCGCGCTCAATTGCCAGCTCATGGATTCGCGGTCTCCTTCGGCAGGTGGTGATCGTTCTGGATGTCGGCCGGCTCGCCATGCTGCGTCAGCAGCGCCTTGCGGCGCACGTAGCGCAGGATGGCCTCGGGGCCGGTGCGCGCGCCGCCGCCCACGCCGGAATGGCCGAAGCTGTTGGTGCCGATGGTGCGGTTCTTCGCGAAGGTGAGGAAGGTGTCCTGTACGAACACCGCGCCAGCGTTGATCTGCTCCGCGATGGGCAGCGCCTCGGCCTCGGTGCCGGCGATGACCGAGGCAGTGAGACCGAAAGTGGTGTCGTTGGCCAGCGCCACGGCTTCCTCCACGTTCCGGAACCGCATGACCGGAACGCAGGGACCGAAGGTCTCCTCCTGCATGATCTGCATGGCGTGCGTGACATCCGTCAGCACGGTGGGGCGCATGTAAAGGCCGCCATCGTGAGTTTCGATCTCACCGCCGGTGAGGATGCGCGCTCCCTTCGCCACGGCATCGGCCAGGTGGCGCCTGACGACCTGCGCCTGCGGCGCGAACGTGAAGGGATGCAGGTGGCCGGCGCGCGGGTTGTCGCAGTTCAGGCGCACGGCGCGGGCCTTGTCGACCAGCCGGGCGACGAAAGCGTCGTGGATGGCGGCATCCACGTACACCCGTTCCACCGAGAAACACACCATGCCGTTGGCATGCACGGCGCCGCGCAGCACCGCAGTAGTGGCGCGCTCCAGATCCGCACTCGCGGTGACGATCACTGGGTCCTTGCCGCCCAGTTCCAGATAGCAGGGAATCAGCCGCTCGGCGCACTGCAGCGCGATCTTGCGGCCGGTGGGCACGCTGCCGGTGAAACAGACCACGTCCGACTGGTCGATCAGCGCTCGGCCCGTTTCGCCATCGCCATGAACGACATCGAACACCGCGGCCAGTTCCGGTACCGCGCGCACGCTGTCGAACAGCGGACCGGTGAAGCGGGGCGTGACCTCGCTGGGCTTGAGCAGCACCGCACAGCCGGCGAACAGCGCCGGCACGGCATCGAGCAGTACCAGCATCATGGGCGCGTTCCACGGGCCGATCACGCCGCAGAGCGGGTAGGGCACGAACTGCGTGCGCACCTCGATGCTGGGCATCACGCGCGAGGGACCGCGGTAGCTGGCCTTCTCGAGTGCGCCGGCGGCATCCTCGAGCCAGCCGCCGATGTTGCCCAGCGTGATGAAGCCCTGCAGGTAGGAGGTGTGGCAGCCGCCCGTGTCCGCGGCGTCGGCCTCGGCAATGGCGGCGGTACGTTGGCGCACCTCGCCCAGCCAGCGGGCCATCACGGCGCTGCGCCCGGCCAGGCCCAGCGCGGCCCAGGCCTTCTGGTTCGCGCGCAGGCGCGCGGCCTTCGCGGCCACTTCCTCTGCCGTGGCGACCGGCAGATCGAAGTCCGTGCGCCCGGTGCGCGGGTTGCGCACCGGAATCGTCCGCGAGCTGGCGTGCGTCATCGATGATTCCCCGTTGTTGTTGTGTTTACCGCGGCGAACGGCGCATTATTTTGCAAACACGACTGACAGTCCATGCCTCCGGCGTGCGCAGGGTGGTGCGGGGGGTCGTTCGAGGAGGGATCATGCCGGAGCCATTCATCCAGGCGCTGAGCTTCTACGGCACGCAGAAGCCGTACCGCTTCGAGGCGGATGTGTACGACTGCGAGGTGCTGGGCGAACTGCCGGCCGCGCTGGAGGGCTCGTACTACCGCAGCGGCGCCGACGATGCCTATCCCACGCTGGAGGGCGATATCATCCTGAACGGCGATGGCATGGCCTCGGTGTTCCATCTCTCCGGGGGCAAGGCGGATTTCCGCTGTCGCTATGTGAAGACCGAGCGCTACCTGGCCGAGCGCCGGGCGCGGCGCCGTCTGGCGGGCAAGTACCGCAATGCCTGCACCGATGCGCCGGAACTGGCCGGTCTCGACCGGGACAACACCGGCAACACGTCCGCGTTCTGGCATCACGGCCGGCTGTATGCGCTGCGCGAGGATTCCATCCCGATGGAGCTCGATCCCGCGACACTCGAGACCCGCGGCTACGCGCCCTTCCGGCCGCAGCTGAAGACGCAGACCATGACCGCGCATCCGAAGATCGACCCAGTCACCGGTGAGTGGTGGAGCTACGGCCAGTTCTGCCACAAGCACTGCCGCAACGAGATGGCGCTGACGGTGCTGGACCGGCAGGGCAACGTGGTGCGCCAGGAAGAGCTGGTGATGCCGTATCCAGGCGTCTGCCACGACTTCGTGATGACGCGCGAGCACGCCATCTTCACGGTGATGCCGCTGACGGTGGACCTGGCCCGCGTGAAGGCCGGCGGTGATTTCTACGCCTGGGATCCGTCCCTCGCGCCGATGTACGGCGTGATGCCGCGCCGTGGCACAACCCGGGACATCCGCTGGCATGCCGTGCCGGGCGCAATGATCGCGCACTTCATGAACGCCTACACCGAGGGCGAGAGGCTGTACGTGGATGGCTTTGCGGCACCCGGCAACAGCTTTGCCTTCTTCAAGGACGTGAACGGCAATCCCACCCCCAATGCCGTGGCCGCGAGCCAGCTCACCCGCCTGCATTTCGATCTGGCGAATCCCGATGCGCCAGTGAGACTACAGCCCTTCGAGGCCGCGGTGGGCGAGATGCCGAAGATGGATGAGCGCCGCGGCCTGCAGAAATACCGCTACGGCTGGCACAAGACCTTCGATGGTATCGCGATGGTGGACTGGCAGAGCGGCGAGCACCGCGTGCACCAGCTGCTCAAGACCGAAAACCCGGGCCTGGCGCAGGAAGCCGTGTTCGTGCCGCGCACGCCGGAGGCGCCCGAGGGCGATGGCTACGTGATCGCGGTGGTGAACCGCGTGAGCGAGAACCTGGCCGAGCTCTACGTGCTCGACACGCGGGATTTTCTCGGGGCCCCGGTGGCGCGCGTGCGGCTGCCGTTCAATTTGCCGATGAGCTTCCACGGCTGCTTCGTGCCGCGGCCGGGGGCGCAGCTGCCGCGCTGAGGGAGCCGCGCACCTGGCGGGGATCTACCCGAGCGCCGCCGCACGATCGTTGTGGCGTTGACGGGGTAGAATGAAGTCGCCTTCCCGGCACGGGGAGGAAGGGGGGAGAGTAACAGGATGGCGACTACTGCCGCGGATGAGACCACGACGCGCCTCAGGACGGTATCCAGCGCCGGCTGGTATGCACTGACACTGGTGTGCGCGGCGCAGGCGATGAGCCTGCTCGATCGCCAGATCCTCTCGATCCTCGCCCCTCGCATCAGCCGCGACCTCGGCATCGGCGATGCCGAGGTCGGCCTGCTCTACGGCACGCTGTTCGCGCTGTTCTACGCCCTGTTCTCGCTGCCGCTGGGGCGGCTGGTCGATGGGTGGGTGCGAACCCGGCTGCTGGCCATATGTCTCGTCTTCTGGTCGTTTTCTGCAGGGCTGGCCGCCTTTGCGCAGGGCTTTGTGCTGCTCGCGGTGTCGCGGCTCGGGGTGGGGATCGGTGAGGGTGCGACCCAGCCGGCGGCCAACTCGATCATCTTCGACGAATTCCCGCGCGAGAAGCGCGGCACGGCCATGGCGGCGATGGGCATTGCGGTGGCGCTGGGGCTTGGCCTGTCGATCACCTTGGGTGGCGTGGTCGCCGAATGGTGGGATGCGCGCTACGCCGCGGGCGCCGCGCCGCTGGGCTTTTCCGGCTGGCAGTTCGCCTTCATCGTGGCCGCCGTGCCCGGTTTTCCACTCGCCTGGCTGATCTACCGCATGCGCGAGCCGCTGCGCGGACAGATGGATGGGATCGCCAGCAAGGAGGACGCCCACCCGTTCCGCGCCAGTGCCGCCGTGCTCGGCGCGGTGACGCCAGGCGCCAACTGGTTTTCGCTGTGGAGTCGCAACGCGGGTGCCAGGCAGTGGGCGATCAACCTCGCCGGTTTCGCGCTGATCGTGGGCGTATGCGTTTTCATGTTCCGGGCGATGCAGGGCTTCAGTCCGCGCCCGCCCATCAACGCGCTCGGGATGCAGTTCGATCCGCACGCATTGCAGTGGTTCGTGGTCGGTTTCGGCGCGTTCGTGATTCTCAACCTGTTACAGAGCTTCAGGCTGACGGACCCGGCGACCTACAACGTGGTGCTGTCGCCCAGCCTGATGCTGCTGATGACGGTCGGCGGGTTCCAGACCGCGATCAATTACGGCGTGATGGGGTTCACCCCCTTGTTCCTGTACCGCGAGTACGGCCTGACGCTGAGCGAGACCGCGATCCAGTTCGGGCTGCTGGCTGCGGCGCTGGGCATGGTCGGTCCGGTGATCGCCGGGCCCCTTTCGGACCTCCTGAACCGGCGTCTCGGCGCCCGCGGCCGTGTGTGGCTGACGCTGGCCTCGCTCGGCATATCGCCGTTTTTCGGCATCTGGGCCTACAGTGCCGGGACCGCCCTCGACTTCTACCTGCGCTTTTCCTTCTACAGCATCATCCTGACGGTGTGGCTGCCGCCGCTCTATTCGCTGCTGTACGATCTGGTGCTGCCGCGCATGCGTGGCATCACCTCTTCCATGTACATCATCGTGTCGACCCTGCTCGGTCTCGGCATGGGTCCCTACTTCGTGGGGATCGTGTCCGACCGTAATGGCGGCGATCTCGGCCAGGCGATTATCTCGATCAACTGGATCGTACCGGCCATCGCAGTGGGCCTGGTGATCGTGCTGTTCATCATCAATCGCGACGAGGCATCGGTCCGCGATCGCGCCCGCGCCGGCGGCGAGGATGGGTGCTGAGCCAGCGCGTGGCGTCGATCGCTCGATTCAGCGCCTGGTCACGGGTGTCCACATCGGGCAGTTCCAGGTAGGAAGCGTGCTGCGCATCCAGGTGTAGCGTGACCGGCGGCACCGGCGCGGAATGCGGTACCGGTGGGCGCGTCGTGACGGCCAGCCGCAACCGGTCGCCAGGCCGCACCGCGTAGGCGGTGGGCGAGAGGACGATGTCGAGCTGCGCGGGCACACCGGGCTGCAGCGGTTGGGCATCGGCGCGGCGATGTGTCTGCCAGGGATGCCCGCCGGTATCGTAGGGTGCCGGCCCGGTCTTGCGTCGTGACGCCCGCAGGACCCCCCGGGAGATGATCTCGACACCACCGTTGCGCCGGACGCGCTGCAGGTACACATGGATGTCGGCATCCGCGCCGTCCGTGGAGATCCACAGCCGGGCGACGGGCGAGCCGATGATTTCGCGCCAGTGCGGCTGGCTCGGCAGCGTGAACGTCACGCTGTAGGGATCGACTCCGGCGACCGCCGTTCCATAGCTGACAATCGGGCCTGCGGAAGGCGGCGGTGCAATGCGGAGCGCAGCGGGTTCCGGTCCCGGTGCGGTCGCGCTCAGGGTAGCCTCCCGGAGCGATTTCTGGGCGCCACGTTCAGTCGGTGCATCGAATGCCGCGTCGTCCAGGTAGTAGCGGATGCGCGGCGCCTGCGTCGGCCAGTCCGACAGTGCCCGCCACTCCGAGCCGTCGACGGCGCGCGAGACGTAGACGTGCACAGCAGGCTCGCGCATCACTGCGTTGTCGACGCCCTTGAGCCAGTAGTCGAAGAAGCGCAAGCGTTCCGCGTCCATATCGAAGCCGGGACTTTCGCAATGCGGCCAGGGACCGAACGTGAGTTTGGCACCCTTGACGTTCAGGAACTTGTAGACCGTCTGATCGGCGTACAAGTCGTAGTAGCCGCCGTAGATGTACACGCCCGCCGGGTTGCGCAGCTGGCTCAGGTACGGATAGAAGCTGGCCGTCTCCCACCAGCGGTCCTGCGTAAAGGGATTGACGTCGTCGCGAAACGGCGTCGAGGCGAAGAAGCGGCCCGTCCTGGTATTCGCCTCATGCTCCCGCAGCGCCTGGGCCAGCAGCTGCCGGTCTGTATCGGTATCCACCTCGACCACCGTCGCGGCGGAGAAGGTATCGTCGAGCAGGCCGGCGGCCGGGATGCCGCCCTGGGCAAAGGTGGCGTACTGATCGAACATCGTGGTGCCGACGAACACTGCGCGCAGCTGCGGCGCCTGCGCACGCAGCGCCTGTAGCGCCGTCGCTCCGAAGTACGAACAGCCCGTCATGCCGATCTTTCCCGTGCTCCAGGGCTGGCGGGCGAGCCACTCGGTCAGGTCGTAGGCATCGTTGGTCTCGTAGCGGTCAGCGGGTCCGTTGCGGGTTCCAAAGGAAGCCCCCTTGCCGCGCACGTCGGCGATGGCGACCGCGTAGCCATTGGCCAGCAGGCGGGCGTACTCGTAGGGCGGCACGATCTGCCCGTCGGGACTGCGAACCGCGCGATTGTAGGGCGTGAACACCCACACCACCGGCAGCCGCTCGGGTGCGACGACCCCCCGGCGCATCGGGCGATACACGTCGATCGCCAGCCGCACGCCATCGCGTGCCGGCACGTACTCGGAGGTGCGCGCGTAACCGTCGAAGCCGAGCGTCCGATCGTCGGCGTAGACGCCGAACGAGGAGTCCGTGGGCGGGGCGGCAGTGGCCGTCATGTGCAGCGCGAGGGCCACGAGCGCGCAGGTCATGGCCGCGCATCTCCCGCCTGGTGCCCGCATCTTCATCGTGAGTTCCCGGCGCGCAGCGGTTGCGTGGACGCCAGCAGATGCCTCACCGGCGCCAGGTGAAGATCGACATAGGAGGCGGACGGCCCGCCAGTCGTGAGGATCCACGTGGGCGGCGGATCGACGGCCAGCTTGCCTATGTCGCGCTGGCGCTGGTCGGCTCCGGTAAAAGACAGCCGCAGGCTGTGGCCGCTGGGAATGATGCGGGAGGTGGGGCTGAGCTCGAACATGAGCGTAGCCGCTCGACCCGGCTCGAGCGGTGCGGCATCCGCCCGCAATCCGGTCGTCCACGGCAGTCCGAGGTTCCGATAGGGGGCCGCCCCGAGCTTGCGCTGCGATCCGAGCAGCCTGCCGTGCGCAATCAGCGTCGAGCCGCCACCGGGCGCCACGTCCTCCAGGTATCCGAACACGTAGGCCTCCGGAGCACTGGAAGTCAGTGTCAGGCTTACGATGGAGAAGTCCGACAGCCACATGTCCTCGCGCATCGGCTCCGTGACGAAATGCTTTGCGACGCGGGGATTCACGCACGCCCAGTAGCCTGGCTGCGGCAGGGTGTAGTCGCCGACCTTGGCAGGGACTTCCTCGACCGGAAGACCGGGGAGCACAGGCATCGCCCATGCCGGAGGCTGGCAGCCCACCCGATAGGTGACGTCATAGCGCGCCGGGCGGCTGTGCTGCGGGGCGCGTACACCCAGCGTGGCATCCGGCCGGAGAAAATAGCGCCGTGGCGCAAGGGAACTGAGCGGCAGGCCCGTCGTCTGCCGCCACGCCTCGGCCTCGGGCAACCCGCTGGTCTTGAACGTGATGGGCGGCTCCCGGTCGATGCCGTTGCTCACTCCCTTGAGTACATGATCGAAGAAGCGCAGGTGCTCGACGAAGCTGTCGACGGTATCGGTGTCGCAGTGACCGCCGGGACCCATGAGCAGCTTGGCCAGTCCCGCTCCGTCGCGCACATTCTCGAAACCGATCAGCGACTGGTCGGCGGGCTCGTCCATCCAGTTGCCCCAGCTGTACACCGCGATACCGGCCGCCTTGATTTCGGCAATGCGCGGATATGGTGACGACAGCATCCAGTACTGCAGGTCCTGGTCGGTGCGATCGTCGCGGAAAGGCAGATTGGCAATCAGATCGGACATCTGTCCGTTCCGTTGATGCTGCCGTAACGCCGCCGCTCTCAGGCTGCCGTCGCGGTCGGCGTCCACCGCGACGGTCGGGGCGTCCTCATTGGCGCTCTGCGGCCGCGTATTGAACTGCCCGGTGATGCCGCCGCGCCGCACATTGCGATAGCTGTCGAACTGCGCCGCCTGCGGAAAGATGGCCCTGAGATGCGGCGGAATGTTGCGTGCCGTCGACCATTGAGTGCCGCCCACGTAGGAGCAGCCAAACATGCCGACCTTGCCGCTGGACCAGGGCTGCGCCGCCAGCCATTCCACCAGGTCATGGCCGTCCTGCCCCTCCATTCGATCGGCATAGGCAGCACGCACGCCGAAGGAGGAACCCTTGCCGCGAACGTCCGCGACTGCCACGACGTAGCCATACAGCGTTAGATCGGCAAAGGCGCGACTGCGCCGGCTGTCGGCCTCGGCCACGCCGACGATAAGGCCCGCAGCGTCGACGCGCCGCGTGAGGTAGGGCGTAAAGCTGAAGAGCACCGGCAATGCCTCGGTGGTCGGCGCGCCACCGTTCGTGGGGCGGTAGACGGTTACTGCGAGCCGCGCTCCGTCGCGCACCGCGACCAGCTCCGTCGTGCGCGAATAGCCATCGAAGCGCTCGGCAGAATAGCCGGCGTATACGCCGACGCCGGATAGCCGCGGTACAGCGTTCTCTGTACCGGGCAGGGTGGGCGCGCTCGCGAGGAGGGCGGACGACAGCCAGATCATGAGGCGCAGATTCATCCGCTTCCCCCATCGGATCGAACCACTGAAGTGCAGTATAGTTGGAGCGGCCATCTTCGATTGTCAACGATCGATCAAACGAGCGAAGCGCGGGCTGCCGCGCGCAGTGCCCGCAGTGGAAGGTGCAGGGGATGCCAACCGTCCGATGCGTTCGTGCCAGTTCCTCGGCACCATATCGCGCCGCGCGATTCCTGGTGGCAGCGACGTTCGCGCTGCCCGGTGTGTGGATGGGTGTCGCCGCCGCGCAGACCGTCGCGGACCGCTGGCCAGCTCCCACTGGAGCTCTCGGGGCCGTGATGGAGCACGAGCCCAGCAACTCCCGATCGTTCACCGTTTACCGGCCCCGCGACATGGGTGTCGCGAGGCGACTGCCGATCGTTGCCTGGGGAAACGGCGCCTGCCTCGCCAATGGCGGCGCGGGTGCGCGTCCATTTCTGCTCGAGATCGCCTCGCACGGCTTTGTCATCGTCGCGCCGGGAAAGCCGGGTCCGGACCCGCTATTGCAGCCCCTGACGGACAGCGAGGCGCCGCCGCCGATGGCGTCCGGTCCGGCCCCAGGTGCGGACGAGACGCGGGCGGACGATCTGATCGCAGCGATCGACTGGGCGATTCGCGAGAATGAACGCACCGGCAGCATCTTTCGCGGCCGACTCGATCCTGCCAGAGTCGCGGTCATGGGGCATTCCTGTGGGGGGCTGCAGGCGCTCGCCGTCCAGGAGGATCGGAGAATCATCACCAGCATGATCTGGAACAGCGGCATATACGAGCGACCCGTGGGCCGCAGCGGAGTGCGGCTAACCAAGGCTCAACTGGCCAAGGTGCGCCGACCGATTGCGTACATTCAGGGTGGCGCCACGGATATTGCCTACCGGCATGTGCGTGACGACTTCGCCCGATTGGCGGGCGTGTCGGCCATCATGCTCGAATCCAACGTCGGCCACGGCGGCACGCTCACGCAGCCGAACGGCGGCAGTTACGCGCGGATCGCTACAGCCTGGCTGAACTGGCGGCTGCGCGGAGATTCCCGGGCGGCGTTGATGTTCGTCGGGCCGGATTGTGGGCTGTGCAGCGACCCCGCGTGGAAGATCGATCGCAAGGGAATGGACTGAGTCGAAGGGAGTCGACGATTCAGTGTGCCGCCGCCGGTGGGATGAGGTGGGCTGCGAAGACGGGGCTGGTCAGCGCGTGTTCGGCGACGCGCCGTCTTCGCGCAGGGGTGTTGCACGAGCTTAGGTCCGATCCTCGCATGATCGCCATGGATCCCAGAGAAGACACCGTGCGGAGGCTGTCCGCGCTAGTCTGGTAGATGACGTTTCAGTGTCCACGGCCCGCCACCGCAGAATCCGCAGCGGTCGCCAACAAACATGGTGCGTGCGGCGGCATCGTCCTTGAGTTGCCACTTGAGCCAGGCCAGCGGGCCGCTGGTGAAAGGTCCGCCGTTCGGCATCTCATAAGTGGCCCCGTGCCCGACATCCATGTTGGCATTGATCGCGGGGATGCGCAGCGCCTGCAATTCTTTCCAGTCCGCCTCCGCGTTCGCAAAGGCAATGTCCTTCTCACCGCCGATGAAATAGGCGATCGGCGCATGCATCTGCGTGAGGATCGAACGCTGCAGGCCATGCCTGATCATGTACTGGTCCTGGTCGGTGAGCATGCCGCTGTTGAGCACCACGGCGGTGGAGATGCGCGGGTCCGTCGACACCTTCACCGTCTGCAATCCACCGCAGGAGTGGCCCATCGCGGCAACTTTCTCCACGGCGACGTGGTCGTAGAACACACTTTCCCGCCGACGGCTTTCGACCGTGATCCAGTCGAGGGCGTCGAGCATCTGCGTGTGCCGCGTCTCGAACGGCGGCCATTCGGCAGGGTTCTCCGACCGCTGCTGGCGCGGCGGCGCAGTGTCGCGGTAGGGACCGATGGCCAGCACAATAAAGCCTTGCGAAGCAATCTCCGCCAGGAATTCGCGGTAGTGGAAGTTGCTGTTGACGCAGGCGCCGTTGCCCCAGAGTACTACCGGGTAGCGGCCCGTGAGGTTTGCGGGGCGGTAGATGGTGTGGGTGGGCAACGAAGGCTCGGAGTGGGCTAGCGCCGGCTCCGGTCCGGATCCTGCTGGATCAGCCGCCACGGCAGCCTGGGCCAGCAACATGCACGCCAGAAGAAGGCGCCTTGCAGCACTGATGAGATCGCGTCTTGCGTATCGCAAGGGGTCTCCTCCCCGTTTTGCCTGCCACCGGTTGACACATCGCGCTCGCCCATCGATATAGTCGGACAAATGCACAAGGGGATCAACCCGTGAACGGGGTCAGGCTGTCAGGGGTGAGCAAACGCTACGGCGACTGCCCGGTCATCGACAAACTCTCGCTCGACATCGAATCCGGGGAGTTCGTGGTATTCCTCGGGCCTTCTGGCTGCGGCAAGTCCACGCTGCTGCGCATGATCGCTGGCCTCGAATCACTGGATGCTGGCGAGATCGTGGTTGAGGGAAGGCGGGTCGATCACCTGCCACCGGGCGCGCGCAACGTAGCGATGGTGTTTCAGCAGTATGCCCTCTATCCGCACATGACGGTCCGCGAGAACCTCGTCTTCGGGCTCCGCAATGCACGGGTCCCGGCAGACGAGATCGAGCGCCGGATCGAAGCAGCGGCACGGCGCCTGGAGATCACCGAGCTGCTGGGGCGCAGACCCGGCCAGCTATCGGGTGGCCAACGCCAGCGCGCCGCGATTGCACGGGCGATCGTGAAGAAGCCGGCGCTGTTCCTGTTTGACGAGCCGCTTTCCAATCTGGATGCAGCCTTGCGTGCGCGGACCCGGATCGAGCTCGCCCAGCTGCATCAGCAGCTCGGTACGACGATGATCTTCGTGACCCATGACCAGGTCGAGGCGATGACGCTGGCCAGCCGGATTGTGGTGATCAACAACCGCCGGATCGAGCAGATCGGTACGCCAATGGAGATCTACCGTCGTCCGGCGACCCGCTTCGTTGCGAGTTTCGTCGGTACGCCGCGGATCAACCTTGTGCCGGTACAAGTTCTCGAGTCCGACGGCGTGGCGCTCGCGCGGCTGCCGGGCGGCGCCACGATCAGGACGGCCGTCTCCTTTGCCGGGCTGCCTCTGGAGTCGGATCTGACGCTTGGTTTGAGAGCAGAAGCAGTCCGGATCGCCGATGCGACGGACGGCAACGCGGGGGGCACGGTGCGCGTCGTGGAACGTCTGGGCGATCGCACGCTGGTGCATGTGGCCCTGCCCGATGGAACCCTGCTCACGGCCGAGGATCGCGGTGACTCCGGGATCCAGGCGGGCCAGGCGGTGGGTCTCAACGTGGACGGCAGTGCGGCGCACTTCTTTGCGGCAGATGGCACGGGATATCACGGTGAGGTCCATTGATGCCAGACGTGCCAGCCATGCGCCGCTCCGTGACATGGAATCGCTGGTCCGGCGTGTTGTTCGTCGCGCCCTATTGTGCGTTCTTCGTATTGATGCTGTTGATCCCGCTTGGCATCGGCATTCGCCTGTCCATGACACGTGGTGACCTGTTCGGCATTGAGGCCTTTGTCGGCCTCGACAACTTCGCACGGTTGTTCGCCGATCCGGTGTTCCTGCAGGCGGTCTGGAACACCTTCTGTTTCGTGCTCATCACCGTCCCGGCGATGACCGTGATCGGCCTGGCGCTCGCGCTGGTGCTCAATCGCACGTCGCGACTGGCCGCGATCCTGCGTGCGATCTTCTTTGCCTCCACTGTGCTGTCCGTCACCGTCGTGGCGCTGATCTGGCGGCTGATGTTGATCCCCGAGGGCGGCCTGGCTGCTGTTCTCGCCCGGGCGATTGGCGAACAGCCCGTTGCGTTTCTGAGTGAGCAGGCACTGGCCCTGCCTGCCGTTGCAGTGACGACGATCTGGTGGGGAATCGGCCTGCCGATGGTGCTCTTCCTGGCCGCGCTGCAGCAGATTCCACGCGATCTCTACGAAGCGGCCGCGCTCGATCGGGCATCGAAGACGCGCATGCTGTTCTCGATCACGCTGCCTGCCATCCGCCGAACCATCGCACTGGTGCTCGTTGTCGAGATCATCCTGCAGTTCCAGCTGTTCGGCCAGCCGCACCTGATGACCGGCGGCGGCCCGAACAATTCCACGCGGCCGATCGTGCTGTTCGTCTACGAGACCGGCTGGAAGCAATGGCAACTCGGCTATGCCGCCGCCGCTGCGCAGGTGCTTTTCGCGCTGATCGCCCTTGCAGCCATGGCGCAGTACTACCTCTCGTCGCGCAAGGACGCGGCATGAGCCTGTGTGTTGGCGGCAGACCTGCGCGCACGGCCATCATGCTGACGGCGATCGCCGCCCTGATCATGCTCACGCCGATGCTGTGGGTGGTGATCCTGAGCTTCAAGGACAATGCCTCGCTGATGGCGGACACCCGGTCAGCCTTCCTGCCTCCGTGGACGCTCGCCAACTACTGGAGCATTGTCGGGGAAGGCCAGGTCTTCACCTGGCTGATGAACAGCGTGATCGTGGCGCTCGCCATGACCGTCGGCGTTCTGCTGCTTGC